>Ga0316206_1000210_pt1 | contig 107170 bp, 82 predicted proteins | sample 6monthpyrite_MG_FD_204942 | JGI IMG/M metagenome (GOLD analysis project Ga0316206, IMG submission 204942) | Microbial mat bacterial communities from mineral coupon in-situ incubated in ocean water Damariscotta River, Maine, United States -... | ecosystem: Environmental > Aquatic > Marine >...
CTCTGAAGCGGCGAGCTAACGGCTACCACAATCGGGCTCGATTCCGTGACGCCATCATGTTCCATCTCGGAGGTCTTGATCTCTACCCAATCCCCGCTACTCCACACGAAACCCAGTAGCCCCCGAATTGTTCGTCGACTACTACTATCACCATAAATCCTGCCTCAAGGTCGACGGGAAAATGTTAATTGGCATCAGTCAGCCCAGAAGAGTGTACCTCGACAACACCCCCATCGACTGGAACTCAGTAGTTTCAACGGCCAACAACAACCTAGCATCGAAGAGCCCCGAGCCAAGAGCAGTCACCCTATTGAATACCGAGCTTCTGGAAACTGACCAATTCCTCAATCCGAACACTCCAGTTTCCCCGCCCGCTCCGCCGCAATGGAAACAACCCTCACGGCTCCTCGGGACTGCGTTCAGCATGGCGCGCGAATTTCGGATAGCACAAGCAGAATCCAATTTATTCAAGTACTCTGACTCTTCGCACTCCGTTCAGGGGCTCTCTTCTTCCAATCCCCCACAGGGAGGTGGCAGCACATGGGAGTCCGTAGCCGAAAATCAGGCCACTGCCGTTGCACTACTTCCCAAGCAGTGGCGAGAGTCAGGCTTCATGCAAACCGGAAACATCGAAACACAGCGGCGGTGGTCTGTCGGCTCCTTGTACACCGATTTCGACCAAAGCTCTAGGCCCACGCGCGACCCTGCTGTCCACAATTTTAACACGTATTTTGACCCCATTGTCATGCCCGGGGTCGCCGATAAATTCCAGGTCAAGGTCCTCTCGCACGAGATCGGAACAGACCCTTCCCTCAATCCCACCGATATGCCTAGCACGGTGAACAAGTGGTTGCTCCAACGCCTTGCTGATGTCGACCAAGCGTACCAGTCGGACTGGCTCTGGGTGATGAGTTGGAATGACTGGCCAGAGGACACGCGGATCGAGCCATTATGGGATCCCGACTACTGGTTCGACTACTCCGCACTAATCCATATTCCGGGGAGTCTGCCTCTGGGATTCCCTTCCCCACAGACCCCCACGGGAAACGCGAAGTACAATCGGATATTCGGTCGCCTATTCTACGTCCAGAAGCTCATCGCCGAGTACAAGGGCAGGACCTACGGCGTTGCAAACACGAACGACTACTACCCCGGAATGTTCCACCACATTATGGCCCAGTACTTGAGGGATCAATACCTGGGCAAAGTCATCGCCTATGACTAGACGAGTTGGGTGGACCAGACTTCTTCGAGTGCGAGGGGTACGCTTGCTCCTGGAAACTAACTGGCGCATCACTGTTTCGTGTGGATGCCTGACGGCCTGACAACTGGGTGTATGCTTCCAGGATACGCATGGAAGACTTCCTTGGCGCCGCTCTTGGCCTGCCCCGACCTTGGAACGTGCAGCGGATGGACCACATCGAGAAGCGCGAGTTCTTCGAGGTCCACATCATTCACTCCGGCAAAGTGAAGCGGGGCTTCAGGATCCTGGCATGCCCCCTCCAACCGAGTCCAGCATGAATGTGAGTCCAACCGCCCGCAATCGGGCAGAATGGACACCCCACGGCACGAAGACACCCCACGGCACGAAGACACCACACCCACGAACAGATCATCAAGAAGCTCCGCGAAGTGGAGGTGATGCAGGCCGCAAGCCAATCCATCGCCGAACTCGTCAAGCAGCTTGAGATCACGGAACAGACCTTCTCATGGGGACTGGACTGCGGATGTATGCCTAGTACCCGAGTGCACCGAGATCAGCGCTCATTGAGGGATCGGGTTCGGGCTGTGGCCCCAGGGCCCAGCGCGTCGCGCGCTGACGGAGCTCGCGTTGCCAGGCCTCGAAGCTCGCCTCCTGCTCGTCGAACAGGTTTGTGAGCTCTTGGGGATCGCTCTGCACATCATAGAGCTCAAACGAGAAGCTGTCTGGAGCGTAGATCAACTTCCAGCGATCGCTCCGAATGCTGTAGAGATCGCGGGTTGCCTCTGGCTCGTGAGTCTCAGCCCGCACAGCCGGACTCTCCGCCATCGGCGCAAGAAGAGAGACTCCCTCGGTCCCAGGCCAAGGCGCTCGACCGAGCAACTCGAGGATCGTTGGTGCCAGATCGACCAGCGAGACAACACTCTCGGACCGCGCAGCGAGAGCTGCCCGGACTCCATCCCACGCCGCATCTGTAGGCGGGCGAATGATGAGCGGGACCCGCAGCATCTCGTCGTAGAGGTGCTCGACGTGGCCGTTGTAGCCATGCTCGGAGAATGCCTCGCCATGATCTGCGGTGAAGACGATCAGGCTGCTATCGAGAACACCGGCGGCATCCAGATCGTTCAAGAGTTGGCCCACGGCGCGGTCGACAGCTATCACCTCGCCAGCATAGCGCAGAATGCGATCTTCGCCCTCCGGGTAGTCGCTGAGCCAAAGGTCCAGCGAAACCGTCCCGGCCTCGGGCACAATAAAGTCCACGCGCGTGCGCTTTTGAAACTGCCGAATGCCGCCATGGACGAACTCTGCCGTAAGCGATTCGCCGCCGCTCGCAAGGTCGACGGCCAGCGGCGCGACACGGTCGTTCTCGCTCGCCCACTTCAAGCTGTGCGTACCCGCAGCTAGCTCGAGTTGTAGGGAGACTTCCTCGGCGATCCTTGGCTCAACGTCGGCAAGCGGCATCCCATCAAGTTCAAGGGTCAGCGGATGCGCAATCCCAGAGTGACTGCGGTAGGGATCATGCGGATCCGAGAAGTGCGCAAACAACACAAACGGCTGATCGAGCTGCCCTCCACGAATGATCTCCCCCAACAGAGCTGCGGACTCGTCGCCTGTCGGCAGCCGATCTCGCACTCTGCTATAGCTCTCGAAGCCGCGGTCGAGTCCCGTCATCGGTGCGCCCTGCCAGAGAGTCTCAATCGAGACGACTCCCAACGTGTTGTAACCCTCCGCACCCAGTTGCTCGGGAAATAGAGCCAGCGCTTGCGGCACGACATGCCCGTTGTTCACGACCCCAGAGGTTGATGGAAGGCGTCCCGAGAAGAGGGCCGTATGGCTCGGCAAGGTCATCGGGGCATTGGCAAAGGCGCTGGCAAAGACCACGCCTCCCTGTCGCAATCGATCGATATTGGGAGTCGGGACGAGGTCGAGCGCATCGGAGCGCAGAGTGTCGATCGCGATCACAACAACGCTCTGAAAACCAGGAGCTGCCGTCAAACGTACGGCCGAGACATCTTGCGAACGAGGGACGATCAGGGCGACGGCACCCCCGACTTCTGAAGGCCGAATGGCGCGCCGTCCATCGGCGAGCGTTACGGACTCGACTGGCGCAAGGGTCTCCAGGTCGATCACCTGAACATCACCGGCCCCTTCAAGAATCGCCCCGTGTGGCGGTGTGATGCGTCTGATGGAGAGCTCGTCACCGGGCTCGCCCAAGCGCGCTGATCGAAAGCTGAAGCTCAACCGGCGGGGCTCGTCCCCCACCCCAAGTTCCAGCGGTGACTTCCAATGCGAGCCCGCAAGCACAAGGCGATTCATCGGCAGCACGTCGAATCCAAAAGGCAGCTCGAGAGCGATCGACTCCGTGTCCGGATCAATCGCTCTGGATCCCAAGTCCACACCGTTCAGCGCCACGTGTACCGAGAACTGTGCGGCCACAAAGTCCGGCGCGCGGACCTCCAACTCCAAAAGTGCGGCCTCGCCGCCTTCCCGTGGTCCGGCAATCCAGACGACGGACTCGGGCGCGTTGCTCCAAACCCAATCCGGTCGCACCTCCCCTTCGATTGGAAGCGACCAGCCCCTCTCCGCCATACCGCCCTGCGCGAAGTCTGTGAGGTCTGTCTTGCCCACGCGCACTTCAGCCACGCGAGAGCCAAAGACCGCGACCTCATCTGGCGTCACCGGCACGTCGACACCCGTGCTCTCGCGGTCAGCGCACGCAGTCGCCCCAAGACAGGCCAAGAACAAAAGGAGGAAGGGCCGAAATCCCATAGTAGCTTATCGGCTAGTCCTGCTTGAGAGTCGAGCCCGGTTGCAGCAATCGCTTGCCATACTTCTTGCGCAACCGATCCGCGCCCAGCATCGCGCGGCGCAGACGCTTGTCGTGCGCGCCCGTCTCGGGTGGCGCAGCATCCTCAAACAACACCGCCTGGTGCTGACTGTGGATGTCTTCCAAGTGCGACACCGAGACGCCCAACAGGCGCAGCGGGCCCGCGGGGATGCGCTCGAACAGCTCGCGTGCGGTCGCGTAGAGACGCGCGCCGAGGTTGGTCGCATGGTCGAGTGTATGCGAGCGCGTCACGGTCTTGAAGCTAGGGAAGCGCGCCTTGATGGCGACCGTCTTGCCTTGCAAGCCGCGGTCGCGCAGCGTGAACGCGACCTCTTCGCAGTAGCCGTACAGGATGCGCTTCAGCTCTTCGCGATCGGCGATGTCCTTCGCAAACGTGCGCTCCATTCCGTGCGACTTCTCCGGCCGGCGCGGGTTCACGCGGCGCGGGTCGACGCCGTGCGCCAGGTCGTGAATCCAGGCGCCCGATGCGCCGAAGCGCTCGATCACCGTGTCGCGCTCCAGCCCAGCTAGCTGACCGATCGTGCGAACACCCAAGCTCGCAAGGCGCTTCTCGGTCGCGCGGCCCACGCCGAAGACCTTGCCGACGGGCAACGGGTCGAGCACCGTACGAATCTGGTCGGAGGGGATCACGCGGAAGCCATTGGGCTTGTCCAAGTCCGAGGCGAGCTTCGCCAAGAACTTCGTCGGCGCCACGCCGATCGAGGCAACAAGCCCCGTCTCCTTTAAAATGTCGCGCCGGATCGAACGGCCGATCTCGATCGCGTCGCCAAACAATCGCTCGCTTCCGCGCACGTCCAGGAAGGCCTCGTCGAGCGAGAGCGGCTCGACCAGCGGTGTATACCGCCGAAAGATCCCCATCACGACCCGGCTGACCCGCGTGTACTTCTCGAAGTCCGGGGGCAGCAAGACCAAGCTCGGACACAGGCGCTCGGCCTGCACCGTGGGCATCGCCGAGAAGACGCCAAACGCCCGCGCCTCGTAGCTCGCCGCAGCGATCACCCCGCGCTTGTCCGCACGGCCTCCCACAGCCACGGGCAAGCCCGCCAGCTCGGGCGCCTCATTCACCTCGACCGATGCGTAGAACGCATCCATGTCAACGTGCAGGATCTTGAGGCTAGGGTCCTTGTCCGCAGTCATCCCCACCAGCGTACCCTGATCAGACCCGTTGTCGTAAAGCCTGATCCCCCCAAGCTTTGCCTATATTTGCACTCCGTAACCCGCATTCGACGGACCCCGGGGATAGACTTCGCCCGTCAAAGCTCTATTCGGGGTGAGTTCTCGCTGTTCCCCGGGTCGCATCGGACCTTTTTGGCCCTCCCCACAACCCCTCACGCTGCCCCAATGAAACCACGTTTCGGTTTTTTCCAGCTCATCGTCGCCAGCCTCCTTGCCGTGCCCGCCCTCGGCCAGGACCTCGATGTCATCCCTGCTTATCACCCCCATGGTCCCGATGCCGGGCAGCTTGAGGTCGAGATGGGCACGGACCTGACGGTCCAATTCAGCCTGCCAGGTTTGGACCACACGACAAGCCTCGCCCTCGCGCCGACGCACTTGACCTTCTTCGTCGTGGGAACGTCCGAGCTGACAAGCTCGATCACACTCAGCGCCCACGCGGACCTCTGGCTGAACCCCGTCGGGTTCCTGCTATACCCCGTCGGCAACACGCTTGAGCTCCCGCTCAACGTCCCGTTCAATCCGCTGCTCATCCAGGCATCCGTGCCGACGCAGGTCTTTGACATCGACTTGCTCGACCCGAGTCTTGAGATTCACGCCTCGGGCCTGATCCGCGCCACCTTGCTCGACCCTGTTCCGGACTACGCCGATCAGATGCTGCCGCTTGCCAGCGACAGCCTTGGCACGGACGTTGTCACCTTCGACAGCGGCGCGAACCAGTACAAGTTCACCCACACGCCCGCCAGCGGCCCGGTGACCGAGTATCTGATTGACCTGAACGATCCCTCGGTGCAGAAAGGCTCGATCACAGTTGTCGAGACCCAGACCGGGATCGTCCCCGCGATCTTCGGTGGCTTCTACTACACGCAGAACGGCAACAGCATGACGCCGCTCTCGTTCGAGAACTTCGGAACGCACACGCTGCTCAGCCACACGCTGACAGGGAACACGCTGCGCATGGACTTCCAGGATGATGTCCCGGCCGCATCCGGCGTCGGCACGACGACACATACGCGTGCGATCGAATACACGCTGGTGGGCAAGTCCATCAAAGTCCACGGCTTCCAGACGGACAACGGGCACACCGGCGACGACGGCTACAGCGCGTTCTATCTGGGCAACCATGCCGCCCTCAACCCGGCGTCGCTGTTCGAAGAAGTGCGCGTCCCCTACATGGATCAGATCGGGATCAGCATGGTCGACAAGACCAACTTTGTGCAGAGCTACGTCGACCTGTTTCAGTCGAACGCGCAGCTGCACACCGAGGCTTCCTTCTGGGCCTTCGCCAACCTCTCCTCGAACACGGAGTTGATGAAGTACAACTCTGACACGAATGGTCAGTGCAAGAACCTGGATGAGACGGGCTGGCTGACGGTCACCGACGACCTCAATGATTGCTTCGTGCGCACAACGTATCCGCGCGGCCCGCACGCGAACGAATTCAACAACTTCGTGGCGGTCGCCTTCTCGAAGCAGACCAACGACAACACAGATACGTACACGCACGACCTGCACAACGTGCAGCGAATGCAGAGCTGGGGAATGAAAGATGTCCTCATGTGGAAGACCCACTGGATGAACTTCGGCCAGAACCGCCGCGCTACAACGCACACGCCTGCCGATCCAACAGGTGGCACGGATGCCGAGTTTGGCACTTTGATCTCGACTGCCGTTGCTGGTGGCTGGCGCACAGCGCTCTACACCGACTTCTACAGCCTCGATCAAGCGCAGGGGCTTGACGACAACCCGAACTACTCCGAGACGGCACCGGTCTATATCAACTGGGACGACGCGGTTAGGGATGGCAATGGTGCCTATCGCCTGGGTTATGGCATTGCGGAAGACCTCTCGATCCCCCACGGCGTGATGTACAACACACGCCTCTTGTCGCCGAAGCGGTCGCTCAAGCACTTCGAACGCGAGGCCGCGGTCATGGCGACCAGCTACGGCGTCAACGCGAACTACTTCGACGTGATGACCATCTCGGCCCCCGACTTGATCGTGACTGGCAAGGGCCAGAACCAGGGCGTCATCTCTGGCGATGCTTCCTCGCCCAACGACGGAACCATCAAGGATGCGCTTAACAGCTACCGCCGGCTTTTTGCAGGCGCCGCCGCAGCCATCAACGGTCCGATTCTTGGCGAGGGCTCGTTCTGGCTGTTCCACCGCCGCTGGGACACCTACTACATGGGCTTCCTCGACGGCGCCTGGCGCACCATCTCAACCGGCGGCCCGCCCTCGAACCCTGCCTTCGCGGGACAGGATCAACCAATCATCCCGGACTTCGAAATCAACATCGTCCGTCCTGTGATGCCCGGCCTGTTTGGTATGGGCCAGTACACGCGCTTCCTCAAGCACGGGATTTATCCGATCCCGTATTCCGACGTTCCGATCTACGAGATGCGCGCGACCGAGATCAGCTACGGGCATAACGGCTACATGATGTCGCTCAGCCAAGAGGACAATGGCGACGACTTCTTGAACTGGGCCGACCAGATCGAAGAGTACTACGCCATGCGCAGCTTCCCCGACGAATGGGATGCCGCGACGGGCGCCACGGTCGAGTACCGCGATGCTGCGATTCCCGGCGGCTGGATAGACCTGACCACTGCGATCAAAACGGGGCTCGACCTCATCGTCCCCGTCGTCCGCACGACCTATGACAACGGTCTTGTGGTCACCGTCAACCACTCGAATGGCAACGTCACGGAAGCTGGCAGGACTTTGCCCAAGAACGGCTGGCACGCCTCGAACCCGACAACCGGTTATCTGAACGAGTCTGTGATCGACCCGGCCTCGGGTTCACGCTTCGACCACGTGATCTGCGCGGACTACGAGATGGCCGACGGAAGTGGCACAAGCCACAACTTCGGCGGCGCGATCGGCGTGACGAGCGACCTGAAAGTCGTCATCTTCAGTCCGGCCAAGACCCTGATCGAGCAGCCAAACGGCGACATCTTGGTTCAGTAGACGTGCCGCAGGGCCAAGTCCCGACCGATCGTGAGGGGGGGCATCCGCAGAGGGTGCCCCCCCTCACGTCATGTGCCCAAGAGCCTAGAATGAGCCCCATGACGAAGCGATTCCTACTCGGGGGCATGGCATCGATAGCCCTCGCCATGGGTGTCGTTGGATGCGGCCAAGACACACCCGCGCCCTTGCCCGGAGGAGTGACCAACCTGCTCGCTCGTGCGGTTCGTGTTGACGCTCAAACCGACACGTCGATTGCCCCCACCAAGCTCGCTCAGTGGGGCGACCACTCCCTCGGTGGTTGGCGCATCACCACGGATGGCACGGGAACCTTCGGGACCCCCTCGATCTCGACTTTCGAGAAGAGCGCGTCCCTCGCGCTCAACTCGACCGGCCCAGCGAGCCGCAAGATCGAACTTCAGGTTTTCTGCGAGGGTCCGTCAACTCTCGCTCACTTCGATCTCAATGGCATCGAAGTCGGCTCGGCCGAGCTAACTCCAGCGCTCACCACCCTGGCATTCTCCCCACCGCCAGCGGTTTGGATTCGCGGAAAAAACCGCCTGACTCTGCGGCTTGACGAGAAGGCTTCTGACGAAGCTCATCTGGGCTTGGCCGAAGTGTCGATCACCCCCGCGGAAAGCGTCCAGCTAGATGCCACTGGCGTCCGACTCGACCCAGGAACCGCAGTCTCGTGGAGGCTCGAGCTCGCGAGTACCGGTCTCCTCGACTGCACCCTTCGGGGCCCTACACAAGAGGCCTCACTCGCTCTCATCAGCCTGGTCACGATCAACCCCCTGACAGGCGCCGCTAGGCCCCTCGAAGAGCGCACGGTTTCCGTTCCGCCAGGCGCCGCTACGTCCGAGCGCCTGCTGCTTCCCGATCCCAACGGGCAAATCCTCGAAGTCCGGGTCACCTATGAAGCGGAAACCGGGGCGCAGCCGTTGCGCATCGAGAAGCTCGATCTATTTGAAGACGAGCCGCTTGAGCGCCCCCCGATCCTCTTCATCTCGATTGACACACTGGCGGCCCAAAGCATGTCGCTGTACGGCTACGAACGCGAGACCACACCGCACCTCAAGGACTTTGCGAAAGACAGCGTGCTGTTCAACCTCGCGCGCTCGAATGCACCATGGACGCTGCCCAGTTACGCGTCCCAGTTCACGGGCCAATACGCACGCGCCAACCGCAACACGCACGTCGATCAAATCCCCGAAGCGCTGCGCACCGGCGTCAGCTTCTACCAGATCGCTCCGAACCGGTGGACCCTGTCCGAGATGCTCGAGGCCGCGGGCTATCGGACGTCCGCTATCGTTGACAACTTGTGGCTGGCACAAACCCCAGGGTTTGACCGAGGCTTCGATAGCTTCGATGCCGAGCCGGCCCTCGCCGGCCACGGTGGAAAGAACGATGGCATGCGGATGGTCCTCCCCAAGGCCCTCGAGCAGCTTGAACTCGACTCCGAGCGGCCTCCGTTTGTGTTCGCGCAGATCCTCGACGTCCACGGCCCCTATTTGCCCAATGCCCCTTACCGAGGGCACTTTTCAGACAAGCTTGAAGCGGACTCCCTGCCCAAGCTCCCCATCGTGAGAGGCAGCCCCGGGATGTTTGGAGGCATCCCCGATGACATCGCCCTTGGGCGCTACAAGTCGCGCGACATGTTGCCCACCGAGATGGCTCCGGCTCTCTTGCAGGCCGACTACGACGAGAAAGTCCTCGAGCTCGATGCCACGCTTGGCGAGTTCTTCGACGACCTGAAAGCGCGCGGGCTGTACGACGACCTACTGATCATCTTCAGCGCCGATCACGGCGAGTCGATGACCGACCACGACTTCAACTTTCACCACGGGCTTGTCTACGACAGCGCGATCCACGTCCCTCTAGTGATCAAGCTCCCCCACCAAGAGTTCGCCGGATCCGAAGTCAACGACCCCGTCCAACTCGTGGATCTCTATCCAACGTTGGCCGATCTGATCGGCCTCCCCGCCACGCGCCCCAACCTGCAGGGCCGCTCGCTTTTGCCTCTGTTACGCGGCAAGAGCCTTGAGCCCACGGCGCTGTTTGCCCAAGGCGATGTCATGGAGTCCACGGCTTTGTCCATCGGCAACTGGAAGCTGATCGGAAGCCTCCCTGTCCTTGCGCCTCTTGATGTTCTGATCAGTCGCCCTGCGATCCAGGCGCGCCTAGCTGAAGAAGCTCCCGAGCTGATGGCTTCTATTTTTGGTGCGCAAACGCCACCCGATTCCACCCTCCTACCGGTTCTCCTGCGCGCTCTCAAAACAGAGCATCCCGACCAATACTGGCAGCTTGGGCGGCAGGTCTACGACGGGCCTCCAATGCTCGAGTTGTACGACACGGGCGCGGACCCGGAGGAGGCCACGAACCTCATCGAATCCCAACCAGAAGTCCTCGCGCACCTCACAAGGATCCTGCTCGATGTCCGGGCCGAGACGCTGAAGCTCCAGGAGCTCGCAGCCGACACCGAGAGCGAGGCCACCTTCAGTTCCGAGATGCTCGAAGAGCTGCAGCGCCTTGGCTACACCGGCGACGAGTAACTCGGAACTCCTAGTAACCCAAGGCGCGCAGTTTCGCGTCGAGTTCTGGGTCTAGCTCCTCTCTCGCTTTGCTTTCGGCAAGGGGGACGCGGCCGATCAAAGCGCGTAGATAGGCGACAAGCACTGGATGCTCCTGGGCGAGATTCTCTTGCTCCCGCGGGTCTTCGGCCACGTTGAACAGCAACGGGTACGGCGTGTACGGAAAGCGTTGAGCGTAGGGAGCCGGCATCGCCACGTGGAAGTACTCAGAGCCCGGATGCTGAAGCGAAATCACATCGACCAACTTCCAACCATCCAAGACCACCGAGCGAGAGATCCGGGTGTCCAAGTGGATCGACCCCGCAATCGCATCAAGCCCGAGGGGCGGTGGCGCGCGCTCTTCATTCGGCGTCAGCAACGAGACTCCATCGATTTGCTCGGGAACGAGGATGTCGAGCCAATCGCCGAGGGTCGGGAAGATGTCAATCAACTGCGTCGCGTGCTCGACGCGCGTACCGGCACTCCAATCATTCGGGAACCGCATGATCAGAGGCACGTCCAGCTGCTCAGCAAAGACCGTCTTCCCATGCTGCCACCAACCATGGTCCAGGAACTCCTCCCCGTGATCGGCCGTCAGGCAGGCAAGCGTTTGATCAAAGTCACTGCGAGTCTCTAGGGCCGAGAGCAGCTCACCAAAGGAGTTGTCAATCTGCGCAATCTCCGCGTCATAGAGAGAGATGATGTCCTCTAGGTCCTCTCCCTCGAGTGTGCGGCCCGCCTTCGACATCGAGTAGAGATAGTCGAGCGTTGTCATCTCTGCCGGATAGTCACCGTCGGTAAGTGCCTCGGCAAAGCGGGGCGTAGGAGAGTAGGGTCCGTGCGGATCCGTCACGTGCACGTAGGCAAACCACGGCCGATCGTCATCCTCCTCAATCCAGGTGAGAGCCGCACTCTGCGCCCTCGCCGCCGAGGCGTAGACCTCTGGCGACTCAAGGTCTTCACCGAAGTGTTCCTTGTAGTCGAACCCCTGAAAGAAGCCAAACTCCCCTCCGATATTGGAGTTGGTGAAGAACATGCCCGTTCGGTAGCCAGCACTCTTGAAACCCTCTGCCAAAGTCAGGGCCTCTTCCCCGAGAATCTCGAGCCGATCCTCGACGCCGTGGTGACGTGCGTTCATCCCCGTAAAAAGGCTGGCCGTGCTCGCTCGCGTCCATGACGAGTTGGCATGCGCGTTCTCGAAGACAACGCCCCGCTCTGCGAACGCCTCGATGTTAGGCGTCGTGAGCTTGTCGTATCCGTAGGCGCTCATGTGATCCGCGCGCAGCGTGTCAATCAAGTAGATCAGCACGTTCGGCCGCTTGACGCGCGACTCGGGCAACCCCAGATAAGAGCGTTTGGCCTTGGGCTGCACACCGGCATATAAACGAGGCCCCTTGACCTCGATGGCGCCAGCCCCAACAAAGTCCCCGTCAAGCGGAACAGGCCGCAAAGTGAGCTGCGCTCTGGGATCGGTGTGCGCAGGGATCGTCAAGGCATGCGCGCGCTTGTCGACCTCCCATAGCTCATCGACAAGGACTCCGTCACCGTCTGTTTCGACCAAGACCCGCAAACCGTTCTCGGTCCTCCTCTGCCCCTCTCGAAGGCCGTCAAGCTTGAGGGTCGCCCCTTCCCCCAGCGGAAAGAAGTACTGAAGCTGGGCACCGACAGGGATCACGAGGCTGGCGGAGTCGCCCTGCTTGAAGACCTCGGGCCCCTCAACCTCTGGAGCCCCTTCGACCCAAACCTCGGTCCAGAGGCTCGCCAACTGACGTGTGTCGATCGCGCCCTTGGCCACATCAACAGGCCGTTCCCACCAAGCGTGACGAATCTCAATCCAGTTTGCCCCCGGATGTCCGACTCCCTCGGGAACGCTGATGGAGTACTTCTGGATCTCCCCATCGCTCTCCCGATCCGTCGCGAGAACCACGCGTCCGATCTCAGTCCCATTCAAGAGGACATTGACGCTTTGCTCAGGCGCACTTTCGAAAGAGTAAGGCAACGCCCGGAAGGACAAGGCGAACGCCCGTGACGAGGCCAGGCCAATCACCAGTCTCTGCGTCTCGCCGATTGCCCAAGCATGCGAGCTCGTGTGACTTGGTCCATCCTCCGACCAGCCGCCGCGAACGTGTTCGTGCGACTCGGCACTCCCCATGCGAATGCGACTGGTCGCCACGTCGATGTGCGCATGGCGCAGCTCGGCGACGAGGTCGATCACGCCTGGCGTGCCAATCTCATCGGCCGCCGAAGGACCCAGAACCTCGGCGGAGTCACTTCCGCACGAGGCCGCCATCAACGCTCCGAGCAGCGCTGCCAAAATTGCGAGGCGATTCACTTTGCGAAGAGCCAGCAGGCTACTCCAGTTCCAGGGCGCGGGTGGCGCGCAGGGTTCGCGCGCGCTCGAGGAAGTCGTCGAACTTCACGACGTCTTGCTCGCGGGTGCCGCGCGGTCGCAGGGCGACGGTGCCGTCTTCGGCCTCGCGCTCGCCGGCGATCAGCATGAACGGCACCTGAAGCTTCTGGGCTTCCTTGATGCGCTTGTTCATGTGGCTCGAGGCGTCCTTGCAGTCGACGCGGAATCCCTCGCCACGCAAGCGCGTGGCGAGCTCTTGGCAGTACGCCATGTGATCCTCGCGGATCGGGATCAGGGCGATCTGCACAGGCGCCAACCAGAACGGGAAGCGGCCGCCGAAGTGCTCGATCAAGCCGCCGATGAAGCGCTCGAGACTACCGAGCACCGCGCGGTGCAACATGATCGGGCGGTGCGGCTTGCCGTCCTCGCCGGTGTAGGTCAGGTCGAAGCGATCGGGCAGGTTGAAGTCGCACTGCACGGTCGAGTTCTGCCACTCGCGGCCCAGCGCATCGCGCACTTTGAAGTCGATCTTCGGTCCGTAGAACGCGCCGCCGCCCTCGTCGAGTTCCAGCGGCATGTTCAAGCGCTTCGCCGCGCCCTCGAGCGCCGCGGTCGCCTTGTCCCAGATCTCGACCTCGCCGATAGTCTTCTCGGTGGGACGGGTCGCCAGATAGGCGGTGTACTCAAAGCCGAAGGTCTTCAGCATGAAGTCGATTAGCTCGAGCACCTCGGCCAGCTCGTCCTCGAGTTGCTCGGGGGTGCAGAAGACGTGCGCATCATCCTGAGTGAACCCGCGCACGCGCAGCATGCCGTGCAGCACGCCCGAGCGCTCGTAGCGGTAGACGGTGCCCAGCTCGGCCCACTTCAGGGGCAGCTCGCGATACGAGCGTCCTCGGTCCTTGTAGATCAGGATGTGGCCCGGGCAGTTCATCGGCTTGACGCGGAACGGCTGTCCGTCGAGCTCCATCGGCGCATACATCATCTCGCCGTAGTTCTCGAGGTGGCCCGAAACGCTGAACAGCTCTTCGCGCGAGACGTGCGGAGTGTAGACGGGCGCATAACCGCGGCGCTGATGCTCGTCCCACCAGAAGCGCTCGATCTCCAGGCGCACCTGCGCCAAGTTCGGGTGCCAGAACACGAACCCCGCGCCGGCTTCCTTGTGAGTGCTAAACAGATCCTGCTCGGTGCCGATGCGACGGTGGTCGCGCAGCTTCACCTCTTCCAGCCAGGTCAGATGCTCGTCCAGATCTTCCTTGGTCCAGAACGCGGTCCCGTAGATGCGCTGCAGCATCGGGTTCTTCTCGCTCCCACGCCAGTACGCGCCGGCGAGGTTCAACAGCTTGAAGAAGTACGGCCGATCGAGACGATCGAGGTGCGGTCCTTCGCACAGATCGAACCACGAGCCGTGCGACCAGAAGGTGATCGCTTCGTCCTCGGGAATCAGATCGACAGCCTCAACCTTGAAGCTCTGGCCAGCGGCCTCCATGCGCGCGCGGGCCTCGTCGCGAGTCAGAGTCTCGACGGTGAGCTCGGGCTCCTTCTTTGCGATCTTGCGCATCTCCTTTTCGATGCGCTTCAGGTCCTTCTTCTCGAGCTGCGGGGTTCCCTCGGGGAACTCGAAGTCGTAGTAGAACCCGTGCTCGATCGAAGGGCCGAAGCCGAACTTGACGCCGGGGTACAGTCGCTCGACGGCCGAGGCCATCAGGTGCGCCACCGAGTGGCGCAGGGTCGACAGGGGATAGGTCTCCTCGACCTGAGGAGCAGGACTTGCCTGGGACATGTTGTCGTTTGGGGGATAAGAGGGACCCCGCGTCCGGCAACGAGCCGACCGCCAAGGGCGCGCGTGCTCCCCGATTGCATGAATGCAGTGGACACGCGAAGACCCCCCGTCACTGTCCGAGCGTCAACGAGACGCCAAGACCAAGAAGGAGGGCCTAACAGGATAACGGCAACCATGGCTCCCCGGAAGGCCCACAAGATCTGTGACCGCAGGAAGGGAAACCTGCGAAATCGAAAGTGGGAAGGGGAATGGGGAAGTGTCTCCGGGGAGCCCGGCTGCCACGCATGGTATCGGCCGGGTATGAGCAGCACTCAAGGGGGAAATCTGGAATGCCGTTCAAAGTGAAGGTCCCCGAAAAACCGTCATGACCTGGCAGAAACGTCGTTGTATAGGTGCCAAGGCTCGACCGCCCCACTGCTGAGGAAGCAAGACGATGATGCAACCGAACTCCAACGATCCACAGCGCGAAGAGCTCGTGACCCTCATCGAGGCCGCCGGCTACTCTCTTTTTGAGCAACGCCGCGATTGGGCCGAGTGCCTGCTCATCCGCGAACGCGAGCGCTGGTTCGGTCGCGGCGTCGACGCAACCGACGCGCTCAAAGCCGCCCTTGGCGAAGCGCTGCCAAGCGCTCTCGGCTGGCAGCTGCTCCGTGCACAAGCCGCCCCCCCAGTGCCAACACGCACAACGCCTCCGATCGAACAAGTCGTCGAGCTCGAGCCTGCACCGCCCGCCAGCACGCCCAAGAAGGCAGAGCCGGAGCAGAAGACGCTCTTCCAACGGCCCCCTCCGCCAAGGCATCCCTCGATGTCGGCGGCCGAAGCGCTCGAAGGCCTCGAGGAGCTCCGCGACAAAGTCGGGCTCCAGCTTCCCGAAGTTGCAGCCTGGTCCCCGGAGCGTCAACGTGTCTATCTCCTCGAGGCCATCAGCGGGGGCCGCGCGATCGTGGATGCTGTCGGCAGCGTCCCCGAAGTGTCCAAGCACATGTACAGCTTCTCGCAGTACCTGATAGAGATCTCGGGCCGTCTTTGGCCGGGCAATATCTCGGGACTGATGAGCACCTGCCTCCCGCTTGACTGCTCGAAGGACCTCGAAGTCAAGCGAGAGTACGGACCCCGCACATGGCTCGAGGTCGCTCAGCTCGCCGAATCCAAGCTCGATGAAATCGAGGTCCATGACTGCGACCATGAACGCGATGAGGACGGCTGGCTAGATCCGCCAGAGAAGCTACCGCCCGCACCCAAAGCGCTCTTCAACCAAGTGCTCAGTGTGGTTCGCGACGCGGCCGGCCCGCTCGACGAAAAACCGCGCCACGCCCGCGGCGGCCCGCGCAACACGTTTGCCAAGATCCGCAAGCCCGAGCTGCTCGCCGCCGCGCGTCAACTCCGCTGGCTGCGGCACGCTCCAGTCGATCCACTTCTTTGGGGTTGCGCCATTGGCCACCTGCGCTTCCTCGCCGAGGCCTGCCCCGAGGACTTCCCGGAGCTCTCCGAGGCCCTCGCTCCCGACTTCCGCCAACCCTCGAGCTGGTCCACTCTCCTCGGGGTCGATCCGGACAAGCGCGCCAAGCAGCTCGCTTGGCGAAAGCTCCTTAAAAGCTTCCCAAGCCGCGCAGCACGCACCGGCCAGCCCGAGGGGGCCCTTTCCGCCTGGCTCCTCGAAGCTCTTCAGGCAGTCGCCTCCTACGGGGTTCCTCTCGCCCGGCTCAGCGCGGCACTCAAACAGAACCAGGCGCCCTACATCGAAGCCGTCCTAGCGATCTCGCCCGAGTCTCTCGGCGGCGAGCGCGCCGAGCGCAACCGCCTCCGCAAGCTGACCGCGCTCCTCACGGGCAACAGTGCCGCATCTGAAGCGGAGCCCCAAGAGATCCCCACCGAGCCAAAGCCACGACCCATCCAACTCGAGCACAAGCGCATGCTCGATGCCATCCTGCCGCACACGCGTGGCAAGCGAGCGCTCTTGATCACGAACCGCGCCGACCCCGAACTCGAGGCCGTGCTGAAGGACACATTCGAGTTCGGTCGCTTGCGCCTCGACGAGTCCTCTCTCGCCAAACTGTCGTCGTACAAGCAGAGCATCTCTCGCGGCACGTTCGACCTTGTGATTCTCGCCACCGGCTTTCAAAGCCACGCAATGGAACACGCCATCAAACCCGCCGCCCGAGCAGCCCAAATCCCCTACATTTCAGCCTACAGGGCCCGCCGACTCGATTGCATGCGCGCCATGATGCGCGACCTTGCGCTCGATTAGCGTCCCCTTTTTTCTAGAAGTGATCAGCTGATCACTTCTAGAAAAAAGGGGACGCCTTCCGCTACCAGCGCTTAACTTCGATCTCGAGAGAGATGCCCGTTTGGTCCGCGACCTCGCGCTGCAGGTCGTCGATCAAGCCCAAGACGTCGGTCGCGGTCGCGCCTCCTTCATTAATGATGAAGTTGCCGTGCACAGGGCTCACCCGCGCGGCACCTCGGCGGCGATCCTTCAGGCCGAGGCGATCGATCAAGAGCCCGGCCCCCACGCGCTCGCCGTCGTAGAACTGCGTGGGGTTCTTGAAGATGCAGCCCGCCGAGGCTTCGGTCACAGGCTGCACTGCTTTCTTCTCAAAGAGGTACTCGCGCGCCCGCGCTTGGACCTCCTTCTTGTTCGCGAGCTCGAGCTTCAGCACAGCGCCGACCACGATGGCGGCGTCGATCGCCGCTAGGCCCCCATTGCGATAGCCAGGTTGGCAGGCGTCGCGATTCACGTCGCGCAGAACCCCATCGGTTCCGATGACACGAATCAGCTCGACAACATCGAAGAGCTCTCCCCACCGGCCGCCGGCGTTCATCGCGATCCCGCCACCAAGGCTACCCGGCACGCCAATCAAGCCCTCAAGGCCCGTCCAACCGAGCTCGCTCGCAGTGCGTACCAGACCGGGCATCGTCGCGCCGGCCCAGACGACAAGCCGCGGATTGCCCCGGTCGATCGCAGGAGCTGAGATCTCGCCGGCTGCTGCGGCCAAGCTGCGCGCATCGGCGGCAATGCTCTCTCTGGCTTCGGCATCATCGCTCGTGTCGAGGGCGCCGGCGGGCATCTCGTCGCTTGTGACAAGCGGGCGGAACGTACGCCGCAAGAGCTCAGTCGAGATCGTCACGCCACCCAGAACGCCGTCGCGGATAATCAGGTTTGCGCCACCGCCAAGGACGCGGATGTCGGTGGGCGCAAAGCCCGCCTCGCGCGCGGCTAGGTAAGCCGCTGCGAGCTCTTCGGGAGTCGAGGGTTCGATGAACGTCTCGGCAACGCCGCCGACTTTCAGAGTGGTGCGTTTGGCCAGCTCGATGTGCGAGCGGGCGACGCAAGGCCAGGTGGGGCTCATCGGTTCGCTTGGGGGGAAGTGGCGGTCTGGAGGGCTTGAAAAAGAGGCGCGCGCGCGTCCTCGATGTCACCCGCGCCGACAACAAAGGCGACGGGGTTTGTGGCGGACAGAAGGCAATCCGCGAAGGCCTCGATGGACCGCGGCAGCGTGTCCGCTGATGCAGCGGCTCCACCTAAGGCGCGAACGGCGGCAGCGAGCTCGTGGGCACCAGCGGTGTGGGCACCGTCGATGTGAAGGCGCGCTCCATAGACCGGCGCAACGATCAACTGATCGGCGTGCGCACCGCTAGCGCTCGGCGCCAGCACGGCGGCGAAGTCATCGAGCAAGCGCGCCGTGCGGCTCGCCTGATGCGGTTGGAATAAGAGGCACAGCTCGCGGCCTTCGAAGGCCTCGCGCGCTGCGGACAAGAGGCCCGCGAGCTCCGTGGGGTGGTGCGCGTAATCGTGCACGACGGGGATGCCTTGGAAGCTGCCCCATGACTCGAAACGGCGACCGGCACCTTCGAAGGACATGACTCCGGCGGCGGCTACGGCGGCGATGCGCGGCCAGTCGCGACGCGGAGCGTTACGCGTCGCCAAGCCAATGGCAAGGCCTAGAGCCGTCGCTGCGTTCTCGACGTTGTAGGCGCCGGGCACGGCAAGGTGGACAGGTGGCGTGGCCCAGCCGGGGCCGCGTAGGACAAAACGCCGACGGCCATCGATGGGGCCGTCGTCGAGAACGGTGAGCTCGCGACCCAGGCGCCAGACTTCGGCGTGAGCAGCCGCTTCAACCGACGCCGGCATGTTGTCGCCCAACACGATCAGACCGCCTGCGTCGGTGCGGATCAGGAAGCTCGCGAACGCCGATTCGATCGCGGCAAGGTCGCCGTAGTAGTCGAGGTGGTCCGCCTCGATGTTGGTCACGATCGCCCCGAAGGGGGCGAGCTTGAGGAAGCTGCGATCGTACTCGCACGCCTCCATCGCGAACCAACCACCGGAGTCGCCTGGAAGTGCGTTGCTGGCCAGCTTGGGGTTGAGGCCGCCGACCAAGGCTCCCGGCTGCGCGGATGCGACGCGGCCGAAGCCCGCGATGGCAAGCGCCTCGAGCGCATGCCAGAGCATCCATGAGGTTGTCGTCTTGCCGTGAGTCCCCGCGACCGCGAGCCCCGTGCCCGTTGGCGCGAGGCGGCCGAGAAGCTCGGCGTACTTGATCACGGGCAGGCCGCGCTCGCGCGCGGCGCGCACCTGTGGGTCGTCGTCGGGAACCGCAGCCGAGCGCGCCACGAGACGCGCCTCGCCCGGAAGAGCCTCGGCGGAAGAATCGCCAATCGAATAGGCCACCAAGTCGCCAAGCGCGCGCAGAAGCTCGGATTCAGCGCGGTCGTGCCCGGTGACCGTATGGCCGCGCGCGGCAAGGATGCGCGCGGCGCCGGAGACCCCCGCGCCGCCGAGGCCTAGGAGATGCACGTGGCGCGGAAGAGCGGGATCGATGAGCATGCTCCTATTGAAACCGACCGGCCGCCGAGTCTCACGAACCTTTCGCGCGCGACGTGAGCTCGCGTGCGACTTCGAGTGCCGCGTCGCGCGGGACGCGCCGCCGAAGCGCGTTGGTGGCGGCCTTGCGCCAAAGCTCACCGTCGGGACCCAAGAGCGAGATTAGGTGGTCGAGAGCGATGCGCCCGAGGTCGGGCTCTTCGACAAGCAAGAGGCCGCCTTCGAGCTCTTTGGCGTTCATACGCTGGTGCCCCCCAGCGCCCGGGTACGGCACGACCATCGCGGGAAGCCCCACGGCGGCAAGCTCGGCCAGCGTCGATGCGCCCGCGCGCGACAACGCCATTGTCGCACTGGCCAGCAGGCCAGCCACGTCGTCGATGAACTCGAGCGGCAAGTAGCCCGGCTGCCGATCAGCCGCCTCGCCCATGCGCCCGGGTCCGACTTGATGCACAACAACAACGCCGGCGGCTAGCAGCGCTGCGAGGTGAGCCTTCACAAATCCGTTCAGCGCGCCCGCTCCCTGGCTTCCGCCGAGAACGCACAAAAGCGGCGCGGTGGAGTCGGCACCGAGGTCCTCGCGCCAGCTATCCTCGCAGGCCGCCGCGCGCTCGAGTGATGCGGTGAAGTCCGGGCCCAAAGGCGGGCCGGTCACGCGATGCCGCTTGCTCTGATCCTCGCGGGAGTCGACCGGAACGCTACTCGGCCACGCATGCAGAACGCTCGCCGCGAACGGCGAGAGCGCCCGTACGGCGCGCCCCGGCACGGCGTTGATCTCCAGGAGCACAACCGGAATTCGCAGGCTGCGCGCGGCCAAGACAACCGGCAACAGAGTGAAGCCGCCCAGGCCAAAGACAACCTCGCTCCTGTGCGCTTTCAACGCCCGGCGGGCTGCCCAGAACGCGCGCGGCGTGCGCAGGAGCAGGCGCGCGCGACTCGGCGCACCACCTGAAGGCGGCTCGACACGCACGCGCACTCGCTCCAGTGGGCACGAACCCACGAGTGCGTCGAGGCGGGCCATCGACGCCACCTCGGCCGCACGGCCAGTCTCGAACCAGACCAAGTCGCGCGGGTTTGGCAGCTCGTCAGAGGCCGCCAAGGCCGCCAGCATGTGCAGCCCCGGCACGACGTGCCCGCCGGTGCCCCCACCGACGATGGCCAGTCGCAATCCACGCTCGGTCGAGTCGCTCACGGGGCCCTACAGGCCAGGCACGGAGGGCAGTTCGACGGCCTCGGCAAGCACGTCCCCTTCCAACACCATCAGGACCGGCGCAGCGGGCTCCGGTACTTCTGCCACAACGACAACGACCGGGGTCGCAACCGGACTCGTTGCAGGAAAGCCATCACCCAGTTCCAGATCGGTGAAGAGCTGCGGCAGCTCGAGGATCAAGACCGCGATGCAGCCAAGAATCAGAAAGCGTTCGATGCCAAGATTCATCGGACGACGCCTCGCTTGGGAGAGGCCTGCGCGACGGTCGCGCGGTTCACACTCGTGGACAGGACTTTCGCAGGGGCCTTCGTACCCTTCGGCAGAACCAAGTCCGTCCCTACAACAAGCACGTTTGGATTGATCTTCGGGTTCAGCGCCGCGATCTCGTTGTAGCGGTTGCCATCACCCAACTCGCGTGCCGCGATCGCCCACAGGCTGTCGCCCGAACCCACCTTGTAGCTGCGGCCCGAGCTTGCCTTCGGAGCACTCACTTCCGCCACTGCGGCCTTCGCGACAGGCTTGCCCTCGACGCTCGGAAGAACCAGCTTGGTCCCCACGGTCATGCGCCCGGGATCAACACCTGGGTTGGCCTTCTCGAGTTCCGCCAGGTGGCGATAGCTGCCCAACTGATCCACCGCGATCTGCCCCATCGTGTCGCCGGACTGCACCTCGTATGTGCGCCCCTTCGTGTTGGTTTTTTTGACGGGCTTCGACTTCGCTTGTGGCTCGATCAGGTTGCCAGCCAGGCGGTTCGGCTCGCTGGCCTTCGCAGCAAACTTCGAGGGCACGTCGACGGCGGGCTCGTTCGCCAAGTCTTCTTTGGCGCGTTGGATGTCTTGCAACATCTTCGCGGCCTCGTCCTTCTGGCGACGCTCGTCAGCGACGTCCTTCGCGGGCTGCCAAGTCGTCGCCTTGAACTCAGGCTGCTGCGTTTTGGTGTTCTTGGGTGCCTTGCGCGCCGGTTTCTTGGGCACGGTCTCGCGGTTCAACCCGTCAAGCGCCGCAACTTTCGGTGCGTCGAGCTGAGGCACAAGCGCCTTCTCGCCCTGATCCCACATGACAACAGCGGCGATGATGACAACAAGCATGAGGAGTGCGATGACTCCGTAGCGTTCGATAGGTTGCATGAGTTAGGACTCCAGAGTGAGGTCGCTGGTTGCGGCCTTGGTTTCGGAAAGAGCGTGTCGTGAGGCACCGAGTGCGAGGCCCACGGCAATGGAAGAGACGATCAGGGACGTGCCGCCAGCCGAGATGAAGGGCAGCGTCATGCCCTTCGGCGGCGCAAGGCCGGCGTTGACTTGGATGTGGATCATGGCCTGCATGGCCACCGAGAGAAGCAACCCGAAGGCAGCCAGCGCGGCATAGCGGTCGCGAATGGAAAGCACGAGGCGCAGCGAGAACCACAGAAACGACGTGAACAAAAGAAGCACGAGCGCGGTGCCGAAGAAGCCCATCTCCTCGCCGATCTGCGAGAAGACGTAGTCCGAGTTCAGATAGGGAATGCCACTCGAGCGCACGACGCCTTGGGCGAGCCCAAGGCCGTCCATGCCACCAAGCGAGATGGCTTGGATCGAGCTCTCGACCTGATCGTTGACGACCGGCCCGAAGAACATGTCGATGCGGCTGCGCACGTACGGAATCAGCGCGGACGCCGCCGTGATCGCGCCGCCGCCAAAGCCCACCACCGACAACGCAAGGTGCGTCACACGCCCACCGCCGACCCACATAGTCGCGATGGCGCAAAGGAACAGAAGCAAGGAGCCGCCCAGGTCGGTCTCCGCGGCCACAAGACCGAAGAAGACCAAGACAACCGAGAGCATCGGCAGGAAGCCCTGACGAAAGTCGTGCAGCTTGTCCTCAAGCCGTACGCAACGATCGGCGACCCACAACACAAGCACGATGCGCGCCAACTCGGACGGCTGGAACGACAAGCCCGGAAGCAAACGAACCCAGCGCCGCGCGCCGTTGATGCGCCCTCCGAACGGCTCGATGTACACCATGATCAAGAGCAGCGCTGACGCGACCAACAGCACCGGCAGGAAGCGCCGCACGCCGCGCGGGCCCAAGTAGTAGCTCGCGATCAGCGCCATGATCCCCGCCACGCGGAAGAACAGATGCTCGCGCACCAACAGGAACCACGCGCCAAACCCGTCGGCCGTCGTCGCTGCGTGTCCTGCCTGAATCGCCATCCCGATTCCCATCAGAGCTAGCACGACGAAGAACAGCTTTGTCGCCGGGAGCGTGGGGTTCGGCGCCTCGGCAATGTCGATGACACGCCGGCGCAACTCGAAGAACGTGTGCTGGTGGACGCTGGGGTCCTGCGGTTTCTCTTTGGCCATCTCAGCGCACCTTCAAAAGAGCCAGACTTGCCGCCGCGCCAATCGCAGCGAGGATCCAAAAACGCACAACGACAGTAACTTCGTGCCACCCCTCTTTCCGCTTCGTGAAGACTCCGCCGTAGTGCTCGAGCCCGTGATGAACTGGAGCGATCGTGAACAGCCGTTTGCCGCCGGTCACGCGGAAGTACCAGGTCTGCCCGAGCGAAGTCAGAAGGTCCAACACGAACACAATCGCGATCAAGGGCAGCACGAGCTCTTGCTTCGCAACGACCGCCATCCAGGCCATCAAGCCGCCCAGCGGCAAGGAGCCCGAGTCCCCCATGAAGACCTTCGCGGGATAGGCGTTGTACCAGAGGAACCCCATGCACGCGCCAATCATGGCCGCGCCCACGATCGCCATCTCGGCAGCATCGGCCACGTAGGGCAGATTCAGGTAGCCCGTCCAATCCACACGGCCAGTGATGTAGCAGAAGATCGAGAGCGCGCCCGCGCTGATGATTGTGCAACCGGCGGCCAAGCCATCCATGCCGTCGGTGATGTTGACCGCGTTGGACGTGCCGACAATCACAAGCCACTCAAACGCGATGAAGCCCACGAGCCCTAGGACGCCCCACGACATGAAGTCCCACTGCAGGTCCTTGAAGAAGGGCGGGTACAAGACCATCAAGTTCAAGCGCCCGTGCACTTCGGCGTACCAGACAAGCACGCCCAGAACGCCGCCCGTCACAAGCGTCAGCCCAATGTACTTCGCCGCGCGCGACATGCCCTTGCAGCCAGGGATGGTCAGCTTCTTGTAGTCGTCGATGAACCCCACAGCCGCGAGGCCGGCCGTCAGCACGATGCCCAAGATCACGCTGACGTTTTCGAGGCGCGCCCACAAGAGCACCGAGATCAATAGGCTCGCCACGAGGAAGCTGCCGCCCATCGTGGTTGTGTCTTCCTTGCCGGTCAGCTTGGCGGATGCTGCCAGCTCGGGCGAGTCGGACTTGGTGGCCGACTCGCGCACGTCATGGCTCCGCAGCCAGCGGATCACGGGTCCGCCCGAGATCAGCGCCAGCAAGAACGCCGTCGCCGCGGCGAGCGCCATGCGCACCGAGATGTAACCAAACAGGCTGACGCCGAAGAGCTGGCCAAGAAGCTCTGGCAGCATCAGGCGACCTCCCACCCGGCATAGCAAGCGAGAGCCGCGCCGCGGCCACCCGAACCGGGGCGTTGTTTCGGAGCGAACCGCTCGCGCACACGCCGCACCAGAGACTCAAGACGTATTCCGCGACTGGCCTTCACAAGGACTACATCGCCGCTTTCGAACAGCTCGCCGATCGCCAGCTCGGCCGCGCGCCGCGTGCCGAAATGCGACACGTCATCGGTCGGCATGCCACCCTCGAGAGCGCCCGCTGCCGCGGCCGCCGCCAGCTCGCCAACGAGCACCAACTTGTCGATCCCCGCCGCCGCAGCAGCGCGCCCGACCGCGTGGTGCATCTCCGCCGCGAAGTCCCCCAGCTCAAGCATGTCACCCAGAACCAGAACCCGCCGCTTGTGTCCGTGAATCCCCGCCAAGACGCGCACCGCAGCGCGCGCGGACTCGGGGTTCGCGTTGTACGTATCGTCGATCACCAAGAGACCGTCTAGCTCGAAGCTCTCGAGGCGCCCGCTCTGCCCCTCGATGTCCGCGACGGCCGGCAGCACCTCTTCCAGGTCGATGCCCAGCCCGCGACAGACAGCCAGCGCCGCCAAAAGGTTCAGCACGTTGTGCGTGCCGAGCGCAGGCAGCGTCACCTCGCGCCCTTCCAGATGTTCGAGGCCCTTGCCGCGCAGCTCAAACACCGAGCGGCCGCCGTCGAAGCACAATTTCGTCGCCACAAGATCCGCATCCGAGCGCACCCCGTTGTCGATCCCGAACGTGACCACGTTGGCCTTCGTCGAGGCCTCGAACAGCTCGCGAAAGCGGCCATCCTGATGCACGACAAGCAAGCCGTTTGCCGGCAGCACACGCGCCAGCTCGTTCTTCTCGATCGCCACGCCTTCCAGCGAGCCCAAGCCCTCCAGGTGCGAGGCTCCTACGCCCGTGATGATGCCGATGTCCGGCAGCGCGAGCGACGCCAGCTCGGCGATCTCGCCGGGCCCGCTCGAGCCCATTTCGCAGACCAAGACGTCCGTCGACGCATCGGCCGCAAGCAAGGTCAACGGCACGCCCACAGCGTTGTTGTACGACAGCGGCGAGCCCACGGTTCGGCGCACGCTCGACAACAACTTGACGAGGTAGTTCTTCGTCGTGGTTTTGCCGCACGACCCGGTGATGCCCACCACCGGCAGGCCCAAGCGCTGGCGATGCCAACGCGCCAAAGCGCCGAGCGCGGCACGCGGATCCGCATGCACAATCAACGCCGCCGAGGTGCCACGGAAGCGCTCGGCAAGCCCGTCCTCTTTGCGCAAAATCAACGCCGCTGCACCCGCTTCAAGCGCCGCCTCGGCAAAGCTGTTCCCGTCGAAACGCGGACCGCTGAGCGCGATGAAGAGCTCACCCGCTTGCACCTTGCGCGTGTCGGTCGACAGCCCGTTGCACGCAGCGCGAGGGTCGCCCAGAATTAGCTCGCCACCGGTGGCAGCCACAATGTCTTCAATCAGGAAGGCACTCATGCGAGCAGCTCCATTGCCACGCGCCGGTCGTCAAACTCCCGGCGCTCGTTCCTCGTGATTTGTACCGTCTCGTGTCCTTTGCCCGCGATCAGAACCACATCCCCTGGCGCCGCTTCGCCAAGCGCCGCCGCGATGGCACGCCGGCGGTCGGAGTCGCGCTCCAAAGTCGCCGGGCCAACCGCTGCGTTGAAGCCCGTCTCGATCGCGTCGAGAATCGCCTCGGGGTCTTCACTGCGCGGGTTGTCGCTGGTCGCAAACGCGATGTCGGCCGCGGCTTTCACCGCCGCCCCCATCTCGGGACGCTTGCCCGTGTCGCGATCGCCACCGCATCCAAAAACCACCAGCAAACGGCCACGCGGACCGAGCGCCTCCTTGGCGGCCTCGCACGCGCGGCGAAGCGCATCGGGCGTATGAGCAAAATCCACCAGCACCCGGAAACCACGAGCCGCTTCCCCATCGGGGTCTACGGGCTCAAGGCGACCAGGTGCAGGGGAGATGGTCGCGAGTCCCTCCACAACCGTGGAGGGACTCGCGTCCAACAGAAGCATCACGGCAGCTGCCGCCAGCGCATTCTCGATGTTGTGCCCACCCCGAAGGGGAAAAGAAAAACCGGTTCGAATAATCCCCATCCCTTGGAGAACGAGTCGGGTCCCTTCTGGGTTTGCTTCACATCGAGAGGCAACGAGATCCGCGCGGGATCCGATGCTGTACGTCACGACCTTGGCGCCAGCCTTGCGGGCGGCGGCGGCGAACTCTTCGCCGCGCGGGTCGTCTAAGTTGATCACGGCCGTCTGCCCGGCGCGAAGGCCTGCGAACAAGCGCAGCTTCGTCGCGGCGTAGGCTTCGAGCGTGCCGTGGTAGTCGAGATGGTCGCGCGTCACGTTCGTCAACACGACGATGTCGAACGCGATGCCGGCTGTGCGCTCTTGGTCGATCGCGTGCGAGCTCACCTCGAGCACTGCCGAGTCCGAGCCGCGCTCCAGCGCGCGCGCCAACGCGGCGTGCAGGAACGGCGCATCGGGTGTGGTTGTCGTGGCGCGCTCGGGCGCCTCGCCCCACACGCAGTGCTCGACCGTTCCGAACAGCGAAGGCTTGCGACCTGCATAGGCCAGCAAGCTCTGAATCATGTAGCTGACACTGGTCTTGCCGTTTGTGCCCGTGACGCCGATCACGTCCATCGCACACGACGGTTGCCCCCACACCAAGTCGGCCGCCAGGCCGGCGGTGCGACGCGCGTCGGGATGCAGCCACAACCCGCGGCAGTTCGAACGACCGTTGCCTGTCGACACAAAGCCGATGCCCAAGTCGGCCGAGATCCCGCCCGTCAAGATCGCGCCTGCGCCCGCCGCCAGAGCCTGCGGCGCAAAGCGCCGGCCGTCGACTTCACTGCCCGCGAGAGCGCAGAACAGCGCACCCGGCTTCACCGCGCGGCTGTCCAACTCGACACCGGACAACACCGGATCACCCGCCCAGCCAAACTCCGCGCGCTGCACCAGCTCGCCACCAAGCCGCGCGACCAAATCGGAGAGCCGCACCATCAGCGCACCTCCTCGATCAGCTCTTTCCACGGCAGCTCTGCGGGCGCCGGAGCGATATCCCCGTGCGCCGAGACTTCCTCGTCCAGCGTGGCAAAGCCGCCAGGCTCGATCACCTCGTGCTCGATACCGTTCACCGTCAAGGCCAGCGCTTCGGCCAGAATCGCCACGGCCGTGGGCCCAGCAACCTGCGAGCCATACTTCCCCTTCTGCGGCTCGTCGACCACGATCATCACCATGATCTCGCGCTCCGGATCCCCGCCCGGCAGATGCCCGACCGCGACCACCGACGACGTGTACTCTTGCTTGTCTCCAAGGTGTGCGTTGCGCAGCGCCTTGCGCTCGGCGCGCCACTCTGCGTTTGTCAGCTGATCCCCCGCCTCGATGTGCCGCGCAAGCGCTTGCATCTCAATCCGCGTGGATAGAACCCCAAGCTCTTTCCACGTCGTCCCGGTCTTGGTCCCCATCTCGATGTCGTCGCGCACGATCTTCTTCCCCGTGCCTTGACGCGCACCGAGGGTCATCATGTCGCGCACGACGCCGCCCACGCCCGAGCGAAAGACCCGCCGCGGCTCACCGCGCTCCGAGGCGATCGGCTCGCGGCGCTCGCCTTGACGCACGGCACTGATCATCGTCAACGGCTTCCACACGCCATCGCGCAACACCGCCGTCAGCCCTTCCGCGTGCTGCCAAAGGCTGACCGCGATGTTGTGCCCGAACGAGATCGAGACCTGCTCGTTGCGCACCTTCCATTTCGTCAGCGGAGCCAGCGGCGCAAAGTTCTCACCGCCAAGGCCCGCGTGCGGCTTCTGCCCATAGCCAAGCTCAACAAGGTGCCCGCGAAACTGCTCGGGAGTCAGCTTGATGCCAACCTGAATCATGCCCGCGTTGATCGAGTACGCGAGGCAGATCGCCAAGCTCACGATCCCGTGCGGCGCGCCATCGGCCTCGTCCACCACGCGGTTCCCGAACTCGCGCGGGATCGGCCAGTTCTCGCCGTTACCGACGTCGAAGCGCCCCACTCCGAGCTCACTTGAAGCGGGGTCCACAACGCCCGCGTCCAAGCCCATCGCCATCGTCACGATCTTGAACGTCGAGCCCGGCGTGAACAGATGCGCCACCGGCAAGAAGGAACGTGTCGGAAAGGCCGAGATCGCATCGAGAGCCAGAACCTCGCCACTTGCGACGTCCACCACAATCCCCATCGCCAACGTGGCGTCGTGATCGTGCAGCGCCTCGTTCAGCAGCTTGTGCGTGTAGCGCTGCAGCGCAAGGTCGATGCTGGTCTCGACGGTCACCGGCAAGGCGGCCGTTCTCGAGTCCAAGAAGTACGGCGCACCACCGCGCCGCGAGACGCGGTCGGCATTCCAATCAAAGCGCGCCAGCGTCGCATCGATCCACGGCATCGCGTCCGGCGTCGCCAAGTCAGCAGCGGCCAGCTCAAGCCCGACGTACGCACTCGCCTCGCGTTGACCATCCTCAATGAAGCCCCAGCTGCCCAGCGTCGGGAACTCGCCCGCGGGGTGCTCGCGGTCGTCGCGCGGCTCAAGTCGCATGTGCCCGCGCGCCACTTGCTCGCTCGAGAGCGCCGCCTCGACCTTCATCGCCGCGGCCGGCGAGATGCGCTCGATCGGCACGTTGTGCACTTCTGGAATCAGCCCGCGCCAGATCTCTTCGCCCGCGGCAACGGGGTCGTACGCCGCGGTCACAAGACCCTCCCGCACCGGGGCATGCCGCGCCTTCCACAGACCGCGAGTCAGCGACCGCGTCCACTTCGACGGCCCCACTTTCTCGAAGTGGCGCTCGCGCTCGGACAGCGACAGCACCCGTCGCGGCTGCCACCAAAGGCGCCACGTCGCGGGCAGGTCTTCGTCGGGCTCAACGGCCCAACCCGCGAGCTCTTCCTCAACGATCCACGCCTCGACGCGCTCGGCCTCCTTCGGCCCGAACTCCCACGCCTCGACGCGCCGCCAGCCATCCGGCCGACTGGGCAACATCGCCTCTTCCAAGCCCACCGCCCACGTCGCGTCTTGCCCGAGAGCGCCTGCAAGCGCCGCGCTGATGCGCGCCGGCGTGTGGTTCTGCCACATGACCTGCGGCGACAAGAGCAAGTCGTAGGACGGCACCGATGCGGCGAGCAAGCGCCCCTCGGCATCCTCGATGCGATACGGCGCGGGCGCCCGGTACTCGGTGCGCGACGCCACAAAATCCCCGGCGTGAACTTCCTTCCCCGCCAAACTGAAGAGCTGAACCCCGGAGAGAAGCAGCACAACGCCAACCACGACGTAGGCGCTCATCGGCTTGAGCCCCGAGGCACTATCAAACGTGCCCTTCTTCAGCGGGTTCATCTTCACGGCGCAGCACTCCCCGTCGGGATCTTCTGGCTTCGCGCCGCCTTGGAAACGTCAGAATCGAGAGCGCGGCTCCCCCCCAGGTTCGATGAACCCGAGACCGCACCCTCGTTCTGAGCGTCGTTCGTGTGAGAGTCCCCCACCACGCGTCCTTGGACGCGGATGTAGAGGTCCTCGATCGCTGCCGCGCGCATCTCCGAGGTGCGCTCACGGCGGTGTAGCTCTTCAGCAAGAGCGTGATTCTTAGCGGTCAAGCCCGACGCAAACAGCGTCGTCACCAGACCCGCACAGGCAACAAACAGAGCCAAGAGGGCGCGTGTCATGCAGCACCTCCATCCAGCTTGCGGGCCGCGCGAACCTCAGCCGAGCGAGCACGCGGGTTCGAGCGGCGCTCGAGCTCGCCCGCGCGACACGGCTTCTTCCATAGCAGCTCGAAGCGGCCCGCTTTGGCCTCGCGCGCCATCCACTGCTTCACCACGCGACTCTCGCCCGAGTGAAAGCTAATCACAGCCAAGACCCCGCCAACGGCAAGCTCGTCAAGAGCCAACTGCAAAGCGGCCTCGAGCTCGGCGCCCTCGCGATTCACTTCGCGGCGCAGCGCTTGGAACACGCGTGTGGCTCCGTGAATCTTCCCCGAACCACCGACGACTCGTTCGACGATGTCGGCCAGCAGCAAAGTCCTGCGAATCGGCGTGCGGCGACGCGCGGTCACGATCGCTTTCGCCACGGGGCGTGAGCGGCGCTCGTCCCCCTCTTCATAGAAGAGGTTCGCCAGGTCTTCCTCGCTCCACGTGTTCACGATGTCGGCTGCCGTCCGCTCGCGGCTGCGGTCCATGCGCATGTCGAGCTCGGCGTCCGCCAAGAACGAGAAGCCGCGCTCGCGCTCATCCAAGTGCAGACTCGCGACACCCAAGTCGAACAGCATCCACGCGGGCGGCCCTTCGAACGGCGCCTCGCCAGATTGAACAAGGTCACCCAGCTGCGAAATCCGCGCGACTTGCAGCGCCACGCGCGCCCCAAATCCCGCCAGGTTCTCGGTCGCGATGGCCAGCATCGCCTCGTCCTGATCGGTGCAAAGGAGATCCCAATCGGGCTGGCTTTCAAGCACGGCGCTCGCGTGCCCGCCGGCACCCGCGGTGCCGTCGATTCCCCACAGTCGCTGTCCGCGCCTAGGCGTGGCCGTGACTCCGGCGGCGGCCTCGAGGACCGCATCGATGAGGACTGGAATGTGAACCATCACTATCGTCGCCCTCCCCACCGCTCTCGGAAGCACTCATGCATCCTCGCCTTCGCCTTTTGGCGCAGCGCTGGGGTCGAGCCCCATACCGAGCGAGTCGAAGTCGCCATCGATGGCGTTCTCCTCGGCCCACTTCTTCGGGTCCCAGACCTCCGCGCGATCGCCGGCCCCGACCATGACAACTTCGTCGGTCAAGCCCGCCACCTCGCGGAAGCGCTCGGGTACGATCAGACGGCCTGAGCCATCCAAGGTGAACTCGTGTGAGCGGCTGAAGAACAACCGCTGGCGCTTGCGGACCTCGGGGGTCACGAACACGCCGGTGTTCTGCTCGGCGTACATCTGCTTGAAGCCCTCTTCCGAGAAGATGAACAAGCAGCCTTCGAATCCGAAGGTGATGACGCCGCACAGATTGCCAGCATCGTCCCGCGCGAGCTCCTTTTGGAAGCGCCTGGGCAGGCTGACGCGACCATTCTTGGTCATTGCATGAGTCGTGTCATTCAGGAACATCAGTCATGCTCCCTTTGCCGAACTCATTTGCCATTCTTTGCCCATCTGTGCCACACGAGTGAGTTTAGGTGCCCAATGGCATCGATCAAGAACCAAAAGGCTCTTCGTGTACCTGCAAGCCCAAGGGTGGGACCGCGTGGCGAAGGTGGCGCCTCCACCCCCACTCCAAAGCAGCTCCGCTACCCACCAAATGGGCGGCGGGGGAAGGCCAAAAACCACAACATCTTGTGCCTTTAGGAGCCTGTTAGGGCCAATTCAGCGGATTCGAGACCGGTGCCCGAGTCGGCAAAAAAAAGCCTGCGAAAATCAGCCGGTCAGGCCTCGGCGCTCATCCGGGCCGTCAATTCGGCCTTAGGCGGCCCCGAGAATCGGCCCTAAGTGGCCTCGCCCGCATCGGGCGCCTCGTTGCCATCTGATGCCACGGCCTCTTCGGCCTCAGCGGGCTCTTCGGCCTCAGTGCCGGCCCCGGTCAGTGCGAGCTCGGCGGGATCCGCCCCTTCGAAGATGCGCTGCAGGTCGTCACGCAGCGCGCCGATCTTGTCGGCATCGAAATCGAACACCAGGACCGCGATCTCCTCGGTGCGACGTGGGCGCTTAACGAGGAAGAACTCGCCCTCGACGCCTTTGTACTTGCGGGCCACCTTCGTGACCTTCAGCCGACGCTTGCGCAGCAGGATCAGGCACAGCAAGTAGCGCAGCTCCAGGAGCCGCTGCGAGCCGGCCGTCTCACTCGACTCGGGCTTCTCCGTTTCCGCCTCGGAAGCTTCCTTCGGCCCAAGCGCCATGAAAAGTGCCTCGATCGACTCGAGGTCCAACTTCATGCCACGCTGCTCTTCGACCTGGAAGTGCGTGCGCCACCAAAACAGCGCATCCGCCAGCGTGTCATCGTCGTGGCAAGCGAGGCACAGGTCGGCCCGCTCAAGACCCTCCTCCCCCACGCGCAACAGCGAGTACAGCTTGTCGCCGTCCTTGAACTCGGTCTCGCACGTACAACACGACGCAACGCGCCGCCCAATCTGCCACTTCGCCATGGGTTAGTTCTCGTCCTGAGCCACGTGGGCAGCCCACCAGCCTTTCCAGGCCTTGAAGTCCGTGCCGAGCTTCGCTCCCGTCAGGCTCTCGAGCGCCCGCCGCGCGGCCGTCCGCTCGGCGCCGCGCGCGCGGTCGCCGAAATCGATGATCGCGGGGACGGCGTCCGGCGCCCCCAAGGTGCTCAACGCGTCAAGAGCCTCGACCCGCACCGCACTCGCGGGATCGCCAAGCGACGCCTCGATCGCGGCTAGCCAAGGCGCGAAGTCAATCGCCGCGGCCACGCGGCCGGCCTGCGAGAACAGCCCGCGCTCGCCCATCGTACGCACCGCTGCCACGCGCACGATCTCCGACCGGTCGCCCTTGGCAACCGCCTGCAATGCAGCGATGACCTCGCCTTCGCGAGCCCCCGCTCCGGGCAACCGCGCCAAGCAGCCAAGCGCCCGATAGCGCACCACCGCAGCCTCGCGCTCCAACATCGCCGCCACGGCCGGAGCCGCGTCGCTGCCCATGTCGCCAAGCGTGTCGATCGCCAAGCTGGCCAGCATGTCGTCACCGAGCCCTAGGAGCTCGGCAACAGCCGCCGCACCCGGCTCGCCGCACAACGTCAACTCGCTCTTCACGCGCACCAGCAACGGGCGCTGCGAAGGGTCCGACTCGCCGGCCGTGCGACGCATCGCACGCGACTCGTCAAACAGAAGCAGGATCAAGTTGCTGACCAAGAAGTCCGTCTCCTCTTTCGAGGACAACACCTCGCTGCGCTTGATCTCCCAAACGAAGCCGCCCTGTCGCCACGCATCGAGAACCGCGCGCAGGTTCTCCGGCAGCTCGTCGGCCTTAACGACCTCGCCCGTGCCTGCACCCGCCTCGCGGGCCAGATCGGGATCCAAATCCTGAAGCGTCAAGTCCGACACATCCGCTTGGGGCGCAGGAGCCACCGTGGCATCGAGCGGCTTCGGCTTGGAAGAGGCGCAAGCCACGACAAGGAGGCAAACTAGGGTACTCGCGAGACGCTTTTGAGGATCGAACATAGGCGCGAATCTTAGCAGGAAGGGACCGCCCGCCTCCTCCTAATAGAGGCTCTCGATCTGCGCCGCAATCTCGGGCACGTCCGGCAGGTCCGGGCGGCCCGCAGCCAGACGGTCCCACAGGCCGGGCTCGTCGGCCAGGCGCTCGAGCGCATCGGCCAGCGCTGGCCCATCACCGCGTGGAAACAGCAGCCCATCGACGTCGTGCCGGACGCTCTCGGCCATGCCGCCAAGATCCGTCGCCACCGGAACCACACCGTTCAGATAGGCCTCGGGAATCGTGATCGGCCGGTTCTCGTACCAGATGCTGGGCACGACAAGCACGTCGGCATCGGCGAGGACCTCAGCCGACGAGCCCGGCGGGAACGGCCCAGCGAAGGTGACCGCCAGGCCGGTCGCCATCTCGCGCAGGCCGGCCGCGTAGTCGGGGAACCAGTCAAGGTGGCCGTGCAGCACGAGCTCGATCGAAGGCCTCCCCGTGCGGTCGCGCCCGCCCAAGGTGCGCATGGCGTCGACCAGAACGTGCACGCCCTTCGCGTGGTAGACACCCCCGACGTAGACAACGCGCAGCGGCGCGAGCGCGATGCGTTTCCGCACGGGCTTGCGCTCGCCCGGATAGCCGGAGAGGATCACGCTGCGCTTGTCTTCGGGGACGCTCATGTCCACGCCGTCGAAGCGCGTGAACAGGAAGTGCGACGGCGAGATCACGTGGTCGACTGCGCCAAACGCACGCCGATGCATCACGCGCCGCGCGCGTGCGCCGGCCTGAAGTTCGGCTTCGCCTTCTTGCGCCAACTCGGGCGGCAGGCACGCGCCGCAGCCGCCCTCGGCCCCGCCGCCGTTGCACAAGCGGTCGCCGTCAAGCAGCACCGCGTTGTGGCAAATCAGGTGATAGTCGTGCGCCGTCATCAGGACCCGTGCGCCGTATGCCTTCGCGATCTCGAGGCAATGCGCACCCCAAAACGCCGTGTGATGAAAGTGCACAACATCGGGATCGAGGCGCGCGATTTGAGCGCGGAAGACCTCGGCAAAGAACGTCTGATTCCACGTCTCGCTGAGACACGGGTACTCGCGCTGGTGCACAACTTCGACTGTAGGCACGCCCTCGAACTCGCCTTCCTCGACGTCGCCTTCGGGACGCGACAGGTCGCGCTCGGTGAACATCACATGCACGTCGTGGCCGCGCGCGATCATCGCTTTGGCCAGCTGGTGCGTGTGCAACTCGCTGCCCCCGGAGTGCCTGGGCAGGTAGTCGTGGAGGACGTACAGAATCTTCATGCGAGGCCGAGCTCCTTCGGATCGGTGGTGCTAAGAGCCAAGTCCCAAGCGGCGATCTCGGCCAGGCGCGCAGCCTCGCGCGCCGGATTGAGCGGAGGGATGCGGTCGCGATCGGGCGGGCCCGCGTCGATGGCGCTTTGGTACAGCTGCAAGGTGCGCGACACGTGCGCATCCACGGTCAGCGCGCGCGCGGTGCGGTCGTCGGACTCAAGAGCCAGGCGGGCACTCGCTGCCAGCGCGACCACGCGCGCGGGCTCGTCGGCGAGCTCGTCCAGAACGCGAGCCAAGTCGGCCGCGTTCGAGCTCTTGTACGACAGGGCCCAATCGACAGCCCCTGCCCGCTCGCCCAGCGCGCCAAGGTCGGGCAGGACCTGGCCCGCACCGAGCTCGAGCGCCTCGTCGACCACGAGCCCGAACGATTCGTGCGCGCGCGAGCCGTTGACAAACAGCATCGCGGCGGCCACCGGGTGCGAGGCGAGCGCCTCGCGGTCATAGCCCCCCAGCGGACGCACGTCGGCGGGCGACGCGGCGGCAAGCGCCTCGATGCGCGCGGCGAAATCCGGGAACGGCGCGCCACCGGCAAGCAGCAAGCGGAAGCGCGCGGGCTCGCGGGTCAGTCCAAGCGCTTCGATCAGAAGATCGGTGCCCTTCAGCTCGCTCCAGTGGCCAAAGCTGCCGAGGACCAGCGGAGTCTCGGGGGTCACGCGCTCCGGGACGGCCACAGTCACGGCAGCGGCGGCCGAGGCACTCCGCGCCGGCGCCAAGACCTCAAGTTCGGCAGCCGCTTCAGGCGCCAAACCCAGCCAACGCAAAGAAGCCTCGCCGTGCACGCGGCTCGGCGCGATCAAGACACGCGCCAGTCCGAGCTCGAGGCGCGCGGCATCGCGGAAGGCCTCGACCAAAGCGGCGCCTTCTTCGGGGCTCTGCCAGGCTGGCCGGGGCGGCACGTGGCTCGCGCAGTGCAAGCACGGTTCGGGAGCCAGCCGTGCCTCGCAGAACTGTCGCAGGTCCGGGCGCACGCGAAAGGCAACCAGGCAAGAGGTCCATAGATCGTGCAGCGTCACCACGGCCGGCACGCCTGCGCGCGCGGCACGCACGACCAGATCGTTTGTGAGCCGAATCCAGTGCTGCACATGCACAACATCGGGCGCCAACTTGGCGAGCAGCTCGTCGAACAGACGCCCTGCCGCTGGCTGATCCGCCTTCTGCCAGTGATCGAAGTAGGCATCGTTGCGGTGGATGCGATAGACGGGAAAACGCACGCCCGAGGCCGGGTCGACCTCCTCCGCTTCGCTGACGCGCAGCCCGCCTTCCCAGTCCATCGAGCCCGCAATCACGGACACGACATGACCGCGCGCCGCGAGCCCACGCGCGAGGCCGAGGGTGGTGTTCTCGGTTCCGCCGGTCAGCTCCGGTGGGAAGCCGTGAGCGACGAGCGTAACCTTCACGCGCCCTCTGTGTCGCTCTCGACGTGCGCGCGGATGAACTCGCGATACGTGCCCTCAAGCACCTCCGCGTCGCGGCGCACATCGCGTACCGAGACATCCTCGCTGAACAGCTGCTTCAGAAGCTGCGGATCCTCCAAGCAGTCCGTGAGCACACGCGCAAGGTCCTCGGCCGAGCCCATCTTGAAGTGGAAGCCCGTGAAGCCGGGATTCACAAGTTCGGCCATCCCGCCCAGATCGCTGACCGCCAGCGGGGTGCGCGTGGCGAGAGCTTCGAGAATGATCAGCGGCGAGTTCTCGTACCAGATGCTGGGCACGATCAAGAGGTCAATTTCAGAGAGCGCGTCGGCGACGGCGTCGCGAGCAAGTTCGCCTTCAAGCGTCGCGCCGACCTCGCCCGCGCGCTCGCGCAGGGCAGCGACGTAGGCCGGGTTGTGAGCCGGTGGCCCGAAGATGCGTAGCTCGGATTCGGCGCGCAAGGCGGGATCCACAAGGCCCCAAGCATCCAACAAGATGTGCACGCCCTTGTGCGGCGCCAGCGTGCCAATGAACGCCACGCGCACCTTCTTCGCCGGCTTCTTCTTGAAGCCCTCAAACTTGGTCAAGTCGATGCCGGTCCGCATGTGCACGATTTGCTGCGGGGGGATGCCCCACTCCAGAAAGCGCTCGCGCAAGAAGCGGCTCGGCGCGATGAAGCGATCCACAGCAGGCAGGATGCGCTCGCGCAAGGCGACATCACGCCGCTCGGCCGCCTTGCCGAGCTCGATGGCGCGCGTGCGATCGTGTTGTGCTTCATCGGTGTCGATGCTGCGCTTCTTATTGCTGCGCTGCGCCACACCGCGCTGCAGCCCGCGAGCCAGCCCGCCCAGGTCCACGCCGGTCGCCCCACGCAGGGCCGCAATCGCTTTGCCCGTCGCGCGCTGGGCGCGCGTCTGACTGAACTTGAAGCCCGCTAGGCAGGTGCCGCATCGCTCGAAATCGATCTCGTGACAAATCGAGCCATCGATATAGCGACGCTGCCCAAAGCGGGCGCACTGCAGCCAATAGTCGTGCAGCGTGTACAGGACGGGAATGCCGCGCCTCTTGACCTCTTCGACGCACGCGACCGACAAGTACAAGAGGTGCATGAAGTGCACCACGTCGGGCTTCAGGTCGTCCAGCATGATGCCAAACGTCGCCGCCGCCGCGGGGTAGTCCCACGTCTCGTCGAAGTCGTTGTAGTACAGGTTGTTGAACAGCTCGTGCACGGGCAAGCCGCCGTACTCGCGGACCTCGACCGACAGGTTCTTGCGCCCGATATCTTTCTCGGTCGTGAACACGTGCACGTCGTGGCCGCGCTCTTTCAGAGCCGAACCAACCTGGTAGGTGTAGATCTCGGTTCCCGCCGGATGGCCGGGCAGGAAGTCGTGGCTGACAAGCAGGACCTTCACGATGACGGAACGATAGGGGGACGTTGGCGGACGGGCATCGAAAGAGAATACACGGCCTTAGCCACAGAGGTGCACGGTCACCCGCCAGATCGCACGCAGCGTTTTGTCGAGGCCAGACGCCATTCGGCGAGCGAACGGCTTCTCGACGAGCTGCGGAGAGAATGTCACCGGCCCCCCAACAAGCAGCGAGCAGTCCGAAATCCGGCGCGTCTTCTGAATCAACCGGCGCTTGGGCCGCGCCGTGCGAAGCGCCTTGAGGAAGTCCACTTTGCCAGCGAGGTGCGCGAACAGGTGCCCACCCTTGGTCGCAAAAACCAACCAAGCAAGCTCGTACACGAGGATCCCAGGTAGCGCCGCCAACAGGGTGCGCACGCGGTAGTTCTTGAACAACAAGAGCCAGCGGTTGCGCGAGTGGTAGAACGCGCGGAATTTCGGGTACTCATCGCCACGGAAGCTGATGCCCGGAGTGCCGCCCCGATGCAAGACCAGCGCGTCCTCCACAGCCAACAGCGGGAAGCCCGCGATGCGCAGACGCATGGACAGGTCGAAGTCCTCGAACAGGATGAAGAAGTCCTCGTCGTAGCCCCCCACCGACAAATAGGCCAGCTTGTCGAACAGGATGCAGATGGCGATCAAGCCGTCGACCTCCAGCACACCCGTGCCTTTGGCTTCGGCGATCGGTACGCCAAAGTTGCGCAGTGAATACAGCCCGACATAGTGAAACGAGCCGCCGTTGTAGTGCACACGACCGGGGTCGTCCGCGTACACGCTGCGCGGCTGCGCGGCAACGGTATCCGGCCGCATCTCAAGCGCTTCTTTCAGTTGGCGCAGCGTCGAGGCAAGCAGCACCGCGTCATTGTCAACGGCCAAGACAAACCGATTGCGCGCTGCGCGCATGCCGGCGTTGCGCGCCACGCACGGCCCGCCGTTCGTGGGCAGGCATAGCAACCGGACGCTTGGGAAGCGCGAGCGCACAACCTCAAGGCTCTGGTCGGTGGACCCGTTGTCGACGACGATGATCTCATCAAGCTCGTCGCCCAGCGCGACCAAGGAGTCCAAGCAGGCGTCCAGATACAGCTCGCCGTTGTAGTTGCAGATGACCGCCGAGATCAGCCCCAAGGACTCCCCAGCCTTCCGCGCGGGCACGCGCTCGACCGAGGTGCTCACTGAATCGGCAGCTCGAAGTCTTCGCTGCGGACAGGAGCGCGGTGACGCAAGATGTGCGGCGTTGCGCGCAGGATACCGAAGCTAGCCTTGACCAAAATCCACAGGCTGCCGGGCGTCTCGCGCACGGCTGCGCCGATCCCGATCGTGCCGGTCGCGTCGGTCGCCGCGGCCTCGGCCTCGGCCTTTTTGGTACGCAAGAGAACGCGGGTCAACACAAGCCACGGCATCCGTGCGAGGTCCGCAAGCGGTGCGTACTTCAGCATCGTGATCCACGCGTTGCGCGCATGGAAGTACAAGCTGCGCTTGCCCATCTGCACGCCAAACGGCTGGCGGTGGAACGTCTCGACACCCGGGTACTGCAGAACGCGGTAGCCCAGGTTCAGAAGCCTGCACGTCAGGTCGCGCTCATTGCCGTAGATGAACAGGTACTTGTCGTAGAAGCCGGCCTTTTTCAGAGCGTCCGTGCGCGCGAGGCTACCGCAACCGCGGAACGTGCTCATGTAGCGCTCGGAGTTCACGGCTTCCGAGTTCAGGTAGCTCTCGGGCGTCTCGGGCTCGATGATCTTGGTCGAGAGGATCGCCGTTGTCTCGGGCTCCTCCATCAAGCGTGTTGTTGCGCGCTCGAGCCACTCGGGCGGCAGCACCACGTCGTCGTCCAGGATCGCAAACAGGGGCGTCATCACGCTGGCAAAGCCCACGTTGAACGTCTCACATGCGCCGTAGTCCGAGTTCGGCATGCGCACGAGCCGCACCTCGGGGTACTCCTCGGCCACGAGCTCGGCCGTGCCATCCGTACTGGCGTTATCGACGACCACCACATCGGCAAACTGCAGCGTCTGTGCGCGGATGCCATCGAGGTTGGCGCGCAGCTCCTCCTTGCGATTCCACACCGATATGACGGCGGTCGCTGCGGGCAGCTGGCGAGCCTCGCTGCCGGTCGAAGCCGGGAAGACCTCGGCCAAGAGGCTCGTCACGGCGTCTTGATACGCCATCAGGCGGCCTGGGTTCAGCTCGAGGAAACCCTCGACTTGGTAGACGCTGGCGTCCTCGATGTTGACGGTGCGCGCGTGGTCCACTGCCTCGGTCTTCTTCACAAGGTCGTGGTAAGCCAGCTGGCTCTCGAAGCGCTCGACTGCGCAGCGCTTCTTCGCGGCCTGCTTCGTGATGTCGATGATCACGTTCGCCTGCACCTGCGTGTTGATGCCGTACAGGAAGAGGCGCGTGTTCTTGAAGTGCGCGACGGCGGCCAAAAGCGCGCGACTCAGAGCGCGATGGTCGGGATGCATCTCCTGCAGACTGAGCCCGTAGACAAGCGCGGGACCGAAGTCCTCGAGCTCGGCGATCAGCGCTTCCACAAGCCCATGCGCTCCGCCGAGATCGCCGTCGGGAAAGCCCAGAAAGCGGTAGTCGGTCACGCCCAGTTCGACGCCAGCGGCCAGGCTCTCGGCCTGGCGTGTCTTCGCGATGTCCGCCTCGAGCCCGGCCGGATCGCCGCCCGCGCCGTCGGTCACGATCGCGACGCGAACGGCGTCGCCGCGGCCCGCGTGAAAGGCCATCATGCCGCCGCAACCGAAGACCTCGTCGTCGGCATGCGGAGCAAACACAAGGACGCGGTCGGGCAGCGGATTCGGGTCCGCGAGGGCCGGGTAGTAAGACGTCACGATCGAGGGAGGGAGTAGTGTTCGAGAAGGGCCGCCGCAGCATCGCTCGGCCCGGGCATCCTATCCGGAATCGCGGCGCGCCAAGCCTCTAGGCGCGCGGGATCCGAAGCGAGTTCCAAAAGAGCCTCGGACCAGGCGCGAGTGGCGGCCTCATCCCTAGGGCTTGGCAGAACGAGCCCGGCGCCGCCGACACGCTCGGCCAGCGCGCCCGCCTCCGCGCACAGGACCGGCAGCCCGAGGGCCAGCGCCTCGTCCACAACGAGCCCGTAGCTCTCGAGCGCTTTCGAAGGGAACAACGCGATGTGCGCGCGTGCCGCTGCCTGCGCGAGACGCGCCATGTCGTAAGTACCTTCCAAGGTCAGCTTGAGCGGCGAGGCAAGCCGTGTGAGCTCCTCGTCGAGGCCCGGCTCGAGCGGTGCGCCCAAGCACACAAGGTGCAGCGGCCGCGCCGACTTTCCAGCAGCCGCCGAGGCCGCCCGCACAAGTTCGACAATGCCTTTCGTGCGCACGCGATGCCCAAAGAACAAGAGCTCCAGCGGTGCCGACGCATCACTTGGAAGCGGCGCCGCTGCGACCCGCTTCATCGACTCGGTCAGGCCATTCGCCAGCACGCTGATGCGCCCGGGATCAAACTCCAGAAGCAATTCGATGCGCCGGGCGTGGCTGGCGCTGGGCGCGAACAGGCCGTCGGCGCCTTCCAACTCGGCGCGCATGCGCCGGTCGCGCTCGCCCAAGGCGACCTCTAGCTCTGCGGGTGAAAAGCCCGGTGCCTCGTCGGCGATGCACACCGCGCACGCAGCGAACTCGCTCGGTGGCGGACAGGCGACGCCCTCGATGGGATCGCGGAAGAACCGCGGACAGGTCACAAAGAGGTCGTGCAGGCTGACAAAAACGGCCGCGCCCAGCTCGCGCAACGCAGGCACCAAACCCAAGGACAAGCTGGCTTGATGCTGGATGTGCACAACATCGGGAGCGAAGTCGCGCGCCACCAACAAGACCGCCGCGCGCCGCTCGGGACGCTCGATCAGAAGGCGGTCTTCTAGCGCATCGGGGCCCAGCGCGGTCTCCTCGACAAAGTAGACGTCCAGGCCTTCGACCTGCGCGACGCCCGCCTTTCCAGCCGGCGCTGGGGCCACAATCCGGACCGCGTGGCCCGCCCGTTGGAGCGCCTTGGCGTGCGCTCGCGCCACGCGCTCAGTCCCGCCCTCGAAGTGCGGCAGGAAGGTCTGGCAGACGAAGAGAATCCGCACGCGCTACTCGTCCAGAAGCCGGCGAAAGGCCTCGCCGTAGCGCGCCTCGGGTGCCAGGTACAAGCTGCGCTGCGCACCAAGCCCAAGGGCCTTGTGGATGAAGTCGTTGTACTCGAGCTGCGTCTTGTGCTCGCGCAAGGCGGCCAACTTGCGCTCGGCCACGCGGCTGATGTCGACGATCTCCTCGGCCACCAGCGGCGTCCAGACCTCGAACCCCAACGCGCGTCCAGTGAAGTTCGAGCGCTCGAGCGCCGCCCGCACGACGCGCGCCGCGATGTGATGATCCAAGTGGAACTCGCCCACATGCGGCGCGTACACGGTGTCCGGCGCAAAACTGTGCAGCAGCGCCGCCACGCGATCGGCCGCCGCTTCAAACTCGTCGGGCGTGGGAATGTGCCCCTCGGGATACCCCCAAAACTCGTAGTCAGAGAGCCCCAAATGCTTGCCGCCTGCGCGCGCCTCTTCTTGACGCAAGCCGCGCAGCTCATCGGGCTCGTAGCGGTGCTCGGGATCGCCCAGCACGCCATCGAACAAGACCACGACCTTCACCGGGTCGCCGCCCTCGCTGTGCAAACACAGCGTGCCGCCCAGCCCCAAGACATCGTCGTCCGCGTGCGGCACAAAGGCCAAAACGCGGCCGGCGTGCGGCTGCATCAGAGCCTCGGGGTAGGGCGCGCGCGGACTTTTGGGAGGCGAATAGCTCATACGTGAATCTCCTCGAGGCGCATCGGTTCGTCGCGCCCCGGAATGGTCTTGTCAAACGTCCAGGCGCCCAACAGCTCGCCCGTGTCGCGGTCGAGGACGCGCATGAAGTAACGCGCCTGAAAGAACCAAGCCCACGTCTCGGGCTGGCAGACCCAGCGGTCGCCCTCGCCAAAGATCCCCGCAGCCAGGACCAGATTCGGCGCCATGCCCATCTCGACCAAGTACCGGCACGAGCGCGGCAGCGCAACCTCCACCGGCTCGGCAAACGCGCCCAAGGGCTCCATCTTGTGAATCGGCCGGTTGTACAGCGCGCGCGGAAAACGCAGACTCGCCCAGTTCACGATCCGTACCCAAAGGGCACCAAGGCGTCCGTAGAACTTCGTGTAGTACTTCTTCTGCGAGACGGCGTAGCGACGCATGGCCTCGGTGTCGCCATGGCCGGTCAAACCGGTCGAGCGCGACCAGTGGTGCAAGACGTGCGCGCCGCCGTGGTGAATCAGCTTCAAGTTGCGCTTGGACAGCTCGCGCACAAGGTCGGTGTCTTCGTAGTACAGCGGGTAGCGCGGGTCCATCAAGTGCGGCATCGAGCGCACCGTGCCACGCCGCAGGAACAGGCAGCAGCCCGACAGCATCTCGGCCTCCAGCGGACCTTCGGCCCCCCACCAAGGCAGCGCGCGCTTCAAGCGGTGGCGGCTATACGAGCGACAGATCAGAGGGCTCATCTGCGCGAGCGCCATCCACGTGTGATCCACCAGCGTCGGCAGCAGGTTGCGCGGCAGGTTGAGCCCACGGCCTGGGTCGATGAACGCGCGCGGATCGACGGCGCCCACGTCGAGGTTTGAGCGCGTGTACTCAACAAGCGTCTTCACGCTGCCAGGCATGAAGAACAGATCCGGATTCAAGATCGCGACCAGGTCGTCGGGCTCAGCGAGCTCGTCGTTGGTCTCGGCAAGCGCGCGGTTCATGCCCCCCGCGTAACCCAGGTTCTCTTCGCTGCGCACCACCATGTGCCCCGCCGCTTCAAGCGCGACAAGATGCGCCTCTTGATCGACGGGCGACGCGTTGTCCACGATCACGACCTCAAGGTTTTCGCGCGCATACCCCGCAGCCGTCCACTCGTGCACAAGACTGGCCGCGCATGCTTCCGCATACGCGCCCGAGTTGTAGTTGACGATCAGCGCGGCAAGCCGCGTGTTCACGCCTGCGCCTCCGCTTTCGACTTCGCCGGCGTCGGGTCTCCCGCCGCCCACTCGTGCTCGATGCGGAACAGACCGACCTCCTTGGTCTCGTTGCGCACGACCAAGTTCTCGGGCAGCAAGAACTCTTGATACTTGTGCACGCCCTCACCGTCCATCAACAGGATCGGGATCAGGAACTGTCCGGCCAAAAGATTCAGGTTGGGGATCTTCAACACCGTGCAGCCCGAAGTGCCCTCCAACTTGTAGTCGTCGAGGTGCGTGCCCATGCCGCCGCAAGTGGTCATGTCCTGGCGCAAGAGCCCCATGCCCAAGTTGATCGGCATCGTGTCCGGGTTCGGGTTCTCCCACCAGATGCGCAGCTCGATCGAGTCGCCCGAGTGCACCTCGTAGGCCTCCTCGTCCGTGTCCATCCGATACATGCGCGCCTCGGTGATTTTAGGCAGCTGCTTCGTCGGATCCTTCGCGCCGGGTGCATCGGGATACTCGTCGGCAAGCGAGGCGCCCTCGGTACCGATGTGGTCGCGCTGGAAGCTCGTGTACTCGTTGGTTGTGTGCACCGAGCTACCGATCGCGGCGACCTCTCCGTTCTTCAGCCAGATCGCGTCGTCACAGAGCTGCCGGACGTCGTACAAGCTGTGGCTGCAGAACAAGATCGTCTTGCCGCGCTTCTTGAAGTCGTAGATGCGGTCGATGCACTTCTTCTGGAAGTACATGTCGCCCACGGCAAAGACCTCGTCGATGATCATGATGTCGGGATCAACCGCCACGGCCACGCTGAAGCCGAGGCGCAGGCCCATCCCCGAGGAGTACGTCCGCACGGGCTCGTCGATGTAGCTACCGAGCTCGGCGAAGTCGATGATCTCGTCGACCTTCGACGCCATCTCCTTGCGCGAGTAGCCCATCATGATGCCGTTCATGAAGATGTTCGCGCGCCCGGTGAAGTCCATGTGGAAGCCCGCGCCGAGCTCAAGCAAGCTGGCCACGCGGCCATTCATGCGGTAGCGGCCCGTCGTCGGCGTTGTCGTGCCCGCCAGGACTTTCAAGAGCGTCGACTTGCCCGCGCCGTTTGCCCCGCAGAGCCCGAGCGAGGTGCCCGGCTTCATCGTGAAGTTCACGTCCTGAAGGGCCCAGAACTCTTCGTGGCCACGGATCGCGCCGCGTGTCAGGACCTCGGTCACCCGCCGGAACGGGCTCTTGTACATGCGGTACGACTTGCCGAGGCCTTCGACCTCGAGTGAGTTTTCAGCGCTCATCGGTTAGACCTCGTCGGCGAAGCGGCGCTGGGCCATGATGAAGAAGCAGTAGCCCACGACGAAGAACCCCACGGCCCAAATGCCGAAGATGCCCACCGACTGCATCAGGTCGTGGCTCAAGTGCAACTGGGTGACCACGACGTTTGTGGACGGCTCGATCTGTCCCAACAGCTCGTTCGTCTGCTGGATTGCCGCGGCACTCGGGTTGTCAAATGTGAGCAGCTGCGAATCGGGGAAGCCCGCTCTCGTGAGCGCTTCGTTGGCTCGATAGATCGTGTCACCGTTGACCGAGCTCTGCACGGTCGTCAGAACGCTCGAGACGTTCATCAAGACCTCGCGCCAAGCGAAGACCAGGTGGTTCATCGGGTTCATCTGGATCCACGGCACGTACTTCGAGATCTGCGGGATCGCCTCGGGCACCCAGAAGAGCGGCGTCAGGAACATCCACACGGTGATCCCGATCGAGACCACTTGTGCGGTGTCGCGCAGGAAGACCTGCAGCGTCGAGAGGATCAAGATCAACCCGTAGGTGAACAGGATCTGCAACAGGAGCAAGAGCGGCACCCATAGGAGCAGCACCCCCGGAGCGTCCCAGACCGACGTCGTCGCCGTCCCCACCAGGTACATCGCAACGCCGAACAGCATCGTGACGATGTTCACCAGCACGATGTTCAGCGGCAGAATCTCGCTCGGGAACGCCAGCTTTTTGATCAGGTTGCCGTTGTCGACAATGATGTTGCAGCCGACGCCGATGCTCTCCGCAAAGGCCGCCCACACGAGGACGCCGATGAACATGTAGACGCCCATCGCGGACTCTTGCCCGGGCGGTAGGGCCGGCATCTTGAAGCTGAGGAGCTTCGTGAAGATGAAGTAGTAGACCGCGAAGATGAACAGCGGGTGGACAAGCGGCCACAAGAAACCCAGCAAGGTCCCCTGGAAGCGCGTCGCGAGCTCGCGCCTAACGCTGCTGTAGATCAGGTCCCGGTGGCGCACGACGGTGCCCGGGAACGTCAAGACGCGCCCAAGGATCTCAAGCAGGGCGGGCGGTCGAGATGTGACCCAGTCGCGGTCGTCGAGCTGGGTTTGTGAGGGGGTATCCATGAGGAGCGCGATCGCTAGAAGTTGTCCCCGACAAGCGCGGCGGGTTTTCCTTCTCTGGGCTCGCCAAGAATGTCCATCGGCGGGAAGTCCGCCAAGATGTGGTGCAAGAGGATCGCGGCCTCCCACTCGTCGTCATCGCGCCACTCCCACTCGGAGTACTGCGGGTCGAGCGGCTTCACGAGCGACATGTTGACTTGCTTCTTCACGCGCACATCGACATCCCACGCGGGGGTCCCGCCTGCGCTTGGCTCGGTCGGGACAAACCGGACGTCGGCCATCAGCCGGTAGCCCTTGCCGCGGAACGGCGACAGCTGCGTCTTCCAGCCCGTCAGGATCGTCATGGTGCTGGGGTTCGCCTGCGATCCCACGGGGTACCCAAGGCGCCAGAGGTTCGACAGTGTGGCCTGCCACAAGACCGTCTCAGACGGCGCGACGACCATGTCCTCGACCCACATGGGATCGGGCTCTGAAGGCGTGCTCGAGCAGGCGGCCAAGGAGGCGGCAAGGGCTAGAGGCAAGAAGAGTCGCTTCAGTGTGATGTGCATGGGCGCATTGTGCCCCAAAGTCCTGGGGCCTTGAACGTCAAAAGGGGGATGCCTCGCGGCGATCGCGGTTCTTGACGATGATCTGAATCGGAATTTCGTCGAATGCGAACGCCTCCTTGAGACGATTCTCTAGGTATCGCAGCCATTCCTTGCCAATCAGGCGCCGATCGTTGACCCACAGGACAAACGTCGGCGGCAGGACGGCGACTTGCGTCGCGTAGTAGACCTTCACGCGATACGCCCGCGAGGTGGGGACGCGCCCCTTCAGAGCGTCCTCAAGCACGCGGTTCAGCTCGCCCGTCGAGATCCGCGTCTGACTCTGGCGCACAAGTTCGCTGCACAGCTCGAGGCTATCCCACACCCCATCGCCATTCTTGGCCGAAAGGAAGCTGACCGGCGCATAGCGCACCCCCGGGAGCTCCTTGTCCAGGTAGTCCTTAAAGTCGGTCGGGTTCACATTCGGATCGACGAGGTCCCACTTGTTAGCCGCAAGCAGCAGCGGCTTGTGCTGATCGACGATAAAGCGGGCGAGCCGCTTCTCAAGCGACGAGATCGGGCGCTCGGCCTCGAACAGCAAGATCACGGCATCCGCACGGCGAATGGCTTTGTACGCCCGCGCGTCCGAGTAGAACGCGACGGCGTCATCCATCTTCTTCTTCTTCAACACGCCGGCCGTGTCGATCACCATGAAGTTCTCGCCATCGCGCTCGAAGATCACGTCGACCGCATCGCGCGTGGTGCCTGGCACCTCGCTGACGATCACCCGCTCCGTGCCCGCAAAGGCGTTGATCAAGGTCGACTTGCCCGCGTTGCGACGCCCCACCACCGCGAGCTTCATCGTCGGTTCGATGCGCATCTCGTCGTCGGTAGCCGGCGGCAGTTGCTCGCAGATCCTCTCGATCAGCTCGTTGACGCCGACACCATTCTGAGCGCTGATCGCGATCGGATCGCAGTCGATCCCCAGCGCGTAGAAGTTGCTGATCTCCCACTCGATCTTCTCGGACTCGGCCTTGTTGGCAATCAGGAGTATGGGCGTGTTGATCCCACGCAAGAGCCCCGCAACGGTCTTGTCGAGCGGCGTCACGCCCTCGCGCGCGTCCACCATGAACAGGACGAGGTCCGCCACTTGCATCGCGGTCTTCACCTGGCCCTCCACGTGCGGCCCAAGATCATCGCGGTCGACGATGCCCACGCCGCCGGTGTCGACCAGCTCGACCACGCGATTCCCAAGATCGCCGCGCAGCGTCGCAGGCACACTGATGCGGTCGCGCGTCACGCCGGCCGTGGGCTCGGTGATCGAGACTCGCCGCCCCGCCAGTCGGTTCGTCAGCGTCGACTTGCCCACGTTTGGCCTGCCCACGATCGCAATCCTCGGGTTGCCGGCTAGTCGCTCGGCCCCAGTCGTTTCTTGTTGGTCGGTCATGGTCATGGTGCGCGGCGTGCGCTTCGGTTTAGCGAACGCCAAGGGCGCGGTGCATTTGGTAGAGGACGCGGGGTTCAAGCCCCAGGTCAAGAGCGGCGGTCACAACGCCACCCAGTGATTCAAGTGAGCCAACAGGATGATCCCCGCGCGGGCTCGCCGGTGCAATGAACAGAGGAAGAGCGGGCGCGAGTCGCGCCAGGTCGCTCAGGATCCCTTGGAAGTCTTCGGGCGCCGTCCCCGGCGTCACGACGAGCTTCGCACAAGCGCTCGTCGCGCGCTCGCTCAAGAGGGCAAGTTGGCCGGCGCGCAGGGCATCCCAGTCATCTTTCGTACGCGGCAGTTTCGCATCCGAGCCCACTGGCTCGGCCAGATCGCCCGGTAGCTTCAGATCCAAAGAGACGTGCGCGAAGCGGTCGATCACGCATTTGAGCGCTTCGAGGTCGTGCCCCGCCGTCTCGAGATGCAGTGCGCGCTCGCCCGCCACATCGGCGAGGCCCTTCAAGAATCCCGGCCAGATCAAGGGCTCGCCGCCGGTCACGGCAATCGGACGGGCGCGGTCCAGTTCGACCTCGGCAACTTGCAGCATCGCGCCAAACGGCGTGAGCCACGCATCCTCGTCATCCGGGACCAGCCAGCTGTGCGGCGTGTCGCAGTAGCGACAGCGCAGCGGACAGCCGCCCAATCGAAGAAACGTCTGCGGCTGACCTACGAACAGGCCTTCGCCCTGATAGGAAGCGAAGACCTCAAGAACGGGCGCTCGCAGGCTGTCCATCTCACGCCCAGTTTGGGCGAGTGACAAGCTCTTAGCCCTGGGAGTCCAGGTCCGAAATGGCCTGGTCGCGCGCTTCGGTCAGGGCTTGCGCCTTTTTGCCGGTGGCGACGCGGAACTTCGTCCGCACCTTGGGGAGGCCAAGGGGCGAGTCCGACTCGGCATCGAACTTGCCTTCTTTGATCAGCCGCTGGATGCGCTCGACGCGCGTCAAGACGCTGCGCTCACCAACAAGGTTATCGACGCCTCGCAAACTCCGGTGGATGGACATGGCTGTGTTCTGGGCTAGCTGTTTTGTGGGGGGGGCGGATGAGCCGAAGTGGCTCAGTCGCGGTCTAGATGATCATCGATGTTGACCACGTACGCAGATTGAAAGTCGTAGCTGCGGCCGGTGGGGCCGCGCGTCCCGCGAAGTTTCGCGGTTAACTCTTGGAGAGCCCCTTGGGTCTCTGCGGCGCCGACGAGAATCTCGATGTTCCCCGAGCGCGAAATCGGCTCGAAAGCCGGAAGGTCGTGCTGGCGGAGGAACTCCGCGATGTCCCGTGCACGGCCCTGCATAGAAGGGACATCCGAGTACGTGATCGCCAAGACGGTATAGAGATTCTGGGGGTTGTAAAGGGCTGGAAGGCCGGAAACCGTGGAATTCCCAGAAGGAGAGCTCGTCCCCGCAGCTCCTTTTGCCTCTGCCCCACTCGCATCCGAGCCGTCAGGCAGATCGGCTTCGACCTTGGCGGGACCTGCCGGCTGCCAGCTCGCTGTAGGCGCCGGGGTCTTGTCGCCGGCACCTTTGGCCGCGACTTCCTTGCGACCGCCACCCGAGAGATAGCCCGCGCTGAAGACCACCGTCAGGCTGATCACGAGGATCAAAACGAGCTTGGGGTTCACACCGAGTGACCTGGCTGCGCGCGGCGAGGTGGTTTCGTGAGCCTCCGCGGGCTTGGCCGTGGCGTCCCGGAAGGCTTCGAAGAGGTTAGGATCTCGCTTCATGGTTCGAGGCGACGGGAAGTCCCGCTGCGCCTCTCCATAGTATGCGCTCGAAGGGGGTCAAAGATCAATTACTGACCGGGGACCCGAGCTAAGAGATCCTTGGTTTCGGCAGCGGCCTCACCCTCCGGATACAGCTCGAGGTACTGCTCGAGGAGCTCCCGCGCAGCCTGATAATTGCCGCTGAGGACCCGCGCGCGGGCCATATTCATGTGCGTCCGGCTCGCGGCCCCATCGCCAGCAGCTCGCTCGGCAAGCTGCACTTCGGACCACGCCAGGGCCGCTCCCGGATAGTCCTCAAGCCGAAAACGCGCGCCCGCCAAGCCATCTCGCGCCTCGAGCGCAAGCGGCCCTTCCGGCCCCAGCTCAATCGACCGCGCGAAGTGCTTCGACGCATCGACGAACTTGTCGGCCAACATCGCCGTCGTCGCCGCCTCGTACTCCGCACGCGCCAGCTCGTACAAGAGGTCGCTCCCCGAGCCCAGCTCCTCTTCGCTCAAGCCCAGCTCCCGCGCGGCGAGGTAGTGCTCGATGGCCACGTCGTCCATGGACAAGAGCCGCGCCGCCATCGCTGCCCGCATGTGCACATCGGCCAGCTCGCGCCCCACATCCAGCCCCATGTCCTGCGCGCGCTCGAGCGCCGCAAGCCCACCGACAAAGTCGTCGATCGAGACCAGCGCCGAGCCCAGAAGCTCTTCCGCCGTCGCCAGGTCGGGCTCGAGCGCAAGCGCAGCGCGCGCCTCGGCAACCGCCACATCGGGCTGCCCCGCGCCCAGCGCCGCACGCCCTGTTAAAAGGTGCGCCTGCGCCAAAGGCCAGTCGCAGTAAGGAAGCCCCGGATCGGCCGCTAGGGCCGCTTCAAGCCGCGCAAGCGCCATCGGGCCCTGCCCCGGCCGTGTCAGATCCAAGAGCGCTCGCGCGCGTTCGAGATCGGGCGAATCCTCGCCAAAAGCCGCGCCGGCCACCAGCTCGTCCTCCGCATCGCCGCCGCGGCCACACAGCGCTAGCACCTCGGCCGCCGTCGCGAACACGCGCGGATCCTCGGGCGCTATGAGGCGCGCCTCCTCCACCGCCGACAGCGCGCCGACGACGTCGCCGGCGGCCAAGCGCACGCGCGCTAGGCAGAGCGGCCCTTCCACGCCGGCCGCGATGCCCACGCTCGCAAGCAGGCTCGCCGCGCTCGCCGGGCGGCCGGCACCGAGTGCGGCGCGCGCCTCAAGCAGGCGCGGATCGCCCGACCGGTCGATCGCAGAGAGCGCGTGCCCCGAGCCCTCCGCGGTTCCCGAGCCGCAGCCGGGGCTCCAAAGGAGAAGCAGGAAGAGAGCAGCAGTGGGCAGTTTCACGGACATGTTCGGGATCGCTTTCGGGAACGGCGGCGGTTTCGGCGGGCCGACGAGTGTAGCGCGCCGGACTGCTTGCGCCCGTCGCTTGGGTTTGAAGTATCCTGTCGGGCCTATGGCAAGCTCCCCCACAACCCCTCCACAAGCCAAGGGCAAGGTCCGCTTCGTGACCTTTGGCTGCAAGGCGAATCAGTACGACACCCAGGTTTTGCGCGAGACGCTGCGCCGTCGCGGCTGGCAAGAGACTGCCGCGAAAGGCACCGAATCGCCCGATGTCGTCGTTTTGAACACGTGCACGGTGACTGCCGAGGCCGGCCGCAAGGCGCGCCAGCTGATCCGGCGCATCGGTCGCGAAGAGCCCACCACGCGCATCGCCGTGACCGGCTGTCTTGCCGAAAGCGAGCCCGAGCTTCTGCGCGAGCTGCCCAACGTCGAGTGGGTGTTTGGCAATGGCGAGGCCAAAACGCCGCTCGGTTTCCTGCGCGAGCTTGGCGAAGAGCTGGATCCCGAAGAGCTCGGCATTCCGGCGGGCATCACCGAGTTCAGCGGGCACACGCGGGCCTTCCTCAAGATCCAGGATGGCTGCGACAAGGCCTGCGCGTTCTGCATCATCCCCAAAGTGCGCGGGGCCAGTCGCTCGCGAAGCGTCGCCGAGCTGGTCGCCGAAGTGCGCCGTTTGGTCACCGCCGGCTATCGCGAAATTGTCGTGTGCGGCATCCATATTGGCCTCTACGGCGCGGACACGGGCACAACGCTGGCCGCGTTGATGCGCGCGTTTTGCCAGCTTGAGCTCGAGGCACCGTTCCGGTTGCGCCTCTCATCGATCGAGGCCACCGAGGTCGCGGACGAGCTTGTCGAGCTGATGGCAGCGCGCCCGGACCGCATCGCCCCGCACCTGCACATGCCGCTGCAGTCCGGCGACGATCGCGTACTGCGGGCGATGAATCGCTGGTACACGATGGACGAGTACTTGGCCGCCGTCGAGCGCGTGAAGCGCGGCGCGGACGAGCTCGCGCTGTCGGCCGACATCTTGGTGGGTTTCCCCGGCGAGGGCGACGACGAGTTCGCCGCAACCCTGGCGAACCTGCGCCGCATCGGCTTTGCGCGCATGCACGTCTTCCCGTTCTCGCCGCGCCCCGGCACAGCGGCCGAGACGCTGCCAGGCCGGCCGCATCCGAGTGCTGTGCGCGAGCGCCGCGCCGCGCTCGGCGAGCTCGCGCGCGAGCTCAGCCGCGACTTCCGCGCGCGTCAAATCGGCCTCGACGACTTCATCGTGCTCGAAGGCGCATCGATGATTGGCCTGTCCGGCCGCTACGAGCGTGTGCGCCTGACCGAGCTGCCTGCGCCGGGGCCAAACGGAGGCGACTTCGGCGGGCTTGTCCCCGTCCGCCTTGTCGCCGGTCCCGAAGGCGAGCTGTGCGGTGAACCCCTGAATAAGTGCCAAGATCAGGCGGCAATCGTCAAATGAGCGAACACGTCGAACTCGAGGCACTCACGCGCGCCCTCGGCAACGAGCTCGCCCGGCGCGGCCGTCACGGCCGCCGCCACGTCGAGGTTTTACCCGTCGTAGACGAGCCCGCGGCCGCCCCCGCCCCAGCGCCAACACGTGCCCCCACACCTGCCCCTGCCCCCGCCCCCGCGATCGCGCGCAAGGCCACGCCGCCCGCGGCCGTCCCGAAGCCGACCCGCCGCCGGGCTCCCGCACCCGCCGCGCCAGCCGACCTCGATGGCTTCCGCCGCCAGATCGCTCACTGCATGGACTGCGGCCTGTCAGCCGGTCCGCGCGGCTCGGGCGCGCTTGTCGGCCGCGGCGCGGCGCGGCCCGCGCTTGTGTTCGTCACCGACTACGCCGGCCCCACCGAACGCCAATACGGCAAGGTCCTCGCCCCCGAGGCCGGCCAGATGATCGCCAACATGGTCACGCGCGGCTTTGGCCTCCAGTTGGCGCAGGTTTATGTCACCTCGGCCGTAAAATGTCCACTCGGCCAAGGTTGCCAGCCCAGCCCGAAAGAAGCCAAGGCGTGTGCGCGGCACCTTGCGGCCGAACTCGAGCTCTTGAGGCCCGGCGCGATCGTCGCCTTCGGGGCCCTCGCCGCCGCCGCCCTTGGCCAGCCCGCCACAGGCGGGATCGAGCCTCTGCGCGGGCGCATCCTTCCTTATATGGAGCGCACGCCGCTGATCGTCACAGCCCACCCCCGAGACATGCTCGCCGACCCCAGCCTCAAGCCCGGCGTCTGGCAAGATCTGCAACTTCTCATCCCGCACCTCGGCCCGGCTTGAGACAAGTTCCGGGGAGAAGCCACGCTTCTGTGGAAACCTTCTTGTAACCGGGGCCGCTTATAGCGGTAATCGCAGCGCCGACAAACTCGGCATTGACCCCGCCCATGGCGGCCATGTATGCTCCTCGCCCATCTTCATGTGCAAGCGAGCCTCGGCCGCCCACGTGAAGGTCGATCTTTCATCGAGTCATCCCCCCCCTAGGAAGCCACACCCACTGGTGTGGCCGTCCTTCGAGACCTGCAGGCGGCCCCCAGCCGTCGCATTGGAAATCCAAACACATGCGATCTCGCTCTCTCCTTCTGCCAGCGCTTTTCGTTGCTTCGTTCGCGTCCCTCCAGAACGCGGCTCAAAGCGCCCCTCTCGCCATTACGGCGTGGACATTCAACGCCAGTGCGACCCCCATCGCGCAAGGCGACCAAATCGACCTCGACCAAGAGGCCGAGCGCATCAAGGTCAAGCGCGCCAAGCAGGTCTACCTGGCTGGCGAGTACCTCACCAAAGGTGATGAGGCCTTCGCGATCGCCGACCTCGAGCAGGCTCTGCTTGAGTACTCGAACGCACTCGCGGTGATGCCGTCGAACCAAGATGCGCGTAAGCGGATGGCCAAGGTCGAAGCGGCCATGGGCAACCAGTACGCGCAGGCCGCCGAGGCGCTGCAGGACCTCTCTGACCGCGCGTCGGTCAAGACGGCGCAGGCGCTGATGGCCGCCGAGGATGCCGCCCGCGAAGGCGACATGTCTCTGCGCAAGGGCGCCTACGACGATGCGATCACGAGCTATAAGGAAGCCGAGATCATCTTGGGCTACTTCCCGCTCGTCGCCGAGGGCAACCTCACCGGCGAAGTGATCAAGGGCAAGCTGGCTTCCGCCGAGGCCCTGCGCGAAGAGGCCCGCCAACAGGCGGCCGCCGACCGCGCCGCGCGTGCGGAAGATCAAGCGCAAGCCGCGGCTGATGCCGAGCGCGAGCGCCTCCGCAACCAGGTCTTCGGCCTCTACAGCGAAGCGCACGTCGCTTTCAGCATGGAGCAGTACGACCGCTCCGTCGACCTCAGCGAGCAGATCCTGGGCCTCGACCCGGGCAACCCGCACGCCATGAAGCTGCGCAGCCTTTCGGTTGCCGCTGGCAACAAAAAGTCCACCGAGGAGAGCCTCGGGAAGCTGCGCGAAGAGTGGCAGCGCACGATGGACGACCTGAACCAGCTCGGCATGCCGCAGATGGAGACCGTCGTCTTCAACGACCTGAAAATCTGGAAAGAGGTCGATGCCCGCCAGCCGATCATGCTCTCTTCCAGCCAGGGCAACGTCGACGCCACGCGCAACTCGATCCTGACGGTTCTCGATCGCACGGCAATCACCCCGCGCTTCGGCGACGAGGAAGAGGGCGCGCCGATCGAGGACGTCGCCGCATTCCTGCAGTCGCTTACCGGCGTCAACTTCATCGTCACGACCCCGGTCATCGACGACTTGGACCCGGAAGAGACCAGCATCAGCATGAGCCTGCCGCGCATGAGCGTGCGCAAGGTCCTCGACCTGATCGCCGACACCTCCGAGTCCCTGCGTTGGAAAGTTGAGGACGGCGTTGTCAAGTTCGTCACCATCGATCAGATGACCGGTGGCCAGGTCCTCGAGCTCTACGCCGTCAGCGACCTGATCCGCCCCGTCACCGACTTCCCGGGCCGCGTGATCAACGTGAACCCGTCGGGTGGCCTCGAGCAGCCGGAAGAGGACATCGAAGAGCGCGAAGCGCTCGTCGTGACCTCCGACACGCTCGACGCCCTGATCCGCGACAACGTGGCTGCCGAATCCTGGGACGCCGACCCGGCGAACAGCATGCGCGTCACCGAGCACGGTGTGCTCGTCGTGAACCAGACCCCCGAGGTCCACAAGAAGATCGAGAAGCTGCTCAATGACCTCCGTGAAGCCACCGGCATCATGGTCGACATCGAAGCCCGCTTCCTGCGCGTGCAGGACTCGTTCCTTGAGGACATCGGCATCGACTTCCGCGGCCTTGGCTCACCGGGCCTCGGCACGAACGAAGCTTTCAACGACTTCGGTTCGGCCTCCGCCTTCGCGGACCTCGGCAACGAGATCGGCACCAGCTCTGACGTTGGCGCCTTCCTTGACGAAGGCCAAAACGGCGACCTGAAAGCCCGCATCGAGAACCTGTACGACCAGTCGCTCGGTTCCGAGACGTTCGAGCCTTCTGGCGGCCTGTCCTTCAGCTGGACCTTCATCAACGACCTGCAGTTCGAGATGATCCTGCGTGCGGTCAACAAGGCCGAGCGCATCGAGCAGGTCACCGCGCCCCACGTCCTCGTGGCGAACACGGCGCGCTCGAACCTGACCGTCACGAACCAGCTGGCCTACGTCCAGGACTTCGACATCGAGATCGCCCAGGGCGCCTCGATCGCCGACCCGATCGTCAAGACCATCCAGGACGGCGTCGTGCTCGACGTCCGCCCCGTGGTCAGCGCGGATCGCCGCTTCATCACCCTTGAGATGCGCCCCACCGTGGCGACGCTCAAACGGCCGATGCGCGAGATCACAACTGGTCTTGCGAGTGCTAGTTCCGTCACCGTGCAACTTCCCGAGCTTGAGATCGCGCGCCTGCGCACCACCGTCCCGATTCCGGACGGCGGCACGATCCTGCTCGGTGGTTGGAAGGTTCACGAAGAGCAGAACCTGAACTCGGGTGTGCCGATCCTGAACAAGATCCCGCTCCTCAGCGTCTTCTTCAGCCGCAACGGTAACTACATCAACAACCGCAAGCTGTTGATCCTGCTCAAGGCGTCCATCGTCATGTGGCAAGAGCACCAGCCGACCCCCGCCCAGCTAGGCGTCTTCGGCAAGTAGAACCCGGAGCCTCTCCGGCTTCACGCCGGACCTACGCGGCCCGAGGGAATCTCCTTCCCCCGGGCCGCGCTCCTGTCCCCTCAACCGCGCCTCCCCGGCCGTTTCACTTTTGGTCACCGCAACAGCGGCCAAAAGGAAACCGCGTCCGCCTTTCGGGGTAGGATGCGCGGCTCATCCCCCCTCGATCGATACGAGCCCTTTCAGCTCTCCCCAGAGAGCGCCTTCCTTGGAATCGCTGACATGATCTGCCGCTTTTCGATTGCACCCGCCATCCTGACCCTTGGGTTCCTGGTCCTGTTCGCCCCTGCTCAAGAGGCGCTTCAGGTCGAAGCCGACATTGAGTTCGCCGAAGGGCTCGCCAGCCGGTGGCAGTTCGTCGACCTCGCTGAAGAGGTCCTCGACGGCATCTCCAAGAACCACAAGCTGACGCCCGACCAGGCCGAGAATTTGGGCCTCGTGCGCTGCGAAGTCTATGGCACGGCCGCACGCCGCGAGCGCGATCCTGCCGAGCGCGGCCGTCTGTACGAGAACGCGATCCAGAGCTACAAAGACTTCATCGCGGACAACGAGTACTCCGAGCTCAAGCCCGCCGCCGAGGCCTCGCTCGTTCAACTCTCCAACGTCTACGCTGGAAACCTCGAGATGCAGCTCGTCGACCTCGTGGGTGAAGAGGCCACGACGATGCGCGAGAAGATCAAGACGCTCCTCGAAGGCCCGCTGACACGTACCGGCTCTCTTGTCGCGGACCTAAGCGGTATCCCCGACCCCACTGCGAAGCAGAAAGGGGAGCGCGCTGCTCTGATGCTCGATCGCGGTCGCATGCTGGCCACAATGGGCCGCGTGTCCGAGGACGGCACCTTCTACTTCGGTCAAGCCGAGTCCGTCCTCGAGGACGTCGCGCTCGAGTTCGGCGAGCGCTCTGGTTACGGCCTGCAGGCCTACCTTGAGATGGCGCGCGTCAAGGGCTCACAGGGCTCTTGGGAAGACTCGATGGTGTACTTCCAATTCGTGGTCGACACGCTGATGCCCCCCAGCACAGAAGAATGGGAACGCCTCAAAAACGAGACCACCCAGATGGAGCGCGAACGGTATTGGACCGCGACCGAGCCCTCCCTCCCCGGCCTACTTGAGGCTGCAGTCAACAATGGGGACACACGCGCGGCGACAACCTACGCCCTGCTCTTCTGGAACCGCTACAAGGCCGAGGGCTTCACGCTCAGCGTTCCCAGCGGCTACATGGCGCTCCTCTCCTGTGCAAAGACCCTTCTAGACGTCGGCGGCTACGTCGGCGGCCGCACGGCGGGTGGTGATCTTCAGTGGTTCGCTTCGCAGGAAGAGATGGCCGGCAAGGTCGCCAGCAAGCGCAACCAGCGCTCGGCTGTTGATATGGCCTTGATCATGGCTCAGACCACAAACGAAGACAACGAGGGCAACACGCTGCAAGGCCGAGCCCAGCAGTTGATCGCCAAGATCATCGAGCGCCCCGGCGTCGTGCTCGGCCCGGAGATGCTGTTCGAGGCCGCCAAGGGCCAGTACAAGGACAAGAACTACGAGAAGGCAATCCAGGGCTGCAAGCGCGTCCTCGCCACTCTCGATGGTCAGGACGAAGCCTCCCGCGCGGAGTTCGGCCCCCAAGTCCTGAACAAGCTCGGCAAGAGCTACGCCAACCTGGACCGGATGCTCGAGGCCGCAATGGTCTTCCGCGAAGCCTTGACCGAGTGGGGCGGCGACCCCGAGTTCGACAGCCAGAACGCCAAGGGCATGCTGGCCGCCATCAAGACCCTCAAGCGCTCGACGAACGGCGATCCGCTGATCCAGAACCTGTTCATCGAAGCCGAGAACCATGTCACCCGCACCGCAACAAGCGGCGACACGGGCGACATCATCTTCGGACAGGGCAAGCGTTCCTACGACGCGAAGGACTACGAAGCGGCCTACGCGAAGTTCGACGAGATCGAAGCCAGCTCCGACTCGTATGAGAAAGCACTCGCCTACAAGGGCGCCTGCCGCTACTACCAGAAGGACTACGAGGCCGCCAAGGCCATCTTCAAGGGCTACCTGGAAGACTACCTGAGCGACCCGAAGAACCGGACGATCAGTGAAGCGCGCCTTGCGCGCCGCCAGGAGGCGCGTGCCTTCGCGACCTTCTACAGTGGCTCAATCGCCTACAAGCAGAAGGAGTGGAAGGAGACCGCCCTCTTCCTCTCGAACTTCTCGTCCGTGTTCCCCTCGCAAGTGCAGATGGGCCCCAACGCCCTCTACATGGCGATCTACGCCGACGTCAAGCTGAAGGACGTCGACGCAGCGCGGGCCGTGCATGCAGCCATGATGGAGAACTTCGGCTCCAACAAGTACTCCGGTGCCGCCGCCAAGCTTGTCTATGCCGAGCTCAAGAAGACCCTCGCTTCGATTCCCGAGGGTTCGCCGCAACGCCCGGGCACCGTCACGGCGCTTGCCGAGCTCCTCAAGATCTCCAACACGGTCGAGAAGAAGCCCAAGTACAACGACTTGCGCTTCGAGACCGGCCATTGGACGGAGCTCATGAATTGGCCCGAGGCCGAGCGCTCCCTGCTCCAGACCTCAAAGCTGTACGCTGAGACCACGGACGCCAAGGAGCGCAGTGGCTGGTTCCGCAATGTCCAACCCGAGCTCGGCCACGTGCTGATCGCCCAGGGCAAGCTGCCCGAGGCCCTCGAGGTGCTGCGGCCTTTGGTCCCGCCGGTCAAGACTCCCGACGGCGAGTCCCCGCCTGAGTTCCGCCCCTACTCTTCCACCGTCCAAGACTTCTTTGTCGCGGCCGTGGGCACGGTCGAGGGCTCTCCTGCTAGCAAGGTCACCGAGATCCTTGGTGTCGGCACGGCGGAAGACGCCAAGTTGGCGGCAGATTGGATGGACAGCCTGTCCCGGGGCAAGTCGGTCGACAAGTACACCCCCGAGTGGTACGTGCTGAAGTTCGACCTGATCTTCGCGTGGCGCCGGATTGGCCAAAGCGAGTCCGATAAGCTCGCTAGCGCCAAGCGCCAACTCACCACGATGCAAACCGACTGTGGCGAGGGCTTCGAAGGCATCGCTGAGGACTTCACCAAAGCTGGCCTCGATGGCGAGCCTCTGCGTCAGCACTTTCTCTGGCTGAACCGCGAACTCAACTGAGCGCCCTTGTGCCCACCGCATCCACCTGTAGACTATTTGCCATCACGATGAGGATCCTCTCCCCCACCTTCAAAGCGGCACTCAAGACCAGTGCTCTCTCCGGCTTGGCCCTTGGCGCGTCCCTCATGGGTCACGCCAGCGCTCAAGACCTGAGCCGCCCCGACCAAGTCTTCGTATTTGACCGCACGGGCGAGATCCGCGCGGTCTCCTGTGAAGTGCAGACTGATGACTTGGACCAGGTCGTGGTCACACTGCGTGGCAACAATAAGAAGTACACCTCGGCCAAAGTCAGCAGTGTCGTCTTCGGAACCGTTCCCAGTTCCTATCGCGATGCCCAAAGCTACGAGGCACGCGGAGACTTGGACAACGCCCTGCGCCAGTTCCGCCTGGCTGCCGACGACGCCGAGGCCCGCGAGGCCGTGCGCGCCAAAGCACGCTTCCTCGCCGGCAAGGTGCTCTTGAAAAGCGCAGCAGGGGCTCCCGCAGCCACCGCTTACGACGATGCTGTCTCCGAGTTTGATCGTTTCCTCAGCGACTTCGGCACCAGTCGCTTGGTTCCGCAAGCTCGCCAACTTGGCGCGCGCGCCCGCCTCTTGAGCGGCAAAGCGCAAGCCTCCGCCGAACTTGGCGCCGCCGTCTTTGGCGAGCTCGATGCAACTGGCAAGAACGCCTACACCCCCGCTCTGTGCCTCGAAGCCGGCCTCGCTGGAGCGCGCGCATTCCTGTACGCAGGTGATAGCGCTTCGGCCGAGACCTTGTACAAGAGCATCCAAACTCAGCTCACCACCATGATGGCCGAGGCCGAAGGTGACGAGCGAGCCGCTCTCGACAAGTACGCACAAGAAGCGCTGCTCGGCGAGGGCTGGCAGCTGCTCGCCGACGGAAAAGCTGGTCAAGCGGCCAGCTTCTTCAACGGCAAGTTGCGCGGCGACCTGCCCGCGAGCCTCCGCTACAACGCACGTCTCGGTTACGCCGAAGGCCTCTTGGGCCAGAAGAAGTACCGCGAAGCGCAGCTCGAGTTCGCCGCTGTGTCGGGACTCGATCCATCCAGCAGGGATGACGTCGCGCAAGCGCTCGTCGGCCTTGCCCGCTGCTCCAAGAGCCTGGCCGATAGCGACTCTGACGAGCGCATCAAGTCCTGGCTCGAGAGCTGCACCTCTCAGTATGGCGACACGCCCGCGGCCCAAACGGCCCGCGAGCTCTTAGCCAACCTGTAACCTTGGCCTTCAAGCCGGGTAACCTTCGTTCCACCCCCCCTGTCAACCCCCCATTCGGAGCCCTGAGGATGATCCCCCGCCTCCTGTATAACCGCACCACGCTGAGCGCCATGTCGCTCTTCGCCGTAGCCGCCCCCGTTCTTGCCCAGGATGAGGCGGCCGCCGACGCCGGTCCGCCCTCCCAGTCCGTTGGCGACATCATCGCCGGCGGTGGGTTCATCGGTGGCATCATCATCCTGCTCTCGATCGTGGCCTTGGCCCTGATTATCGAGAACCTGGTCAGCCTCAAGCGCGACAAGCTGGCACCGCCAGACCTTGTTGACGAGCTTGAAGCTCTGTTCGACGAAGGCCAATTCCAAGAAGCAATGGACCTCTGCGAGTCCGAGCAGAACCTGCTCACCCGCACCGTTGCTGCTGGCATTGGCAAAATCGGTCACAGCTTCGACTCCATCGAGAAGTCTCTCGAAGAGATGGGCGATGAAGAGGCCGTCAAGCTTCACCAGAAGATCGGCTGGCTGTCAGTCATCTCCAACGTGGCGCCCATGATGGGTCTCCTCGGTACGGTGACCGGCATGGTCGGCGCGTTCCGCGTGATCGCGACCAGCAAGAACCCCGACCCGTCCGAGCTGGCCAGTGGTATTTCGATGGCACTTCTGACGACGCTCTTCGGGCTGATCGTCGCCATCCCCACCACCGCCGCTTTCGCTTACCTGCGCAACAACCTTGTGCGCTCGGTCATCGAAGTGGGCGCCATCGTCGAGGACCTCTTCGAGCGCTTCCGCCCCGAAGAAGCCTAGCGAACCCCGGGTCGGCCAAAGTGGCCCACGCCACCTTGGCCGACCCGCTCCATTCACCTGACGCGAACCTCTAGCCACCACGGCCATGAACCTGAGCAAGCACCAGTCCGAAGAGATGAAGATGGACATGACGCCGATGATCGACGTCGTCTTCTTGTTGATCATCTTCTTCATGCTCATCACCGACATGACGCAGCAGGACCTCGAGGTCCTCACCCTGCCCAAGGCCAAGACGGCCGTCGCTGACGAGCCGGACCCGAAGGAATTCCGCCCGGTCATCAACATCCGCCAAACGGGTGTGATGGTTGCCAAACGCGAGACCATCTTCTCGCCGGCCACCGACGGCTCGAAGGATGACGAGAAAGACCTCATGGGTTACCTCGTCAACACCTCCAGCCTGATGAAGACCGACTTCTTCGACAAGGAGAAAAAGACAGGGGTGCAAATCCCCGACGACTTCCTGTTGATCCGCGCCGACCGCTTCACGCCCTTCCACTACGTACAGCGCGTGATGACCGACTGCGGCAACACGGACGTGCAGATCTGGAAGATTCAGCTGGCGGCCGGAACGGAAGCCAAAGAGAAACCCACGGAGAACTGAGCCATGTCCATCCTTCAAGACATCGCCTCGGAAGAAGCCGAGCTCGAGATGACGCCGATGATCGACGTCACCTTTCTGCTCCTGATCTTCTTCATGTGCACGATCAAGTTCAAAACGCTCGAGGGCAAGCTGGCTGCTTACCTGCCCAAAGACGTCGGTGTGAACGCCTCCGACGCCGAGCCGATGGAAAAGATCGACATCTATATCCGCATGGAGAAGCCCGGCCACAAGGTCCTTTCCAAGCCGTACGAGACCACGAAAGAGGAGTTCCCGTGGAACAGCATCGAGGACGGCGAGTTCTTCCTGGTGGGCCACGAGGTCAAGTACCAAGTCATCCGCGACACGTTCAAGGACGACAAGGATGGCCTCGACAAGATCCGCCGCAAGCTGGCTGATCTGCACCGGGCCGATCCCGAGCGCGCGGTCACGCTCAAGCCAATGCAAGGCGTGGTCTACGCGGACATCATTCCGATCCTGGACACGGTCATCGAGGTCGGGTTCACCGATGTGACGTTCGCTGGCTCCTACGGCCAGTAGCGCCAAAACGACGGTCCAACGCACAGCGGGGGCGGAGCAGCGAAAGCTGCTCCGCCCCCGCTGTTTCGTAGCCACCCCATCCGCGCTTCGGTAGCTCATGTGTCCCCAAGTCCAAGCCAAGGAGGCCCCATGCGACTGAACACAAAGAGAATCGCTGCTGACGAAGCCGAGCTCGAGATGACGCCGATGATCGACGTCACGTTCCTGCTCCTCATCTTCTTCATGTGCACCATCAAGTTCAAATCCCTCGAAGGCAAGCTCGCAGCTTACCTGCCAAAGGGCCAGGGCCTCAGCACCCAGCTGCCTGAGCCAAGCAGCCCGATCACGCTCAAGATCGTCGTGCAGACGCCCGGCCAGCGGCTCAATGCCAAGGACCCGAGCCGCAGTTGGACCGGTAAGGGCGACTTCACCCTGGCCGGGCACACGGTCGCCTACCGGGTCAACCGCACCGATTACGAGGACTCCCCTGCAGGCCACGCGGCCCTCGAAGGGCGGCTCTCTGACCTTCACCGAGCCGACGCGACGCGAAAAATCGAGCTCAGCATTGGGGAAGGCGTTGTCCACGAGGATGTGATCGGGGTTCTCGACCTCTGCGCACAAGTCGGCTTCTCCGATGTGACGTTCCAGGCCCGGTAGCTGCCCCTCTCGAAAAGCCGCCCGTCCCCACGAGCCCAACCTGCTGTCCTCGGGCTGCCGGTTGGGCTCGCTTCGTGTCCATCAAGGGGCGACAAGACCACTGAGATGGGCTTTCTCTCTTTCTTATGGTCCCTCCATAAAGCCCCCCGCCGCAAGAACGTCCATAAGTCCAGTGATTCAAGGAGGTTGATTTTGGCTTACCCCTTTGACCCGACCCCACTCAGGTGGGTATGTTGTCGGGCTCCAACCCCCACGGAACAAGCTCACTCCCTGCAATCAGGTCGATGTCGTATTCCCGACAATCGCTTGGTAGCTCCCGGCCTTCGCCGGGGTACAGAGTGGGTCCCTGTCCCTCCCCCCCATCCACCCTGCGCCCCATCCTCAGATGAGAAACGCTGGTTTCGTCTTCTCTGCCGCCATCATTTTCGCGGCAGGTTGCTCCTCAACCACTCCTCTTGACGAGTCCTCTAGCGCCCCGGCTCCCGCCGCGGCAGCGCCGGCAAACTTCGAGATCATCGAAGCTTCCGCGCCAGCGCAGGACTCCGAAGCCGACGCACTCCTCGACGAGCGTTGGAAGGTCCTCAGCTTGGCTGAGCAAAAGAAAGCCTTCCTGCTCGAACAGTACATGGATAACGCCCGAGACCTGCGCGAACGTGCGCAGCTCGAGGACGCCTATGCTGAAGTCGAGAAGGCGCTGATGCTTGAAGGGGACTTCCTCCCCGCCAAGAAGCTGCGCGCCGAACTCGGCACGTTGCTTGGTAAGCCCGCCGACACGGCGGTCGAAGCCCTCAACAGTGGCGCCGACATCCACTCGATCAAGACCCAGCAGTTGTTCCTGCGTGGTCAAGAGAACCTCGACCGTGGTAAGTCCGCCCTCGCGCGCGGCGACTACGACGAGGCCATCGCGGAGTTCACGCTGTGCCGCAACCACATCCGTTGGGCTCCGTCCATCGATTGGCGCGGCATCGACGCCGAAGCTGAAGCGCTGCTCGACAGCGCGAAGGCCTCCAAGTCGTCTGCCAAGCACAACGCGGAAGAGGCCAAGCGCAAGGCAGCCTACGACTCTCTCAAAGCCGAGAGCGCCGCTGAGGCCGCCCGCGAGGCGCAGGTCACCGCGACTCTGATCGACGATGCGAACCGCGCGTTCACAACGGGCGACTACGACTCGGCGATGGACCTGGCCGACAGGGCCTTGAAAAACTCGCCGCGCAACGCGAAAGCTCAAGACATCCGCGACACGGCGTTCCGCGCCAGCCGCGAGATGGCTTCGGATGAGTACCTCCGCACGAAGCAGGAGATGTACGACAAGTGGCACCAGGACATGCTCGAGCTGTCGATTCCCGAGAACGACATCTTCACGCCCCCCAGCGATGAAGAGTGGGCTCGGATCACCGAGCTCCGCACCGGCCGCCCGGGTCTTGATCTCACCGAGCGCGTTGGCAAAAACGAGCTCGCTCTGCGCGCCAAGCTGGCCACCACCACGATCCAGCGCCTGGAGATCCCCGAGACCGACAGCCTGTCCGAAGTCTTCAACATCGTGAAGACCCAAACGGGCCTGCCGATCCACGTGGACCCGCTTGCCGAAGAAGCCGCCCTCGACGAGGGTGTTGTCTTCGCCTACGAGTTCCCGTACTCGATCTCTTCGGTCGACCTTCTCAACATGGTCACCCAGCAGGCGGGCGAGCTCGTCACCTGGACGATCCGTCACGACGTTGTGCTGGTCACAACGAAAGAGAAGGCACGCGGCGACCTCAGCATGCAAAGCCATGACGTCAACAGCCTGATCCTGGGCCTGACGGACTTCATGGGCCCGCGCATCGACCGCATCCGTCTCCTGGACGAGATGGAAGACGACGACGGCGGCGGCCCCTTCGGTGGCATCGGCGAGCGTCCTGTCCTGATCGAACCGGATGACCTGGTCACCCTGATCACCGACAACGTGGCCGTGGGCCAATGGGAAGACGACGGTGTCTCAATCGACATCTTCGAAGGCCACATGATCGTGGTTCACACCCTGGAAGTTCAGCGCCAGGTGCGCCAGTTCCTTGAGGACCTCGGTCGCTTCAACACCAGCTTGGTGACGATCGAGACCAAGTTCCTGACGATCGGAGACAACTGGATCCAAGAGATGGGCGTCGAGTGGCGCGGCATCGACAACCCCGGCTCCCCGTTCACCGACCTTGACGATGTCAACTCGGGTCTCGAGGACATGGCGGGACTTGGTCTGGACAACGGCGGAACGGGCGACGGCGCCTCCCCGCCCTCAGCCGGCTTCTTCTTCGACGATGGCCAGGACGGCGACTTCAAAGGTTCGACCTCGAACATCTTCAACAACCCGCTTGGCGCGGCTCTGTCCACCATCGGTGGCCTGACCACCCAATGGTCGCTGCTCGATGATGCTCAGCTGTCGCTGATCTTCCGCGCGGTCGAGAAGGACAGCCAAGTCGAGCTGATCAACGACCAGACGCTTTCGGTGTTCAACACCGAGCGCGCCTACATCACGGTCGTCAACCAGATTGCTTACATCCAAGACTTCGACGTCGAGGCCTTCCAGTTCCAGGTTGCTGCTGACCCGCAGATCAACGTGGTCCAAGAGGGCATCGTGCTGGACGTGCGGCCTACGATCAACCACGACCGCAAGTCGATCACCCTCGAGGTGCAACCGACGGTCGCTGATGTGATCAGCATGACAGACTTCACCACCAGCCTTGGTGGCTCGACCTCGCCGGTCTCCCTGCAGCTTCCCGAACTCGAAGTGAAGAGTATCTTCACGACCGTCGAAGTTCCGGACGGCGGCTCGATCCTGCTGGGTGGTCTGAACAAGATCCGCAACGTCGAGCGCCGCGCGGAAGTGCCATGGCTCGCCAAGATTCCCGTCCTGGGCTTCTTCTTCAAGGAAGAGGGCTACAACGACGAGAAGCAGAGCCTGATGATCCTCATCAGCGCACGCATCACCGACATCAAAGAAGCCCTCCGCTAGCGAAGAGCCTCGAAGATCGCACCCAAGAGGGGCGCCCACCGATCCGGTGGGCGCCCCTCTTTCGTTTCTTGCAACACCCCGGTTCGATTGCGCCCCCCCGCCGGCCCAGGGGTTGAACTGGGCGCCCTCGAACGGCTCAATAGGTGGACTCCCTCCCATTGAACTCTGCGCTTCCCCTTGGATTCCGTCCCGAGGAGATCGCCCTCTGCATCATGACTCACATCAAAGCGATCCTGTTCGACATCGACGACACGCTGTTTCCCACCACAGCGTTCGCCCTGCAGGCTCGGCGCGCCGCCGTGGCGGCCATGGTGAAAGCGGGGCTCAACTTCGATGAAGAGGTCGTGTTCAACGAGCTCCTTGAAGTCATTGCCGAGTTCTCCTCCAACTACGCGCAGCACTACAACAAGCTGGTCCACCGGCTCGACCCCACCGGCGAGCAAACCCCAAACGTGGACCTCGTCGTTGCTGCCGGAGTCAGTGCGTATCACGACACCAAGTTCCGTAGCCTCGAGCCGTTTGCGGACGTCCCCGCGGCCTTGGACTACTGCAAGCAGCGCGGCTGGATCGTGGGCGTCTTGAGCCACGGCTGGACAAGCAAGCAGGCCGAGAAGCTGATCCGGCTTGGCATCGCCCACCAGTTCGATCCCTCGGCGATTTTCATCTCGGAGAAGATCGGGATCAACAAGCCCAATCCGAAGCTGTACGTGCGCGCGGCCGAAGAGCTCGGACTCGACCCTCATGAGATGGTCTACGTCGGTGATAGCCCGGCCCACGACGTGGCCCCTGCGCGCAGCTTGGGCATGACCACCGTCTGGGCCCGCCGCGCCTCGAAGTGGCAAAGCACGCCCGAGCAGGTTGGTGCGGACTACGTCGTTGACACGTTCGAAGAGCTGGTCGAGTTCCTGCGCGATGTCAAGTAGCCAGGCGAGCCGTACGGCGGATCAGGTAGCAGCGAGCCCTTCTTCGCGGGCCGCGCGTGTCTCGCGTCCCCGATCCTCAAGACCGCTCGGCCACGGTCTAGGCACCGTGCGCTCACGATGGAATTGAATCGCCGGGTTCGATTTGCGGTCAACCGGTATGGAGTGGGCCAAGCCAGTCTCGCCACTAGCCCCGATTCTCCGAAGCCGGTGATGACGCGAGCTACTGCTTCCAGCGCCGGCCCACCCCTGAGAAGCCAGCGTCAGGCACCGTGTCGCTGAGTCGCTACAGCAGGTGACAGGCTGCGGTGTGCCCGCTTTCGAGTTGCCGCATTTCGGGGTAGCTGTCGCGACAGCGGGCCTCGGCCACGGGGCAGCGAGCGGCAAAGTGGCAGCCCTTGGGCGGGTTGATCGGCGAGGGGACGTCGCCTGTCAGCGGGATGTGCTTCGAGCGGCGCTTGGGGTCGGGGATCGGGATCGCCGACAACAGCGCCTTGGTGTAGGGGTGTGCGGCACTGGTGAAGATCTGCTCGGTCGTACCGATCTCGACGATACGGCCGAGGTACATGACCGCGACGCGGTCCGAGATGTACTTCACCACCGATAGGTCGTGCGCGATGAAGAGGTAGGACAGCGAGTACTCTTCCTGCAGGTCTTTCAGCAGGTTGATGACCTGGGCCTGAATCGAGACGTCGAGCGCGCTGACGGCCTCGTCGCAGACGATCAGCTTCGGATTCAAAGCCAAAGCGCGCGCAATGCCGATGCGCTGGCGTTGGCCGCCCGAGAACTCGTGGGGGTAGCGGTTTGAGACCTCGGCTCGCAGCCCCACGCGCTCGAGGAGCGCCTCGACGCGGTCGTCGAGTTCCGAGCCACTTGCGACGCCATGAACGCGCAGAGCCTCGCCAATCGCGCCTGACACGGTGACCCGTGGGTTCAGGCTTCCGTAGGGATCCTGGAAGATGATCTGCAAGTCGCGGCGCAGGCCGCGCATCTCACTCTCGCTGATGCTAAACAGGTCGACCGCGGGCTCCTCGGGTGCCGGGCGCCACAGGGCACTGCCCGCCGTGGGCTCGTACAGTCGCAGCAGGGTGCGCCCACAAGTGGTCTTGCCACAACCGGACTCGCCCACGAGCGACAGAGTCTCCTCTTGGCCCAGAGTGAAGTTGACGCCATCGACGGCCTTCACGTCGCCCACGTGGCGCGACAGGATGCCCTTGTGGATCGGGAAGTACTTCTTGAGGCCGGTGACCTCAAGCAAAGGGTTGGGGCTCATAGCTTGGACGCCTCGTCTAAGTGATGGCAGGCGACAACGCGGCCCGACGCGGAATCGGGGGCGACGAGCTTGGGCTGCTCGGTCTTGCAGAGGTCGGTCGCGATCGGGCAGCGCGGGTGGAAGCGGCAACCCGAAGGGAAGCGCGTCGCCGGCGGCACCATTCCGGGAATCGTGACCAGGCGCTCGTTCGGGCCCGCAAGGTCCGGCAGGGATTTGAAGAGGCCGATCGAGTACGGGTGCAGGGGCTTCTCGTACAGCTCTTCGGCGCTGGCGTATTCGACCACGCAGCCGGCGTACATCACCGCCACGTGGTGCGCGACCTCGGCCACGACCGCGAGGTCGTGCGTGATCAAGAGCACGCTCATGCCGGTCTCGTTCTGTAGATCGCGGATCAGATCGAGGATCTGCGCCTGAATCGTGACGTCGAGCGCGGTCGTCGGCTCGTCCGCGATCAAGAGGCTAGGATCGCAGCTCATCGCGATCGCAATCATCACACGTTGGCGCATGCCACCCGACAGCTGGTGCGGGTACTCGTCAACGCGCGTGGTCGGCGACGGGATCCCGACCTTCTCCAGCATGCGGATCGCGTGGGCGTGCGCGGCCGCCTTGTCCAGCCCGCGGTGCAAGCGGACGGTCTCGATGATCTGGTCCCCCACCGTGTAGACCGGGTTCAGGGCCGTCATCGGCTCTTGGAAGATCATCGCGATCTCGTTGCCGCGGATCTTGCGCATCTCCTCAGGCGACTTCGTCAGAAGCGACTCGCCTTTGAAGCGGATGTCGCCACCCACGATCTTGCCGGGAGGCTGCGGGATCAGCTGCATGATCGACAGCGCGGTCACGCTCTTGCCCGAGCCCGACTCGCCCACGACCCCTAGGGTCTCGCCGGGCAGGATCTTGTAGCTGACGCCGTCGACGGCCTTGGCCGTACCTTCGTCGCTGTAGAAATAGGTCGCAAGATCGGTGATCTCGAGAAGGGGCTCGTCCGTCATATCTAGTCCTTCAGCTTCGGGTCGAGCGCGTCACGCAGAGCGTCGCCGGCGAGGTTGTAGCAAGTCACCGTGATGAAGATGACCACGCCGGGGAAGACCTGCACCCACCAGTGCTCGGGGCTGCGCGACTCGTTAACGAGCGAGCCCCACGAGGCGCCGGGGTGCTGGATACCAAAGCCAAGGAACGAGATCGCGGACTCGGTCAGGATGCCAGCGGCGACGCTGAACGCGGCGCTGACGATGATCGGACTGATCGCATTGGGCAGGACGTGGCGGAAAATCGTGCGGCCCGAGCGGAAGCCAAGCGCGTTGGCAGCCAACACGAACTCGGCCTCGCGCAGACGCAGGAACTCGCCGCGCACAAGCCGCGCGACGCCGGTCCAGCGGACGAGCGCAATCACAACTACGATCGCCATGATCGGTGGCACGACCTCGGGATCGGTGAAAGCCATCACGACCAAGATCAGGAAGAACGCGGGGATCGACTGCAAGACCTCGATCATCCGCATGATGCCGATGTCGATCCAACCGCCGAAGTAACCAGCGACGGAGCCCATCACGACTCCGATCATGGTCAAGAGGAACGCCGACAGGATGCCCACGGAGAGGCTGACCTGCCCGCCCCAAAGCAGCCGCACAAGGAAGTCCCGCCCGAGCTCATCCGTGCCCATGGCATGGCGCATGCCCGCGTTGCGCTCGGGCTCGGCAACGCGCACGACGGTTGGTGTCGGAGGCGGCATGTAGCCCGTGACCGAGTCCGCTACGGGCACGCGGAAGCCGTACTCGTAGTAGCCCTCCTCCGAGATCGCGCTGTCGTGGGTCCAGGTGGGCGGCCGGAAGGACTCTTCGCTGTGCGTCTCGGCGAAGCCGTAGACAAGCAGCGGGAAGACCGGCTCGGAGGTCGCCACGATGTCGCCGCTGGTCAAGCCCGACTTGTAGGGCCCGACGGCGAAGGCGCCGCCTCCCCATCCATTGCCGATCAACCAGACGATGGCACACAGGGCCGGTACACCGAAGGCAAAGAGCGTCTTGAATCCGCGCGCCTTGCGCACCCTCTCGCGATCGCCGCCTAGAAGCACGGAGTTCACAAGCCGGTTCCACAGCGGCCACAACATCACGAGCAGCCAGAAGACCATGATGAAGATCGCAAACGGCGAGAGCGACGCCAAGAGCGGGTAGCTCTTCTTTGGCACCAAGGTCTTCCCCGTAGCGGGCTCGCCCTCAAGTGTTGGCGGCGTCGCCTTGTACTCTTTCTTGAGAGCGCGTGCGGTCTTCTTGGCCACGTTCGCCGCTTCGAGAGCCGCCGCCTGATCCCCACCCTTGTAGGTCAACAGCACGCCATCGACCTCGGCCAAAAGGGCCTCGAGCGCGGCGTGATCCTCTTCGGGCAGAGCGGCTTCCATCACCGCGACCTTGAGGGCCAACGCGTCGCGCTCGACCCCCATGGCTTCAGCCAAAGTCGGCGGAGCGTCTGCGCCTCGGCTCTCGAGGTACTCTTCGGGCGTCTGCTTCAAGATCCGCGCCACGCTGGACGTCGTCGCCGACATCAAGCTGGTGGCGCTCTTGTACGCCTTGTAGTCAATCGCCTCAAGCACGTACGGTTTGTCGTTCGCGATCAACGGCGCGTAGATTGCCGACGCGTACAGGAAGGCCAGCACAACCATGCTGACCTTGAACAGGGCACGCTTGCCCAGCTGCTCGAAGACAATGTCCCAGTAGTCCTTCGAGTAAAAGCGCTCGCCGGCTGGATCCTCGTGGGGCTTAGTCATGGCGGATGCGCGGGTCGACGATGCTGTAGGTGATGTCCGAGAGCAAGATCCCGAACTGCGTCATGATGCCGACGAAGATGGTCGTCGCCATGACGATATTGAGGTCGCGCTTCAAGAGGCCCTCGAAGGCGTACATGCCCATGCCGGGGATGCTGAAGATCTTCTCGACGATGACCGAACCGCCGATCAGGATCGGCAGGATCGACGCAAGCAGCGTCAGGATCGGGATCATCGAGTTGCGCAGCGCGTGCTTGTAGATGACAACACGCTCGCTCATGCCCTTCGCCCGCGCGGTGCGGATGTAGTCCTGACGGATCACATCCAACATGCCCGCGCGCATCTGTCGCGACAGGTAGGCGAAGCTGCCATAGGTCAGGGTGACGACCGGCAGGATGATGTGCTTGAGGTAGTCCCAGCCGTAGGCCAAGCCCGACAGCTGCACGGCGTCCTTGTCGTGCAGCCCGAGGACCGGCAGCCAGTCGAGGCCCGTCGCGCCAAAGATCAGGATCAGCATCAAGGCCGCCCAGAACGTCGGGATCGAGTACAGGATGAACAGGACGATCGTGACCACACCATCGATCACCGTCCCCTGTTTGCGCACCGAAAAGATGCCAAGGGGCAGTGCGATCAAGTAGGCCAGAATGACCGAGATCAACGACAGCGGCACAGTCACCTTTAGGCGCTGCCACAGCTCGCCGGCCACGGGCACCTTGTTCTGCATCTCGGCGCCCAGGTCGCCGACCAAGAGCCCGCCCCACGGATCGTCGCCCGTGTTGCGCACGCGGTAGCCACCGTGATCGTAGTACCAACCGAACCACAAGCGCGCGGTCGCGTCTGCGCCAGCCTCTTCGACGCGCTCGGGAGCCGCAACCAGCGTCTCGCCCGTGATTGCGGTCAGCGCCGTTTCGAGCCGCCCGATACGCTCGGGACCCCGCTCGTGATCGAGGCGCACTTCGAAGACCGCACGCAGAATCGCGGGCAGCGCCTCGTCACCAAACTCCTCAAGCGTCGCCGCAGCGACGTTGCTCGCCGTCTCGCTCGTCTCGCCATTAGCAAGCACAGCGACGGCAGCCGCCATCGTGGCGCTGTCCTCGTCGCTGGTCCCGGGCGAGTCACCAAGCTCGAGCGGCCGCCCCTCGCGCACCGTCGAGCCGTCCTTCAGCTCGACGTCGGTGACCTTGCGCTCGGTGTACGGCGTGGTGAACCACGTGTGCCCGTCGCGACTTAGATTGAACGGGCCGATGTAGTCGAAAAACTGCACAAACAGCGAGCGGTCCAGACCGTTCTCGCGCTTGAAGCCGTCGACACGCGCTTCGCTGTCGCCGCCCTGCGTCATCTCGCCCCCGGTCCCCATCATCACCGTCGCCGGATCACCCGGCGCGATGTGGTAGAGACCGAAGACAACAAGCGCGACCCCGATGGTTGTCGGGATCATCAGGAGCAGCCGCCGGATGATGAAAGAGAGCACGAGAGTCTGTGCTTACTTCGTCCGCGCCGTGCGCGTGCCCGGCTCGGCCGGATCGACGAAGTACCACTCGCGGATCGAGTAGCCCGGGTCCACTGCGTAGTTCTTGTAGCCGCGGATGCGCTTGGTCATCGCAAACTTCGAGGGCACGTTGAAGCCGAACAGGTACGGCTGCAAGTCGTAGATGAAGCGGTGCATCGCGCGCCAGACCTCCTGGCGTTTGTCGAAGTCCAGCTCGCGCTGACCAGCGGCGATCAAGCGGTCGAGCTCGGGCTCACGCACGCCCGAGTTGTTCGAACCCTGCTTGCCCATCTCGCCCCACTTGGAGTGCCAAAGCGGCTCGGGATCGCTCTCGAGGTCAGGCACCCAGGCCAAGTTGGCGCCATCGAAGTCACGCTTCTTGAAGCGGTCGAGGAAGGTCGCCCACTCGAAGCCGACGATGTTGACCTTCACGCCGATCTCGGCGAAGGCCTCCTGCATCGTCAAGCCCAACCCCTTCGACGCATCGTTGCCGGACGGCATCATGAAGTCGATCGTCAGCGCCACGCCATCCTTATCAACGATGTCGTCGCCGTCGCGGTCGTACCAGCCGGCGTCTTCCAGCATCTCGATCGCCAGCTCGGGGTCGTACTCGAACGCCTTGACCGAGTGATCGTATGCGGGTGAGTTGTACGGGAACGGGCCCGTTGTCTGGCGCGCGAGGTTCTTGTAGTTGTTCTTGAGGTAGGTCTCGCTATCGAACGCGTGCGCCAGAGCCTGGCGCACTTCCTTCTCGGCCAGCTGCGGGCGGTACAGGTTCCAGCCCGTGTACCCATAGGTGCCAAGGTAGTGATACCCCTTGTAGAACTTGTCCATGAACGAGGGCTTCTGCGTGGCCTCGCCGAAGTAGTCGGCGGACTTCACGCGCTCGAAGTAGTCGAGCTCGCCATTGAGCAGCGCGTTCATCGCGGCGTTGTCGTCGTCGATCATGCGCCAGCGGATCACGTCGACGTAGCCAGCGTTGTCCTTGTCGAAATAGTCGTCGAAGCGCTCGGCCTGCACCCACTGCTGGTCGTAGTTCGTGACGCGGTACGGCCCGAGGCCCACCCATAAGCGGTTCGCGGGATGCTCGTTGAAGAACTTGGCCTGCTGCGCTTCCGTCGCGGACTCGTCGAAGTCCGGGTTGTCCGGGTCGGACAGGTCGTAGACGTGAGTCGGCATGATGGTCATGTCCTGACCCAATGTGCTGATCGCGCCGAAGTACTGGCTCTCGAAGAAGAAGCGCACGGTCTGATCATCGATCAGCTCGCCGCGGGTCACCTTCTCGAATGCGTAGCGCTTCTCGTCGCAGTCGATCCCGGGGTTCGAGTAGAGCTTCCAGCTGAACATGACGTCCTTCGCGTCCAGCTTGTGGCCCTCGATCGTTGTGCCACCTGGCGAGGTGTAGGGCTGCCAGGTCACGTCGTCCTTCAGATAAAAGGTGAACACGGTGCCGAGCTCGGCGTGCGCCACATCTTCGCGCGCAACCTGAAGAGGCTCCGTCAACACGGACGCCTTCGACAGCGGGCTGACGCGATAGTAGTCGCCCATGTCCTCGACCTTGCCATAGACCACGCGCGCATCAACTTGCGCGCCGTCCTTGCCTTCGGGGTCTTTGACACGCACGTCGACCACAGCACCGGGGTACTTCGCGGCCGCGCCGTCCTTCAGGACCAGCATGTCCTCCTCGTCCCAAGCGGTCACAAGGCACGGCTCGTACTTGAAGGTCTCCCAGTCGCGCGACAGCATCGACTCGTGCACCTCGAACAACATCCGCCGCGTCACCGCCGAGTTCTCGATCGGGTAGCACATGTTCTTCGGCAAGGAAGACAGGTGCACAATCACCCGCCCACCGTAAAGTGGCGCCAGGTTTTCGCCGTCGACGTGGTCGGGGTGAAACTGGTCAACGACCCCCATCTCGGCTCCCCCGCCGTCTTGGGCGAGGGCGCTTTGGCCACTGAAAGTGACCAGGCAGATAGTAAGTGCGACGCGAGCCTTTTGGCCCAAACCCTTGATCGACATCATGTTGCGGTGCTCCTCGAATCGAAGATGAAAGCGAACCGCGCCCAAGAGGAGGACCCATGGTGCGGTTCGGGGCCCCAAAGCTATCCGCTAGGGGCTCCCGGGTCAAGCATCCAAACCTTTACGTCATACGGACTTGTGACGAAATCGCTGGCCCGATAGGATCGCCCCATGCAAGCTTCTCCATTTCAGGAACGGCTGCGCTCTGCGCTGCCCATCATCCTGCTCGCCGGTGTTTTCGCGGGCGCTCTGGCTCTGGCGCGCACTGCGCGGCTCGAACCCGCGGACTACGTTTTCAACAATGGGACCGAGGTCGCGACCCTCGACCCCGCACGCGTGACCGGTGTTCCCGAGGGGCGCATCATCAAGGCACTGTTCGAGGGGCTCGTTGTCAAACACCCGCGCACGCTTGAGTCCTTGCCGGGCATGGCCCAGTCGTGGGACGTCTCAGCCGATGGCCTCAAGTACACGTTCCACATGCGCGAGGGCGCAACCTGGACCAACGACGATCCCGTGACGGCGAACGACTTTGTCTATTCGTGGGAGCGCTTCCTCAACCCGCTGACCGCCGCCGAGTACGCATACCAGCTGTGGTACGTCGTCGGCGCCGAGGAGTACAGCAAGGAGGTCGACGAGAACGGGCACCCCACGAACGACTTCGCGACGGTGGGTATCAATGCGCCGGACGCGCAGACGCTTGTGGTCACGCTTAAGAACCCCACGCCGTTCTTCATGGACCTGATGGCCTTCTACCCGATGTTTCCGGTCAACCGACGCAACATCGAAGAGGCCCAAGAGCGCTGGCCCGACAACTGGGAGATCAAGTGGCTGCAGCCAGAGAACCTCGTCACCAACGGGCCTTACACGGTTGAGTACCGCCGCGTGAACGACCGCATCCGACTGAAGAAGAACCCTAGCTACTGGGACGCAGACAACGTCGCGTTCGACACGATCGACGCGCTGGCTGTCGAGTCCGCCGGCACCGCGATCAACATGTACTTGACCGGCACGGCGCAGCTGATTCCCAACGTGCCAACGTCGCTTGTGCAAGAGCTGATGCCGCGCGAGGACTTTGATCCGGTGCCCTACTTGGGCACGTACTTCTACCGGGTGAACACCACGCGCGCGCCATTCAACGACATGCGCGTTCGCCGCGCGCTCGCCTTGACGATCGACCGCAAGGCGATCTGCGAGAAGATCGTCAAAGCCGGCCAATTGCCCGCTACCGCCTTAGTTCCGCCGGGAATGCCCGGGTACGCGGCGAACAGCATGGGGCCGATGAACATTGCCGAGGCCAAAGATCTCTTGGCGCAAGCGGGCTTCGGACCGGGCGGTGCGAAGTTCCCGACCATCGAGATTCACTACAACACAAACGAGGCGCACCGCGACATCGCCGAGGTTGTCGCCGAGTCGTGGCGCCGCAACTTGGGCATCGACGCCAAGCTCTCGAACCAAGAGTGGAAGGTCTACCTCGACGCGCAGTCGAACCTCGAGTTCGATGTCTCGCGCTCGGCTTGGATCGGCGACTACGCCGACCCGAACACGTTCCTGGACATGTTTGTCACCGGCGGCGAGAACAACAAGACCGGCTGGGGCAACCAAGACTACGACCTCTTGGTCGCGCGCGCCGCGGCCGAGCTCGATCCGGCGCAACGCATGGACTTGTTGCACGAAGCCGAAGAGATCCTGATCGACGAGATGCCCATCCTGCCGATCTACTACTACGTCACGCAAAACATGGTGGCGCCGCGACTCGGCGGCTTCTATGGCAACATCCAGGACGAGCACTTCCCGAAGTTCCTGTACTGGATGGACGACGAAGAGCTTGCCAAGAAGCGCGCAGCCCAGCCAAGCGCCTGGCGCCTCGCCGACGACGTCGGTCCAAGCGAAGGCAAGTACGCGCCGGCCTTCTCAGGCCCCATCCCTTCACCAAGCGGTATCTGACCAGGACCTTCCACAGTGCTTCAATTCCTAGCCAGACGCCTCCTTTGGTTCGCGATCACGATGTTCTGCGTGGTCACGTTGTCGTTCTTCATGATGCGCGCCGTTCGCGGTGGCCCGTTCAGTAACGAGCGTAGCCTCGACCCCGCGATCGAGCGCAACCTGCAGGCCAAGTACCACCTCGACTGGTCCTTGCCGCGCCAGTACTTCCAGTACGTCGGCCCGTTCAACTTGGACGAGCATCGCGCGTCGATCTTCGGCGGCGACGGCACCGATACGTTCGGCGGCGTGCTGACGCTCGAGTTCGGGCCGTCCTTTAAGTACAAGGACTTCACCGTCGACCAGATCATCGGCCAGAGCCTGCCGATCTCGAGCCTGCTTGGGATCGTCGCCATGATGTGGGCGCTGTCGCTTGGCATTTCGGCCGGCGTGGCCTCGGCGCTGCGGCGTGGAAGTGGATTGGACCTGACGTTGCGGCTGGCCGCAACCGGCGGCATCGCGCTGCCGAACTTCGTGATCGCGGCCTTCTTGATCATCCTGTTTGTGTTCCTGATCCCGCTGTTCCCGGTCGCGGGTTGGGGTTCGGTGCGCCACATGCTGTTGCCTGGCTTCGCGCTCGGCGCGCCGTTCGCGGCGTACATTGCGCGCCTCACGCGCACGGGCATGCTCGAGGTCCTCAGCCAAGATCACATCCGCACCGCGCACGCCAAGGGCCTCGCGCCGAGGACCGTGATTCTGCGCCACGCGCTGAAGGGCGGCCTCTTGCCCGTCGTCAGCTACCTCGGCCCGGCAACCGCCGGCATCCTGACCGGCAGCCTGGTGATCGAGAAGATCTTCTACATCCCGGGACTCGGCAGCCACTTCATCAATAGCGCGCTCAACCGCGACTACACGCTGGCGATGGGCGTCACCATCCTGTTCACGATTCTCGTCTACAGCCTGAACACCTTGGTCGACCTGGCCTACACCCTGCTCGATCCGCGGATCGACCTCGATAGCATCTAAGCCATGGCCACCCCCGAAAAGAAGCGCTGGCAGTTCGGCTCCGGCGATATGGAGAAGCTCTTGAGCGAGGTCGCCTCGCACAAGGGCGAGAGCCTGTGGCAAGACGCCTGGCGACGGCTGAAGAAAAACCGCGCCGCGTTCTGGAGCATGATCTTCCTGATCCTGTTCGGCGCGACGGCCTACTTCGCGCCGATCCTCCCTCTTGCGAGCCCGATCGCGCTGTCGCTTCGCACGGAAGCCGCGCCGCCGTCATGGCCCTGGGAGGCTCCGCCTGCAACAAGCGAAGAGACGCCGCACGGCGCTGCGATCACGTCGAGCTTCGGCTCGATCATGGACAACGGCTGGCGTCACCGCACGGTGGCCAGCTTCAGCGCGAAGAGCGACTCGGGCGGCGGCATCCCGGACGAGGTCGGGGTTGCGCTCACCGAGCTTGTTGAGTCCACGTCTGGTCGCACGGCGGTTCTCGACCGTCGAGCACCGATCGGCGCCGGCGCGCCAACCGGCCTGTACTTAGGCGTTCCGTACAACACGGAAGACCGACCGCGCACGGATTGGGAGCCCACCGGCGTGCACGGCAAGGCCACGATCCTGCGCACAAAGAGCACGCAGGCGTGGATCCTGTTCGACGCGCCGATCGACGAGACCGAGTTCATCGCGTGGCGCGTCGAGCTGCATGGTATCGAAGGCCACCTTGTGCTTGAGGATGGCGCAGGCGCGCTCGTGCGCTACAGCTTCCCCTTGTCGGAAGCGTTCGACGGCAAGGTGCTTGGGATCACGTTCAACGGCCGGCGTCTTGAGGCCAGCGGCCGCGTTGACTCCCCCACCGCAGCGGACGGCATTGCTGCGGCACCGCACGAGCTACCCGAGATTAGCTTGAAGGCCTTCTTTGGCGACATCGCGGGTCAACTGTTGGACGCCTCGGCGGCGACCGGCAGCGTGCGCGTGATGTCCGAGACCGACAAGAAGACCGAGCTTCTGTTCGAACGCGCCGAGGTGCGCACGATCGAAGAGGAGGGTCTCGTTCACGACGATCTGGGCAAGCGCCTCGAGCGCGGTCTGCTTGCTCTCGACTTGCCAAGCGGCGTCAACGTGACGCTTGTCGAGACCACGTCGGAGAACGGTTACTGGGAGCTTGGCAGCTTCGACATGCTGCTCTTGAACGCCCGCGCCAAGATGTTTGGCCTGTGGCAAACCGGCAACTGGCTTGGCACCGACTCGAAGGGCCGCGACATCCTCGCGCGCATCATTTGGGGCAGCCGCACGTCGATCCTCGTCGCGCTTGTTGCGACCTTGTGCAGCCTCTTGATCGGCGTCACCTACGGCGCCTTCAGTGGCCTGATGGGCGGGCGCATCGACAACCTGATGATGCGCATCGTGGACATCCTGTACTCGCTGCCATTCATCTTCGTGGTGATCTTCCTGATCACCATCATGAACGAGTACCGCACCGAGCTAGCGGACCTCGGCATCGGCCGCGACACGGCGTTCTACGTTGTGATCGGCGCGATCTATTGGCTGACAATGGCGCGCGTTGTGCGGGGCCAAGTGCTCAGCCTTAAGAACTCCGAGTTCATCGAGGCCGCGCGCGTGATCGGCGCCTCGACGCCGCGCATTCTGTTCAACCACCTGGTTCCGAACGTGCTCAGCATCGTGATCATCTATCTGACGCTCACGATCCCGGCGGTGATGCTGTTCGAGGCGTTCCTGTCGTTCCTCGGGCTTGGCATCGAGCCGCCCAAGGTCAGCTGGGGAACTCTGGCGGTCGACGGCACCGAGGCCGTCAACCCGGTCAAGATTTACTGGTGGCTTGTGGTCTTCCCCGCAATGGCTATGGGTTCGACCCTGCTTGCTCTCAACGTGCTTGGCGATGGCCTGCGCGACGCCCTCGACCCTAAGATGCGAGGTAAGGACTAATGTCGCTGCTTGACGTCAAGAACCTCCGGGTGCGTTTCGAAACGCACCACGGAACTGTGCACGCCGTCGACGGTGTGTCTTTCACTTTGGAAGAGGGCGAGACCCTCGGCCTTGTCGGCGAGTCCGGCTCGGGCAAGTCGGTCACGAACCTGGCGCTGATGGGGCTGATCCCGTCGCCGCCGGGGGTGGTCGGTGCCGAGCGCGTGATGTACGGCAAGCGCAACCTCCTGAAGATGCCGGACGAGGAGCTGCGCAAGATTCGCGGCAACGAGATCGCGATGATCTTCCAGGATCCGATGACCTCGTTGAATCCGCTGCTCACGGTCGAGCGCCAGCTCACCGAGGTTCTGATGCTGCACAGAGGCAAGACCTGTCGAGAGGCGCGCAAGCTTGCCGCGGCGGGCCTCGGCGACGTGGGCATTCCCAACCCCGAAGAGCGGCTCGATGCGTATCCGCACGAGCTCTCAGGTGGGATGCGTCAGCGTGTGATGATTGCGATGGGGCTCCTGTGCAAGCCGCGGCTCCTGATCGCCGACGAGCCGACCACTGCGCTCGACGTCACGATCCAGGCGCAGATCCTCGAGCTGATGAAGGACCTGCAGAAGAAGAACGGCATGGCGATCATCCTCGTCACGCACGACCTTGGTGTCGTCGCGGGCATGACCGACCGCATCAACGTGATGTACGCCGGGCGCCTTGCCGAGACCGCCCCCACCGACGAGCTCTTCGCGCGCCCGCAGCACCCTTACACACGTGGGCTCTTGGCGTCCGTGCCGACTCTGGGTGGTGACCCGAACGCGGACCTGTACTCGATTCCGGGAGCGCCGCCCGACTTGGCTGGGCTGGGCCCCGGATGCGCTTTTGGCCCGCGTTGCGATCTGTACACCAGGCGCTGCGACGAGCAGAAGCCCACGCTCAAGATCATTAAGGATGCCGTCACCGGCGTGGAGCGCCGCGCGGCGTGTTTCGAGATCAGCTCGGCGCCCGCCAAGGGCGAGGATCCCAACAAGGAGCTGTTTGCCGAGCTTGAGCGCCAAGAGGCGGCCGGCAACCCGACCGACACCGTGGTCTGGAGTGCGTCTGAGCGCGAGGAAGAGCTGGCCGACGACTCCGCTCCTGAAGCGGACGCAGCAAGGGACACGGCAAAGGAAGAGAGTGAAACCGAAGCGAGTGCCGAGGTTGTTGTGCTCGACTCGGGAGAGGCGGAAGAGGCGCATGCCGAAGCTGTGGAAGACGCAGACGAGGACGAGGCCCTACTGAGCCCGCCGCTCGAGTTACGCGAGCCCCTCGAACTCACTCCCCCCCTTGACGTGGACGACCTGTCCGGCGACGACCTGTCCGCCGACGACCTGGACGACGAAACCGTGGGCGACGAAACGGACGAAGATGACGACCTCGAAGTCGACCTTGGCCAAGAGGTCAAGTTCCCGTTGCCTGAGGACAACAAAGCCGAGGAGCGCGAGCAGCAAGACGATCCGTTTGCACTCGATGCGCCCGAGGACAGCGCTCTCGATCTTGACGCCGCGCTCGACCTAGACGGCGCGGACTTGAGCGAGCTCGAAGACGACTTAGACGACGACTGGAAGTGGATCGGGGCACCGCCCGAAGAGACCGACTCCGAAGACGAGGACAAGAAGCTATGACGGCCCCCCTGATCGAGGTCACGGACCTTCACAAGCACTTCCCCGTCGGCACGACCGGCCTGATGGGCAAGCCGAAGGACATGTTGCACGCTGTCGACGGCGTCTCGTTCAACCTGCACGCGGGCGAGACCCTCGGGTTGGTGGGCGAGTCCGGTTGCGGCAAGTCCACTCTCGCGCGCTGCGTGATCGGCCTGCACGAGGCGACGTCGGGCTCGATCCGCTACGAGGGCGAGGAGCTCGTCGGGCTCGATCGCAAGGGCTGGAGGCCTTACCGGCGGCGCATGCAGATGATCTTCCAGGACCCGTACGCTAGCTTGGATCCGCGGCAGACCGTGGGCTCGATCCTGTCCGAGCCGCTGAAGATTCACAAGTTGGGCAAGCCGCGCGAAAGGCGCCTGCGCACGATGGAGCTGCTGGAGGCCGTGGGCCTGAACCCGCGGCACATTCACCGCTACCCCCACGAGTTCTCGGGCGGGCAGCGACAGCGCATCGGTGTCGCGCGCGCACTGGGCCTTGAGCCCGATGTGATCATCTGCGACGAGCCCGTAAGTGCGCTCGACGTCTCGATCCAAGCGCAGGTCATCAACCTGCTTGAAGAGCTGCAAGAGCGCTTCAACTTGGCGTACCTGTTCATCGCGCACGACCTGGCCGTTGTGCGCCACATCTGCAAGCGCGTGGCCGTGATGTATCTGGGCCGCGTGGTCGAGATCGCGGATCGCGACGAGCTTTACAACTCGCCGCAACACCCGTACACGCGCGCGCTGATGTCGGCTGTGCCGCATCCCGATCCCGTGGTCGAGAAGACACGCGAGCGCATCCTCCTCGAGGGCGATGTGCCGTCGCCGCTGAACCCGCCGACCGGCTGCTCGTTCCACCCGCGCTGCCCCGAGCGGCACAAGCTTGACAGCGATGTGTGCAGCACCGAGATCCCGCTCTTGACGCGTCTATCGACAGGCACGAGTCCGCGCCTAGCCGCCTGCCACCTGCCCCCCGAAGAGTAAGGTCCGACCATGCCCCCACTTGTCTCATCCCACGTCCCGAGGCTCGTGGGGCTAGCTGCCCTGATCGCCTTCGCTCCGCCGGTGCCCGCAAACGCGTGGCAGAACGGCGACCAAGCCGGCGAGGCGCAGCCCGCGCGTGACCACGACTTCGAGGTCCCCGCCGCACCTGTTTTGACTCCCGACGAGGCGCTCGCGAGCTTCGAGCTGCCCGCGGGTTACCACATCGAACTCGCGGCAGGCGACGCGGTCCTCGACGACCCCGTCGACATCGCGTTCGACGAGTACGGCCGCATGTGGGTGGTCGAGATGAAGGGCTTCATGCCCGATGCTGATGGGCATGGCGAGCTGGATGCCGTGGGCTCGATCGCCACCTTGACCGACACCGACGGCGACGGCGTGTACGAGACGCGCACGACGTTTGCGGATGCGCTGGTGCTACCGCGCGGGCTCACGCTTGCGTATGGCGGCGTCGTTGCGGTGCTGCCGCCGCGACTGGTCTGGATGGGCGATCGCGACGGCGATGGACGCTGCGATTTGGTCGAGACGATCGATGAGGGCGGCGCGTTCGATGTCGGCCTCACGAGTCCCGAGCACGCGCCGAATGCGCCGATGCTGGGCCTCGACAACTGGCTGTACCTTGGCAACCACAAGTGGCGCTACCGGCTGGTTGGCGCCGAGTGGCAGCGCGAGGAGGTGCCGGTGCGCGGGCAGTGGGGTCTGGATGAGGACGTGTTCGGGCGCGCGGTCTACAACTACAACTCGACGCCGATCCGCGGGGACCGCGTGCCGCCGCACTACCTGGTGCGCAACCCGGCGCTCGGGCTGGCGAATGGCTCGAACGGAGCGCTCGCGACAGATACAGCCGTCTGGTCGACGCGCCTCAACACGGGCATCAACCGCGGCTACCGAGACGGCAACCTGCGCAGCGATGGCACGCTGAAGAACTACACCGCCGCGTGCGGTGCGGGCTTCTTCACCGGCACGGCATTGGCGCCCCTCGACACGAACGACGTGTTCGTCGCAGAGCCCGCCGCGAACCTCGTGCGCCACAACCGCATGCACGAGAGCGCTGGCCGCTTGGCCGGCGAGAACGCGCACGGTCGCCACGATTTCCTGACCAGCACCGACGAGCGCTTCCGGCCCGTCTCGATCGAGGACGGCCCCGACGGAGCGCTGTACGTCGTCGATCTGTACCGCGGCATCTTGCAGCACCGCGTGTTTCTGACCAGCTTCCTGCGCCGCCAAATCGAAGAGCGCGGCCTCGACAAGCCCATCGGCCTCGGCCGCATCTGGCGCGTTCGGCATGACGATGGCGTCCTGTCCACGGGCATGAGCCTTGGCGAGCTTGGCGCGGACGACCTAGTCCTTGCGCTGTCATCCGAAAACGGCTGGGCGCGGCGCACGGCGCAGCGCCTGTTGATCCAGCGCGGCGCGCGCGGCGCAACCACGATCGCGGCGCTCGAGAAGCTCGCCCGCAACGATGAGGCCACGGCACTTGGGCGTCTGCACGCGCTCTGGACGCTGGAAGGGCTGGGCAGACTTAGCGACGACGTCTTGGCATCGGGCCTCGAAAACGAGACCGAACCCCACGTACTCGCAAGCCTCGTGCGCCTGTCCGAGACGCGTACCGACAAGCGCCACATCGCGGCCTGGATGCGGCTCGCCACTAGCGATGAGCCGCTTATCCGCTGGCAAATTGCGCACAGCCTCGGCGTGCGCCCCGTGCCGAGCCCGGGCCTGTACGACGGCCCGACTTTCTATGTCGACCCGTTGGTGCTGGCTCCCGTTCTGCTTCAGGGCCGCGACGATGACGCCGTTCTGCGCCACGGGCTCCTCAGCGGCCTTGCGGGACGCGAGCTCGACCTGGCAGAAGCTCTCGATCCGCTTCTTGGTTCAGGCGGTGAGGCGAGCCCGCAGTCCCCGTTCGCGAGCACCTTCTCCGACATTGGTTTCTGCATCGGCCGGCGCGGCGATCCGAGCGAGGTTGCGCGCTTATTCGATCACGCGATCCTGCCCGCCACAGCTACGGACAGCCGCCCACGCTCAGCGGCGGCGCCGCTGCTCAAGGGCCTGTTGCGGGGCACGTTGGACCGCAAGGCCGGCATCGATTCGGGCCCACGGCCCGCGAGCCTGACGCAGCTCCTGACAAGCGAGAGCCAAACCTGGGGCGAGCTGCGGGCTCTGGCGATCGCTCTCGATCAAGCGCTGCAGTACGGCGCACCGCCCTCGACGGCTCCCGATGAAGACCCCGCAACCATCAAACTGCGCAGCGAGTCGATCGCGCATGGCAAGCTGGTCTTCGCGCGCAACTGTGCGGCTTGCCACCAAGCGGACGGCAGCGGTCTGATCGGCGTCGCGCCGCCGCTGACCGACCAGGTTTGGCTCTCGAAGTCGGACGACGAGCTCGCGGGCATCATCGTCGGCGGCCTGTCCGGCAAGATCGAGGTCGCCGGGAAGCAGTGGGACCTCGCGATGCCCAGCTGGCGCCTCTTGAGCAACAAAGACCTCGCGAGCGTCCTGACCTATGTCCTCGCAAGCCACGGCAAAGACGGCAACGAGAAGCGCATCATTGCGCCCGCTACGATTCAAGCCGCACGCTAACCCCCTACCGCTCGAGAAGCATCGGCGCGCGAAACTCGACGTGCGAGCTTGGGCCGCCGTGCACTTGGAACGCGAAGTGCCCGCGCAGAGTCAGGTCGTCGCCGCTGTCGACAAAGTCCGCGCAAGCCACGCCATTCACCCACGAGCGAATGTGCGCGCCTTCGCAGACGATGCGGTAGTGGTTCCACTCGCCCACGACAAAAGCCGCGAGCGCATCCGGCTTTTCGCTTCGTTCGAGTCGAGCCACCCGCGCCGCCCCTCGTCGTACAGCCCGCCGGACCACGCGCGCTCGCTCGGATCGACTTCGATCTGATACCCCGCAAGGTGTCCCTCGCCGTCGTTCGCCTGCCAGTCCACGTGGCTGCGCACCTGCACGCCCGAGTTGCCGTCGTGGATCCGCACATCGAGCTCCAGCTCGAAGTCGCCCCACTCCGCCTCGCTGACCAAGAACGAGTTCCGCGGCAGGTTCGTCCCCGAACCCACCAAGACAAGCCCCGCCGCCGTCGGCACAAGCTCGAAGTCCGCACCGCCCAAGACACGCCAGCCATCAAGGCTTGTGCCATTGAGGAGCGGCTTGGCACTGGCGCCATCCATAGATTGAGGCGCGGCACAGGCCGCAAACAGGCACAAGAGAGAGATCCATTTCCACATAGTGCTTCCCACAGTACCCTGGTTGGGCCGCCATTTCGACGCTTCGTTGTGGCAGCTGCTCGCGTCTGCCGGAGCCAAACGGCCCCAAACCAAACGGTACAAGCACATGAACAACCTCCGGCTTCTGATGATCCTCGCATCCGCTCTGTGCCTCGGCGGGACAAGCTGCAGCATCGGCAACTTTGATGGCAGTACCAATCCAACAGGCATCACGATCGACCTCACCGGGACCTGGGCGGGAACCTGGACGTCCGCAACGGGAGAGAGCGGCCCCGTATCGATCGAGTTCCTGCAACAGGCCCCCACCCAAGGCGGAGGCTCACCGGTAGCGCTCCTGGGATCTGCTGATTTGGAGGGCTCGACCTGCTTTCCGCCCTTTGACATCGACGCGGCCATCTTCCCAGGTGGATTCGTCGACCCAACCCACCTCTCCGGAGACTTCACAGACGGCTCCACAACGATGCGCGTCTTTGCCGTGGTCAACTTTGAATCCACTGGCTTCTCTGGCACCTACGAGGTTCTCGAGAGCGGCGTGTGCCAAGGCGAAACCGGCACCATTCAAGCGTCCCTTGTCACGCCGACTCTCGCTGTAACCTCTGCTAAGCCAGGTGCCACCCACACGCAGACCCTTGTTGTCGTTCACGACGATCAAGACGGGGGCACCTCCGTCGTGTTCATCGAGGACATGGACAACCAGACCCGATCTCGGCACGCTCTTCACTCCCCATCGATGGCCAGCTCTGTCGAGAAGTAGCCACGCCCGCGCGAAACCACACAGCACCTGCCGTATGCAAAAATCCCACGACGCAACACCCCGCTTCAGCGCCAGCGCCTGGTTCGGCAGCCAGTTCGGCGCCTCGTTGTGGCTGCTTCTCGCGGCGGTGCAAGCCACGCGCACCTCGTGGAGTCTCGCAGCAGCAGTAGCCGGCCTCTTCCTCGGCCTGAACCTTGTGGGCTTGGGTCTCTGGCGTGCACGCGAGCGCATCGCCCCGCTGGTCGCCATCGAAACGCTCATCGTCGTTGCCGGTATCGCGGCGGCACTCGCTTTGGTGCTCCTCGAACGCTCGGGTTTGCGCGTCGAACTCGGTCAGCCAAACCCGTGGCCTTTCCTCGCGGTCTTCCCGTTCTTGATGTTGCTGTTTGCGGGCCAGGCGTGGCTGCGAATGCGTCAGCCAAAGAAAGACTAGGCCGAGCGCAGAGTCTCGCTGCCGCGCGCTCCCACAGCGCGCGCATGGGCTTGGTCCCGTGGTGGTCCAAGAAGAAGAGCTTGCCGTAGGGCGTCGCGCCGAGCTTGGCCCGATCCGAAAGAGGGCTTATGACCAGGCGTCACCCATTGGGGCGCGCGTGCCGGAAATGGTACAAGGGGCGCCATGATCGATGTTCAACAGGTCCACAAGAGCTATGGCGGCGTGCCCGCCGTGCGTGGCGTGAGCTTCCGCGTGAAGCCCGGGGAGATCGTCGGCTTCCTTGGTCCAAACGGCGCGGGCAAGAGCACGATCCTGAAGATGATCTCGACGTGGCACGCGCCAACTGCTGGCCGCGTGACCGTCTCGGGATTCGATACGCAAATCGATGCGCTCGAGGTGCGCCGGCACATCGGCTACCTCGCCGAACACAACGCGCTATGGGAGACGATGAGCGTGCGCGCGTTCCTCGACTTCGTGGGCAAGATGCATGCGCTGCGCGGCGCGAAGCTTGCGGAGCGGCGCGCGTGGGTGATCGAGCGCTGCGAGCTGGCGAGCGTGCTGGCAAAACGCATCTCCGCCTGCTCGAAGGGCTTCCGGCAGCGTATCGGCGTCGCCGCCGCACTGATCCATGACCCCGAGGTCCTCGTGCTCGACGAGCCCACGCACGGGCTTGACCCCATGCAAGTTGTGGCCTTCCGCGACTTCATCCGCGAGATCGCGACCGCGCCGGGCCACGAAAAGGCCGTGCTGTTTAGCAGCCACATCTTGAGCGAAGTCGCCGCGATCTCGGACCGCGTCTTGGTGATCCAAGACGGGCTCTTGGTGCTCGACGAGAGCACCAAGGACTTGCTTGCACGCGCCGCCAAAGAAGGCGTAACGCTCGAGAGCCTTGTGCTGGGCAAGGTCGTCGCCGCGAAGGAAGAGGTGGCCTCGTGAGCGCGCGCCTTCGTCTCTCACTCGGGCGCAGCTTCTTGATCGCGCGCCGCGAGCTCATCGCTGCCTTCGACTCGGCGATCGCGCCCGTCGCGATCATCGTCTCGTTGCTTTTTGTCACGACCGCCTTCATGAACGGCTTCTTCTTGGCCGGGCGCGTCGAGATGGCCAGCTTCTTCGCACGCCTGCCCCTGTTCCTCGCCCTGCTTGTGCCGGCGCTGACGATGCGGCTGTTCGCGGAAGAGAAAAAGACGCGCACGATCGAGCTCTTGTTTTCCCTGCCGCTGTCCACGGGCGAGGCGGTGCTTGGCAAATTCCTCGCAAGCCTTGGGCTTGTGGTGCTGTTCTTGATGGGCACGCTGACGATCCCCGCTCTGCTCGCGTGGCTTGGCGATCCCGACGGCGGCGCGATCGTGTCGGGGTACCTCGGCTTGCTTTGCTTGAGCGCCGAGCTGTGCGCGCTGGGGCTCTTCTTCTCGGCGCTCGCGCGTGATCAGATCGTCGCGTTCGTCGCCGCCGCCGTCACCGGTTCCGCGCTGATTTTGTTCGGCGACCCGCGCGTGAAGAGCGCGCTTGACGGCCTCAGCGACAACCCGCATGCGGCTCCGGGCACACGCCTCGCCGAGTGGCTCTCCCCCGCCGGCCGTCTCTTCGAGTTCGACCGCGGCGTCGTCAGCCTCGGCAGCCTGTTCTTCTTCGCAAGCTTCACCGTCTTCTTCCTGTGGGCGGCAGGGTTCGTCCTCGATCGCGAGCGCGAATGAAGAGCTTCTTCACGGCGCTCGCTCTCGCGGCGGGCCTGCTTGCGGCCACGCTGCTGGCGAGCTTGTTGTTCAAGGCTACGGACCGCGTCCGCACGGAAGTCGGAGGGTTTCGAGTGCAGACGCTCGCGCCCGCGCTCGTCGCCCAGATCGAAGCCGGCGAAGCGCCACTCAGCGCGATGCTCTTCATCACGCAAGAGGCCGACCAGCCTTCGGACCGGCGTGGCCTCGAAGCGGGCTTGACCGAGCTTTTGGCGAACCTCGCTGGCGCTTTGCCCGGGCGCTTCACGTTTGGCGTCACCGATCCCGCGCTGGACGAAGACATGGCGCGCTTTGCGTCGCGCCGTGGCATCGTGCCCTTCCGCGCGCTTGGCCGGCGCGGCGACACAAGCGAAGCCAAAGAGCTGTACGCATCCTTGCTTCTCGACTGGGGCCCACGCGGCTCCGCGCGCCTCGAACACCTGGGCCCCGAGCACCTGCCCGTCCTGCAGTCCATGCTGCGCACTCGGCTCGCCGGGCTCTTGGCTCCCACGCGCCCGTCGGTCGCCATCTTGGCGCCAAGCGGCGCTGACTTCGCCGCACTCGAACAGCAGCTTGGCAAGCACGCAGACGTCCGGCGCTTCGACCCCGCTGCCGATGACTTCGACTGGGAAGAGCTGTATGCCAGCGACCTCGCGCTGTGGATGCGGCCAGGCGCAAGCGCCGCACAAGCTCTCCCCGAGGTCGAGCGCTTCATCGACTCGGGGCGCTCGCTTGTCATCGCTGGCTCGCCGTTTGGCGGGGCGCCAGCGGCAGGCCTGCGCCCGCTTGCAGCCGGACTGGGGGTCACACTTGGCCAAGCGCCCATTCAAGCCGCCACCGCGACGGAGACCATTGACTCCATCGCCCCCGACCAAGACTTCCGCCTCTTGACCGGGCAACCCAATGGCACGCTGCACTTCGAGGCGCCCGCCGCGCTGAGCTTCGATGCGGTGGTCCTCGCGCGCCGCAAGACCAGCGCGCACGTGCTGGCCACGTCCCGCGAAGGCGTGACCAAACCGGACCCCGCCGGCACCCAGCTCGTGCAGCCCAAGCGCGCCCTTGTCGCGCTGCTGGACCCCGCCGATTCGCGGCGCGGTCGAGTCGTCTTCGCCGCCGCGACTGCCCCATTCGAGAACCTTGCCCAAACCCCCGAGAACGGCGCGCATCTGGTCTTTCTTGACACGCTCTTCAAGAGCTTCACCGGCGCGGACCGCCGCGCGCTGCTCGCCGCGCTCCCCCATCCGCCCCGCGCGGTCCCCGAAAGCTCAAGCGCCACCCGCCTCTGGATGCGGACCGCCGTCTTCCTGCCCCTGCCGCTGCTGCTCGCCTTCGCTCTCTTGCGCCGCCGTCAAGGAAACCCGAAACCCACGCGCGGCCCACGCCTCGCCCCGCGCCTCGCGTTCGGCTTTGCTCTCGTCCTTCTCGCCACAAGTCTGCTGCCCCGCCTCGCAAAGGCCCGCGCCGACCTCACGGAGGACGGCCTCTCGCGGCCGGCGCAAATCACGCTCGAGATCGCAAACGGCCTCTCCACCAAGACGTGGGCATCGGCCGCCGCACCCGTCCAAGTCGAGCTGTTCGCCAGCCCTCCCAGCAAGCTGCCTGGAGACCTCGCGCTGTTCGCCCCGCGCCTAGCCGAGCTCGTCCGCGCGGCAACGTCCGCCGGCGCGCCGCTCGAGTTGCACACCACCGCACCGGAAGACTTAGACGAGGCCGAGCGCGAAACCCTCGCACGCGTGGGCATCCTGCCTTTCACCTTCGATGGCCCCGTCGGACTCGGCGGCCAGACGGCACGCTCGGCGTGGGCCAGTGTCCGCTTGTCCGTCGGCAGCGAAGAGCCGCGTGTGCTGTCTTTCGAGAGCGGCGCCGAGCTCGACGAGCTTGAGTTCCGCTTCGCGCTCGCGCTCGAGACGCTCGCCCTTGGCCGCGCGCCGCGCATCGGTTTCGCGTCGGACCTGCCGCGCATGTCTGCCGCCGAGGACTACGAGTTCCAATCCCAAGGCCGCTTCGCCCCGCGCGAAGGCGACGTCTTCGGCCGCGCGCGCCGCGCCCTTGAGCGCGCCGGCTTCGACGTCGTGCACGTCAACCCGCGCGGATCAGACAGCGAACTCGAAGCCGCCGTCCTCGACCAAGACCTCGATGCGATCCTGTGGCTGCAACCGCGCCGCGAGATGCGCCCCATGCTTGCCGCACTTGCCCGCTTTGTCACCCGCGGAGGCCGCGCGATGATCGCGGCGCAGCACTTCCGCACGCAAGCGCGGCGCTATCGCGGCGCCGACTACGAGACCGTCTTCTGGCCCCAGCCGCAACCGATCGACGTCGACCGCTTCTGGCTGCCCGAGTTCGGTGTCAGCCTCGAACGGCGCGTGCAGTTCGATGCCCTCGACGCGCGCCTACCAATCGAATCGCGCGAAACCGGCAAGTCCAGCGAGACCGAGTTTGCGCCGCTCGTCACACGCGCGCCGTTCCTCGTGCGCGTGCCAACGTCGGGGTTCCAGAGCGACCCCTTAATGCGTGGCGTCGCCGACCTCTCGTTGCCTGATCCGACCAGGATCGCGCTCGACACAAAGCGGCTCGAGAGCCTTGGCCTCACCGTGCGACCGCTATTCCACGGCTCGCCGCAGTCGTGGTCGCTTGACTGGCAGGGCGGCTGGCTTCCGGACGACGTCTTGGACGCCACAAACCCGGGCCGCACGTTCGACACGCCGCCCCTCTATGGCGCCTTCTTGGAAGGCATTTTCCCCGCGCCGGCCTTGGCCTGGGGCGGCCGCGACGTCGCGAGCCTCGACGACCTGCCCGCCGCTCCCGGCGCCCTCGCGCTGCTCGGCAACTCCGCCGTCTTCACGGACGAGCTCCTCCCAAGCGGCGGCGGCGAAGCGCTCTTACTCAACATCGCCTCCGAGCTCGCGCTGCGCACGTTCGGCCCCCACGGCCAAGCGCTCGCGCACCTAGCCGGCCGGCGTCCAATTGGACGCGGCCTCGGGCTCGTCACCGCACAGACCCGCACGCGCGCAAAGCTGTTCGTCATCGCCGGCAACGCTTTGCCCATCGGGCTGCTTCTGCTTCTCTTCACGGCCATTCCGCGCATGTGGCGCGGCTTCGGCCAACCGAAGCGAAGCCATGCGCCGGGCCCCCTTCCGTGGCGGCCGGCTCTTGCCTCGATCGTGCTCGCCACGGCCGCCCTGTTTGGCACGCAATCGCTTGCCGAATCGCACGCCGCCTCACGCGCGGGCACGCTTGTCTTTGGCCGCGCGCTGCCGCCGGCCGTGCGCGCCAAGACGATCGCCGCCTTGCGACTTGTCGCCCCCGCATCGATGGGCGGAGGCCACTGGACCTACGTGCACCAAGCGGGCAACGGCGTCGACATCTGGCGCGAGCTCGAGGGCGCCGGTGCGCTCGGCGATCCCGAGTCCCTCCTCGCGACCATCGAAGATCTGTTCGAGGCCGAAGGCCAAGTCGTCACGCGCGACAACGAAATCGCTGGCGGGCTTGGCTTCACGCCGGACGCCGCGTGGCGCATCGAGCTGTTCGACCCAGCCGACCAAGATCAACAACCAAGTGACGACGCGACGCTCCTCGAGAGCCTCGGCAAGCCGTTCCTCCAATGCGAGCTGGGCCTGGCCTCGCGCGATGGTCGCGGCCTGATGCTACGCATCACCGGCGATGTCGCCGTCTGGTCCGTCGACCGTAACCCGCGCTACCGCATCGAAGGCACGCTGGACGCAAACGCCGCGCGCCGGCAGCTGGCCGCCGCCCCACCGCTCGCCGACCAGCGGCTTGCCCCCGCCTCGTGGCCGGGCCTCGAGTCTGGCCTCGCGACCCTCGCATGGCAGCGCGAAGGCGGCAAAAGCCTGCGCCTCGTCGAGGTCGCCGTCGAGCGCACCCCCGAAGAGCTGCAGGCCGGCAAGCGCCCGACCGGGTGGCGCCTCGTCGGCCAGGGCACGGACGAGCTCTTCGACCCGGCCCCCATCCCGCGCCAAGGCGCCGCGCCGCCGCCCGAGCCCGGCGCCGGCATCGCCGACAAGTTCCTCGCGTTCGTCGCCCGCTCGACCTACACAGAGCTACTCGACCCCAGCCAAGCCACCGCGCTCGGCCTCGGCCCGGGCACACCCCCCATGGCGATCCTGCTCTTCGGCTCCCGGCCGACAGATGCCGCCCCCAAGGGCTTCTCGTTCACCCTCTCGATCGGCCCCGAGCTGCCCGCCAGCCAAGGCGGTGGCCACGCCGCGATCCACGGCGCATCCCGCAACCTAATCCGGCTCTCAAGCGACTTCGTCAACGCCGCCCTCGCCACGCCCGGCGACTTCCACTCGCCCGAAGCGCAGCGCCAATGGCGCGTCCTCTAAGCCAAAAGGCGATCCACCTGGCCCCCGCACAGGCCAAAAAGGCCACCAGGCACCTCAAAAAGAGCCATTCCAGGCCACAAGACCCCGATTTGGACCCCGCGTAGCTACCCGCTCAATCTTTCCCCAGGGAAATCCCTAGGCAGATCGGCGACCTCGCGTCTATCATAGGATCAAGTTAGGTGGCAACCCGCGCGGTTTCCCGACCTCGAACCAAGCTCTACCCACACACCATCCCATGCGCTTCCTCACAACAGCCCTGCTCCTCTCTCTGTCCGGTCTCGCCACCGCCCAGTCGGTCAGCGACGACTTCAACCGCCCCAACAGCACGAACATGGGCCCGGATTGGTCGGAGCAAAACGGCGACATCAAAATCGAGTCCAACCACGGCGTCGGCAACTCCTCGTTCACGACCAACTGGATGTACCACACCGGCTACTCGGCCACGTACCAAGATGCCTTCACCGGGATCTCGTTCCACAACAACAACAACAGCTCCGGCGCCGTCGGGCTTGTCATCGGTCTCGACCCGAATGCCTGGAGTGGTGTCGAGATCAAGCTGCAGGACAACGATGGCGACAAGTTGTTCGATCGCCTCTTCTTCGAGGCCGCGATCGGCGCGGGCGCCTGGTTCAGCCAGGGGACACCTGTGATCTTTGACCTGCCGACGCCGATCGCCAGCGGTCGCTTGACGGTGCACGCCCCCGACGCCGACACCGCCGAGGTCCAGATCTTCGACGCGGCCGACAACCTCGTCGGCACGTACCAAGCGTCCGGGATCACCCAAGGCGCCTTCCCGCCGGTCGGGAACCGCGTTGGAGTCATCGCCTACAACAAGGCCGCCATCGACGACTTCTTCGCTCAGCCGGACGTCACTCTGACGGGCACTCCGGAGACCCTGTCTGTTGCAACCGGTGGCGTGCAGACGCTCGACATCGCGCTTGGCACAGGCCACGCTCTCGAGCTGTACTACCTCCTGGGCAGCACGTCGGGCACCAGCCCGGGTACCGCAGCCGGCGACGGCGTCACCGTGCCGCTGAACATCGACAGCTACTTCCTGCACACACTGGCGAACCCGAACGCCGCGCCGCTCTCGAACTCGATCGGCTCGCTGGACGCGACGGGGAGAGCAACTGCGCTCTTCACCTTGCCGCCCGCGCTTGACCCGGCCCTCGTGGGGCTCACCGTGCATCACGCGGCCGTGTCGTTCTCGCTCGGCACCGGCGGCGCGACGGTCACCGGCGCCTCGGATCCGGCGTCCCTCACGCTCGCTCTCTAAGCAGCGCGTCACCTAAGTAGCAAGGCCGGGCCCCGACAAACGTCGGAGCCCGGCCTTGTCACTTACTGCTGGCTGACCCGCTTTGCGAGGTCACCTACTGGTTCAGGGAAGCGGCGATCCTCTCGAAGACCGGCGTCGCGTGATCGCGCAGCTCGCGGAAGACCGGGTCTTCGGAAAACCCTCCCATCCCAAGCAGCATGTCAGGGTGGACCATCTTCACGTCCATGCCGCCGCCTTCGGCCGCCTCGACCGTCACGTTGCAGGGCAGCATCAGGCCGACGCGCGGCTCGTGGTTGAAGGCCTTCCACGCCAGCTTCGGGCTGCAGGCACCGAGCATCACGTACTCGCGGAAGTCCTCGTCGAGCTTCTCCTTAAAGGTCGAGTGCACGTCGATGCGCGACAGCACGCCAAAGCCCTCGGCTTTCAGAGCAGCGGTCACAGTCTCGATCGCGGTCTCGAGGTCACAGTTCAGGTGGAAATCGATGCTCATCTGCATGGCGAATTAGGGGCTAGGTGCTTGATCAAATGGGAGGTGCCAAACCGGGCTGCGCGATTGTAAAGAGCCGCCTCCACCGCGCCGCCGCCGCTCAGCAAAAACAGAAACAGAAAAACCCCGGGCGCCCCCTTGCATTGATGAGCGAAGTCCCCAAGATCAAAGACCTCAACCCCCGGAGAAGAAATGATTACCCAAGTAGACATCGCCAACAAGCCACTCGGAGCCTACCGGCTCCGCTGAGCGCGTCTACCCGGGAACCGCACCAACCTCCCCCCCCAGGCCCCTAGGGCCTGCCCCGAAGACCCGCTCGAACCTCGAGCGGGTCTTTTCGCATTTGCAGCTCTCTTCAAGAGCCCGACGACCCGCCCCACCGCCCCCATCACCTCTCAGTCGGACTCTCTTTTGAAGACCTCAAACTCACTCCAGCCCATCAGCCTGTTCGCGCTCACGCGCGGGCACCGAAGGCGCTTTGGCTCGGCGATCTTCGTCATGGCCGTGGGCATCCTGTTCATGTTCGTGGTGCCCGAAGTCACGCGCGGCGTGATCGACGGCTTCCACAAAGGAGCCGCCGGCTCCGTCACGTTCCAGCCGCCCGGCTGGCTACTCGACTTCCAAGGCCTTCTCGGACTCTCGGGCACAAGCTCGGCGCTGTTTGTGTCGGGCCTGTCAGTCGTCGTGCTCACGCTCTTCGCCGGTGGCCTGCAGTACCTGCGCGGTCGCTGGTCGGCCGTGGCCTCCGAAGGCATCATGCGCCGCCTGCGCGATCGGCTCCTGTTCCACCTGAACGCGCTGCCGCTGTCGTTCTTCGACAAGGAGAGCTCGGGCGACCTCGTGCAGCGCTGCACGTCGGACGTCGAGACCGTGCGTGTGTTCTTGAGCGCGCAAGTGGTCGAGATCGGCCGCTCGATTCTGCTGCTGGTTTTCGTCACGCCGCTGCTGTTCCGGCTCGACGTCCGCTTGGCCTTCGTCACGTTGGCGCTGATGCCGATCGTGATCGCGTACTCGGTGTTCTTCTTCGGCCGGATCACGCGCATCTTCAAAGACGTCGACGAGGCCGAGGGGCGCTTGACGACGGTTCTGCAAGAGAACCTGACGGGCATCCGCGTCGTGCGCTCGTTCGGACGGCGCGACTTCGAAGAAGCCAAGTTCGCCAACGCCAACATCGAGCACAAAGATGCCACGTGGAAGCTGATGCGCGTGCTGGCGGTCTTCTGGTCGCTGTCCGACTTGATCTGCATGGCGCAGGGCGGGCTGGTGCTGTTCTTCGGCGCGTACTGGACGATGCAGGGCGACATGACGCTGGGGACCTTGGTCGCGTTCACGCAGTACTCGGCGATGGTGATCTGGCCCGTGCGCCAGATGGGCCGCACGCTGATCGATGCGGGCAAGGCGCGCGTGTCGCTGAAGCGCATCAACGAGATCCTGACGAGCCCGCTCGAGGAGCCGGAAGAGCCTAGCGCGGGTGCACCGGAGCGCTTGACCGGCAAGCTCGAGATCGAAGGGCTGCACTTCGCCTTTCCGGGTGGAAAAAACGTCCTCGAAGACATCAGCTTCACTGTTGAGCAGGGCGCGAGCATCGCGCTGGTGGGTCCTCCGGGTTCCGGCAAGAGCGTGATCATCGAGCTCTTGCTGCGGCTTCACGACTACCGCGCCGTCGAAGGGCCTGGCTCGATCCGCTTCGACGGCCACGAGCTGGGCGACTTGCCGCGCAGCCTGGTGCGCCGCGAGGTCGCTGTGGTGATGCAGAACCCGTTCTTGTACGCGCGCACGATCGCACGCAACTTGCGCGTGGGCCGCACGGATGCCGAAGAGGACGAGCTGTTCGCAGCAACGTCGGCGGCCGCGATTCACGACTCGATTCAGGGCTTCGAGGACGGCTATGACACGCTGCTTGGCGAGCGTGGGGTCACGCTTTCGGGCGGCCAAAAGCAGCGCGTTGCGATCGCGCGGGCGCTGTTGAAAGAGGCGCCGTTCTTGGTTCTGGATGACGCGCTGTCGGCGGTCGACCTCGATACCGAGGGGCGCATCCTTGAGGCGCTCGCCGAGCGTCGCGGGCGGCTCTCGACGATCCTCGTGGCCCACCGGCTGTCGTCGGTGCGCCACGCGGACACGATCCTTGTCATGGACGAGGGTCGCATCGTCGAGCGCGGCAGCCACTCTGAGCTTGTGGCCAAGGGCGGGAAGTACGCGCATCTGTGGAGCCTGCAGACGCACCTGCAAGAGGAGCTCGAGCCCGGACACCAAGACGAGGAAGCGATCGAGACACGAGGAGCCGATCATGACTAAAGACACCGAGCACAACGAAGAGGACTTCGCGCAGAAGGGCGTCGACCTGGGTCTGTGGCGGCAGCTGTTTGCCTTCTCGAAGCCGTACAAGCGCCACGTCTTTTGGCTTGGGTTTAACGCGATCGCCACAGCGGCGGCCGAGGCCTCGTTCCCGCTTGTGACCCGCAGCCTGATCGACAAGATCGAGGTCTGGAACAACGGCCCGAAGACCTCGGCTCCGCCGGAGCTCTGGATCGACGGGCTGGTTTACGCGGGCTTGATTGTGACGCTTGTCTTCAGCGTCATGCACTTCATCCGCAACGCGGGTTTCCTGAAGGCGCACATGGCCGCCGACATCCGCGAGGCGGGGTTCTGCAAGCTGCAGCGGCTTGAGTTCGGGTACTTCGATCAGCGCGCCACCGGCTGGCTGATGGCGCGTATGACGTCGGACTGCGACCGGTTGGCCAACATCATGGCTTGGGGTGTTTTGGACATCCTGTGGGCCTCGACGTTGATGGTCGGGATCGGCATCGCGATGCTGTTCCTGAACGTCAAGTTGGCGCTTGCGGTGCTGATGGTCACGCCCCTTTTGGCGTGGTCGAGTCTGTACTTCCAGCGCCGGATCCTTAAGGCGTCGCGGCAGATCCGCAAGTTGAACTCACAGGTAACGGCCGATTTCAACGAGGGCATCATGGGCGTGAAGACCACGAAGGCCTTCACGCGCGAAGAGGCGAACTTGGAAGAGTTCCAGACGCGCACGGGCGCGATGTACACAGCCAGCGTGCGCAACGCGGTGCTGTCATCTTTGTACATGCCGGTGGTGCTGGCGATCGGAAGCTTGGCTTCGGCGGCGGTCCTGTTCGTCGGCGGCATTGAGGTGACCGGCGGTGCGCTGACGCTAGGAACGCTGGTGGCGTTCTTGGCCTACACACGCCAGTTGTTCGAGCCGCTACAGCAGCTCGCGCACATCTTCAGCGAGCTGCAGATGGCGCAGGCATCCGGCGAGCGCATCCTTGAGCTTGTGCACAAGGAGCCCGCGATCTTGGACTCGCCGGCCGTCGAGGAGCGCATCCGCGAAGAGGCCGCGGCTCCGACTGCGGGCCACGCGGACGACGGCTACCCCGACGAGCTCGGGCGCATCGAGATCGAGGACATGGATTTCGCGTACGTCAAAGGCGAGCCCGTCCTGCAAGGAATCAACCTGGTCATCGAGCCGGGCGAGACCGTCGCGCTCGTGGGCTCGACGGGTGGTGGAAAGACAACGTTGGTCTCGCTCTTGTGCCGTTTCTACGAGCCAACCGGCGGCCGCATTCTGTTCGGCGGCATCGACTACAAGGAGCGCAGCTTGGCGTGGTTGCAGTCGCATCTCGGCATCGTGCAGCAGGACCCGCACTTGTTCAGCGGGTCGGTGCTCGAGAACATCCGCTATGGGCATCTCGAGGCGACCGACGAAGAGGTGTTCGAAGCGGCCAGGCTCGTCGGAGCCGAGCGCTTCATCCTGCGTCTGAGCGAAGGTTATGCATTTGAAGTCGGCGAAGGCGGCGGGCGCTTGTCCGCCGGCGAGCGGCAGCTTGTGTCCTTCGCGCGCGCTCTGCTTGCCGACCCGCGCATCTTGGTGATGGACGAGGCCACGGCCAGCGTCGACACCGAGACCGAGCGGCATATCCAGGAAGGCCTCGAGCGCGTCTTGCAGGCACGCACGGCGTTTGTCATCGCGCACCGCCTCTCCACCATCGAAACGGCGGACCGAATCGTGGTGATCGAGGGCGGCAAGATCGTCGAGCTGGGCACCCATGCCGAGCTGATAGCCCAAGCTGGTCGCTACCGCGAGCTGCACGCCAAGCAAGGCATCGAGGAGCTCGGAACGCATAGCTCGGACTGGTCTTAGCCGTTGAATCGTGCGTGTAAGGGGTCCCGGATCCCCTTACACGCACCCTGCCACAAGACCGGAGTTTGAGCTTAGGCTAGAGGGATGAAGTCCCCACTCCAGTCCATCGTCTCTGCCTTCCTCGTCGTCACGCTGCTCTTGACTCCCGCTCAGGCAACCTGGTCGATCGTCCTCACGGACACATCAACAGGTGAGGTCATCGTCGCGTCCGCTACGTGCATCGAGAACTTCGACTTGCAGTTCGGGCTGCCCGTGGTGCGGCCCGACATTGGCGGCGCGGCGGCGCAGTCGATGATCGACTCGGGCGCGGTCAACCGCCAGAAGATCTGGAACAAGCTGGGCGCCGGGGTCCGCCCCATCAACATCATCAGCAGCCTCGCTGCCAGTGACCCGTGGCACCAAGCCCGCCAGTACGGGATCGTGGACATGCTCGACTCGCCCGCCACGTTCACCGGCAACGGCGCAGGGAAAGCCAAGGGCGGAGTCACCGGCCAAGTCGGCACGCTGCGCTACGCGATTCAAGGGAACGTGCTGACCGACAAGGCGGTCTACAAGGCCGCCGAGACGGCGCTCTTGAACACACAGGGTGACCTCGGCCAACGCGTGCTTGCTGGCATGGAGGCCGCGCGAGCGCTAGGTGGCGACGGGCGCTGCTCGTGTGCCCCATCGGCGCCGACGTCGTGTGGCGCACCGCCCCCCGGCTTCACGAAAGCCGCGCACGTGGGCTTCTTTGTGATCGCGCGACACGGCGATGTGGAAGGGACTTGCAGCGGTGCGACCGGATGCGCCAACGGCAGCTACTACTTGGACCTGAACGTGAAAGGGAATGCGGCCGCGCTCGACCCCGTTCTGCAAATGCAGGCGGATTACGCGATCTGGCGCGCGGGCTTGGTGGGCCGCCCCGATCACGTGAACAGCACGATGACAAGCACGGCGAGCCACCTACCCGCCGACGGGCAAACGACTCGTACGGTCACCGTCACCTTGAAGGACGTCGATGATCTCGCCATCGCACACGGCGGCGCGATCGTGATCCCGAGCGGAGCCGGCCTCACCAGCTTCTCCGCCGTCACCGATCACGGCAACGGCAGCTATAGCTTTGATGTGACCGCCCTGACCCAAACGGGTGCGGAGACGATCGAGCTGATGGTCGACGATGGCATCGCGCCGATCACGCTGTGGCCCCCACTTGCGCTGACGCTGGACGCCCCCGCTGCCTTGCACGGCGGCGAGACCGAGGCCAGCATCTCGGCTGGCTTCGACGTCCCCTTCACGCTGGACTTTGGCAACACGTCAGCTGGCAGCCCCTACCTGTTGCTCGGGTCTCTGTCCGGCACGACTCCAGGACTGCCGTACGCCGCGGGCACGCTTCCGCTGAATTCTGACGCGCTCTTGACCTTCACGCTCACAACGCCGGGCGCACCGTTCCTGCCGGGCTCGTTTGGCCTCCTCGACGCGGCCGGCCGCGGAGAGGCCCATCTAGCGGCCCCCGGCGGCGTCCTGACCGCGTTTGCTGGGCTACACACCGACTGGGCCGCCGTCACCTTGGCAGCGCCCGAGACAGCATCTGGGGCGGTTGGCCTGAACCTCGTCCCCTGAGGCACAAGTTCCGCGCGCGAAAAGGCCGACAAAAAGGTATGGTCCCCGTGACCCCAGCCCCAGCCTCTTCATGCACCTACGACCCTACCTAGACGAGGACTTCGATGCCCTCGTGACCGCGTGGCGCGCCGCCTCCGTGGTCGCCCACCCGTTCCTGACGCCGGACTTCCTCGACGCCGAGGTCGTCAGCATCCGCGACGTCTACCTGCCCGCCTCCGAGACCTGGGTCGCGGTCGAGGGCGAGGACGTCATCGGCTTCCTCGCGTTGCTTGGCAACGAGGTCGGTGCGCTGTTTGTGCATCCGAAATCGTGGGGCCAGGGCATCGGCCGCAAGCTCTTGGACAAGGCCGTCCAGCTACGCGGCACGCTGACGGTTGACGTCTTCGAAGCCAACGAGATCGGCCGCGCGTTCTACACGCGGTACGGCTTTGTCGCGACGGGCCAAGAGGTCCACGAAGAGACCGGCCAGCCGTTGATCCACATGCAGCTAGCCGCAGCGGATCAAACGAACGCCGGCGCGGGCGACCAGGAAGAGCCGAACCACGAAGGCGCCTGAACGGCTAGAAGACCGTGTAGACGAAGGGCGCAACCAGCGGCACGGCCTGCAGAACAACAAAGATGATCGCGGCGGGAAGGATCAGCAGCAAGACGGGCAAGAGCCACCAATAGGGGCCTTGCCACCAGGAGACGATGAGCTCGCCTGCTGTGCTCATTCCCGAACGAACCTTTCGTAGTTTTCCCATAGTGCAGCAATCTGTCAGTGTCCTTGCGGCACCAGGTTGCAAGCCAGCCGCGAAACGATCGAAGTTGCATGGTAGCATCGACTTCTCGATATGACGACCACTCGCACCTGCCCTCGCTGCCGATCCCCGCTCGCACCCGCCTCTAGTACGGTCGAGGCCCCCGAACCGGGCTCTTGCCCCACCTGCAATCTTGGGTTCTTATGGCGCGGAGGCCTGATCGACGTGCTGGGCAAGGACGAGCGCGAGGAGCGCGCCGCCGAGGTCGAGACCTTCTACACCAAGAGCCCGTTCCCTGGGTATGCGGCCGATGACGACGGTCCCGCGATCCTCGATCGCTGCCGCAAGAACCCGTTCACCGAGTCCATGCACCGCGCGATCCCCCCCGACGCCGACGTCCTGGACATCGGGACCGGCACCGCGCAGATCCCCGCGTACCTCGCGCTTGCCGGACCGCGCCGGCGCGTGTTTGGCGTTGACGGCTGCCGCATGTCGCTCACCCACGCGGAAGAGTTCCGCTCGCGCGCGAAGCTCGACAACCTGCAGCTTGTGCGCGGCGACATCTTCGACCTTCCGATCGAGCCCGGCTCGTTCCCCATCGTCCTCTCGCGCGGCGTTGTGCATCACACGCCCGACCCCGATCTCGCGATCGCCAAGGTCGCTGCCTGCGTGGCGCCGGGCGGCGTGCTTGTGCTGGGCTACTACGAGACCATGGGCCGCGCGTTCCACTGTTTCCGTCGCGGCCTCTCCAAGCTGACCGGCAAGCCGATCCGCGCGCTCGATCCCGTTCTGCGCCGGAGCGACTTGGAAGAGGAAAAGAAGCGCATCTGGATCGACGATCAGTACAACCACCCGCTTGAGCACATCCTGCCCACGCCGCACGTCGTGCGCGTGTTGGACAAGCTAGGCTTCCGCACCGAGCGCACCGTTCCGCCAGCCGCCCCCGGCGCGACCCTATTCGATCCGTCCAGTCTGCCCGGCCCAGCAGGGCTGTTCCTGCGCCGGCTCGGCTGGATGGCCACCGGTTTGAACAACCCCGACGCGGGCCTTGTCTGCGTCGTCGCGCGCCGTCAAGATCGCGCGTAGAGCCGCGTACCGGCGACCAGTGCGTCGAGGCTCGAGTGCTGGAACGCCTCGAACGCATCTTGCTCGGTCTTCACGATCGGTGCGCCGCGCAAGTGGAACGACTCGGACAGCAAGAGCCCCGAGCCCATCGTTTTCATGCAATCGGCAAGCAGCGCCGCGAACTCGGGTTCGGTCTCCGCGTCCACGAGCCGCACGTTCACGCGCCCATCGGGCTGCACCGCAGTCGGCGCCGCCGCAACAAGAGCAGCGGTCGCAGGCAGGCTGATCTGGCCGCGCTGCAGCACACCAGCGGCAGCCCCTTCGCGGGGTAGCTCGACCCACTTGTCCGCACCCTCCGCGGGCAGCACCAAGCAGCTTGGCTGATACTCCTCGCCGCGCTGCACCGCCTGTAGCAAGCGCTCGTGCGCATCGCCGAGCCGCGCGTCGACAAGCAGCACCCGCGAGCGCAAGCTGCGCACGCCAAGCTCAGGCGAACCCTTCACCCACGCCACGCACTGCCCCTCGCCCAGCCGCCGCGCGAGCTCGGCGCGCGCCGCCTCTGCCTCGGTCAGCTCCTCCGCCCCATCGGCCGCAAGCGACGCCAAGTCCACAAGCTGCGCCGATTCGAGGTGCCCGCTGAACTCGGCCTCGTTGTGCATGTGCAATGCGTACAGCGCCGCACCCAGCGCAGCGCCGGCTTTCCCGGGCGCCTCGGGCACGTGCAACTTCTCAAAGGGCCCGTCCGCAAGAATGCGGGCCACAAGCCGCGTGTTGTGAGCCAGCTCCCCACCCAAGCACAGCGCAGCACAAGGAGCACGCTGATAGAGCTCATCAACGAGCGCAAGTGCGCGCGTCTCCAGCACATCCTGCAGACTGGCAGCCATGTCCGCATCGCGCCGATCCTCGCCTAAGTAGCGCAGCGAAGCGCCGGGCTCGCGATGCGGCCCAAGCTCGGCGACGAGGTCCTTGCCGAACAAGATCTCGGAGTCGAACGAGAAGCGGAACGCGCTTGCATTCACTTTGAACCCGCCCGCTTCCGAGCCGGGCACGAGCTTGTCCATCTCGTCCTTGAAACGCGGGGTCCCCCACGCCGAGAGCACCTCGACCGTGCGCTCGTCACTGCCCGCCTCAAAGCCCAAGAACTGGGTCATCGCCGAGGCGAACAGCCCAAGCGAGTGCGGGTGATGCAGCTCGGCCAAGGACTCGAGCTTGCGCCCGTCTCCTCTTCCAAGAATCGTTGTCGCCCACTCGCCCACGTCGTCCAGCACGAGCACCGCGGCCTCATCAAACGGCGAGGTGTAGTAGGCGGCGGCGGCATGCGACATTTCGTGGTTCACAAAACGTACGCGATCCTCGGGCACACCGACCTCGTCGGCCAGCTGTCCACGCAGCCAAAGACGCTCGCCCAACCACGTAAACATGTCGCGCGAAAAGACCTTCGCCGAGCGCGGAAACGCGCGCAGCTCGGACACAAGGATCCGCTCGAATGAACGCAGCGGCTTCTCGTAGAACACCACCTGATCGACCTCGCGTCCCAAGATTCCACCAGCCTCCAAACAGGCGCGAATCGCGCGTTTAGGCAGCCCTGAAGCCAATCTCTGTTTCGTCAAGCGCTCCTCTTGCGCCGTCGCCACGATCTTGCCGTCGACAATTAGAGCAGCCGCCGCATCGCGCCGAAACGCCGAGATTCCAAGGATCCGCACTAGTACTGCCCCTCGCCACCCGAGCGCTTCGGCTCGAGCGGTTCCTGCCACCCAGAAGGGCCCTCGCCCCGGCTTGTCAGGAAGCCAAACGGCAAGACTACGGTCCAGTACATGACAAGCAGCAAGACCTTCGAGAACGAAGCGCCCGAGCGAATGCCCAGCCGCTTCCAAGCCCCGATGAAGCGCGAGGATTTCGCCTTCGAAAGACCCTCTTCGACTTCGCGCTCACGGCCCTCGCTGCGCCACTTGTCCAAGAACCGGCCGGTGTACGAGACGTGGTACTTCTCGTCTTTCAAGATCGACTCAAACAGAGCCACGGTCTCGGGATCGTGCGCGTTCAAGTCGCGGTGGATCGTGAATGCCTCGGCGGCGCGCTGCTCGGCAACGTGCAGCATCGCGACGTAGGCGACCTCGCCGATCTCGTCATAGATCCCGGCGTTGAAGAACCCGTGCGAGTCCAGGTCGATGCCGGAGCGCGTCCCAGTCAAGTCGTAACCCCGGCCCGCATCCTTGCCTTCGGCGCCGCGCCCGGCCATGGCCAAATCGCGCACCTCGGTCGCACGCGTGCGGAACAGCTCGGCGTGCCGCACCTCATCATCCGCGTGCCGCAGGATGTGCTCGCGCAGCTCGGGATCGCTAATGCGTCCGGCAGCGGCGATCAAGTCATGCCCACCGTCCTCCTCGGTCTCGGAGAAGCTCTGTAGCGTGCGGTAACGTCGAAGCGGGTCTTGCCAGATCGCGCGGCTTTTGCGGCGCAGCAAGAACGAAGAGAAGCTCATGAGGGAGGGGCGCAGTTGCGAGTTTGAGGATGGGAGCCTCCCCATTTATAGACTGCATGCTCCAATAGCGCCAGACTCGCCTCGGCTCTGCTCCCCCTCCATGCCCACATCCTCGATCCCCAAAACCCGCCGCCGCCCATGGCGACGGCGCCTGGCCATCACGCTGCTCGCTGTCCCCGCCGGTCTCCTCTTCGTCGAAGGCGGACTGCGTTTCCTTCTGTTCAGCGACATGAGCCTCGCGCGTTCGCTGGGCGACGACCTGCGCCTCCCCGCGTACTTCGCAAGGGAACACAACGACACTGGCGAGGCCTACTGGAAGCTCTCCCATCGCCTGCTTGGCGACCTGGAAGGCCCCGCGCACAAGCACCCGAGTCTGGGCTGGAGACGAAACGAAGTCGACGCGGAGACCTACAGGCACGGAGCCGAGGCGCGCCTGGCCGGGCGGCGACCGGTCCTCCTCTTTGGCTCGTCGCACGCCCGCAACAACGGAGACGCGACGGTCCGCTACGCGAGCCTGCTTGCCCGCAGCGAGCTGGGCAAGAGCCTCTGCATGCTGAACTACGCAACCTCCGCCTACGGGCTGTGCCAGTCGCTCATGCTGCTCGAGCGATCGCTGCCAGCGTATGCCGACATGGACCCCATCGTTCTGTTCTCGGTCATGATCGACCGCGACCTCGACCGCGCCATGCTGGGGATCCGGCAGGTCCCGCAGCCCAAGTTCATCGAAGGCGAACGAGGCCAGCTAGAGATCCAAGAGCCCACCACCGTAGACCTAGGCGAATACCTGCGCGACAACCCGATCGGCATCACCAGCTACGCTTGGAACTTCTTGGTCTACAGCACGACCTTCTTCAACACGACTCACCGCTCCAGCCTGCAACACCTCGCCGAGGCGAAAGAGCTCCGCAGACGGGTCCTGCGCGAGGCGCTCGAGCGCACTCAAACGGCCTGCAACAGTGCCGGTGCCAAGCTCGTGGTTGTGATCCAACAGGCCGAGAGAACCCTCGTGCTACCCGAGCCCGGCACATGGCAGAAGCAGGCTCTCATCCAAGATCTGAACGACCTCGACATCGCCTTCGTGTCCTCCGCGCCCTTCATCCGCGAGGCCGCCGCGGCACAGCACCGGTCGATTGAGTCCTTCTACTTCCAAGAGCCACCGGCGATCAAGCACCCCAACGACGATGGCATGCGCGTGCAGTACTCCGTCTTCGAAGAGGCCATCAAGCGAGGCCTGACAAGCCACTGATCGGCCGCGCCATGACTCCCCCCAAGCTCACAAAGCGCGCCAAACGCATTCGCGTGCTCGCGACTCTCTTGGCAGTCCCCGTCGGCCTGCTAGCTGTCGAGTTCGGTCTGCGCTTCGCCCTCTTCAGCGACTCGTCGCTTGCGCACTGGATGGGCGACGACCTCCGCAAGCCGGGGCTCTTCGCCAATCAACTCGACGGGTCAGGCGAAGACTATTGGAAGATCTACCATCGCTTCGACCCTGCACTGTGGTCGCCGTTTTACAAGCACCCGGAGCTCGGCTGGGTGAGTCACGAGGTCGATGCAGCCACGCTGCGGCACCGCGACGAAGAGACCGTTGCCGAGCGCCAGCTGGTCCTCTTGTACGGCTCATCCCACGCGCGCTACAACGGCGCGACGACGCTGCGCTTCCCCGGGCTCTTCGACGAGTCGCCCCTCGGCCAGGACCACGCCCTTCTCAACTTTGCAACCTCAGGCTACGGGCTGTGCCAGATGGTGATGCAGCTCGAGCGCACGCTCCCCTTGTATGCCGAGAAGCATCCGCTGGTGCTCTTCACGATCATGATCGATCGCGACCTCGATCGAGCCGCTCTCGGTTTCCGACAAATGCCCCAGCCGAAGTTCGCATTCGGTGATGACGACAAGCTCGAGATCATCGAGCCCACCTCGCTCGACACCGACGCGTATCTGGAAGCGAACCCCGTCGCCTTCCCCAGCTACGCCTGGAACTACGTCCTGTATGGCACGTCGATCGTCAGCGACGAGACGAAAGCCAGGCTCACGCACAAAGCCGAGTCCAAACGCCTGCGAAGAGCAATCCTGCGCACCACCATCGAGCGAGTCCAAGCAGCGTGCGAGACCGCCGGCTGCCAGCTGATCGTTGTCATCCAACAGGACGAGAAGACGACCGCGAACCCAAAACTCGAGTCGTGGCGCGAGGCCGCCCTGCTCGCCGACCTCGACGAGTTGCATCAGCCATTCGTCTCGTCGGCGCCGATCCTGCGCGCCGAAGCCAAGGCCCACAACAAGCCCATCACGGCCTACTACAACCAGGGCGCCGTCTCGTACAAACATCCCAACGACGACGGCATGCGGGTCCTCTTCAAAGCCTTCGAAGCCGCCGTCACGCAAGGCCTGGAGAGTCACTGATCCGCCGTGCCGCTCCCATGAATCGACCCAAAACTTCGACTAAGCTCTCCAAGCGCGCGAAGCGGACTCGTCTGCTCGCCACGCTCTCGGCGATCCCAATCGGGCTTCTCGCCGTCGAGTTCGGTCTGCGATTCGCTCTATTCAGCGACTCAACGCTGGCCCATTGGATGGGTGACGAACTCCGAAAACCTGGCTACTTCGCGAGCCAGGAGAACGAGACTGGAAACAACTGGGGCTACTGGGTTTCGTGTGGAGTAGCGGGGATTGGGTAGAGATCAAGACATCCGAGATGGAACATGATGGCGTCACGGAATCGAGCCCGATTGTGGT
>Ga0316206_1000211_pt1 | contig 106740 bp, 72 predicted proteins | sample 6monthpyrite_MG_FD_204942 | JGI IMG/M metagenome (GOLD analysis project Ga0316206, IMG submission 204942) | Microbial mat bacterial communities from mineral coupon in-situ incubated in ocean water Damariscotta River, Maine, United States -... | ecosystem: Environmental > Aquatic > Marine >...
CCCGAGGAAGGTTTTATCTGTTAAAATCGGCTTTCAACAAGTGTAAAACCTGCTCCTGAATCATCGATTGTATTTTTAATCGCGACAATGATTTTTCCATCCGGGAGTATTGTGCCTACGGGGTCGGTCAGTGGTTTTCCTGCCGGGTTGTTTGTCACCACAATCGTTTCCGGTTGCGGTAACCAGCCGGTTTGCGGGGTGTATTTATTGGCATAAACAATCGATAAATCATCATTGTAGTTTGCCCATAATGCCAAGGCTTGTTCATTCTCACCGTAATACAGATTGGGCATTTCGTGATACGGTAAGTAGGGAGTTTCACCGACCAGTAGCGGTTTTTTCCAGAATTTTCCCTGTGAATCTTCGGCGTCGATGTACTGGCTGCTGTAAATACGATATACAACCCCCGTGGTATCCCGTGATTCCTCCAGCCATAACAGCATGGCGCTGTGGTGCTGATTATTCATTAACTTTGGCCGTCCTAACACGATATCAATTTTACCGACATTGCCGTCAATCGAGGTCCAATTCCTCCAAACACCGGTTGGACTAAAGCGATTGCCGAATAATTTTCCTGTCAAGGTGCGTGCTATTACCGCCCAATAGCCATCAAAAGTCGTTGCCAGTAAACCCAGACTCGGGTCCATGTCGCTGAAATCCGTTGGTGGGTAGCTAGCGTTCCAACCATTGAATATTTCATAGGAAAAAATTTTTAGCACACCAGAATCGTTATTCTCCATTGCCCATAATACGGCAAGTTCACCGTGCTTGTTGACTGCGGGTTTATCGCTGAGGAATCCGGCAGGGGCGGTAACCGATTCACTGGCCGAGATCTCCAATGCACCACAAGCTAATATTCTCAGGTGATTTATGTTCAGGGTTAGCGGTTCCGCTGTGCTTCGCCACAACAGGAAGGCATGACTTGAGTTTTCACTGATTAAATAAAAGTCTTTAACATCATTTGTTAATAAATAAGGGGTCAACCAGTTTGGTGATCGTGCTTTGGCGCTAACGTATAATTCGCCGCCCTCGGCCCAGGCGCCGAAAATTCCTCCTGTGATAACGTCTGTTTCGATCTGGATGGCTCCAATCACATTTTGCTCCAGACTCAGTGGTGGTAGATAAGTACTCCAGGTGCCGTCCGGGTCATAGTGTAATAGTGCATTTTCATGGTTGAAAAACTGCGGTTTAGGGCTACTTTGATCATAATCTAAATCGGCATAAATCGATAAATAAATACTTCCGTTGATGTCGGAAATTAATTGCGGAGTACCTAGCCGGTAGGGTTGCCAAGGGCTTGCGTTGCTGGGTTGCCATACGATGAATGGATTGCTCCAGGCATCAGAGACTGTTGGCCAGGCCGGTGTGTTGGGCGCAGCAGGTATTTGATGTATATCATTCACTGGGGGAGAAATGGATGTATTGTCCGTTGAACTTTGTTTAGCCGGGTTTAATGCCGGTGAATTATTTGTTGCTGCCGGATCATGTTCTTGCAGCATAATATGGTACGTGATCTGTTGATTGTTTAGGCTACGGTTGACCCATACCACACTGGCAACATTATGGTTATCGATCTTGAATTTTCTTGCTGTTGTTATGGATGTGTTGTCAGTATTATTGCTAAGCGCAACCGGTTCACCCCAACCATCGAGCGGATCGAAGAGCACGGCATAATAAATGGATTTGTCTGCTAGCGTCGCGTCCAATTCGTTCCATAGGACACCCATTGCACCGTTATTGTTGAGTGCAACGTTTAGGGTGTTGTTGCTGGCTGCGGGGTAGGTTTGCTGAGCAATGCCGCGCCATGGGCGGACTGTGATCACTTGCCTGGTCTCCCAACCCGTCGCGAAATTAAAGCGGCGTGCCTGCAATGTGAGTGTTGCCGTGGCAAAGTCGATTTGAGGCCATACTATCACCGCTTGACCTGTTCCATTGGCTGCTAACGTTACCGAATATTCTACCGTTGTGTTTGCATTGGCCACTTGTTCTAGCGCTTGCCATTGCCCTTGCATGGATTGCAGCATATAGGTTGTTGTGCTATCACCGGTTTCGATGGAAATCATCAATGCGTGATCGGCACTGGCAGGATCGGCAACGGTAAATAAATGGTAGGCAGTGACATCCGCTGTGTCGAATTGGGCTTGTTCAATCGCGGTTGTTGTTTCCCATCCGGTGTCGGGCGTATAGCGGTTATACCATAATTGCAAGGGCGTAACACTCAGTCGCAGAGGATCTTCAGTAAGCCAATAGACATGGGTAGTGCCGTTATTGTCAGTGATCCCTTTAAATGCCATAACACGTGGCGGAATGACACTGGGCTCACCGACGATCAAGTTAGCCTGGCTGGACAGGCCGGTGTCGGGGTTAAAGTGGCGGGCCAGTAATTCATGCGTTCCATCGTTTGCTTTGATCATTTGAAGGATGACGGCATCACCTGTTGCACTCATGACAAGTTCATGATCTTGCATAACATCCGGTAGCTGAGGTGTTGCATCTGAATGCTTAAACTGACCAACTTTAATTGGTGTACTCCATCCCTTGGCGGGGACAAAGCGGCTAATGAAAGTATCATTGGCCGGTGTCATCAGATTTGGGTTAAGCACTTGCCACATGAAATAAGCAACATCCGTGTTTGGATGGGTAAATATTTGCGGTGTGGCCGCTAATGTGCTCGAAGCAAACGGAAAATCGTTCTGCCATTCGGTTTTGGTCGCCGTTTGATGTTGTATTTGTATGTTTACATTCCATGTTGGGGCATATTGGTCTGTTTCCCAAGCGATAAAGCGATCACCTTGCTGGGTTATTGCCAGATCAATATTGCCTATTTCTGCTTGTGACGTTTGTAAAACTTGCTGAGCGATTTCAATCGGTTCTGCCCAATTTCCCGATAGGTTTGATATTTGTACGCCGGCAGCGGTGAGAGATGAGGGATAACTGGATGGAAATTGGTTTTGTTCGGCACAACTGACGAGCAGAAAACCAAAAACAAGCAATTTAATAATCATCCTTTTGAGATTCATAGTGATATCCTCTAAAACGACTTTCAGCAAGCTGTTAACAATTTGATTTATTTGCAATGAAAACAAATAAGCAATGAGCCGCTGTGGAATAAAAGAAGTAAAGTGACAATCACTCTTCCTTGTTTTTAGTCTTCATGAGTAACTGGCAAAAAATTTTGTGAAGATGATATACCCGGAACAGTTGAGATTTAGTTATTGAGGGAGGTATATTTTCAAACAAATTTTTTGCTTGAAGTAAATCACAACTAAATAAATACACCCATGTGATGAAAGGTAAATGAATAATCCGCCAGCATCGCTGGAAAAGAACAAATGTAACGGCTCGTTGCCATGTTGGTATTCAGCGTTTGCAAATGAAAAATGAGTCAGGTATTTAAATGCTAGTTTATTAGGGATATTTAAAGTGTAATCACCTCTCTGTTTAACTATAATTTCAAAACCTGACCCCTTTTATTTTTTTCTAAAAGAAAACAACCATTTCAATCTTCCTGATGGGCGTCAATTGGTTATTTGGCTAACGGAATGAGCGCTGTGGGATTTGAGATTTCAATGTTAGCTCTGTTTGGAGTTCTGACTCGACCCCTAGCGCCCTATGCTCATGGATCTTGTCGAAATAATTTACATTTTGTTTGCTGTGTATTATTTGTTAGTGCTAATTAATTGAAAATATAAGTTATTAATGGCAGGCTTAAAAATTGCTTAAGTCAGTTGGTGGATGTAAATTAGGGTACCATTTTCGTTGTTATGAGGTTGGTGTCATTTATTTTATCGCTCATGGGGCAAATTGTGTGACACCGCATAAACAGATACCCGTATTGAGGCGCTTTTGCCCATCCATTATACAACTTGCCTAATGAACGGATTTTTTATAATTAAAATGTAAGGGAATAAGGAATAATAATATGAGTTTCAAACTTCAAACTTCAAACTTTTTGGTTTGTATTGGACTAGCAATTGTTAGCTTTTCAACACAGGCCACAATAATTCTTTATAATCAAGATTTTGAAAATCCAGCAGCATTTGTTAATGATGGGGGGGATGTCAATACTCATAACAGTGTAAATACACTTTATGGTAATCAACCATCTGGTTTTTCATTTGCACAAGCTTTTACAGTAGACACTCTGTTAGTTACTGGAAACCAAGCTTTTGGAACAGGCTATTCTGATCCTGCAGGATCAGCTGGAAATTATACTCTCGGAATGTTATCAAATGCTCAGAATGATTTGCTAGGCCTATCCTTTAATGTAGGCAGTAATGACTTCTTAAACACTAGTCTGGATATTTCAAGCATTGATTTAAGTGTATTTGGTGGTCCATTTGTATCACCTGGTGACATACCAATTTTTGAATTTACGCTATTTGATAATCCTGGTGGTTCCACCGGACTTGGTAGTGGAGCTGTTTTGGATTCTTTACAAGTATCAGGCACTGCTTCGGCACGGGATGTCTTTGATTGGACAAATATATTGTTACCACTTGATGCAAGAGGAAATACTAATGGTAATGTAACATTGCGAATTGATCTCTTAAGTGGTGGGTATGCTGCAATGGATAATTTCATCATTGCGGCATCGAATACATCGGGCGATATCGGTGGGGGTGATAATCCTATTACCGTACCAGAACCAACCTCTCTCGCTTTGCTTGCTCTTGGTATAGCTGGGATTGGTTTTTCCAATAAAAAAAAGAGAGCTGCTCCTTCTAAATAAGCAGTTGCATGGGAAAATTTTAACCAAAAATTGCACATAGGAACTCATATCGTTAGCAAAAAATTACCAGCGATATGAGTTCCATTAAAGGGTCTTATAATCCTAATCCAATTTTGTACGCTAGCAGGTAGGTAAATAAGTTAAGAGAATCATATTGACTATTTAACTTCATGTTTTAAAAAATATTAAATTAATATCGTTCAACATGAACGCCTAGGATTCAATACTCATATCGAATCGCAGTATAGACATTGCTCGCATTTTCAAATTGAGAATAGAAGGTATGTGATTCATCGCCATAAAAATAGTTTAATCCCACGGTGCTTTTTAGATCGTCAGTGATTTTGTAGTGGCTTTGTAGGCGCAGATAGCCGTCTTCATCTGATGGGGAATAAAAATTGAAAAGTGACAAGGTTAAATTTTGTTGCAGCATTAATTTGGTTAGGCGTAGTGTTATTGTGTTGTGGTTGATTTTTTGTTTGATGGCATTTTCCGGTAGGTGGGTTAGGTAATCGGTATAATTGAGTTTGTGGATTAATTGGTATTGAATGGTTAGGGTGAATTCTTTGGCGATTTCTTTTTGGTGACCGATGAGTAGTCTAAATTCACTGTTGTTGCTTAATGGGTCGGTTTGTGCGGCTTGATCGCTTTTGTAGTAGCCTGCCTCTAGGCTGGTAATTCCTTTGAATAGCGGGGTGCGTAAGCTGGCACCGAGGACTTGTAATTTAGGAAAAGTTGATTTTCCTGACTCTGTATCCATACCAGCCGGGCTTTTCCAAAAACCATGGTAATAATAAATTGCTGCTTCCATATTATCGATGGTTCCATAGAGGCGTAAGGTCAATTCGTCATCGTCAAACCATTGGTCGGGTGTATCTACTTCGATAGGGTTGTCACGACCCTTAAAACGGCGGGAAGCGGGATCAAAATATGAGATGCGTTTGCCATCGATATAGCGGTCGGCATTAAATTTGGGTACGTATATTAGATCTGTGTTGATTTTGTCAGAAAAGATAGATACTTTGATAGCATCTGTTGGCGCTTTTAAATATTCATCATCACGGCCAATAAAAAAAGAGTTAAAATCTTTAGCAAAGAGATCGTTGATAAAAAGCAGATCACCGGTGCCCCAGGTTAATATTTGTCGACCCAGTTTGACATCGGTATTGTCTGTTGGTGAGAATAGTATATTGAATTGCCTAAGATCAATGATTCCTTTTCCACTTTCCAGATCAGGCGTATAACTATCTAATACCGGGTCAATGACCATATCCGTGACCATGGTGAATGTGATTTCTTCAAAGTCTTTTTCGGTTTCTAGTTGGGCTCTGAGCTCACCGATACTCATATCCTTTTGCTGAGGATCATTTTTAATTCGAGTTCCAATACGTGTTTCTACAAATCCATTGATATCCAAAAAAGCATTCTCAGTATTTGCTTTTACTATCTCATCGGTGAAAAAAAAGCAGAGGCAGAATGTTATTAATGATAATAGAGGGTTTTTCATATGAGACTCAATATTGACTCGGGTTTAAAATCAGGTACCACGGAATGGGTACCTGATGAGAGGGAGGTTATTTAAAATATTTTTTAGGCGTCTTTCGTAAATAACGTTCTGAAAATATTTTTTCTGGAATACCTTGTGAGTATTTGATGGCGGAATATTCCACAATGGTTTTACCGCCTGTTTGTGTATCTTCCATTTGTGCCTTGGTGACTGTCGGGTGCCCTTCGATATCGGTGAATGACAAGGTTTGATAAATACGGTAAACAGCTTTTTGTTGGTCGTAATATTCAATCTTCATGGGGAGAAAGGTATTGACATCGACCCACACCTGATAGCTTGAAAATTCCACTTTCTCTGGTTGTTTCGGGGTACTTTGGATGAAATAATATTTGTCATCTTGGTTTGTCAGTTGATGATTATCTTCCTCTAAGCTGCGTCCTGACACATCTTCGTAAAAAAAGTGTGAACCCACAAAACTGCTTCTTTCGTCGCTAGAGGCAATTCGTCTGACAAGATCTAATGCTGGCAGATAAAGCCAGCGATCGTCTTCGCGAATTATGTTTTTCCAGGCCATAAATACCATCTTCTTAACATCTGAAGGTTGGTTGAAATAAACATAATATTTTTGTTTTCCATCATTGGAGTCCAAATTTAGGCGTAGTAGGGTAAGATCTCGAATACGTTCTCGGCCTTGGTTGTCAAGAATGGTCATATGTGCTTGGGCGCGTTGGTCATCGCCTGGATAATAATAGGCGTTGAGTGCTTTTTGCATGATTTCTGTGCCATCCAGGGCGTAACATGGAACACTCAATGCTGCGAGTACAATGATGCTGCTTAAGTATTTTAATTGTTTCATGGTGCATGTCTCTTTTGTTAGGCTTTAAACAATCTTTTTTCAAATAACTGAATCAGTGCTGGCAATCCGTATAAGGTGGCAATACCGGCTAGCACTAGAATACTGGAGAGTAATATCCCGGTCATTTGATAGGGAACCAGGGGGGTAATTAACAAAGGCAGGAAGCCGACACCAATGACAATGGCATTGCGTGTGATCGCTCGGGCAGGTTCACCATAAACGTCGGGAATGGTTGCTTGCCAACTGTTATGTTTTTCCCGTAGTTGTCGGCTTCTGACAATGAAGTGAATGGCGTAATCCACCGCCAAGCCAATGCTCACGGCGGTTAATATGGCCAGTGGAGTATCTAAATTTCCGCTGATCAAACCGGCCGCGCCATAGATGACGGCAACGGTAAAGGTCAGCGGGAGCATGGCGAGTATTCCCCAGCGAATGGATCGAAAGAGTAATATCAATGTGATTAGAATAATGAGGAATGAACCACTAAAAGCTTTAACGACCCCCATTGTGACATGATCTTGCCAAACAACGTTCAAGTGAGTCATGCCAAACCATTTAGTTGACAATTCGGAGGGTGGTGGATTTTCCAAAAAATATTGATCAACTAATTGCTCGACTTTAATCATATCTTGGTTATCACCACTTTTCAGTTGAAACCAGATGGCGGCTTCTTGATAGTCGGGTGTGACATAATGCCAAAGATCGTTGGGTCGATGACTGTTTTGGAAGGTAATTAAGGTCTGTGCTACGGCTTCAGCTGTATCAGGTATACGGTAGTGTTGTTGATCACCATTAAACAGTTCACGATGGACTGTTTTGATGATTTCAGTGACGGCAATGGTTTTTCCAACCGTTGCATTTTGATCAACGTAGCTTTGCAGTCCTTCAATATATTTAAGGACTTGTGGGTTTTTAAAAGTTTGCTCTTGGTTTGCTTTTAGTGACAAATAGGCCATGTAACTGCCTGCAAACATTTCATTAAGTGTTTTGTCAGCGGCGCGGATTTCATGGCGTTCTCCAAACCATTTCATGGGATTATCATTGGGGGTGAGTTGGCTAACACCATATAATGAGCCAATAGTCAAACCCAGCATTAGCCATGCAATCGGCTTGGCAAAACGCAGTGAGTTGTTACCCATCTTTGGTAAGGTTCGAGCAAGGTAACTGGCTTCTTCCGGGTTCGCTGATTGTTTTGCGCCAAAGTTGGCAAATTTTCGCTCTGGCATTAGTATGATATAGGCGGGGATGAGAGTGATGGTAAGTGCCCAGGCGAGAATGACACCAATACTCACGAAAGTGCCGAAGGCTTGTAGTGGTGGTAGTGGTATCAAGTTTAACGCAGCGAAACCAATGGCGGTGGTGATGGTGGTGAGTAGCATGGGTTTAGACAGCTCTGCCATGACATGTTTGATGGTTTGTCGGCGATCTTTATAGTGTGGGTAGCGGTCGTAAAACTCGGAAAGTACATGCACGCCGTCAAGTACCGCAATGGGCATAATGAATATCGGTATCATGGATGACATGATGTGAATGGAATTGCCACTGACTATCATCAATCCCATGGTGATCATCACCGATAACATGGCCACAATCATGGGAGATATGACCAGGGTAATATTTCGAAAGAAAAACCACAGCAGGGCAAAAATAAGCATCATAGCCAGTGGCGTTGCGATAGCCATTTGCTGAAACATCTCAACACCAAACACATCTTGCGCCGTGGCGAGTCCCGTGATGAAAAACTCATCTTCGCCATCATAAGTGGCAAATCGTTCTTTGAGTAAATTTGAAATTTTATAGCTGACATCTTTGGATGTCATGGGGATATATAAGGCGATGGCCTGTCCATTGGACGAGATGAGGCTGCCATTGAGGATCGGTTGGCTTTGTGCTTTGTTTCTAATGGCTAAGGCCTCGGCATCCGTGGTGACGGGGGTCGACATAAGCCAATTGAATTTAACGGTTCCAGGACTCGCTTGTTCAATATAGTCCACACTGGTGGGTGAGATTAGCTCAACAGAAATGACGCCCACGGTATTGTTGTTTTTATCTTGCCATTTCAGATTTTTCGCATAGTTGGCAAGGTCGTGAATGTGGTTGAGCGTTGCTTTATTAAAAACGCCATTTTCATGGGATTTATTAACGATGCCCAGTACCATTAGGTCATAGATGGCGAATTTTTTCTTTTGCTCACGATGGGTGACTCTGACCGGATCATCATATACCAACATGCTTTCTGGGTCGGTATCGACAGCTAGCGGAGGTAAGATTTGGGTTAATTTTCCTGTGAAGGTAGGAATGGCAACCAGGGTAATCATCAGCAGGGAAATGAGAACGGGTAACCAGACATATAATTTCGGCGAATTGATCGCGGTTTGGGGTAGACGATGCATATTTTCTCCTAACACCTATTGGGTATAGAAAATTAGCAAATAAGAATATGCTAATCATTGGTTGAAAATTATAAATAAATGATATATTGATAACAATATGGTTTTCTAATACATTAGTGTTCTAATATTGAGAACAAACAGGAGTAAATATGGACGATCTTAGGCGTATGATTATTTTTTACCATGTGGTGGAGAGCCAAAGTTTTTCCGGTGCGGCGGGCAAATTGGGTATCGCTAAATCGGCGGTAAGTCGTCATATTTCGTTATTGGAAAAGAGTATTGGGGTACGTTTGTTGAACCGCACCACACGTCGTTTGAGTTTGACGGAAGTTGGAGAAACGTATTATCAAAGTTGTGCACGTATCGTTGCTGAGGCAGAGTTGGCAACCGAACTTGTCAGCCAACTTCAGGAAGAACCGGTGGGCACCCTAAAGGTGGCAGCTCCATCGAGTTTTGGGAGTCAGATGATTGCTTTGTTGGTGGGTGAGTTTATGCAGCAATATACCGCGCTGAGTGTGGAGTTGGTGCTTGATGATCAATTGGTTGATATGGTGCAAGAAGGCATTGATGTGAGTATTCGAATTGGCTGGTTGAGTGACTCTAATTTTGTGGCGCGTAAGTTGGTGGATTGGCAGTTTCTATTATGTGCCTCACCCGCGTATATTGAACGTTATGGACGGCCCGAGTCACCGACTCAAATAATGGAGCATGAATGGATTATCTTAACATTGTTGCTGACGCCACTGCGCTGGACATTTACTAAGAATAATCATCAACAACGTATTCAGGTGAAAGGTCGGTTAAAAACCAATAATGCGGAGGCCGCCCGAAGCTTAGCGTTGCAAGGCGCAGGTATCGGTCCATTAGCTAAGTTCCTGGTAGGTAAAGACATCAAGACGGGGCGTTTAGAGCAATTGCTGCCCGATTACGATTGCGGTAGTGGCGGTATTTACGCTGTGTATCAGGACCGACGTTATCAACAGGCCAAGGTGCGGCTATTTATTGACTTTATCGCTAAGCGGTTAAATCAGTTGCTATGCTAATTCCTCGTATAGCTCATGGTTGAACCGTTTTTTATTACTTGCTCTGAAAATATGTTTGATCGAGGGTATCCCAATTTTTTCTTTTTTGAAACGCTCAATCTCAATGACACAGGCTTCTATGTCGTGTGCTACTCAGCCGCCTCCCCGTATCCTGCAGTTGAAACCTTTGTTCAGCGTGGTGAAAAATAATTTTCTTTCTGGATTGATCCAAGCAACAACGATCTGAAAAATTTAGTCGCCGAAAAAAAATTAAGCTACGGCATCAAATTACGCTATCTTTGCGTTTTTTCTCAATCAGAACGAATAAATACAAACCAAATCTGAGCCCCAAACAAGGAAGTTATTCCGTGCCCATTCCTACGTCAAAAGTTCGCTCTAATCATGCTGAATAATATTTGGGCTTTATGTACTGACTGACAGATTCACTTGTCACTTTTATCTTGAGCTTAAACAAAATCTAGCTTAATGAGATTTCAGTAATTAATAGAGTGTTGACATTTGTTTCGATATCTGACTATATTAATTTTAATAAAATCACCGACCGGAAGTTATTGCGTGTTTATTCCTAAGTGGGGTGGAATAATGTAACATCGCATCAATCCGTCCAAGTGTATTGACTACTTTTTATTGCGCAGACTTATATTTTTATATTGGAGAATTATTTTGGGTAGAACAGTCAGGAATAGTTGGGTTGTTTCAACTGTTTTTATTTTAGGTAGTCTAGTTTTATCAGTAGGCAAGGCCGAAGTGGATATGAGTTCAATGCATCCACATGCATTAGCCGATGAGGTTGCTGGTCATGAACATAGTTTACCTCACCAAAGCTTGCATGGCCTAACCACTTACCAGAAGCTTAAAGATAAACTTTCAAAAATTCAACAAATAGCTAAAAATCCAATTCAAGTGGGTCCGTTGGTTAAGAATGGAAACAATGGAGGATTAATTGATATCGATGTTGCTTTGAATGCTGGTTCACTGGTAAACAATGATGTATGTGGTATGGCCAATCCAAGTCCAACAGTAAGACAGGCGGTGGTTTGCACCATTAATGATGGGGGGCGTGGTAACCAGGATCCGAATCAAATTGGTTTTTCGACCCAAGGGCGGGAGCTTTGGGGCGCTCGATTGGGTAATGAAAATGGCATGAAAATGTTGTTTATTACCCAGCAGCATGGCAATGAGGTTCAGTCGACTGAAGCGGCGTTAAAGGTAATTAAATATCTTGCTCAATCGGAGAAATCTTATATCAAGGCTTTGCTCGAAAAATTGAATATATTGTTTATTGTACGTGCTAATCCAGACGGTGGTGAACCATCCCGCGATTGTTTCATTGGGACTCCCCTAGGAGCCGTGATCGAGGAGGACTGCGCCATGACACGTACTAATGTTGATCCACAGGCTGGAGGGGGCTATCGGGAGGATTCCGAAGCAGATTTTTTCGGTACCGTCGGTGTTGGATATAATTTGAACCGATATCATTTTGTTGATTTAAGACATCCCATTCGGCCGGTGGAGACTCAAGCTATGGTAGCAACAGGTTTAGCCTGGCGTCCAGAGGTTCTACTCGATCTGCATGGCGACGTTCATAAAACTTCTTGTGAAATTGATCCAGCTAGCATTGCTCCAGGGGCTATCCTTGAGGTATTTCCAAGCGCTGAATGTAAACCTGAGAGTGATCAGTCGGAAGTTGTATTTAGTGTATTCAGTTCAATTGCGAATGATGATGATGGTTTTCAACAGAAACGTTCTAGAGTTTTAGCGTCTAGATTAGCGCATCGAGTGGAGATGAGAGGCTTTGGTGTCGTTAACCGATTTGCGCAAATTAGAACCGATGCCGGTGTCGTGAATGAGGGCACTTTTGATGCGTATGCTAAGATCGGCGCAATAGCCGGTGGTTGGGAAAGTTTGAATTTTGTCGATGCTATTAGTTCATCGATTCAACGGGTCGTTGGCGGGGTTCCGGTGCCTGGGGTAACGCCGGAATGGTTTCTGAATGATAGGTTTCATCGTGTTATTAATCAGCAAATGAATCAAGTTGCAATTATGGAAGCACTTGCGGTGGTCGCAGGGTGGACGGTCACCGAGCCCACAGATGATGGAGGGTATTGTGATCTTCCATTAACCACCGCCATAAAAGTTGCTTTTCCTGAACATATTTTCGGGCCGAGTCAAGAATACGGACCTTTTCGTATCCCCCTGATTGGTGGTTTACAGCAAGTCCTCGATAGTTGTCCGAATAATCCATAGTACCTACCTGATATACTCGAAGCATTTGAGATTTAGTGCTTTATTTGGGCCGCTATTTTTTCCCTGATGGTGTTGCAAACGACAAGTAATAGCGGAACTATAGCTCTGGCCATTGATATCCAGACATGAACTTGTGATTGCATCGCGAGGCGAAGGCTCAGGGGTTGGGTTTTATTTCAAAACACGCTGTGAATATATCCCTATACGCTCTGCATTTTCATCCTTGAAAATGAAGGTGTTTGAAACAAAACCCAACCCCTGAGCTGGGGTGCGCCCTAAACTCGACTGGATATCAATGGCCAGAGCTATATTACTTGTCGTTTTTCCTCGCCTAAAAAGCCTACTTTTGGTGTCAGGATAAAAATATTTCTGGTACTTAATTTCTATTCCTAAGTAATCAAATTTAAAGGATGTAGCACTAGGGTGTAATAATAGCGATGGTATTGGCATCGGTGCCACCCAGCAAGGCGAAAACTTTATAGTCACGTGTGACGATCAAGCCGTTCTTTTGGACTTGACTAGGTAGTAGAATGTGGCCAATTTCGGGATAGTCGCTTTGTTGCATATCAAAAATATGGATGTCGTAACGGTTGCGATCATGCGGGTTTGACTCACTGCTATTGTTGACGGTCTTGTCATGGGCAGCGATAGCCCGGCTATTATCGGCAGTGAGTGTCAAGGCGATGGGTTGCCAATCTAACGATAAGTTGCCTTGAGGTTGTAAATCGGTGGCAGCATAAATAGGGATAACGCCATTGTCGGCGGCGCTGCTGGAGGTCAATGCTAATAATTTATCATCATCCGTGGTTTGAGTTAGGTGGCTTGGGGTATTCTTTTCACCAAATAGCTTAGCGCTATTTTCCGGGGCGGTGATGTCGTTTTTGACGTTCCATTGTTGCACTGACATGCCGCTATCCAGATTGGCAACATAAATGTAAGTGGCATCATGGTTGCGTCCAACAATCGCCATTTTTTCGTCAGACTTTGATATTGTCTCACTTTGTTGGTTGTTTGCATTGTATTGTAAAAAAACTGTTTTTCCTTGAGAGTTTTCGGTTGTATAAAACAGTGTTTCATCAGCGCCAGCGGCGATGCTGGTTGGTTTTTCGTCAACTGCGATGGGCTCGGGGGTTTGTAGGTTACCTTGTTCGTCAATCATCAGTCGATATATCTGATTTTGCGATGTGACTTCAGTTAGAATATAAAGTGCGCTCTGGTTTATGTTAAAATCCCAGGCGATGAGTTCTTGGTCAGGCAGTGGTTGGCTTTGAAGCAGTTGCCCCTGTTCAGCGTTGAGTACCAGGAGGGTATTGTCTGCCGAATTGTAGACAAACACAAGGTGGTGAGTGAGGTTGTAGATGATTTTTTCTAGTTTACTTTCTTCGAGCAGTAGCTCCGTTTCTATGTATTTTATGGTGGGTTGCTCTGCGTCAAGTTGGCATCCCGCCATACTGAAAAGTACCAAAATCACCGTTACTAAATCAATTTTTCGCATTAAAATAAAGCTCCTTTTTTAGCCGGCATGTTGGCATCCTGGTGCGAAGTGTCAGTTTGATGCATCGCCACAAGCGTGGGGTATGCTGATGGCCGATGGATAAACTTTCAGCATTAAAGGGGTTAGCAAGCCCCTCTTTAGAGCTGAAGGCCATAAGATTTATCGTCAGTTTGGGTATCTTGACGGAAAAAGATAAAATTTTCGAATTTTTCTTGCAAGGAAACGCAAAAATAAGTTGATATTATGCATCGTAGTATTTTTTTGTTAAGTGTTTTGGTATGTGTATGGGCGCACCCAGGCATGGCCTTTGAGGCGTTTTATGCACCGCCTGGGGCTCGTGCGATGGGAATGAATGGCGTCTTTGCCGCGCAAGCTAATGACGGGACTGCTATTTGGTATAACCCGGCGGGTTTGATGCAAAAAAATATTAGCCAAGGTGAGTTTTCTTTTGATACGGGGCAGGTACCTTTTTTAAAGCGGCAGCAAAGTTTTTCTGGCGAACACAAAAATGTCAAATTTATTGGCGGTTTTCTAAGCGGACTGCCCAAGCAACCTGTGTTTTTACCTAGCTTGCAAGGCAAGGCTGGAGTCGGTTTGGCAATGCTTGCCCCTTATCATGTGACCGTTGATGTCACCGCTCCGATTGATTTATTGCGCAATGAAGCTTTTGGTTTATTAAGTGCTCTTTATCGTCAAGTTTCACCAGCGATTGCTTGGCAGCTGCAAGAATCTTTGTCGTTAGGGGCGACCTTAGATTATATATGGACAGATATTGAATGTGAAAAACCAACCAGATGTGATGAAAAGGGAGCGAATGGTTATGGTTACTCATTCGGTGCACTATGGAACAAGACATTGGCCAATCGTGCGATATTTAGTCTCTCTGGATTGCTGCGCTCTAAGGCTAAACTGGGTTACCGGGAGGTGACGCAATATAGTCTTGGTGAGTTATTTTTACAATATTTGCCGGGTCGGCCGTCAGTAAGAAACATAACGATGGGTTACAATGTATTGCTCGGATCTACTCGGTTGAATATCAATATGCTGTATGAGCAGACGCATTGGCGAACGTATCCTGCTTTTGATCGCAATAGGCAATCATTGGATACGGATGTGCGGTATCGTCGTTGGGGTAGCGGTGGCGAAGTTTTAATGCCTTTTTTTGATCGATATGTGGTCATGTTACGCGGTGGTGTGAGCCGCGCCAAAACCAATGATTTCAGTTCGGTTAGCAAAATATGGTCTGCTAGCCTGGGATTGGGGTTGGCGATTCGTTCTACACATTTTATTGATTATGCGGTTGAGCGGCGACGAGTTACTCAGCTCTCGGGGGCACAAAGTAGCTGGCTTTGGTCGCTGTCTTACGCCATCCAATATTAAAAATATACTATTGTTTAAGTGGGTTTTATGTGTTGGATTTTTTCTAATAGACGTGCAACAGCTGTTGCATGCTTTTTTATATTTGTTTGCTTTGCATCGCTTGGCGTAGCCGGAGATAGAGAAGCGATTCAGTATTATGAATCTGCTTTGCAGGCCATGGATTCCCAGCAATATGAAGCTGCTTTAGCCGATTTAAAAAAAGCGTTAGCACACCGCTCAGAGGATGCTATTATCGATCATCCAGATGAAAAACAGACATCCTGGGCACCTTATGGTCGGGGATTGCAGCAAGTTGTCACCTATTCATCTTTTGAATATTATCCCAACGCGCAATTAGCTAAAGTCCAAGGAATATTAGAATATCAGCATAGAATAAAATACCCACCTAACCTCATTTTACACTGGATTGGTTTAACCGAACCGTCGGAGGATAATATTTTAGATGGTGGTGAGTTGGGCATAGCCATGTTTTTGCTAGAGAACGTAGGGCTGTCGAATGCATTTGATGTAATTTTGGAGCTGAGTTGCCAGTCATGTGAAGGGATTGATTTTGATGATAAGCTGCAAGTGGGCTCGGTACCCGCAGGCGAGACCAAATTGTTATCGATGAATGTCACCAGCCAACGAGATATTCAAGCACTTGATCGCCATTTCAAGGTGATTGCGCATGAAGATAACGGCTTTGATAGCAATATTCTCGCTGTTGTGTTGCAGACCCGTCCGTATCGTCCGCCGGCATTGGTGTTAGACAATATTCAAATGCATGATAGTAGTGGTGATAGCAAAATTTCTGCCCAAGAGATTGTGCGTATCAAGGCGAAAGTAAAAAATGTCGGCGAAGGCATTGCCGAATCTGTTAATGCGGATGTGGTGTTTGGTGAGCATGTTTTTTTAGGGCCTCGCAGCACGCAACATTTTAATGTAGGCACACTCATGCCGGGAGAGGGGCGGGACATTGAGTTTTCTTTTTTCACCAATCGTCGCTTGCGCGAGGCAAAAAAAATACCGGTGAGTATTGGTATGACTGAAAAAGAAGGCAAGTTTGGTCACATTGAAGATCTAGATTTATATTTAGCGGTACCCATGACACAATTGATTAATGTGGCAGAAGCTTTTGTGGGGATGAATGGCTTGGATGGCAAGCAGCTAAATATTGATAATCAAATACCACTTGGAAATATTCAAAAAAAGCATGCGGTTGCCGTGGTCATTGGCAATAAAAATTATAAATCGAATGGTGTTCCTGATGTTAACTATGCCCACAATGATGCCCATTTTATTAAAGAGTATCTGGTGAAAGCACTGGGTTATGACAGGGCTAATATTATCTATTTATTGGATGCCACTGCGGCTCGGTTTAATGAAACCTTTGGTAACGAGAGTAATCCATTGGGCAAGCTCTATAGTTATGTTAAGCCTTTGCTTTCTGATGTTTTCATCTATTATTCGGGGCATGGTGCGCCCGGTTTAACCGACAATAACGCCTATTTTGTACCCGCAGATGTTGATCCAAATTATATTGCCACCAGTGGTTATAGTTTGCAAACCTTCTATAAAAATATCGCACGGATTCCGGCACGCCATGTCACAATTGTCTTGGATACCTGCTTTTCGGGTAATTCTGCCGCTGGATTTCTATTAAATAATGTGAGTCCTGCCTTTATCAAAGTGAAAGATAAATCACCATCGATACGTAATGCAGCAGTGTTTACCAGCGCCATGAGTGACCAGGTGAGCAGCTGGTATCCAGAAAAGCGACACAGCTTGTTTACCTATTTTTTTCTTAAAGGGCTATCAGGGCAAGCTGATAGCAATCAAGATAACAAGATTATGACCTCCGAATTAGGCGTCTATCTGAAAGCGGAAGTGCCCTATCATGCGTTGCGGATTGCAGGTTCAGAGCAAGAGCCTCACTTGCAACAAGAACAAGACAGCCTGGTTTTCGAATTTAAACGGACGCCACAGGATGGGGCGATAGTGAGTCAGTGATGATGTGAGTGTTACCCATGAACATAAAATTATTGCGAGTATTATGGATAATTTTGTTTGCGATTGGTTCTGTCAAGGCTCTGTTTGCTGAGACAGTGGATTTGCAAACATTACAGCAAAATCGGCAGCAGATTGAATACTGGAAGCCGCATGGTGTTTTGCCCCACCAAGATGAGCGTGTGAACATTGCTCATCAGATCTATACACGTTTATTATTGGCTTGGGAAGGCAAGCAACGAGCGCCGCGACTGTTGGTGGTGCGAGATCAGGGTCGTGCCTGGGCGGCAACCTTGAATGGGGGTAATATATTAATGACTGTTGCAGCCATTGATATTTGCCTTTCTTTGAAACAAGGCAATCAGGATGCATTAGCCTTTATTTTAGCGCATGAGCTAGCCCATCAGCAGGCTCAGGATGCGTGGCATACACGTGCGTTTCGCATGGCTGGTCTGTCTCAAACCACTGATTTTTTATCCTTGCAAGGCAGTCGATCGCAAGATTCTGAATGGCTTTTTCAACAAAAGCTGGATATGGAAGTGAGGGCAGACCATAACGCACTGTTATTTATGAGTGCGGTTGATTTTAATCCGTTAATATTATTCTCCGATACAGCGAGCTTTTTAACTTCTTGGGTGGAGGCGGTGACCCGGCGCTCCTGTCAGTATCGGCAAATGACTGTCTCAGTCAGCCACGTTTGTAAAACCGCTCAAGCAAGAACTCAGCAACTACACCAAAAAATCAATTATGTCGCACTGCAAAGCACATTACTTATCCTGGGGAATAATGCTTTTATTACTGGGCGATATGATCAAGCCCAACGTTATTTTGAAGCATTCAGTGAGGACTTTAAAAGTGCTGCGGTATTTTCCAACTTGGGATTATCGTATTTAGCTGAGGCGATGCACCTGATGCAAGGCTCCATTGTGAGCTCTCAAAAGATACATGTGCAGCTGAAGTATCCTGTTTATTTAGATACCGGTGATCAGATGATGCACTGGCTTTCTCAAGCAAAAAAATTGCAAGAGCAGTATGGCTATAAGCAGGGACGATCGAAGGGTAATGATGAAACCTTAGATGAGGCAACGTACCAGCGTGTTCAACAGCAGTTAGCGCGAGCGGAAAAGATGTTTTCACATGCCATGGAATATGCGCCTCATCATCGTTTTTACCTGGCGTATTTGATTACTACCCATGTCATGCAATCTCAGCTATTGTCAGCTGATGCGCTATTAAAAGAAAAATATCAAGCTCAATTTGGGGATGATTTATTATCGCAATTACTGGCTGCGTTAATTGTGGCTGCGCATGGAAAAACGGCAGAAGCGCTTAGTCAGCTGGAAACGGTATTTTTAGATAGATCAGTCCAATGGTTTCAAGCATTGGATGCAAAGAATCGTTACGTCACTTATTTGGGGTTTCAAAATATGCAGCTACTGTCATCGCTCGCGCCGAGGGGCAATTCGATGGCAGATTATGGATCTATTTTTTCTAGTTATGCAATAACCTCAGAGGATACTTTTAATTATTATCGTGCTCAATTAATGATGCAAAAAATCGCCGTAAACAGCATGGCGGAACGACCTAGCTTGCACGGTTTTGAGCTGGGTCAACGGTTTATTGAAAGCAGAGCTATGCAGGGCCGTGTTGACAAACGTGAGTTATGGGTAAGTGGTGAGCGGTTTTTGTTGTATCAGTTTACCGATGAGGCTTATCTATTGGTGAATCGAAATAATCGTGTTATCGAAGCCTGGCAGGATGTGATTATCACGGAAAATAATAAATCTAATATTCCTGTGACATTGGCTATGTTAAAAAAAACCTATGGCATGCCTAGTCGGACACTGAGCGTAACCGGTGGTGATTATTTTGTTTATGACTCGCTCGGGGTAGCAACAAAAGTTAATAATGATCAGGTGGAGGGATGGATGTTATTTTGATGTTATTCTTTGGCTCATTTTGCCTGATTCTAGACGAATGGCGATATCAAAACTATGGATTTTTGAATCCATAAGTAGGACTGTATTAATGCATGTAAATAAAGATGTTAACGTTGTTACTCACAGTCTTGATGTTCGGTCACAACAGAATTCTTTAGAAACAAAACATAAAGATGTTGAGTTAGTGAAGCGCGTGGTGCTGGGAGATAAAAAAGCACGGAAGGAACTCACGGATCAAGTTCATAACACGATTAATATGACGAATAGTCGTTTTTGCAAGTTGTATTGTCTCAATCATCGTTATGAATATGTATGTACCATTGATAAAGCGTGGGGAAGGCATGCCGTAGATGCTACATTATGCGAGTGGGGTAATGCCAGCTATGCCTGGATGTTGGATGATTTGACTAAGACCGAACGATTAAAACGATTTCAGGGAGATGGGCAAGGTGGATTAAAGTCGTATATAGGTACCATTGTATATTCTTTGCCGTTTCGCGAGAGATGGCGAGATTGGCGATTTGGCAAAAGGATTAAGGTACCGACGTATATTCGCGAACTGGATGGCGATGCTGGCAAGATTTTTTTATCAATGCGTTCAGGGGATGATTTGGCTAATATTGCTCAGCGTTTAAATCGTAAGCAAGAAGACGTTGAAAATGTCGCCTCTCAAATCGTTGCGGAACTTATTCAACGGCATCGTTTGTATTTGCTTGATCCACCGAAAATGGTTTCTCTTAGTGGCGCGGCGGAGCATGATCCCTTTGGCAAGGCTGTTGATGAGGAATTTTATCAACAGGAAAAAGAGATTGCTAGTTACGATACACCACCTGAAGAGCTTGATGCCCATGAGCGTATTAAAAAAGCTTGGGAAACTTTAAATGCAGAAGAGCGGTTTGTGTTAGAAGCAATGAAAGTGGATGGGTTAAGTGCTAAAACAGTATTAAATTCTTTGCAGCATTTTAATATTTCCATCAAAAGGGGGATTGCCCCAGAGCAGACAACTCAACAGCAAGTCTATTATTTTTTCAGAAAATCCTGGGAAAAACTAACAAAGAACTCCGGATTATTGAGTCAATAAGGATAAAGGGTGGTGTATTATGACGAAAGGACAGCATCTAGCAACCGAACTGATGATGGAGTATTTAGATTCACCGGAAAAAAATCATTGGAATGAGTTGCATCTGCATTTAGCGAGCTGTTCAGCCTGTCGAAGTAAATTAACTGGCTTGCAGCGTGTGATGGATGAAGTGATGGCTTTTGTACCGCTGACAAGCCAATCTAAATCCTCTGTACATGTCGATGAAATTGATTTGGCCAATTTTGTTGATGGTAAACTCGATGAAGCACACTTTCAGGTTGTTCAGGCGCATGTGGAGCATTGCCAGGCGTGCCGTCATGCAATGTTACATTATCATGCTCAGCAAAACCATATAAGTCAGCTGACAACGGTGACTCCGCCTGGCGCAGACCGCCGTGCTGCTCTTGGTTTGAGAGTGAAACAATGGTCATCATCTTTGTTCTCCATGAGAGACTCCTTCTCCTATGGAAGACCTGTTTTTATCTCCTTGTCTGCGATCTTTTTAGTGGTACTGATTGGTGTTAGTGTGCAATGGCTTGAGCCGCAGGAAGAAATGCTGATCGCTAATTATCGAGATAGTCATTATTTACGTTTCACATCCATGTCACTATCACCGGGTGTTGGATTTTTTGATCATGCTGAGCAACAAGAGCAAAAATATAAAGGTATACACGTAACGTTACGCGGCCAGCAATTGCATTTGTCTTGGCCTGCCATTGCGAGTGCTGAGCAATATAAGGTGCGAATTTATCCGGTCAATGATTCTGATCAGCAGGTGCAATCGATTACCACAACAGAATTGGAGTACACCTTAAAGAAATTTTTGCCGGCCCCCGGGGAACGTTACAGCTGGGAATTGACTGGGCAAACCGCCGATCATTTGCGTTTCTTTATGAAGGGTGGTTTTGTGGTATCAATGCCGGCGTCACTTGAATGAGTCATTCTATTGTCATGAAAAAACTGCTATCAATGTTTGGTGTATTTGTTTTTTTATTAACAAATTCTGTTTATGGCTTTGATGATTCGATGACCAAGCGCATGGTAGGTGATTATTGGGCGCTGTTAATCGGTATCAATGAATATCAATCTTGGCCAGCATTGCGTACACCGGTGTCTGATGTGAATAAGCTCGGAAAGTTATTAACTGAAAAGTATGGGTTTGAAGAAAAGCGCATCATCAAACTGATTGACCAACAAGCGACTGGCTCAGCCATTATTAATGCGTTTTCTCGTCTTAGAAAGCAAGTGCGAAAAAATGATTCAGTGTTAATCTACTATGCAGGTCATGGCTATCTGGATGAGTTTGAGGCAGCTTTTTGGACGCCAGTTAATGCAAAAAAAGAGGATGTTTTCGGCTTGATTGCTACGGACCGCATTAATCGAATTTTGGCGAAGTTACCTGCACGACATATTTTTTTAGTGTCTGATTCTTGTTATTCGGGAGGTTTTGTTAATGTGCGTTCCTTGCAAAGAAAGTCATTAATGGATGATAAATACTTTGTCGAGAATGTATTGCGTAATTCTCGGCAAATCTTAACATCGGGGGGAATAGAAGTAGTTGCTGACGATGGTAAAGAGGGGCATTCCATATTTGCGTATCATTTTTTGCGCGAGTTAGCAATGAATCCAAATGATTATTTGTCAGCTTCTGCTTTGTCTGAGCATATGGAGCGGGTGGTGACGCGTAATGCACAGCAAGAGCCACGTTGGGCACGCTTAGCGAATGCTAATGATGAAGATGGTGAATTTTTCTTTATCAGGAATGTGACGACAAGCTCAATAAAACCTGACATAACGAGTCATAGTATCAGCACTAACTTCAAAGATAAGTCTAGGCTAGCTATATCACCGGAGTTAATGGCTGTGTCATTGAACAAGACTGTATTTTTCTCGGGTGAAAAAGCGGTCATTGATATTGTTCCACAAGAAGATTTGTATTTGTTGGTGGTTAACAAAACCTCGCAAGGCAAGATAATTGCCCTTTTTCCCAATAAGCAGATGACAAATAATGAACTCATTGCCGGTAAGCCTTTTCGTTTCCCTCGTGAAAGAGATGATTATTACCTGGCGGTAGAAAATGTTTTTGGCCAGAGCGAGAGTGAAGAAGCATTTCTAGTGTATGGTTTTCCCAAGACGCAAACGTCAAAGTATATCAATTGGCAGCATGTTTTTGTGCCGAATCAAGTTATAGATGCGCAATCGTTCGAAAGTAAATTATCAGAATTACCGGTGAAGTGGACAGACAAAAAGATAGTGACGTATTCAATTGTTGATTCTGGTTCTGTTGCTATTGGCAGTCGGTGAGTGTTTGTTAATTTTCGTGCTACGAGTATAGCATCGTAGCTGAACAGCTTACCAATATCCAATATTTGGTCGGTGGTCGTGTTATTGATGGGGATCACGGCGCTCTACTTATTTTATATCCAGTCACAAAATTTTCTTTTTTTATAGGCTACTAATTTATTTGTTAACTGATATACTCAGGGCGACAGGGAAGGGGCTTAAAACAAGCTCTGTTTTCATGGGTTCACGTCTTCTTTTGCATTATTCTCCATGAACTTTATTTCAGCCATCTCTTTCGTTTAAAGCAGACCAATTTCGTTGGGAACTGGTAAAATATTATACTCATCATTGCTGTCGCTTGCCGTATTTTGATCAGCTAAGAGAGATGCCATTATGTGTCATTATAAAATGCTTAAAAATTACTTATTATTCGCTTTTCTATGGATGATTTTTATTCCTCTATGTCACGGGTTGCATGATATTGATAATGCGATCGAGGATCGTGATGTCAGTCAAGATCTTGAGCCTTATTATTTTATTCCCTTAGGAAAAATACGTACCGCAAATTATTCTTTTGCGTATGACATTAATCATCGTTTGCAAATTGTTGGCAATGGAAACCAGGCTTTTGTTTGGGATGCAAGCAATACCAAAGAGGTTTTTTTAGCTGATCGTTATTGGAGTGAAGCACTGGCGATTAATGATCACGGCGCGATTGTGGGGATTGCGGCCAATAGCGGAAAAATTGGCCGTTGGCCGGGGCAAGCCTATTATTGGTCGCCGGTTAATGGGCTGAAAATTATCTCGATGGAGAACAAAACTTGGAGTATTGCCCGTGATGTGAATAATGCAGGTTTTGTTACGGGTTATGCAATGAACATCGCAGAGAGTGGCTCTTTTATTGATAATGAGCCCGAGTCTGGTGTTAGTTCTTTTATTTGGCGTGATGGAGCCATGATGCAGGCCTTGCCGACGCTTGGCGGGAGCCATTCGTTTGCGTTAGCGTTAAACAATGCCCCCCAACCTTTGATTGTTGGGGCGTCAAAGAATACTGATAATAAATACAATGCTTTTCAATGGCAACAGAACAGCGGGATTTCATCGCTTGTTACACCGGACGGTCAGCAAAGTTTTGCAACCAGTGTCAATGATGCGGGTGATATCGTTGGCTGGTTAGGCGATGTACCTGGTGCTTATTTCCCTAATTATGTTCGTGATCCCAATGGTCAACCTTATATGCCGACAGCTTGGCTAACAGGGCATTTGGAGGTATTTACCAGTCAAGCGGTATTGTGGAAGGATAACCAAATAATTGAACTGGAGTCATTAACGGGTTTGCCTAACAGTATTGCTTTAGATATCAATACTGCGGGTCAAATTGTTGGTTTTGCTGCGACGGAAGAGGGGGAGACGAAACACGCTTTTCTGTATGACCCGAGATTGGGGATGATTGATTTAAGTGGGCTGGTGCCGAGTCATGTCTATTTACAAGCTGCGACGTCGATTAATGATTTTGGGCAAATTGTAGCCTGGGGGTTGTATAGTGAAGGTGAAAACCCTCAAGATTATCGACCTTTTTTGTTAGCTCCGAAGTCTACTACAAAAGTGGCTGATTTGACACTGGACTTGGCTGGTTTAGCCGCTATCAATGCGAAAATAGGGGATGAACTAAGCTTTGCTATATCGCTACAAAATCAAGGTGAACATGCAACGGATGCGGTGGTAGATTTACACATGAAAGGTCCGTTGTCGTTAACCGGTTTGCCCGCTGGTTGCCAATTTAAAAATAACAGTTATCAGTGTAGTTTCGGTATGGTTGCCGCGAATAGCTCGGTAAAAACTACCCCGTTTGTTGGCCGAGTAGATGGGGTAGGCCAGATTGCCATTGAAGCTCATGTGCAAGGACAGGCGGATGTGATCTTGCTGAGACGTGATGAAATATATGATCAAAGTAATTTTTCATCCAAATATATCGATGTAATCAATGATGAGTTGATCGTTGAACCACGTTATGAAATTATTGATTTAGGTCCTCTCCCGGATGAAAAATCCAGTGGCACAATGAATCCTTGGCGCCGCTTATATCACGCCTATGGCATTAATAATCACGGTGAGATTGTGGGCAAAGCCGGTGACTACGCATTTTTTAAAGAGAATTTAAAGACTACATTTATCGGTGACTGCCAAGCGATTTCTATTGCTTGTCTTGACGGAGGAGGCTGGCAGGAGTTGAGTGCGGTGAATGATGCGGGCATGAAAGTCGGCACTGGGCATTTTAGCAATGGTTATGGTGCGATGCTGAGTTCCGCGTTGGTTATGCGGCCAGATGGTAGTCGGGTTGTCCTACCGTTTGATGACACCGTGCCTACGCAATATGCCAGGCATGTCAATAATTCTGGACAGGTGGTGGGGTTTGCCCAAAACGATCAGGCAGAAACTTTTGGTTTTTTTTGGGATGAGGTTCAAGGACTTCGTTATTTTCCAGATTTAAACGATGACCATTATGCATTTGCCATTAATAATTTGGGGCTGGTGCTGGGTACCACGTTAGTGAACACCAATCAGTATCATCCTTTTTTATGGAGTGAGACCGGGGGTAGCCAGGTTTTAGCTCAAGTGAGTCAGCAAAATACCTTTGCCTTGGATCTTAATGATAACGGCGTAATTGTCGGTTGGGTTGGGTCGCCGCCGGAAAGGAATAACTGGTCCTTGATGGTTGGTAGCAATCCCAATGCCGGGCCATCAGCGTGGTATTATCGGAACTTAATGGCGAAAGGCAATGCGCTGGTATTGAAGGAAGGCGAGGCGATTGATTTGGGGTCAGGGATGGCCTATGCGATAAATAATAGCGACAAAGTGGTTGGTTATCTGTCGCGGCCAGGTGATATTGTGATTGATAGTGAGTCCTTTTGGCCACGAACTACAGAGTTTAAACAAGCGTTTATTTATGATGTAAAGACAAAACAGTTGTCGTTGCTCAAAGATTTAATTATCCCTGATAGGAATACTCCTGCGATTTGGACGAATTTGTATATTGCGAGTGATATTAATGATAAAGGAGAAATTATTGGTTGGGGACAGGTCTGGATAGATGGCGTGTCTGAGCAGATTCCAACCCATGGTTTTTTACTGAGACCACTGGATGACAGTGCTTTGTCAGATGTGTCGATTGTGACTCACAATGTATCGGGTGTTTATGTTAATGAGTCATTCCAGTGGAGCTTGTCGGTGACTAATCTAGGTCAGTTGACCACTGACGCTACACTTGCGTTTATGATTCCCAAGGGCATTGTAATAGAGGAAATTCCTGGTATTTGTGATGAAATGTATCACCGGGTTACCTGTCAGCTCATTGCCTTGGAAAAGGATGTGGTATTAAATCTGGAATTTACTGGTAAAGTAACACAACATCAGTCGCTTCATATACCTGTTAAAATAACTAGTATTCAGCGTGACGCAGTCAATAGTAATAACAGTGCGGTTTGGCCAATCACCGTGATACCGAAAGTAGACTTGAATTTATCGTTAGCTGTTGATGCGTATCAAGTGGCTGTGAATGAGCAGGTGACGACGACTGTCATCAAAAATCATGGGGTGGATGCGACACCATATACCTTGGAAATGGTGTTTTCAGCTGGCTTAGCAGCCAGGAGTATGCCTGCCGGCTGTCAACGGACCGAGAACAAGATAAGGTGCGCTGAGCCGGATCAGAAAATCAATGCCGGAGAAGATATAACACTTGCATTTGATTTCGTTGCGTTGTCAGCCGACATGCAAACTGTGACGGTGCAGGTCAAGGCGCAAGGCAATGATTTAAATACAAGTGATAATACCGACACATTAACTTTCTTGGTGCAGAATGTTGAGCCGCCAGCGATCGAAATACTGCACCCGAAGGAGAGCAGTGTGTTTGTGAACGAGGATGCATTGCAGTTACCCTTGGAGTTTGCCATTAGCCATTGGCTGGTTGCTAAAAATGGCCGTCATTATCACTGGTCGTTAGACGGAAAAGATCAAGGACCACGTTATGACTTGAGTCCGATTATGTTGAATAATCTTGAGATAGGGTCACATAACGTGGGTATCGTGCTAGTCGAGGCGGACCATCAGATGACTGAGGTTAAGGCGCAAGTCAACTTCGATGTTGTGATGCTTGCCGTACCCACTATCAGTTTCGGCCCTGAGGTTCGTTATAACTTATATCAGACCCATGCTGACGATGCTATGCAGATTCCGTTTACCCTAGAGAATTGGCAAGTAGGTGAAGGGTTATCACATTATCACGTGTTGATTGATGGCGTCGATCAGGGGCCTCGTTATGAAGTGGCGCCGATTGATGTTTCAATGCTTGCCAATGGTGTACATACAGTGACGGTAAAATTGGTTGATGCCAATCATCAGCCAGTTGATGTAGAAGCTTCGTTTACCGTTGAAATTTTGAAGCCATCCGATGATTTACTTGATATCACGTCAAATAAAAATATTTTAGTGGTCGCACTTGAACAGAAAATACGATATATCAAATATACCTGGGATAGTCTTGTACAGGAGGATGATTTTCGTATCGCGTGGTTCATCAATAATGTTAAACAGGCTGAGCTGGCTGTGGGTGAACCGATTATGTTGCCAAAATTAAAAACCGGAAGACATGAAATAACACTCAAACTCATTTTAAATGAAACGGGCAGTGTTTATGCTTCGGATAGCATGCTTGTCACCATGTTGGCACTTGATAAAGTTAACAAAATAAAGACAGACGTTAAACCTGCTATTGGTGCCTTCGCGTGGCTTGAGTTGTTATTCATGATGCTGATTGCTTATCGGTGGTTTCGCAAATAGTATAACATCATCCATTCCTTATCTATTTTTTACACGCTTCTGCTTTGGTTTGCCAGCCAGTAAAATTGATACGGTGGAATGACAAGCTGATCATTGAAAAGAACGGGTGATTCGCCTGAATAAAGATCGACAATTTGACCCAGATGAAACATAAATTTATTACTGATTGATTGGAGATCCATATATTGAGGATGTGCATCAAAATTGCCAACCACCAGTATTGGATTCGACGAGCTGGTCAAATTAAATCGTGAAAAGATAAATAAATGAGGGTTATCGGTATGTATGAGCTCACGATTATTAAAATCAGCGAATGAAGATATTTCTTTTCTAATCGCAATCATCTTTTTTAAAGCATTGAAAATTCGATGTTCGACTGTTCCAGATTGATGCCGTAATTCTGCTTTTTCCCAGTCTATATTAGGGCGATGAGCCCAGCGACTATCGTTTGCTTTGTTTTCATCATCGAGATAAGTGCAATCATTTAAGGTGCCGATTTCATCGCCATAATACAGTAAAGGTATACCGCCGAAGGCAAGAATCATACTATGTAAAAGTAATATGCGTTTGATAGCAGTATCAATACTATCGGCATCATTTTTTTCTAGCGCAGAGGCAAGTCCTATTAGCGAGGCAAGTGAGCCTGAGATTCGGGCATCGCCTGTTTTATGATTATGTCCAAACGGAAGCCCTTTAGCATCTGAGTCATCGTAAGTGCCTGTATAATAGTCAATCAAAAATTTACGATGACTGATGGGGTCATATCCTATTTGTCGAATATCGTTGTCATCGTATCCTAATCCGATATCATCATGACAGCGTATATAGTTTAACCAGGTTGCTCGTTCCAATTTATCGGGAATGCTTTTTAAACCCTGATATAATAAGTTTGCGTTTTTTGTTGCGATGGCATCCCATAATAAAGCCATATAGGTAGCGTTATAGGCGATTTCACATTCTTTGGCATTGATGGCATCTTCACCAAAGTATTTGGTGATTTCTACTGGAGCAACAATTGCCTCTGCAATAAACAAGACACCGGGTGCTGTTACTTGACAGCAATCTTTCATCAATTGTAAGATCAGATGTGCCTCTCTTTCATTCTGACTGGTGCTACCAATTTTTTTCCAGAGAAAAGCAACCGCATCGAGTCGAATAATATCTGCACCTTGGTTTGCCCAGAACAGGATAATATCTATCATTTCGATGAATACTGCTGGGTTTGTGTAGTTTAAATCCCATTGGAAATCATTAAATACCGTCATTACCCATTTCTGCATGGCTTCATCCCAGGTGAAGCTGCCTGGTGCTGTTTCTGGAAACACTTCTAACATAGTTTCTTCAAACATGTCAGGAATTTCACGGGTATTAAATAAATAGTAATAGTCCTGATACTTTTTTTCACCCTTGCGTGCGCGTTGCGCCCATTGATGTTCGTTCGATGTGTGATTGACCACGACATCAAGAGTTAATAATATATTTCTTTTTTGCAGGCTTTCGACAAGTTTTGATAAGTCTTGAATGTCGCCAATGCGGTGGTCAACTTGTCTGAAGTCACTGACTGCATATCCTCCGTCACTTTTACCTGTCGGGCATTGTAGAATTGGCATGATATGAATCATGTTGATGCCCAGTTCCTGGAAATACGATAGCTTTGATTTTAATCCCTGCAAATCATTGGCAAAACCGTCAGTGTATAATGCCATGCCGACCCATTCTTGACTTAGAAACCAGTTATGGTTTTTTTCTCGTTCAAGATCTTTGATTTTAAATTCATCGGGTCTCTGGATATATTGTTTTGCCATGGTTTCTACGAGATGTAATGCCTGCGCTTCAAAATCATGGCGAGTCCCATAGAGTTGTTGAAATAATGAATATATCGCGTAGAAGTTGGCTCCCAAGCGGGTATAAAAATAGCGGATTTGGTGTTGTTTGATTTCGGGGTTGAGTTTGCTCAGGATTTCATTGAGCAGTGAATGCGATACTTGTTCGTACATAGTGCTGGTGTTTCCTAATTGTTATTTTATAACCCCCAGGCATTAATGAAAGATTCATAAAATGATCTATCATTGGTTGTTGCGCCTTGGATACCTACGATAGCACTGGCAAATGCCTGTGCTCTTTCCAGTGTTGTTTCTATGTCCCAGTTTTTATATTGTCCTAGCAGAAAAACACTACTTAATGCATCACCTGCGCCGACGGTATCAATGACGTTTGTCTGGGTATCAGGTTTTTTGCTTAGCAAGGGATTGTCGGCTATTTTTACTAAAGTACCTTGTTCACCGCGTGTCACAATCAGTGTATTGATAGAATATTTTTGCATCAAATATTCCATTTGAGATGGGGTAGTATCTATGCCGGGGATGATTTGTGATAATTCATGTTCATTGAGTTTGATGATATTACTGTTCATTATTAGTTGCTGGATGGTATTGATATTCCACCATGGCTTACGCAGGTTGATATCAATGAGAAGATGGTGTTCTGTATTGCTTTTGATTTGATTGAGGGTGTTCAGTGAATCTTTGTTTCTGAGTGCAAGAGATCCATGGTAAAGAAATCCTGAAGGTTGTAATTTTGGTATCGCCTTATATTCAATAAAATCCCATGCACTATTTTCGACGATGGTATAGCTTGGCTCGCCATGATTAAACTGGATATCGACAACACCGGTGGCATGCTTGTTATCGAGTTGAACGGCTGTGCGATTCATTCCCCAATCTTGCATAGCTTGTAGAATCTGTTTGCCTAACTTGTCATCACCTATTCTTGAAATCAATAGCGGAGATAACCCAAATGCCTGGCAGTGCCAGGCGACGTTAAATGGGGCACCACCTAACACTTGGTTGCCATCGGGAAAGCAATCGAAGAGAACTTCACCATAAATTATTGGGTTAGTATATTGATTCATCGTCATCATTTATCCAGTTGATTGCCATTGGAATATAATGCACGACACCTTCAAGGATTCCTCCACTATAATTACCATTCATGTTAAGGAAGTTGCCTTTCGCAATATATATAGAGTTTAGTTGGTTATTTTGTTGGGCGATTTTCAATGCTTCGGTTTTTACATCATCCGTTGCATTAGCGACAACAATTGACTGAATTGGACTCGCCATGACAGAGATATCATTTCCGCTATCGCCGGCGAAAACGACTTGATCTAATTGGTATCCTAGTTTTTCCATTAAAAACTCAATGGCTTGGCGCTTGCCTGCCTGCTCGGGTAATACATCGAGCAATCCAATGTTTGCTTGTTCGTCGATACTCCAGATGATGTGTGTCTTGATTCTGTTTTCGATGAATCGCTGATGCAGTTGCTTGACTAGGTTAGCACGATCGACATCTAAGGGTACAAAATAACTTAATTTGTGTTTGTTTTGTTTATGAGGTTCCTGCTGGCTTAGCTCTTTAAAGTCTTCGGTCAATTTGTGAAGATCATCATGAGATTTGCCGCGCCAGTCACTATCGATTGCTGCTTCCCATGTTTGCCAACGTTGCCATATATCGTTTGATAGCTGATATATTGTGGATCCAACATCGCATATTACATATTTGGGTTGTGGTAAGTGATAGTGTTTTATTGCTTCTTTTACCAGTGCATCATGTCTTCCTGTGACATAGGCAAGTGTTACATCGGGGTGTTTGGCCAAGTTGGCGAATCGATGCCTGGCCATGTTCGATTCGGGTTGCGTGCCATTGGGTAATAAAGTTCTATCCAGGTCGGTACACAGTAATAAACGCCCCATTAATCAGGTACTCTGCAGGTATTAAAAAAGTCATAGTGCTCGATGGCTTCAAGTATACCGGCTGCATAGGGTTGACTTGCGTAATAGACCCGGTCTAATTCACTGAGCTCATCTAGCTCTTCTTGATGTCGGTTGGAAACAAGAACACCCAAGGTATTGCCTCGGATCATATCTTCATCGGCACCCGATCCACCTGCTACGAGAATATTTTTCAGCGGAATATCCCATTGTTCGGCATACCAGCGTAGCGCTAGGCCTTTTGAAGCCCTGGTGGGTATAATATCCAAAAATTGGCCAAATGAAAAAACCACATTGACCGTTTGTTCGTGTTGCATTAACAAATGTTTTATATCACCCACGGTAGGGGCGAGTGATTTGTCATAATAAAAGCTTATTTTATATTTGCTTTGCTCTATTTTGGGTTGTAGCTTGATACCGGGTAGTTCGTTTAGCAATCTCTTGATTTTTTCAGGTTGCCACAAATGATCGATGTGATCATTCCATGCAGTATCACGGATTAGATCTGAAGCATAATAAATTTCAGTCCCTAAGCTGCTGATGAGTACATCGGGTTTGGGGATGTTGTAGGTTTTGAAAAGCTTCAAAGCCGAGTCAAGCCTTCGGCCTGTGGCAATTCCAAAACTACTAAATTTCTTATTTGCCTTGATAACTTGTACCAATTGTTTCAATGATTCGGGATTGCCAATCAGGCTTTGGTCAAGATCAGAAAACAGCGCTCGATCATGGTAAAGCATTGCTCGACGTTTTAGATTCATCCGAGTAAGCACTTCAGAGTTATCGATGATTGGTTGAATGACACGCAAATATTTTTCTGTATGTGCTTGCCATGAATAGTGCTTTCTGACGCCATTGATTCCATTTAGCGAAAAAGTTTTCCATTGTTTTTTATTCTTTAGTGCCTCAAGCAATTTATTTGCGATATCGCTGGTATCGAGTGGATCAATTAAATAGCCATTTTTACAATTGGCAATAATGTCGATGGGGCCGCCATCTTCGGTAGATACGATTGGTAGTCCGCAGGCGGCCGCTTCAATCAATGTGAGGCCAAATGGCTCAGTCAAGGCTGGATTAATAAAAACGCCCTTTGTTAGTGCCGTCAGCCGGTAAATCACTGAGACATCATCAGGCTTGTGGTGTTTGGGATAAGCGACCTTGCCGTATAAATCATGGGCATCAATGGATAGCAATATATCGGTGAATACTTCCTGGGCGCCAGTGTCTAGATCACGGATGTCATCACGGTTTCCCGCCACAATGACAAGATTTGCTCGTTCTTGTAAAGTCTCTGATTCACCATAGGCTGCTATTAAGGTTGAAATATTTTTACGCTGATCAGGCCGTGACAAAGCCAGGATAATTGGTTTATCAGGGGTTTGTAAAAAACGAAATATTTCACGAGCAATCTCACTGCTCATCTCTTCGCCAGTGGCCGGGTGAAATTTATCAAGATCCGTCCCTGGCGGTATAATACGCATTTGATCTGGCTGGTAATAATCATAAAGTTCATATTGTTGTTTGATTTCTTGCGATGTGCTGGTTATTACGCGCTCAGCAATGCCTAAGGTCATTTCTTCTGCATCAATTCTGCGTGACATGTTGTAACGCTTTTCGATTTCATCCCGATTGATACCACTGGCTAATAAACGCTTACGCTTGATTCTGCCTAATGAATGCCCGGTATGTATCAGCGGGACGCTAAGAAGATGCGATAGCCTTGATCCTACATAGCCTGCGTCTGCATAATGAGAATGAATGATTTGTGGAAATGCATTTTGCTCATAAATGTAATTGAGTGCATTATCGGCGAAATTGTCTAAACAGTCCCATAGCTTTTCTTTGGCGATATACGTGTTATCACCACATTCGAGCCTGACAATACGAGCTTTATTGTTAATTGGCTCAAATTTTTTAGCGTAATCACTGCTTACATTAGGATCAGAAATTTGTCGGGTGAGTAGGTCCACTCGTGCAACGTTGGGTTGTTCACTGAGTGCTTTGGTCAGTTCGACGGCATATTTGATTTGGCCACCGGTGTCTGCATCGCGTCCTAACTCAAGATTATGGCTACGCACAAGCCCGTGTATGCTGATTAAAATAAGATAGAGTGGTTGGTTAGATTCTTCCATTGTCGAGTATTGCTGTTTCCTTGTTATACTCACGATATGAATTTAGCGTACGGTATTATTCTAATATTAGTACAACATTCTCTTTTGAAATTCAATTCGGAATGGGGGCTTATAGACAAACGGGTTTACAGCAGAAGAAAAATTCGCCGTCCAGTCACTGTCTGGTCAATTTTTGAGCATACAAAAGGATGATTGTTTAAGTGTTACTATCCTTCTATCGTTTGTGGGCAAATAAGGAATGGTTTTGCTCTGCTAGGTTTTTTTGTAGGACAAGTCACTATTTTAGCCCTGGATGTTAAGGGTCTTAAGTAATTGTCGATAAAAGTCATGAGGCATTCATGTGTGTGCTCATTCCTTAGCTCATTAAGCGGTTTGCTTAAGCATTCGCGTTGCACTGAATACCCTAGGATATCCAGCGCTTGGGTATGGATTGAATCGTGACAATGTAAGGGATAGGGCTATTCGTGTTTCATCTCGTTCGATATTTCTCAATTGCTAGCCTTGTCAGCATGGTTGTGGCGGCCCTGATTCTAGGGTTGATGTATCGTTATATTGCGCAAAACAATTTGATGGTGTTGGGTGAAAATCAAAATGCAGCACTTGCCAAGGTTTTTTCCAATACGCTATGGCCTTATTATGCCGACTTCATTTCTGAGTTAGAAAATCTTGATGCAGAGCAAATTCGACAACATTCCATTACTGATCAGTTAATGTACGATATTGTCAATGATGCGGTGGGTGTCAGTGTCGTTAAGGTGAAGATATACACTAAACGAGGTTTAACTGTTTTCTCAACGAGTGCGAGTCAAATTGGCGAAGATAAGTCGAAGCATTTAGAGTTTCTCATGGCATTACGTGGTGAGCGAGCCACTGAACTTGAGTTTCGAGAAGCAATGCCGGGTTTAGACGGCACGATCAAGAATCGTGACATCATTGCGAGTTATATTCCGATTATTAACTCGGAAACGGGTGCTGTTGATGGTGTCTTTGAATTGTACTCTGATGTGACTTCGTTGTTTTCGTACATCAAACGAACGGAATATACCGTTTATGGTGGCGTGTCTTTGATGTTTGTACTGCTATATCTGATTTTATTTACTATCATTAAGCGCGCAGATGTCATTATTAAAGAACACCAGTTAGACCTTAAGAATAGCCAGAAAAAAGCCACACATCAAGCTATGCATGATGCATTGACGGGGCTTCCCAATCGTTTTTTGTTAAAAAACCGTCTGGATCAGGCAATGCGTGCTGCGCAATGCAATGAGACACTGATGGCGGTGCTGTTCATTGATTTAGACCGCTTTAAGCCAATCAATGATAGCTTGGGGCATGCCGTGGGTGATGCGTTATTAAAACAAGTGGCCAAGCGTTTATTGGCATCGGTCAGAGAATGTGACACCGTGGCTCGGATTGGGGGCGATGAATTTGTCATTGGTCTGGAAAAAATTATTCAGGTGGATGAGGCCAATGAGATTGCGAAACGTATATTGGATAGTTTGGCGAAACCCATCGTTGTAAAAGGTCATTCACTTTATATTACATCGAGCATTGGTATTACCTTTTATCCTTTTGAAGAAGATCAGATCAGTGTCGATGAGTTGATTAAGAATGCGGATGCAGCTATGTATGCGGTGAAGAAATCAGGGAGAAATACTTATCAAATATTCTCTCATGATATGCGTTTTGACATGGATAATGGTGTGTTAATCGAGCAGCGCTTGCATCCTGCATTGAAAAATAATGAGTTCGAGTTATATTTTCAACCGATTGTTGATTTGAAAAGTGCTCAAGTGATGTCTTTAGAAGGCTTGATTCGCTGGAATAGTCCGGAGCAGGGGGTGATTCCCCCCGAGGATTTTATGCCAGCACTGGAAGACAGTGGATTGATTGTCGATGTTGGGCAATGGGTTATTGAAGAAGTCTGTCGAGCATTAAATGTCTTGGCGCGACAGGGATGTGGTAGTCTTCGCATAAACATCAACATTTCTCCCAAGCAGTTTTTCCATGTTGCCTTTATCGCTTCTGTAGAGCGCACTTTGCGTCAGTTTCATATTGATCGGGATCAGCTGGGTTTTGAAATCACTGAATCAGTATTACTCGATAACAGCGAACATGTCACTGAGACAATGGAGCAGATACGAAATATGGGTATTAGTGTCTGTATTGATGATTTTGGAGTGGGTTATTCTTCATTAAGTTGTCTAAAGCGTATGCCTGTGCAAACGATTAAAATCAACCGTGGATTTGTCAGGGAGATGACAACCAATGCTGATGATGTCGCGATATTTAAAGCCATTGTTGCATTGTCGAAAAGTTTGGGGTTAACGACCGTTGCTGACGGTATTGAAACCGAAGAGCAATATCGAGTGATTCTTAGAGAAAAAGTTGATTTTATGCAAGGCTCTCATTTATGCAAATCAATGTCATTGCCAGACTTGATGCATCAATTTGCCATAAATAAAGCAGGTATTTGGCTGCTAAATCGACTTGACAATAGTGCCAATCATTAGCTTATGTTGTCTCACTGCCTATTGTTAACCATAAAGTATGCTGTTTTTTTAAACGTTTTATTTTACTGTTGAGTATCCGTCTGTATTCGATATAATGATCATCATTACCAGGGTAAAATCATAAGCGAGTAATGGTGCAAAAATTTAATTTGATCATCATCGGTGATGAGTTGTTAAATGGTCGTCGCAGTGATTGTCATTTGCCAAACATGATTGAGTTAATGGCAGAGCGTGGGCTTGAATTGTATCGCAGCCTTATGATAGGCGATACCCCGGAACTCATCATCGAAACCCTCCGTTCGTTACATGAGGCTAATAACATCGTCTTTTGCTTTGGTGGCATTGGCGCAACGCCCGATGACTATACACGTCAATGTGCGGCGCAAGCTTTTTCCGTTCCCTTACTTGTCCATGAGCAAGGCAAAAAAATCCTGGAAGATAAATTTGGGGATCAAGCCTATCCCCATCGAATCCACATGGTGACTATCCCGTCAGGTTCCCGTTTGATTCCGAATCCCTACAATAATATTCCTGGCTTTAGCTATGAGCACTTTCATTTTGTGCCGGGTTTCCCGCAAATGGCTAAACCGATGATTGCTTGGGTGCTGGATACCTATTATCAAGATTTGTCTCCTGCAATGCCTTTGGTTCGACGGTCCTTGTTAGTCTACGGGAAAAATGAAGGCGAGCTGGTGGACTTAATGAATGCCTTGCTAACGAAATATGCGGACATCAAGCTATCGTGTTTGCCAAGAATCGATGTGCAAAAAACCTATGTGGAATTATCTGTGCTTGGTGATCCGTCACAAATAGATTCGGTTTATCAATATATGGTTGCTGAACTGGATGCAATGTCGGCTGAATGGCAACAAGCGCCGTAAGCTTTATTACTGTTTTTTCGGTGTTGCGGTATAACCAGACAATTCAACATAACCATGGCCTGAGACTTGTTCTGATCCTACCGATCCTTCTATTTTAACGGCACCTTCCCAATAACGCATGGACAGATTGATTTCTTGATTGGCAATGTAGGGGGTAATGGATAAGTTGATTCGGTATTTTGGAATTGAAATTTGCCATGCATTTGGATACGTAATCCCCGTGTCGCTGGTCCAATATTTAACAACTTTGATATTTACTTCTGAGTGTAATAGTGGTGTTGTTTGCCCATCTGGATGCACGTGGGTGCCACGGCTAATGGGGTCGGGTTGACCATTGTTTTGACGAATTTGATAAAACATAATTTCTTGTTGATTGGACAATTGTAAGGCAAACCAATCCCAGCCAATTTGGTTTTTTGCTAACGTTGAGGTCGACCATTCACGATCCATCCACGAAAGCCCGGTGACTTGGTAGATATTTTTTCCTATGTGTATTTGGCCGCTGGTTAATAGGCGGGTAAACGAATAATAATAAGACGCGTTGCCAGGCGCACTGCTTTTTTGGCTGAGGCCATTGGTGCCTTGTAATATGAGCGGTTTTTCTGATTGAAAGCGTAGTTTTATTTTTATGTCTTTGTCTTGGGTGGTTAATGCCAAGGGTAAAAAATCTGGTGTTTCACTTTTTAATGCCCAATCATATATCCAGACTTTAAAAGGTTTGGTTTGAGCCCCCGCTAAATCCAGTGCCTCACGAGACATGCGCTGAAAATGATGGAACTTCGCTTGTGCGACATCGGTGATGGCAAAATGCGCCATGTACATTTGATTGCTTGCCCAGTGAGAGTCACGCTGAGTTTGTTGTGAGCTTAGCGCAAAACGGAAAAAAGTGATTTGAAAACCAAAATGTTGTTGCTTGCTGGTTAAATTTCCGGTGATATACCACCATTCCAGTTTAAACTGGGGGTGCGGTCCGTGGTCGTCTGGAAAGCGAAACCTCCTGGGGGATTCGGCCCGCTCAAAACCCTCCTGCGCTTCGCCACCCAGTATGGACTGAATATCTGTACTACCTGCTGGCATGGATTGTTGATGGTCACACGCTAGCAACAGTGTCGCCATCAACAGGTAAGCAAGATAGTTAACTCCTAGCCACAATAATCTGGCCATGTTATTCATCCCGCAAGGCCAACGCCGGTTTGCTTTTTGTCATTTGATAGGCGGGATATAAACCCGCTAGCCAAGCGGCAAATACTGCAAACATCACTGACGAGAGTATTTCAAAAGCATTGACTGAAATTGCCATACTCCAGCCAAAAGCACGTTGGTTAATGACGAATATTAATATGACAGATAATAATAATCCCAATGGGATGGCTAACATCCCTGCCAACAATCCCATTAAGCTCGTTTCAAAGGTGATCCATTTCCATAATTGACGTGGCGTTAAACCAATGACACGCAATATGGAAAATTCCCGCGCACGTTCCATTTGTAATGCCATTAACGCACTGAAAATACCAACTACAGCAACCAAAATAGTCAACAAGCGCAGCACATAGGTAATGGCAAATGTTTGGTCAAAAATCGCGAGTGAATTATCACGAAGCGTTTTGGTCGGTCGAATTAATAGTGCCAAGTCATCAAATTGGTCGATTTTTGTCAATTGTTCTTGTAATTGTAAAATCACTTGATCGACTTGGGTATCTGGTTTCAGGTAAACGCCAAGGTTAGAGGCGCCAGGGTGTTGCCAATAACGGCTATAGACTTGACGACTCATGGATATCACGCCTTGATCCGATCCGTAATCGTAATACACACCAATAATAGCAAAGGTTTTTAATCCGGCTTCGGTGGTTAATGCCAGCGTATCGCCCACGCCTAATTGGTGTTTATAGGCGTAGGGCTCAGAAATTAAAATGCTGTCTTCATGTTGAAAATCCGCATAAGCAGAATCACTATCGCCCTGTTTTAATTTAAAACCTGCAAAGCCCAGTTCAGGTACTTGTAATACCAGCAGATTGCTCTGGCCGTTATCAGTCAAGACTTTTGTCCATAATCCAAGGCTGATATCTGCCACTGAATCAAGTTGCACAATCGATTGATGTAAACTGTCTGATAGCTGTGCGGTGAGGGTGCTTTTAGGTAAAGAAATATAAATATCTGCCCGCAATGATTGGGTTAACCAGTGGTCGACGGCTTGACGAAAACTGCCGACCATGGTGCTTACGCCAATGGTGGTTGCAACGGCCACGGTTAATGCGGTGACCGCCACGCCGGTGCGGCTCAAACCGCTGGTGATGCTGCGGGTGGTCATGGCGCCCAGATTGCCTAAAAAATAAACGGCGATGGGTTTAATGTATTTCATGAGCTTGCTGACAAGATAGGGAATCATTAACGCATAACCGGTAAATATCAGAAACAATAAACTAAAACTAAACAATAATGAACGTGTGGGTAGCAAGAGTAATAACAGAGTCAAAGCAATCATGAAACTACCAAGTAGGGCCAATTTAGGGACAAGCTGATGAGTACGTTGTTCCAGGTGAGATCGGTTTAATACGGCGCGGGGGGGTATTTTTAATGCTTCGCGGGCCGGAATGAAGCTCGATAACAAGGTGGCACCCAAACCCAATGCAATACCTTTAAGCAATGACCATAGGCTGATGTCTAGTGTTGATACATCTAAATGAAAATACAAATCATTGATGGTGCGTACCACTAGCATTAACAAACCTTGACCGAGTATGACGCCTAATATCAAGCCAAGTACAGTACCGATGATACCGATGCATAAAGCTTCTGCGATGACTAGGGTTAATACTTGTTTTGAGGTGACGCCAACGGCTCTGAGCAGGCCGATGAAGCGGCGTCGTTGAATGACAGAAAATGCCATGGTGTTATAAATTAAAAACATTCCCACCAATAACGCTAACAAGCTCATGGCTTGTAAATTGGTTTGAAAGGCTCCGGTCATCTGGTTTAAGGTATCACTGATGCTGCGGGTTGTTTGAATCTGCAGATTGCTGGGTAATAGGGATTGAATCTGCTTGAGCATTGTTGATGTTTGCTGATTTTCTGCAATAATGACTTCGATTCGTGATAAGTAACCGATGTGCGCCAACAGTTCTTGTGCCACTGAAATATCCATCAATAGCACATTGTTTAACGCTGTTTGGGCATAGCCTGGTTTGGCTTGAATGAATTCGGCAATCGTAATCGCTTTTGATTGGCCATTGACGTTTAACTGAATTGAACTGCCTTTAATTAAACCTAAACGATCGGCGGTTGATTTTAAGATGAGTGCGGTATTTGCCTGGGTTAATAATGAGGTGAGTCCGCTTTGGCCGCCCACATCTGCGGCAAAACCACGAAATTGCGCTTCAGCAAAGGGATCAACGCCAAAAATTTGCAAGGTCTGACTGGGAAATCGCCGCTCATTTTGCGCGCTCTCGGCAATGGCATAACCTTCTACGATGGGAGCTAACGGGGTTGAATGGCTTCGTTGGCGAAGTTGGCCATAGATCTTTTCATCAATGCCTTGGCTACTGGCAGCTACAATACGATGGCTGGCTTTTCCGGTTAATACTTCAGCGCTTAGCGAAAAAGCCTGCTGTGCGCTGTGGTTGGCTAAATCAATGGCAATAATCACGGCGACACCGAGTGCGACGCCTAAGATGGCCAGTGCCACTTGCCAAGGGTGTTTGATGAGGTAGCGGTAACTCGAACGAAGTAAAATCGCTCGCACATTGAGCGTAATCACAAAATGTCTGTGGTTTGTGCTGCCGATAAACGCCCGTCATGAACCGTCAAAACCCGGTCGGCGATTTGAGCAACTTCCATACTGTGGGTGGCCAATACCAAGGTCTTTCCTTGTTGTTGAATCAATGTTTGCATTAATTCAAGCACGTGTCGGCCAGTTTCCCTATCGAGGTTGCCGGTGGGCTCATCAGCTAATAAAATCATCGGTTCATGCACTAAGGCACGCAAAATTGCAATTCGTTGTTGTTCACCCCCAGATAATTTATCCGGGTATTGGTTGGCGCGTGTGGCTAATCCGACCTGGGATAACCATTGCCTAGCTTGTGTTTTATAGTGCGCACTGAGTTTATTATTTAACTCCAGAGGTAGATAAAGATTTTCTTGAACAGTTAAAGTGGGTATTAGATTAAAAAATTGAAACACAAATCCCATGGATTGGCGACGTAATAGGGTGCGTCGTTCTTCCGTCAATTCGTTGATTATTTCATCAAAGATACATATTTGACCGCTGTCAGGTAAATCAATGCCACTGATTAAATTCAGCAATGTCGATTTTCCTGAGCCGCTACGGCCAATCAATGCCACGGTTTCGCCAGAGTTGATGTCCAGTGACACATCTTGATAAATGATCCGCTGTTGATTGGCTTCGCAATAGGATTTGTTGACATTGATTAAACGAATCATGGTTGTAGGCAGTTTACGGTATCTTAAAAATGATGAATGATGGGGTATAGTTTAACATTGATGGAATGACTGTGAATGGCTAATTTGCAACCTATCGTTGGCGTTGGGGTGGTCGTTTATCACGACAATCGCGTGTTATTAGTGAAGCGTAAATATCCACCGAAACAAAACTTATGGGCAGTTCCCGGTGGTAAGGTAAAATTTGGAGAAAATCTTCAGCATGCAGCAAGACGTGAAGTGCTGGAGGAAACGGGCATCCATATCGAAGTTAAGCAGCCGGTCCAAGTACTTGATGTCATCGAAATGGAGGGTGAAACGAAATATCATTATGTGGTCATTGATTTTTTAGCTCACTACATTGCAGGCGATGTGTGTGCCAAGGATGATGCATTGGCGGCCGATTGGTTTGCTATTGAGGAATTGGCAGATATCGCCATTGATCAAGATACTTATCAGTTATTGCAGCATATTAATGATACGGGGTTGCGCTATGTGACTGGATGATTGGATCTCTTAGGCCATTTTATCTATTTCATATTGGCTTGTTTACTATCGATTTGATGCCCATTAGCCATGATATGGCTAATGATTTATGAATAGTCAATGTCGATTATTAATATATAATAGCTCTCCTTCTCCGTTATAAAATTAAAAGACTGATACTCTGCAAGTCTAAGGAAATATTAAATGATACGACGACGACTGATAATCATTAGCATTCTTGTTATGGTGGTAAGTTGCACTCATCAGCCGAAAAATCAATCACCGCTAGAATTACCCTCTGCGATTAATGCCCGCTCAAAGGTCACTGAACTCAATAAGACGGATTTGATTGAGCAAATCATGATGAAGTCAGGTATGACAGAAATGATTGAACAATTGCCAGGTGTAGCGGCAATGGGGTTTGATCAGCAGTCGCCTCCGCCAATTAACCAAAGAGAATATGAAAAATTTAGGGGGATTTATCTGCAAGCATTTAATTCCTCGATGATCCGGGAAACGATCACCAACTATCTCAACGATCATTATGAAGCGAAACGTTTTACCGAACTGTTGGCCATGCTGCGTACTCCATTAGCGGAAAAAATGACTGAGCTAGAAGTTCAATCAAGCTCAGTTGAATCACAACAGCAAATGATGCAGTCGGCCAATACAATTATGGGGCAAGTATCCCCTGAGCGATTAGCATTGATTCGGCAGCTTGATCAAGTTCAGCAAGCCACGCAAAGTATGTTAGCCATGCAAATGACCATGACTCAAGCCATGATGGTCAATGCGAATAAAATTGTACCAGAAAAGCAGCAGTTATCTGAGAAAAATATGGCAGAATTATTAGACGATATACGCAAGCAATCGTTGTTTCCTGCCCAACAATATATACAGCTTAATATGGTATACGCCTATCGTGCGGCAACCGACGCTGAGCTAGAGAATTATATTACATTATATAAATCAAAGGTGGGTCGTTGGTCGATTGAATTACTTAACGAGGCTTGGGTTAATGTATCAGAAGCCATTTCTACCAAGTTGGCGACATTAATGACGCAAAATTTTGTGAGGCAAAACGCTTTGTAAATGGATTGTCGGATTAAATTGGGATTTTTATACTGAAAGTACCACCTGCAGTATGGATCTTATGTGGTGTAAGCTTATCAAACAAGAGTGACACGCTTAACTGCTGGGTTTCAATGCCAAGTCTCCAGAAGCGGACAAAAGGCTCATGCTCAAACTTTAATACTGGCGAAGGAGTCGCACTGACGTTGCTATTAAGGCTGAAAGCAAGTCCAACCGGAAAATAATTGCGAACGTCCGTTTTAAACCATTCAAATAATACTTTTAATCTTGGATGAACTTGGTACAGAACGTCCAAGCTTATTCTGCGCGGCAATGTTTGCAAAAAAGTTTCAGATTTTTCTATCCCCTTTAATACTGGCTCAAATTTTTGTCGCCCCTGGTCATCAAACATCTTCTTGCTGGAATCGGCGTTGGCTTGAGTGCGCGGTGTGTTTTCCCAACGAATAACACCAAACAGATCAATAAGGCTAAGTTGCACTTCAATGCGTTCAGAAAACTGTTTACTGAGTCGAATATCAGTGGTTATTCCATAACCTGATGGTTTGTTAATCTGGCGGCTAAATAAATAGTCCTTCGAATAGTAATAATCGACACTGAAATCAAAGCTGTAGTCTTGTTCTGAATGATAAACTGCTTGTCCGGTTAATTTCCCATCAATCAAAAATAAGGCTTGTAACAAACTGACTCCAATGTGGTAGTTAATACCTAAATGCGTTGCCTTATTTTTATAGGCAAAACGCAAACCATTGGATCGAGCAAAAAAAACATTGAGATCTAAATTATAATTTTGTGTGTTGAGTACAGCATCACTTTTTTTGGTCTGTTGAATGAATTGTATGGTTTCATTGGAATACTGCGCCACAAAATCAAGTCGATGCAATAGGCTGACTTCAAACGATTTCCAATGCCAGCCGATTTCAGCTTGGTTATAGGTTTGTGAATAATCGCCGTCGCCGAGGGTGACGTCCCATTTTTTAAAAACAGCAATCACTGGCAAAGACTGGGTATCGGCAAATGAGGTTTGTCTAAAGAAAATATGATCTTTAGCCAGGACACTGGAAACTGTCATTAAACAACTGACAAAAAAAACGAGGCGTCGGAGCGCCTCGTTTCTGTGCTGGATTTTTATGGGCATGTCCTAAAAACTTTCAATTTCTCCATTGGTATATCTAATTATAGGACCTAAATCGGTATTTTCAATCGAGGCTATTTGTTTGCCATTGACTTCGATTAGTCCGGCAATGTCATCAGGATTATCGCTCATCACGATTTCCATCAATGCACCGGCACGATTAGCGATGGTATAGCGATCGGCATATGAGAGCCTTTTGGTGTGGATGATTTTATACCCTTCACCATCGTAATTAAAAGAAGACCATTTTTCCTCTTGGTTGTATTTTTTCGCCCAGCCGAGTTCAACGGATACATATTTTGACTCGGAATAACGCGGATCGATTTCAGAGGGTAACATCAAGCGTGCATTCATACCCACGGTTAAATTAAAATACTGAGCATGATTTTTCGCCCATTTGACGGGGTCGTCTTCTTGATAGTAATTCGTATTCTGATTGGAATAAGCTAACCAACCGTCGAAATAGCGTACCTCACCGGAATAGCGATAAAAATTTCCTTTTATTTTCATATTGCTAATTTCTGGGAAACGATTCAGGTTTCCTGATCGCCAATGTAAGTACAAATCGAGATTACCATTGACGGAAGAGGCGTTGTCATTATTGGCTTTAACAGAAATATTGGCATTATTAAAAGACAAACTTCTCAGAACACGTTCACCACCATGGTACCAGCTGTAACTTCTTTGGATACGGGCTCTGTCATAAAGTGAGAAATGACCGATTTCACCATCAACTTTCAAGTTAACCGTCACATACTCTGTACAATAGCGACAGTAGTTGTAGTTGTAGCTGTAGAAGTATAAGCTCAATTCGATATCACCAATGCCGGCAATATGCGCATCTGTGAGAGTTATTTTAGGATAACCCGAGTTTCTGTCATATTGAACGGTACCACGGATATTTAAATTGTCATTAAAAAAACCATCAGGATCTGATGACATATCGTAACTGGTATAGGGCGTTGGGCTATCTACCATGCGTGCGATTGCAACCACGATATCGCCAAAGGATGGGAATATTTTTCCTGAAATATCAATAAAACTGTGAGCCTCTTTAGATAATTCATTAACGTCGATTTTACCACCAGCGGAATCTAGAACACTTTCTACTAGGTTTTCACTCTGGGATAAAATAGTGTGTGCCAATGTCCGTGCGCCACGCGCTAAATGCTGGGCGGACAATACATCATTCACTAACCATTGCTCAAGGGAGTCTGAAATTTTAGTTTCCGAATTTTCCTGAGTTTGGTGGCCAGCTGCATCTGCGTTTTTTCCTGGTGTCTCACCGGTATGGCCTGGCGCCTGGTGGTTATTGCCGGGTGTTGAATCCGTATGCCCTGGTGGGATGACGTCTTGCTGATCCGGTATAGGTGTTGCATCGACAACTTCTGTGGCAGCTATACTTTCTTCAATATTAACGTTCGTATCATTGTTAACATCTGTACTAACCTCAACCTCAGCAAGCGCTTCTTCAGGTGCGGGTGTGCTATCGGTGGCCGGTTGTTCATGTTCATCCTGTTCCTCAACCGGAGTATTTTCGGTCTCAGTTTCGATGATGGCTACAGTCTCGTTCAGTGGTTCAGGTTCGGCGGTATTGTCATTACTTTCCGGTTGATCAATCTCATCTTCCTCTTCATCTTCAAAGGGGACATTTCCGGTATCTGTTTCTACGATGGCTATTTGGTCGGCTTGATCGTTGCTCGGGTATTGATCGTCCTGATCCTTGACAATCTCTGATTGATTTTCCGAAGCGAGGTCTTCTGGGTTTGTTCCTTGAGGGTACTCTTCAGCAGTTTCTTGATCTTCATCATCTTTGAGAATATTGCCCGTGCTTTCTTCTTTGGCTATTATCTCCGGATCATCGTCATTGACACCAGTTTTATCGAGTGCGAGTTCCATATCATTGATAATCGAACCTAGGCGGCCATTTAATTCGTATAAGTTAGCAATCGCAATGGTTTCTTGCTTCATGGATGAAATCAAAAGATCCAGGCTTACACTTTTACTTTTTTCTTCTTTTTTCGATTTTTGGAGTTTTAGTTCACCGCCATTTGCGAGATAATCCAAAGACAGTTTTTTGATGGTTCCGATCAAATCATCATTAAACTCCGCGTTAACCAGTTTCATAAATGCAGCAGAGGCAATGGCCAATTTCAATTCAGCGTATTGACCTTCATCCAAAGCATTTGTGATTGCTGTCGCATCGGAAAGATTAATGAGTTTGGTATTGAGAAGATGATTTCCGATATCAAAAATTCGGTAATCTGTCAGAAGCGTTGAAACCTTTGCGTTTGCTTTCGCCAGGATTTTCTTATCAATCATTACTCCTGCTTGTTCAGCTAGTGAAAAAGCAAAGTCTGTCGCAAGATTAGTGAACACATTGATGTTTAAATGGGTTTCATCCGATGCTTCTTCATTGATAAATATAGACTGAAGAGAAAAGTTTTCAGGCAAACTCATTGGCTCAGAAAAGCTTACCTTTTTATTTGTGAGTACATCTAAACACCCAGCTGTTGTATCGCAGATCATTTTTGTCTGCTCATCTGCTGTTAATTTGACAACAATGGTTTGATTTACATGTTCAGCAATATGTAATGAAAAATTGCCATCGGTTTGGGTGCGTGTTTCCGCAATGGCATCACCTAGACTATTGTCTTCATTGACAAGCAAGGCAACGACCTTGGCTTGGCTAAAAAATCCTTTAGCCGCTTGTCCCGTGATATACCTGGCAGAAGAGTCATGATTACGACTGCAAGCGGAGAATAAAATCAGTATGGCAAGAGAAAAGGAGAAAATTTTTCTATTCATTATTTATCCTTAATTTTGTTATTATCGGTATCATCAGTCAGGATTTTCGCTTTTTAATCTTTATGTTGCCTTGCGAGCGAAAGGGTGAGACTTGATCTGAGTGATAATCAATCAAAATGACTTTGTTGTTTGTTTTTCAGCGACAGAATAGAGCCAATCAAGATTAAATCCCTATTAACCCAAATGTTTTAGGCGTAGTAAGCGGTACGGGAAAGAGTTTGCCTTGTTAAAAATATGATTATTGTTTCTAGTGACGAACTACCGGTATTCATTCGTTGGGAGAATCTGCATCCATTCCCAATTCAGCTTTGGAGTGGTGTAAAATCGATTAAACTTAACAAGTCATATTTGATGGCTGATTAAATACCAACGTATATAGAAGGACAGGGAGTGATGGTGGTTATTGTGAATAATTTATCGATGGGAAACAGAGTCATCGAGGAGGGGGTGATCATTCGATTGACACAGTTCCGGCTGTTATGGTGTTGTGGTCATGAGTGAAGCTGTGCGTCTTGATAAGCGTTTGATTGAATTGATTCGTTGTTCTCGCAGCGAGGCCGAGAAATATATTGAAGGTGGTTGGGTGCTGGTTGATGGTGAGATCGTAGATGAGCCTCAGTTTAAAGTATTGGAACACGAGGTTGAGTTGCATGCGGATGCGACGCTAGCGCCGATTGCGCCGATGACTATTTTGCTGCATTTGGCGACTGGTTTTGATGTGAGCGCTCCCACTGCTGCACTGCAACTGATTGCTCCCGCGACTCGTGCGGTGGATGATGGTTCTGGGATTCGTACACTGAAACGCCATTTTGCCAGACTAATGCCGACAGCGCCGCTTGAAGTGGGCGCGACGGGTTTGCTGGTGTTTACTCAGGATGGCCGGGTGGTGCGTCGGCTGGTTAAGGATGCCAGCAAGAACGAGCAAGAGTATGTGGTTGAGGTGAGTGGTGAGATTGTGGTCGATGGTCTGGAGCAACTTAATAGGGGCATGAAGCTTAACGACAGGCTATTACCTGTGGCCAAGGTCAGCTGGCAAAACGAAAATCGACTGCGTTTTGCGCTCAAGAATGTGCAGCCAGGCCAGATTGAATTTATGTGCCAGCGTGTCGGGCTAACAGTTGTAGCGATGATCCGCATTCGGATTGGGCGTGTGCCGATGGCAAAGTTGCCGCCGGGGCAGTGGCGTTATCTGCCGGCGGGCGTGTTGTTTTGATGGCCGGTGGATAGGTAATTTGATGCCGTTCCCCTTATTTACTGCTCTTCCGGTGGCTCTTGTTCGCGGCGGCGGCGTTCCAATTCCTCTTCCAGGGCGTCGTTGATTACGAGCATGACATCTTCAACGTCGGTGCTGACGGTGCTCTCTGCAAAATGGCCGGTGAGTTTGATGTCGAGAGAGAGATTACCGCTTTCATAGTGACCCCAGATTTCCTTGCCGTAAGCAGTGTTAAGTAGCTCGGGGGCGTAGCGGCCAAAGTAGTCTCTCATGTTGTTGGCATCACGTTCCAGCATCATTGGGGCACTATTATTGCCTGCGGCATTGACAGCTTGTGGCAGGTCTATAATGACGGGGCCGTTATGGTCGATCAGGACGTTGAATTCAGAGAGGTCGCCATGGACGAGTCCAGCACAGAGCATGCGCACGATTTCGTCGACAAGTTTGTCATGGTATTCCAGCGCTTGCTCACGGCTGAAGATGACTTCACTGAGGCGAGGGGCGGCGTGACCGTCGCTGCCAGTAATTAACTCCATGAGTAACACTCCGTCGATAAAACCATAGGGCTGGGGTACACGGACACCGGCGGCGGCGAGTTTATAGAGCGCCTCCACTTCGGCACAGAGCCATGCTTGTTCGCTCTCTTTCTGGCCATAGCTGGTGCGTTTTTGCATGGCGCGGGAGCGGCGACTGTTGCGCGTTGTCCGACCCTCCTGATACTGCACGGCCTGCTTGAAGCTACGTTGATTGGCTTCTTTATAAACCTTGGCGCAGCGCACGAATTCGCCACAACGAACCATGTAGACTTGGGCTTCTTTACCACTCTTTAACTGACAAATGATATCGTCGATTAGGCCGCTATCGATGAGTGGATGTAATCTCTTTGGTATTTTCATTGGGCTCTTTGTTTAATGTTAGGGGCTATTATAGCAAGCAGACACGAGATCTTGTATTTTACTTTTGAGGTGTTGGTTTATTTTTGATCGTTGGGTGAGGCTTGTGCTTTGATCATCCTACTTTATAAAATCTAGCTAGGCGGGGCAGGCTCTGCTGGTTTAAAATGGGGAATTTGTCGGATGATAGCAGTGAGTGAGTTGGAAATCGTCGAATTTAGAGTAATATTTGATCATTTATTCCAGTTTGAGTGGCTGGAAAGTTATTAAAAGGTAGCCAGCGTAGAAGGAGTCGGTGTTTTTTTGAACATAATTCAATCGCATTAAGCAGAGTGGTCAATCGAGTGATAAAGTTATCAGGTGAGAATGTAAAATTTGCCAAGAAATTGCGACAATTATTGAATGCAGAGATACCTGTTTGCCCCGGATGCTATTCATGACGCCTTGGGTTTTACTTGATACTGCACAAGTGCCTGGCAACGGAGGGAAACTGAACTTATACCAACGAGGTGATGAATTTTCGATCAAAATTGTGGGCCGTGGTGAGCTGATGAATAGCCGCGTCCATGGTTCCGAAGAGGCGCTCGCTGAGCATACCTGTGCGAGGTTGGTCGGTTGTTCAAATCCACGATTGCTCATCGGTGGCTTGGGCATGGGGTTTACTTTGGCGGCGGCGCTCCGACACGCCGGTGAACAAGCGCAGGTCGTGGTGGCTGAATTAGTGCCCGAAGTGGTCGAATGGAATCGGGGGGTGCTTGGGGAGTCTGCGGCGCATCCACTCGAAGATCCGCGAGTGATTGTGCACGAAAAGGATGTTGCTCGCATTATAAAGGGTGAGCAGCAAGCTTACGATGCTATTTTACTGGACGTGGATAACGGTCCTGAGGGACTCACTCGCAAGAAGAACAATTGGCTCTATAGTATAGGTGGGTTGAACGCGGCATACGCGGCGCTGCGTCCTCAAGGTGTATTGGCTGTGTGGTCGGCCGGTCCGGCTCCAGAGTTTTTGCAACGCCTGCGCAAGGTGGGATTTGAGGTGGATGAGATGCGTGTGCGTGCCCATGGATCGAAGGGGGTGAGGCACATTATCTGGTTCGCCAGACGTGTGGTTTAAATGTTAGAGGGTTTGTTTAGGTAATGGGAGGAAAAGTGTATGAGCGACAATCAAGCGTCAAAAGCAAAACTGGATCAAATTATTGCTGAAAACCGTCGTTATCAGGACGAGCGGGCAAAGTCATACCGTGAATTGGCAATAAATATGTACCCATGGATATGCGGTCGTTGCAGCCGTGAATTCACCCGGCAAAATCTTTCTGAGCTCACGGTGCATCATCGGGATCACGATCATGATAATAATCCAGCGGATGGCAGTAACTGGGAATTATTGTGCATGTATTGCCATGATAATGAACATCAACGGCTATTAGAAGCCACAGGTGCCGGAGAAGAAAAAAAACAGAGCCAGGCAGCGACCTTCAATCCATTTGCAGACCTAAAAGACATGCTTAAAGACAAGTGATGTGGTCAAGTCGACAAATACTCCATTTCAGCAGAATATGGGATTTATGAAATTAACGCTTGCACAGGCTGGTTTTTATTATTGAAGTCTAATTTAGGCTTTAAAATATTTAACTGATATTGGGTAGCCCATCATTTGATCACGCAGGGGGTTTCTTCAGTTTGGGATACAATCCGTATTCCTTTGTGAAATTAATTTAAAAATCTGTCAGCACCTGAAAGACTGGCTCAGGGCTCAGGAATCGATGCTGTGTTAGAGGTAAATAGTGAATGAGATAGGATCTTAGATGATGAAGGAACTTTTTTCTATGTTAAGCGAAGAAGAGCTAGATCGCCTTGATAATTTTTTACTTGAGCGTATCGATGATGATACAGATACCACGGATAAGGATGAGGGGGTATTGGATGTTTCTGAACTGGATGGATTGTTTGCGGCGATTATTAGCGGTCCGGTTCTCATTCAGCCATCCCAATGGTTACCAGCAATTTGGGGTGACTTCGAGCCGGTGTGGGAAAGCGAGCAAGAGTTCCAGGATGTGTTCTCATTGATGGTACGCCATATGAATAGTATTGCTAGCATGCTGATGGAACGCCCGGAGGATTTTGAGCCACTGTTTCTCGAACGAGAAGTTAAGGGTAAGTGTTACACGCTTGTTGATGATTGGTGTAGTGGTTATGTGCGAGGTGTTGCTTTGGCTGAAAATCAATGGGAGAAAGGTGGCCAGGACATGAATGTTATGTTGCTACCAATAACCACATTCGCTAGCGAAGATGGTTGGCAGCTACTTGAAAAATTTAATGATTCTGAAATTGAAAAAATTCAGAAAAAAATTCCTTCTGTTGCACGAGAAATCCATAAGTATTGGTTGACACAAAGGAGAGGTGAAAAATCCTCTGCGGCACCCATTCGTCGTGAGTCACCACGGGTGGGTCGTAATGATCCCTGTCCATGCGGTAGCGGCAAGAAATACAAAAAATGTTGCTTGCATTAGAGGTAAAAAATGGAAGGTATACTTTAAAAATGATTTTTTAAAAAAATCTAGGTAATGCCTTTACTGATGCCTGACATAAACTTTGAGCTAACAATTAATATACCATGGATGTAACAAAACTTACCCTGTACGACGTTATGTGGGCGAATCAATCGACTGAATGGCTGGATGATCCATACCATGTATTTCGCGATGAATTGCTTGCTAAATACTATCAATTGCCATTGCATATGCAAGTGATGATGCAATTGATGGCAATCGACTACGGGGTGATTACCATTAGCGATTTAAATCGCAGTTTAAAGGGTTTGGATATCTGTGATGACAATGATAATTCCTTTAGCATTAAGGCGACCACGGATTATATGCAACAGCTGTATGTCTCGGGCATGGTTTTGCAATACGCAAATCGTACCGAATATATGTGTCATTTTTTGATCACTGAAGTGGTGATGCGGGAGGCAGTGGCACAGGGTAATATTGAACGATGGATTGGCGCACTGCAAGAAAATATAACGGGTTTCTTACCTGATTTTTCAGCCTCTGGTTTTCACCATGAGCACTGCATTCGTGCATTTCGCTGCTTTGTATCTGTGGGCAATGTGAAAGAGGCACAACGTTGCTTAAGCCTGCTTGAGCGGACCTCACATTCAGATCCAATGCTAAGTCCATTGGTTTTGATGGGGCTTAATCCGTTTGACATAGATTGGTTAACTCGCTTGCCTGATGAACTTATATGTCGAGCGTATCAAGAAATTACTCGCATGCGATTGTTGGCACTATTGCCCGTCGCAGATTTAATTCCGGTGATGGAGAAAAAACTTGCCAGAGTGTATGACAAACCAAGCCAGGAGTTTTTGTTTATCGCCTTAACCGATGCCTATCTCATGACCGGGCAGCACCAGGCTTTGCAGGATTTATTAAATGTCACTGATATGGTTGAGGTGGATGCTATCCGTGGTTGTTTAGCTTTTATGCAAGGTGACAGTACGCAAGCCGTGACTTTATTTATATCCGGACTTGAAAAGATAAGAAGACAAAAAGGCATTAGCAAAAAAAAGAGTCATTATTTTCGCTCCCTCAGTGGTTTGTTTTATCCCATGGCTTTGTTGACGCGTGACAATCGACAGTCGATGACGCTGGCTGTGGAGTTTTTACAAAAACAGCCCAAGCACATGATGCCTCCACTGGATCGATATTATCAAGAGTTACTGGTAATTTTTAAAGCTATTTATAGGAATGATGAATCCGATGGGAGGCTGGTGTCTTTATGTAATAAACAGCATCTTCCTAAGAATTTTTTTGGTTTGATGAATGCTTTTTTACATGCGTGGTTTTCACCGAAGGTTGGTGTGCAAAAGAAAACCCATATTGTTGCCATCAATGATCGACTTAAAGCAAGTCAATTGCACTGGTTGGAATATCAAATGCCAGCGCTGTTTAGTCGGTTGGAAATTAAGGAAAATAAAAATTCATTTAATGTTTTCGAGCATTCGCAGTGGTGCCAGGTGGCAGACATTTATCGAATTAAGGAGCCCTGGGAGCGATCTTTAGATGCTTTGTCGGAATTAACATCAGAGGCGAAGCCTTCTGTCAATGAAACGCAAAATAAAACTATGCGTTTAGCCTGGTTTATTGATACGACGCATCGAAATGCAGACATTGAAGCACGGGAACAGAAAATACTTAAAAATGGAGAATGGTCGAAAGGTCGTCCGGTTGGTCTTCAACGTTTGCATCATAGCAATACCTTTGATTATTTTACCGATCAAGATCGGCGGATATGCGCTTGTATCCAGGAAGACTCTGGGTGGAGCGGGCATTTGGGCAGATTTTATCGGTATCACGAACCCTCTTATGTTTTCGATATGGTGCAGGCATTAACTGAAATGGCGGGCCATCCCTCGTTGTTCGATAAGCATCATCCGACGCGACCCCTGGAGTTAGTGACGGCAACGCCCGAGTTACGGGTGCGCGAGCTGGGGGATCAAGTGGAAATCACTTTGCATCCCGAGATGCCAGGCGGTGTGGCGGGTTATGTCGTAGAGAAACGGGATACACGGCGTCTTGCATTTTTTAATATGAAAGAAACGCATGCCAAGGTTTCGGCAATACTTAAAAAAGGTTTAAAGGTGCCCAAACAAGCGCTGGAAAAAACCCAAGCGATTATTAGTTCGCTGGCGCAAGATGTCACGGTGCATTCTGATTTCGATACCGAAATCGCACAGTCTACTTTAGTGGAGCCCGATATTGCGCCATACATTCAATTGTCACCGCTGGATGATGGCTTGCAAGTGCGTATGTTAATTAAACCGTTTGGTGCAGCAGGGCCAGATTATCCGCCCGGTGAAGGCGGTAAAAATTTGATGGTTGAGATTGAAAATCAACGGTTGCAAACGAAACGTGATTTAGAGCAAGAGACCCGTGTGTGTGATCAGCTGGTTGCCGCTTGTCCGGTATTGCAGCAGCAAAATATTCAGGATTATGACTGGTCAATTGAAGACACGGAAGAATGTTTTGAATTGGTATTGCAATTACATGAGGTATCAGAACAAGCCAACATTGAATGGCCTGAAGGTGAGAAATTCAAAGTCACCCGAGAGCTATCGACGAATCACTGGCAAGTCAATGTCAAACGTCAACGCGATTGGTTTCATATGTCGGGTCAACTCACCGTCGATACCAATAAAGTAATGGATATGCAGAGTTTGTTAGCGTTAATTGACACCACGTCGAGCCGATTTTTGCCTGTTGGCGAAAATGAATTTATTGCGCTCACACAACAGTTTCGTGAGCGCCTTGATGCCTTGGCGGCGTACACCGAAGCCGATAAAGATGGGCGGCGATTTGCACCGGTCAGTGCGTTAGTGATGGAAGATGTCATTGATGAGCTAGATAATGTCAAAACCGATAAGCATTGGCGAGCGCATGTTGCTCAGATTAAATCTGGAGAAACATTGGTGGCTGAGGTGCCGTCAACGTTAACGGCTGAGTTGCGCGACTATCAGTTGGAAGGGTATCGCTGGTTAGCACGTCTTGCTCATTGGGGCGTTGGTGCCTGTTTAGCCGATGATATGGGTTTAGGGAAAACGCTCCAGGCATTGACCTACCTTGTGAAACAAGCCCCACAGGGACCCAGTTTGGTCGTGGCGCCAACCTCGGTATGTATGAACTGGTTGGATGAGTGTTCGCGTTTTGCACCTACGTTAATGCCTATTTTGTTATACGATGTGAGTGACAGGGCGAGTCAACTGGCTGAATTAACCGCTTATGATGTGTTGATTTGCTCTTACGGCTTGTTACAAATAGAGTCGGATTTATTGTCTAAGGTGGCTTGGCAGGTAGTGGTGTTGGATGAAGCCCAGGCGATTAAAAATATGCATGCTAAGCGCTCCAAAGCTGCTATGCAATTGCAAGGTAATTTTAAAATGATTATGACAGGCACACCGGTCGAGAATCATTTAGGTGAATTGTGGAATTTGTTTCGTTTTATTAATCCGGGATTATTAGGATCATACGAGCAATTTACTGCGCGTTATGGTCAAGCTGAACAGCAATATTCAGAGGCGCGTCAGCGGTTAAAATGTTTGATACAACCGTTTGTATTACGTCGTAACAAAAGTCAAGTGTTAAAAGAATTGCCACCGCGCACCGAAATTGTGATTCAAGTTAACATGAATGAAGAAGAAACGGCATTTTATGAAGCCTTGCGTTTGCGTGCCTTGCAAAATTTGGATAATAGCGCGGAGAAAGCCGGAGCCAAGCATTTGCAAGTATTGGCAGAAATCACACGTTTGCGCAGAGCGTGTTGTCATCCGCAATTAGTGATGCCTGATATTGGCATTAGCAGCGCTAAATTTACTGTCTTTAAGAACATTGTTGCCGAGTTACTGGAGAATCGCCACAAAGCTTTGGTGTTCAGTCAGTTTGTTGCACACCTGAGTTTGCTGAAGGCGTATCTGGATGAGGCTAACATTGCTTATCAATATTTGGATGGCTCCACAACAACTAAACAACGCAAGCAACGGGTGGATGCTTTTCAGGCAGGTGAGGGTGATATTTTCTTGATTAGTCTAAAAGCGGGAGGGGTCGGTTTAAACCTGACGGCGGCAGATTATGTGATCCACATGGACCCGTGGTGGAATCCGGCGGTGGAAGATCAGGCCTCGGATCGAGCGCACCGGATTGGGCAACAGCGACCCGTGACCATTTATCGATTAATTGTCGCCCATACTATCGAAGAACAAATTGTCAAGTTACATCAGCAAAAACGCGATCTCGCGGATAGTCTGTTAGAAGGCACTGATGTCAGTGGAAAAATTACCACCGATGAACTATTGGCTTTGCTGCGCTTGTGAAATAGATACCCAAAACACTTGAGATTTAGGCTTTATTGCAGCCCTATTTTTGCCCTGACTGCGTTGAAACTCCTCACAATAGCTGGGCTATTACTCGTCGTTTCGCCTTGTCAGGACAAAAGTATGTCTCGCACTCAATACCTAAATCTCAAGTATTTTGGGTATAGGTTTGCAGGCGCTTACGCCAACCTGGCAACCAACGACTTTCATCTCGGGGGGCATTTTTAACGCGGCGAGTTAATACATAGTCAGCGGCATCAACAAATTCTTGCATCAGGTTTTCTGACTTACCCCACATGTGCTGAAGCACCTGGGCTAAACCCCAGCCCTGATCCTTGTAGCGTTCATTGGGGGATATGCCTTCCCCTTTAAAATTGACGTAGTCTACCAGTGCATACACCCCATTTTTTTGCATGGCGATGTGATAAAAGTTTTCCTCCACATGTTTTCTTTCGAAAGGGTTTTTTATTTCTTTGAGAATTAAAGGTAAGGCATTTTCCAGGCGATTAATGATGTATTGCGTTTGTTCACCCATAGTATTTTGCAAAAGCTGTCTGAGTTGGGCGGCAAATTTTCCATGTCTCTCTGCAATAAATTGTTCCCTTGAGTTCCAGGGTGGATATTTAACATTAACCAGCCAAGCGGGTAGTTGCTGGGTTTTTGCTAGGTGTTCCAGCAAGGCGGGAAAGCTTTCTTGAAAATGATGTTCGACACCCTGTGGATACCATATAAAATGGCCGATGCCTAGTGACGGAAAATCCTCCCCCTGATTCCATACCACAAGATTCTCCAGCCTACCATCAGCTTCATTTAACCAGATTTTTTGGCCAATTTCTTGTGCTTGGCTTTGAGACACTTTAATCTCTCTTGGCTCGGAATAATGCAATGCCACTTCATTGAGTATTATCAGTGATAACAGAAAAAAAAGAGCCCAGGCCAGTGGTGTTTTCGTAGCTAAAATTTTTTTGAAGCTCATTAAATAATAAACATCCATAATAAGGTATGTTGGGATAAGCAATACCATGATATAGATCTGGCAGTTGATATCCAGTCGCGTTTTGGGTGCACCCCAGCTCAGGGTTTGGGCTTGGTTTCAAACACCTTTATTTTCATGGATGAAAATGCAGAGCGTATAGGGATATATTCACAGCGTGTTTTGAAATTAAGCCCAAACCCTGAGCCTTCAGCGAGCGGTGCAAAATAAGTAGATGTCTGGATATCAACTTCCGGGGCTATATTCGCCGAAACGTTATATGATAGCGTATTTAATGGTAAGAGTGGTAGGGCTGATTCGCTAAGTATTTTCTGGTGTCATATGTTATGGCGCATACCATGAGTGTGTATTCCACTGGTTTCACCCAGATGGCTAATTGATAGGCCTGCAGGTGTTCACTGTGTAAGTTGATTCCTGAAAAATAGGAAAATAGTAGGGCGAAAGACATTACCCAGGGCGTAATATAATTGCGCATGGCAGTAAAGGGTAATACCCATAAAAGATACCAGGGGTTAATCACTGGGGATAATAATAACAAACTGCCAATTAATAGATCTCCCCGTATGTTTGCAACAGTAGTTTTTCGAAACAGTATAAAATAATAAATCATCACTGCTATAAATAATCCGCCACATAACATTTTTGCATGCGGGTTTGGCATTAGGTAACTAAACAGACTATAAATGGCGGCGTTAAATTCCCAATGTTGGCCAAAGGCGAACAGCCCCGAAGATTCATTTCCTGCCATGAGAAAGGGAGTATACATCACCACAATGGTCAGAAAAAAAAGTATACATTGAGTAAGTTTGAATCTAAATAAAATGTAGACGGCAATGATCCAGGCAAAAGGTTTGCTGCAAACACTGAGTCCAAGGCAGATAGCCGCCGTTTTGGGTTTAGTCGAAAAAAAATAAATGACAGCAATGAGAAATACAATGCCTAATATATCCGGGTGGGCGGTAAATGCCACCTCTTTAATAATCAATGGATTCCATGCATAGAGTAAAATATTTCTGGCCTTGGTTAGTGTGACTAACATGAAGATTATAGCAAGGTTGCAAACACTATAAATGATTTTTAATCCTAATATATCAGCCGGGAATAATCCATGGGATAGCCAAAAACTATATTGCAGAAGAGGGGCGTAGATTGTTTTGATATCCGGGTAGTTAATTTGATTTAGCAGGTTTTGATAGATGGCAGGAATGGATGTATCGGAAAAGTAATCGCTGGGTGCGTGCTGATAAGGATTGCCTGATTCAAAGAAGATATAACCATCCCATAAATAGCGAAAAAAATCATCTTCAAATTGTGGTGTGGCGATGATACCAATGATATGGAATACAATTGAAAAGCCAATAATTATTTTGATGGAAGGGTTGCTGTTGTGATGAAATATTTGATATGCCATATAGCCATACAAGGCGAAAGCAATGGCAAACAGAGCAATATAAGGAGTTATATCGATGGCTGTTGATTGGTTGGAATAAAAAGTTAACACCGTATAAACAAAAGTACTGAGCAAACCTAAGCTGATAAGTTTTCCTGAGTTTTTTTCAGTGCCAGCATTGAATGAATGTGTGGCTGTGTTATGAATTTTTTTTCGTTGTTTGTTGATTATCATGATTTAGGTTTGTCGTGCTTTCTGGTATGGTAGTTAATGCTTTTAAGGTCAAGATAAACGTCGGGAGATAATCAGGTATCATGTATCACAATAAAAAAGTTTCTGCCATTATTCCCGCAAGAGATGAAGAGCAATCGATTGCTCAGGTTGTCTCTGGGCTGTTTGCATTACGGGACCCTGCGGGTCAACAAGTGTTTGATCATGTCATCGTTTGTGACAATGGCTCGTTAGATAATACCGCACAAGTGGCACAACTTGCCGGTGCGATACTTGTTTTTGAATCACAGCCTGGTTATGGCATTGCCTGTTTGACGGCGCTGTCTGCCATGCCTGACAGTGACATTGTTGTTTTTATTGATGGCGATCATTCATTTTATCCCGAGCAAAGTATTCGCTTGATTGAGGCCGTTTACCAAGGTGCGGGTCTTGTTATCGGTTCTCGTGCCAAAGGCAATATGCAATCCGGTGCGTTAACTTTTCCGCAAAAATTTGGCAACTGGCTAGCCACAACCTTGATTCGATGGGTATGGCGAGTGCCTATTTCTGATTTAGGTCCGTTTCGTGCCATATCATTTAGCGCATTGCAGACCATACGAATGCAAGATATTCGCTTTGGTTGGACTGTTGAAATGCAAGTGAAAGCCATTCAACATCATTTGATTGTCAAAGAATGCCCGGTGGATACACGAGCACGCATTGGTGTTTCGAAAATTAGCGGCACCCTAGGCGGTGTGATTGGTGCAGCACTGGGAATATTTGGTACGATATTTACGTTATGGTGGCTTGAGCGCAAGACCAAACGCAAACGTTCAAAATGGTTGAATCGCTAAGAATAGCTTTCTATCTTTTACTGTCATTTAGCTTGGTTCAGGTCCCAGTCATAGTCATGATCAATTTTTCCTTGATGGGTAGCCAAGGCATTTGCTAATGATGAATCTGCATATTTGATGAGATGCTTTAACAGTTGCTTATTGTCATCGCCAAAATCTTCTTTATACCAATGATATATGCTGGATACGATAATTTTGCTTCCTTTAAAGCGAACACCGCGTGGATGATTAACGAAGGCTTTGGCCGCCGTTTCTAGCATTTGCTCCATATTTTGTGCCGTGTAAACGGTCTTTGATAAGTTAGGACAACCCAAGCTGGCACAGTTTACTGCGTAGTGTATTCTGTTATCTTTAAAGATTGGGCGTAATATTTTATGTTCGATATCGTTTAGTGATAGTGATTGTCCGGTAATGGTAATGATTTCATCATCCCAGGGGCCAAACGAAAAAAAACCACCTAATTTGGTAATAGATTTTACTGGATAGTTATCAACAATTAATTTTACAGTTAAAGCGTTATAGAGATTAATCCAGTAGGCTTTTTGCACTGCCCGAGCATATTGCCGGGGATCGAGAGATTGCATGTGCTTGAGATAGTTCGCGAGTTTTTGTTTGTTGCTACCGGCGACGGCTTGATAATTAAATAAATTAATCTTACTGGGGGTTTGATCCACTAAGTATTTATCTAAAATGTATTGCCAGTCATCATGGTTTATGGTCTTTTCAGATTTTTCCGCAAAAACACTCCAATATTTTAAGTAATCATCAGTCGCCATTGAACTCATGGGATAAAAGAATAATAAAATGATGCCAAGGATAGCTAGCAAATTGGTTTTCATATTATTTATACTCGTTGAGTGTGTGGATCAGGGTAAAAAATCGATCATATCTTTTTACCCTGATGGTTATTTTAGTGAAAAATTAAAAAGCAGCGCTCAGTGTTAAACCGAAGATATCAATTTTTGAGGTGTTACGGCCTTTGACGACTTTGGCGTAATTCGCGGCAGCATTGAATTTTTTAAAAAATTGATAGGAGACACCAAGATTAGCCGTTTGACGGTTCTCTGCTAAGGTGGAAAAATCGCCACTAAAGTCGGAATCGGTAATATCTGTTTCTCCGAACGATTCGATGACATGGTAAGCGGCACTGACACTAAAACCTCGGACGATTTGAAAATAAGATGTGAGATTGACAAATATTTCATTAGGCACATCTTTGTTGCGAAACCGATAACCGCCTTCACTGGCCAAGGCAATTTTAGGGGAGAGTATTTTTCCTATCAATAACGATGACTCTAAGCCGGAGGCACCGTCACCGATGGAGTTAACTTGATCGGTTTCATAATCTCCTGCCACAGTGGCAGCAAGGCGTAATACCATGCTGGGGATGCCATTGTGGATAAACTCATCCTGGAACCGCCAGTTGATACCAAGCAAGCTATCTGTTTGACCACTTTCAGAGCCGAGTGGGTCATAGTCTGTCTCGGCATAACCGAGTCTCAGATCGGTGGATAAATTGTCCGAAATACCATAACTAAAATTTAACCAAGTGGTATCGAGTGAGAGTTTAGCTTTAAGCGTCTCTTTATCTCGTCCTTTCCAGAACTCATCATCGGATTGACTGACTTGACTGAATGAGGCAGAGAAAGATTGTGGTGCTGGCAGCCAAGGACTGGCGGCCAATACTAGGTTGGTATTTAATAGGGTGATAGCCAATAAAGTCATTTGCTTCATGGTTTATCCTTTCCATCCGTCGGTGATAAATTACTGGCCAAATCGTTTGCCTAGGTAGGCCAATGCAGATTGTTTTTCTGCTTGGCTTAATTCGCTGAGGCTGGATCCGTCGGCATTGATTTCGGTAATAATATTATTTGCTGTTTTTTCGTCCAATGTGTCGCTGCTTAGAGGGCAGCTGTTACAGATAATTTTTTTGTGTACCACGACTTTTCCTTGATTGTACATGCCGCTTAAATTATCTCCTCCAGCACTTGAAAATGAGCCTGAGGCTGAGCACACTGTGGCACCTATGAAGAGTGACATACCGATAAGGACACTGGATAAGGTTGAGTGTTTCATAGTAGATTCCTTCTCTAATTTTGGGATAATTAATTGGTTAAAGTAGTACGACGAAGCAGCGATCGAAAAATTACAAAAAATTTTATTTTTCGAAATATTGGGTACAAAAGTACCCCATTCTTATGAGTGTTTGGGAGGGATTGCTAGCAAGGATGCTTTGCTAATATTTCCAGCGAATTCCCATGGTGTAGCGATTGTTTTGGTAGGCATATTTGGCGAGCAATGAAGCGTTATTGCTGTAGGCATATTCACCCAGTAATTTAATGCTTTTGCCGATATAACGAGAGAATCGTAATCCGGCCCTGATGAGTTCTTCTTCGCCAAAGATATATCGGTTTGTGGCAATTCGGTTGGGGTCAGGATAATCAATGTGTGTGAAGTCGCTGAATAATTCGCTACGCCATTTGGGAGATAGGTTTAATGAGGCAATGCCGCCGATGGTATGGCTTGCTGGTGAGTGGCTTTCTGCCAACACTTTTTTATCGTCTTCTATGATGTAACTGTCTTGTCGGTTGTTATGACTAAAACGGTAAAACAGCAGCAGTTTTTTTTCATTTAAGCCGAGTTGCCATTGGGTTTCAATTTCTTGGCGTTTGCCTTTTAAATGCTTAAATTTTCTGCTGAGTGCTTTGAGGGTAACGTGGGTGAGTTGTAGGGTGAGGCGTTGGCCAATGGAAAAAGTCCGTTGAAATGTTATATGTGAGGCTAAATTTTGTTGAAAATCATTGCCACCCAGGGTGAGTTTCTCCATATTAGTGCCAAATGTCATATCCATGATGGAAAATGACTTGCTGTAATTGATGGTAAAGCTGAGGGCACTGTAGTCATACTGATTTTGGGTCGCATAGTTCAGTAGATAGCTGGAAATTTCAAAGTCAATGGCCGGCAGTAATTGAGCCCGTACTAAAAAGTAGGCGGTAGCAAATTGGTCTGCGGCATTGCTGGTATCGTTGGTGTGCAGATGGCGATAGAGTGCCACATTGTTGTCCACACCGACATCACTTCGAATCATGGCTCGCCACTGAGAGTTAATAAAAAATCTTTTGTTAGTCCATGAGTTTGCGCTGTAGTCGTCGGTGATTAATGCGTGCTGAGTGTATTTGGGTTGAGGACGTTTATCGGTGATTTTGGCAAGCATATTTTTTGCCAGATGTTTTAGATCTTTGTTGTCTGTTTGGCTGTGTGTTTTATCAAACCAGTCAACGGCTTCATCATAGCGTTTGAGCTTGATGCTGACCAAGCCCAAATTATAATAAACCAAGGGAGCGAGCTTGGTATTGGTGCGAGCTTTGATAAAAGCGTCGTAAGAGGATGGATAATAACCCAGTTTATAGTTGGTGACACCTAAATTATATTCTAGTTGTGCGCTATCCATACCGGCTGCTCGCACCTGTAAAAAGCGCTGGCGAGCGGTAATGTAGTCTTCGTTTTGAAAGGCCTCTTTGCCTTCGATAAACCATTGATTGGCATCTTTCCCAAAAGCGGAGTTGACCAGGCAAAGACTGATCAGATATAAACTAAGGACGATGGTTGTTTTTGTATTAATAAAATACAATGTGCGCTCTCCCCAAAAGGACACGTATACCAGTGAGCTTATGTTTAGCTCATCTAATTGTTATCGTGCTATATCAGTATAGCATATTCGATGGGTTTTCAAATGGTTGGGGCAAAGTGCGGTAACTCTGTGTGAAATCAATATTTTTATTGGTGCGGGGCTGCGGGTTTTGCTAGTTCGGGTAACTTTTTGTTGGGAAGTGGCGTTGGGGTGGGGGAGGCGTAGGTTGGTAACCCGCTGGATTGGCGATTGTCATTTGAGCGGCTTTTTGGGTTGTTTGATTCCGCAAGATCCGATGCTTTGGTGGGGGGAAATTGAATAACTCGAGGGATTGTTTGGCTGAGGTCTTCTTCTAGGTCAATCACCTGCATGGTGACTTCATCAAGTGCGTCGATTTTGTCAGCCATCGCGCTGAGTGGGATTGTTAAGCTGATAAAAACGAGTAACATTGTTTTAGGTAAGTGTTTCATTGTCGTACTCACATGCGGATGATGTTATTTGGTGGGCTGGGGGTTGTTGAAGCATGATTTACCGCCGATAGCGAAACCTTAAATTCTTTAACGTTTCCATTATATTTGAGATGTGCTGTCATTTCGCCCTGAGTGGGGTGATGAGCAATGACTGTCAAAGCTAATAAATTGTTGCCAGCGTATAGATCTCCCTGCCATTCCACGTATTGTTGGCCTGGGAATGGGGTAAGTTCCATATGCTCTGGTAATTTGACAGAAAATGTAACATCCGTTAAATCATTAGGGGCATTGAATACCATATTTACCAAGCGTGGTTGGTGCAATGCTAAGGTAATATTTTGTACTGAGTTTGTTTGCTTAATTGTTGGTTTGAATAAGCTGGTACCAGCCACAAACAACAATATACTCGCGGCTAAGGCGCTTGTAAAACCATAGCTGAACCATTTTATTGGTTTACTGGTTTTGGTTGCTGCAGGTGGCAGGCAAGTACCGAACGCAATGCTCGGGACAGGTAATGAACGCAATTCTTGGCGTAATGATTTTTCTGCAGCTAAGAATTGAGAGCACGATTGACACTGCTCGATGTGGTGCAATACTTGATGGCGCCAATCGTTTGCTAAATAGCCGTCAAGTAAGTCATGTATATGCGTTTTCGCTTGATTGCAATTCATGTTATTTTCCTACAGAACGATCATTTCAGGTAATCGATATTGCTGGTCCTGGAGCTGTGCCCTTAGCTTACTGCGTGCCCGGTGTAATCTTGATTTTAAGGTGCCGAGGGGCAGGTCGGTAATGGTTTGTATTTCTGGCAAGGTATAACCCTCAATATCATGTAAGATGAGCAGTAATCGATGTGGCTCACTCATTTGCGCCAGGGCATCAATAATTTGCTGTTGGCGCTGGGATAATTCCACGGCATATTCAGGGCCTGGCTCATTGCTGGGCTGATTTTCCCAGACCTTGGTTAGCGCTTCTGAGTGATCAAATGATTGATTGTCAGGCATTTTTTTGTGAAGATTTTTTTTTTGGCGCCATTGATCAATAAACAGGTGGTAAGTTACCTTGGCAATCCAAGCGGTGGCGCCGTTTCTTGATGTTAATGTTTTTTGTTGGCTGATAATGCGTACCACCACATCATGTGCTAGATCTTGTCCGTCAATAGGGCACCCGGTTAGCCGGACGGACAGACGATAAATGGTCTGCCAGTGCTCTTCAATAAACTGATTTATCGCTATTTTTTTATTGCTTTTATGAAAAAAAATCATCGTTTGTATCATCCCAATAGATACTTCACCGTCATTGAAGTTTACACTCATGAGTGTGGTAACGCTGAGTTAAACGTAAGCAATGGCAGTGGCTCGCTGTTTATAAATACGAAATTTAGTGAATTAAGGTTCCCTAATTGGGTTTTGATGGTTGTATTTTGTTCTTTGTAAGAGCGTGTTCTATGAATGGATGGAAGTCGATTGGCCATCCAGCCCATATGAACTCTTTTGGGAAAACATCTATGGAATCAATCTTCTTCGCGATTTTTAGTTGTTAGGTCGATGAATGTCAGTTGGAAAATAAAAGATTTCAATAATAATTTGCATGAGAAATAAACAATCCCCTAGGCAAGCGCTTGTCAAAAGATATAAACTTTAAGATAAATATGTAGTTTTTCAGATAATAAAATATCTTTTGGGTATCTCTTGTAAAAAATAATAAAAATACAATCGCAAGGCGCGTATTAAAAAATGTGGGTGAGGGTGAATCATGGTTATTTATACGAATACACGCCATTGGGAATTGGGGATGGTGGTACTTATTGTCTTATTCTTTGTTGGTTGTGCCGAAACATTACCCTCTAATCCGAAAAAGCTTGCGGCGTCTACAAATTCTGTCAGTCTTGCTGAAAAGATACTGCAGCGCAATGCCCGGGTAAATGGTGCGTGGTCTAATCCGGTGACCTTAGGTGTTGAGAGCATAACAGGCACTGCAGAAGCTTATGTGCACGGTCCTATGGTATATGCGACAGGAGCGTCGCAACCTTTTAGTGTTTGGCGTTTACATTCCGATCTTGACCCCGTCAGTGGCGAGTTTTTGCAAAGCAAAACCGTCATACGCCGACAAGCGGGTGATATCAGCCAATGGCTGGATTCGCTGCCTATGTCCGTCGAGGATGTGGGAACGTCAAGTTTTCCACAAGTTATTATCGATCAAGCTAACAATAGTGGCTATGCGTTGTGGGTTAATGCAGGTGTGGTTTATTTAAATCAGTTTGATGCCAATGTCAACGCTTGGGGTATGCCATCTCAAGTAGGAACCGGTTTGTGGGGCGAATTATTTTTACGTGCCGATGGTTCTGTCACCGTTGTTTGGGTAGAGCGGGCAAATAATCTGACTCAGATTCACCGGCGTCGCTATTCTGCAGCCATGGGCTGGGATGAGTTGGCGACCTTAACTCGAGGCACTGTTGGTGAAGCACTTGAGGTGTTAGCGATGGATGGGGTGGAAATATCACTGGATCATTTTACGATTGCCTGGGCGGAAAATAGTGCTCAGGGGGTCACCCTATGGAACGCTAGTTATCAGGTAGCGAATGGCTGGAGTGTGCCGATGGTTGTGGTGAACCAAGATTTACCATTCATTGATGAAATACCGCAGCTGCTACTGGCTTATGATGAAACCACGCAATCCCATGAATTAGCTTTTACCACGGTGATGGCGACGGCGAATAGTGGCATGGCCTATGCTGCAACCCTTACCAGTGAGGGTTGGCAGCCGTTGGAAACGCTTGACATAAGCAGTTTTCCTGATGCGAGAACGGAGCCTGTGCCGCGTTTGGCAAAAAATTCCCAAGGTCATATTGCTATTGTTTGGAATGAGTTCCAACAAGAAATCTCGGAGATTTATTTCGTTGTCAAAAGTCGCCAGTATCAACCCGCTTTGGGTTGGGATGGCGCCGTAGAAGTCAGTGCCCGAGTATTTGGTGGCTCAGCCAGTGCGGAACCCTCTGGTTTCCCCGTTAAATTTATTGATGACATCAATGTGACGCTGGATAACAATGGTAAGGTATCGGTGGTTTGGTTAGAGAAATCATTAGACCGGATTGAATTATTTGCCAATCATCACTTGCCTGCAAGCGCATGGAGTATTCCAGAGTTAATTGCTGAAACAACCGAACCCGATGTGCATATTAATGCCCCTGGTGTACTGATCAACAACGATGGGCAGTCATTGGTCTCATGGCAACAAAGCATTAAAACGGCCATTAAAACGGACTACCAGTTACTGCTGAGTGAGCATATAGGTGCGGGCACGGTGGTAACGCCGCCGCCAGATACGCCGCCCATTAGCGGCAATCCTGATACTGATCCGGTGATCGATTGGGCCGCGCCCGAGCAAATATGGAGTGAGGCATTTGCAAGCAATATTGACAGCTATATTGCGGGTCCTGATGTGAGTATTTCCAATGCCGGCGATGCATTTGTTTCCATCCGGAAAAACAGTGACTTCAACTGGCGCAATGGTGGTTATGCGTCGGTTGACAATGCAATTTACCAATGGGGCCAAACTTCCGGTTGGCAATTGAATTCACCCCTGTCATCGGCGGATGCAGCCACTTCATTTATTCAGGTCAAATGGGCAGAAACAACGAACGATGCTTATGCAGTATGGGCCACTGATAATAACTTATATGTTGCCCATCAAGCGCCCGGTGCAGCTTGGAGTACACCGGTATTAGCCGGTGTGAGTAATCGAACTTATAAAGTTATTCCCCTTGAGAATGGCAATAGCTGGGTTGTTTGGTCGGCTTTTGACGAAACGGGGGTAGTGCAGATGAGTGTTGCGGAGTATATTGCCGGAACTGGATTGCAAGCCGTGCAAACCTTCAATGCAGAAACCGTAACCGAAACAGCAGAACCTATGCTGGATTCGAGCGGCAATATTGTGGTGGCCTGGTTAGCGTCCATAAGTAACTTTGGCTTGCCGACTCAGCCGGTAGAACTCCGGGTCAATCGGTTTGTTCCAGGCAGTGGCTGGGAAACTCCAAGTTCCATTTCTCTCACAGAAGGGTTGATTGCCGATCTTGATCCTTTTAGCAGTCATTTGTATATGGCGCCAGGATTAAATGAATCATTGGTGTTTATCGTGAGTGCAAATACCACGTCATTGGGCCGTTTGTTAATGGCAGCCAGGTATCAAGCGGCAGATGGCTGGAGTGCCTGGGAGAATATTGATTATAACGTTGCGTTGCCGGATCATTTTATTGATCAGCCAAATATTGCTTATAATGGCAAGGGTGATGTGGCAATTGCCTGGACTGAGGAGACGCGGGATAACAACGGCGAAAAAATTTATCGAGTTTATTCGAATCATTATTTGGATATCGCTGATCCTGCGACGAATTCTCATTGGATGATACCGCAGCGTATCTCTTTAGCCGCATCAATGAATGTTGAATCACAACCCGTGATAGATATGACCGCAGATGGTCAGTTGGTCGCCGCCTGGGCGGATCGTGTTGATAACAGCAGCATACTGTATGTGAATACTCGCACTGCTATCGCTGGGTGGTCTGAGGTAGCTCAGCAAATTGTTGTTTATAATGCCGCGATTGATGGCTTTGTCGATTCGATTGGTCTCGATGTGAGTGTTAATGGCATGGTGAAACTTGCATGGCGACAAAGATCAAGGGAAGAATTTGCCTTTAAGCATACGGTGTGGGTCACTGAGCAGAGCTTATCACCGTAGTGATTGTTTTGGTCTTTTCGTAGCCCGTTACGTATCCTTAGTTGCCGTTTTAAAAATGTATCAGATGAATGCAAGATTAGGATAAATGGGTGAAAAAATCAATTTTTAATCCTTATATGGCTAAGCCCTTCGCATGGGCGAAGGAGTCCATGCGCATTTGAACCCATTTTTATAAAATAGCTTATTGTATGCTTGCATCGCATCCAATAGTGCAAGCATTTTTACTAGTAGGTGAAAATGTTTGTTTAATTAAATGGTGGCGCTTTTAAGGTAACTAATACTTCTTTTAAATCATCCGATGGCAGTGGCTCAACAAATCCCTGGATTCGCGCTTTTTCAGCAACTTTGTTTTTCGGCTTCATCGCCAGTAAGGCTTGTTGGAACGCGCCGACTACTTTTTGATCCATTTTAGGTGATGCAACCACATACCATTCGGGATATAGCTTGGTGGTGTGTGCATGTGGGTACTCGGATGTTTGCCGATCAACAATGCTCACTTCTGATAATGATAATTTTCCTTCCTTCGCCATTGCTTCAATAATACCGGTTTTGACAAAACCGGCATCAATCACGTTGTTCATGACAGCTTGCACTATCTGATCTTGACGAGAATAATTGGATGATAAGCTAGCTAAGGAACTAAAGCTAGCAAAGTCACGTTTAGGATCAACGCCATGTGTTTTCAAATGATAAAGTTGAAAAATATTGGCAGCGGCAGATCCTTTTTTGAAGTAAACCACTTTTTTTCCAATCAGGTCCTTAGCCGTTTCTATACCACTATCTTTGCGGGCTATGATAACGCCACCGAGCAAGCTACCAGTGACATTTCGATTCAGCGTAGCGATGGGTTTGAATCCCAGTTTTTCTTGTAAATTAAGCGCAATGGTTGGGTTGGTTAATATGAAATCACTGTTGCCCATTTTAGCGGTGACCATAATAAGTTTGGGGGGGAGATGAACGACAGATATGTGTTTGCCTATTTGGTCACTTATATAATGCCCTATATTACGCCATTTATTATGAGACTTTAATACGCCACGAGGGGTAATAATCGTAAAGCGCACGTCGGTAGCATCTGCATAAATTGCTGTAGTAACGGCAAATAGAACAATCAATAAAATTATATGTTTCATATCATCTCCATTGGGTTTATTGATATTGCTGTTAACAGTTTCGTCATTTAAAGGTAATTCTTGAATTCAGTTTATAATCTTTATAGCGTCTATATTTGGAATAAGTGATTGAGTGACGAATAATAATTGACTTATATGATCATTACATAGATGACATGTGGTAGCACTCGTTATTTATCAACCAATATCTGAATCATTTAGATGGGTTAAGTTTGTGTGGCAAGATGCCGACTCATCCAATAGAGATACACATCCTTGTTAGAAAAAATGTGTTATGAGATGCTAAATCTCTCTATTGTTCAATAAATCATTTAACTTAACTGTTTTCTTCATTGGTTTTTATATCGATACGGGAGTTCGTATACTTGGTTTCACTGAGTCATCAAAAAGATGATTGCATTGACGATTTTTCGCCAACTAACGCGTCGTCATCAACATTGCGTGTGGTTACTCGTTGCCCTGGCTGCGCAACATCTTTTCGAGTTAATCAACAGCAGTTAAGTGCTATGAATGGTGAGGTTCGATGCGGTATTTGTGCCAAGATTTTTAATGCACAGGATCATTTAGTACAAAAAGTTAAAACAGCGAAGTTAGCGACAGAGCAAACGGCGGAAAAAAAATCAAACGAGGTAGTAAAGCATCATCAAAAAATAAATGCTTCTGACTTGCAAGTGTCGGATTTTTCACCGCCAAGCAATTTTTCAAAAATGAGTCAGGCGCAATTCGAGACTCAAGGCATTGCTATTGCTGCCGGGCAACGTATTTCGCCAAACCTTGATCTGAATTCGGAGCTAAGCCCAGATCAACAAGCAGCCGATAGTCCTGCAGATAATGAAGGTGAAGTGACGGATGCTTGTCTGGCCGCTGATTTAGAAAATGAAGATCCATTACAAATAAGCAGTAAGATAAGGAAAAAAATATATCTACTTTTATTATCAATAAGTACAGTGACGTTATTGTCGATTACTTTGGTTTTATTGTATGGCTATTTGAATCGTGACAGCTTAGCCCAACATGTCGAATATCGTCCCTGGCTCGTCAATCTATGTAATGTTGCTGGTTGTGAACTTTCTTTATTTAAAGACACGGCGCGTATTGAAATTATCAATAAAGATATCAGAACCCATCCTTCCCGTTCGCATACGTTGCTGGTGAGAGCTTCATTTATTAATAATGGGGTTTTTACCCAAGAGTATCCTTTATTAAAAGTTACTTTGTATGATTTTAATAAAATAGATGTAGTAACGCGTCGTTTTGAGCCACGAGACTATTTGCCAAAAGGGAAAAACATCGCGGATGGTTTCTCTCCGAATAGCCGTGTCATCGTGGAATTAGAAATGCTTGATGAAAATGAAGCCGCAGTTGGGTATGAAATAAGCTTTCAATAGAGAAAAGCATTAATTGCTAGGGGGCAGAGAGGGCTCGGCAATGGGTATTGGAATCATAGCGTCAAAAATCATTTGCGAACTAAAGTTTCATCATCTGTGAGATTTGGACGTTTTTAATGAAAAATCGGACTCATTGTTAGAGTATGTCAAGTCTGTCGGGTTGTTACCGATATCTTAAGGACAGCTGAAAATGAAGATAACGAATCAATTATTTTACCTATGAAATCAGAAAATCAGATGATAAGAGTAGCAGTATTTGGAGATGATTCCTCCAAGCTACTGGTATCCTCTTATTTAAGAAAATTTACCGGAATGTTTCAGCTGGCTAATGCAGAAGATTCTGATATTGTTGTGTTTCATTTAGATAATAATGAGTTAGAGAAATCCTTATTGGCATTTCAAGAAAATCATCCAAACATTCCTACCATTGTTGTGGCGGGGCAGGCAGTGAATACGGCGTATTCAGCGTTTATTCAAAAGCCCTATTCAGCATCAAAACTGTTAAATACCATTGAGTCGACTTTAAAAAAACACATGTCAACCACTGCGGATCAGATGCCAGCTAGTGGAAACAATCGTCAATTGGATTTGCATGTGGCGGTGATGGCGCATGATGAGTATCGGCGTGAAGCGTTACGAAAAGCAATTAGTGAACAAGGCATTCAGGTTGTTTTGGTGCTAAATTTGCTTGAGGAAGCATTACAAGAAATTAATATAAATACGCTGGATGCACTTGTTGTTGAGTTAACAGATGATGAGGGCGTTGATGCAGATTTTATATTTGATTACAATGAATTACCCGTAATTTTTAGTGACCAAGATACATTGACTGCTTCAGGTATTGCGGAATGGTCTAGTAAGCTCATTAGCAAATCACAGACAGATCATGATTCTATTTCCCATATTGATGCCGTCAGCCAGGAAAACACTGCATCAACGTTCGTCAGTTTAGCGCAACAGTCAACGAAACGGATCTCTGAGCCAAGTGTTCGAGTGGTGATCATGACTGAAGACAAAAAAACAAGTCAATTAAAACAATTACTGGAACAACATGACATCAGTATTGTGGCTGAAATTAAAGTATCTGAAGATAGCATCAATCAACTTAACATTGACGATATTGATGTGATTCTAGCAGATTTAACTGACGAGATGGATGACATTGATTTTATCTTTGAATATGACAAAGCCCCTATTGTATTTTGTGATCATGAGTTACTAACGGCAAATGGTTGCTTGCCAGAGGAATGGATTAGTAAATTAAAAGCAATCAGGGATTCCCGTAGTGAAGACAAACACACTTCAATTGAAGAAACTTTAGAAAAAATACCCGACGAAATTGACTTAGTCTTTAGCGATGTATCAGCAGACTTACTGACGGTGATCAATAGTGAGTTCAGTGAAGCAATTCGAATTGCTGAAGGAAATTTGCTTGAAAATGAGCAAGACCTTGCACTTACCACGATTACGCCGGAGGAAGATAGGCCGGTTTTGTTGGATATTGTTGATACGCCTTGGGAAGAGACTCCGAGTCAAGAATCGGAGGTGGAAAGTCGTGACGAAGGTTTTATGACATGGAGTGAGTTTGAGCGAAATGAAGAGCTAGAAGAAGATGCCGGCCCTATCAAGCAAATATGGGTTTTGGCAGCCTCCATTGGTGGACCCCCTGTTGTCAAGCGATTTTTGCAAGCAATTCCGGCAGATGTTGCAGCTTCATTCGTACTTGCTCAGCATATCGGTGAAAGTTTTGTATCTGTGATGGCAGATCGACTGGATAGTGCTGTTGCACTGAATGTGCGTACCGCCGTTGATGATGATGAGTTGATGCGAGGTAATGTGCTAGTGGTACCTGCCGGGAAAAAATTTAATTTAGACAAAATCGGAAAAGTAAAATTGACCGATATTGACAATCCATATGACTTTACACCAAATATTGATCATGTGATTGATCAAGTTCTTGGTCTGTATTCTAGTATGACAAATATTATAATTTTTAGCGGTATGGGGAAAGATGGTATACAAGGTGCGGCAAAAATTGCTAAATTCGGAGGTAAAGTTTGGTCGCTTGATTTAGACAGTTGTGTAGCATCGAATATGCCTGAAGCTGCTAACAAGCTAGGCATTGTTAGCTTTTCAGGTACCCCGGAGAAACTCGCTGAAGAACTTAGCAAACAAATTTTAGAATAAACGAGTATTGATATGAAGCAACTGAAAAGCATGTTAATCCCATTACAGAATATCGAAATACTACTTCCTTACTCAACAGTTTCAGAAGTTATTGCTAGTCAATCAATAAGTTCAATTCAAGATATGCCGAGTTGGATTCTTGGACGTATTCATTGGCGGCAGCAAGAAGTATTTTTGATTTCTTATGAAGCAGCCTTACAAGCTGATTCAGTTAATCAAGACACGGCTGAAAAAAAAATATTAGTAATAAAAGCGCTGGGTAATGATGCTGATTTTCAGTTTATTGCGCTGTTGATAGACGGTATGCCGAACCTTGTTAATGTAAGCTCGGATAACTTGACCGATGCAGCAGATAATGAAGCTTTGAATCCATTGATATCAAGACGGGTTTGCGTTAACAGTCGAGAGGCCGTGATACCGAATATCGAAGAAATTGAGCTGAATGTTAAGAAATCACTTCAATAGCCCGATACAACAATGACATAAATCCCTTGCGCTAAGGGTTAAATTAAGATGGCCAGTATTATTTTGGCAGGAGTTAAGTGAATATGAGCGAAGAGTTTCGAGGAATCAAGGTATTAGTCATTGATGATAGCCGAACAATCCGTAAAACTGCCCAATCTATAATGAAAAAAGTGGGATGTGAAGTGGTGACTGCAGAAAATGGTTTTGATGCATTGGTGAAAATTGTCGATTATCAGCCGGATATTATCTTTGTTGACATTATGATGCCAAGACTTGATGGTTATCAAACGTGTGCATTAGTTAAACATCATCAAGAGTATAAGAATATCCCGGTTATTATGTTGTCGAGTAAAAACGGTGTATTTGACCGAGCTAAAGGCACAATGGTTGGGGCTGAGCATTATGTGACAAAGCCTTTTTCAAGAGATGATTTACTTGAAGCATTACAAACTCATGTCACCAAAAATTTTACTAAAACGGCAGTAAATAGCTAAATAGATATTCGATAACTATTTTGAATATCAATCGATTAAGCAGGAGATAAAAATGGCGCGCATTTTAGTTGTAGATGATTCACCTACCGAGTTACATATTTTAAAAAACTTTCTGGAAGCTAGGAATCATGAGGTTATTACCGCATCTAATGGCGAAGAAGGTTTGGATAAAGCTAAGAAAGAAAAACCAAACCTCATCCTTATGGACATTGTGATGCCGGGTATGAATGGTTATGAGACGACCCGAAAAATATCCAATGATCCAGACACTGCATCAATACCTGTTATTATTGTTAGTTCAAAAAGTCAAGCCACGGATCGGGTATGGGGCTTGCGTCAAGGGGCGAATGAATATGTTTTCAAGCCGATTGATGAGCAAGAGTTAGATCAAAAAGTCAAGACATTACTAGGTATGGTTGCTTAACATGAGTACTGCATTTGATGTATTAGGGTCATTGGATGACTTAAGCCGAAGTCGTGGCGCAAATATTCCGACAGAACGTGATGATCTGTTAAATACATGGGCATCCATCGGCGTTCGTTTAGCAAGTTATCATGTTTCGATCGATTTAAACGATGTGGTAGAGATTCTTTCTTATCGAGTCAGCACCAATGTGCCAGGAACGCAAGGATGGGTCAAAGGAATAACGAATATTCGCGGTAATTTAGCGCTGATTATTGATCTTAAAAGTTATTTTGGAATCGGCGAGACAGCAACTTTTGGTCAAAGTCGAGTGCTTTTTGTGCGCCATGAAGGTATTTTTGTTGGCTTGCTTGTGGACCAAGTGGTAGGTAAGCGGCATTTTAAAGACAAAGAAAAAGTCAAATACGAAGAAATACATTCAAGTGTAGGATCGCGTTATCTTCAGAGTTTTGTACGTCGGGCATATCATCAAAATAACGAGTTATGGTTAGTGTTCAATGTCAAAAAATTATTAACCACTCAACGATTTCTCGATGTCGCTATATAGGAATATCGCCAGTTTTAATATTAGGAGTAGATCAATGAAAACGAATACTGAAAAATCGAGTCGGCGTGCTGGTGATACTTTGGTTATGGTGCTAACCGTCACAACCGGGATACTGCTTGCTGTGCTGACTTTCTTTTTCTTTAAGGCCGAGCAAGTCATTCGAAATGATGGTGGCGTTCTTGAACATATCGAAAAAATGCAGGTATCGGCACTAATTATCGAGCGTGATACGAACCTTGCTATGGATGGTAAAGAAAAGGGGTTTGTCAGTGTAAGGCAAGCTGAACAAGATTTTGTTCAGCTACTTGGGTGGTTGAAAAATGGAAATATGGAGAAAAAAATATCAAAAATAGATGACTCTCTGAGTGCAGAGCTTGCCGTCATTGAAGAGGAATGGTCTCGATTAAGAGCATCGATTGATACCGTACTTGGTGCTGAGGATTCAATTCGAGTGTTATTTAGTTTTTCTCGAGTCGTGAATGAGATTATACCAGCGTTAGTGGGGCAATCTCGCCAAACAGTTGCTGATTTAGCCAGTAGTAAAAAAGTGAATGTGGATACGCTTAAGTTTGCATCTGAGCAGCAATTTTTAGCGCAACGTATTGCGACAGATTTCAACATACTATTAAACAGTGATCGTTACAGTATTGAAGATATTGAAAAGGCATTGACTGAGTTTACAGAGGATTCGTCAAAACTAGAAAAAATAGTGACAGGTTTGTTAAAAGGGGATGCGAGCCTTGGTATTAAGTCGGTGAAGAATACTAAAATTAAAGCTCGATTACAAGAAATTGATGATTTGTTTCAAACATTGAAAAGTGCATTGGATACAGTGAAGGCTCAGCTGCCACAGCTATTGGCAGCTGAAGCAGCTATTCACGCTGACGATGACGTGATCGGTCAGCTAAACACTCACTTGACTGATTTAGGTGAAGGGTTTGATACTTTGGCGCATGATCGCTTGGTTCTGCACTTAGAAAGATATGGCTTGTTTGTTGCTATTGCCTTTTTCATATTTACCGCAGTTGCCACACGTCTTAATCAGAATAAACATTTACGATATGTTCAAGAACGAGAAGCTAAAGTTGCTCAAGAGAATGCGAGTAATCAGGAAGCGATTCTTCGACTACTTGATGAAATTGCTGGACTCGGTGATGGTGATTTGAGTCGCAATGCCACAGTGACCGAAGATATCACCGGATCAATTGCTGATGCATTTAACTATGCGATTGATGAGTTACGCTCATTGGTGAATCGTATTAATGATACCAGTAATTTGGTAACAACGGCGGCCAAAACCACTCAGTCAACATCGGCAGAACTGGCGGAAACAAGTACTCAGCAAGCGGCACAAATCGCCAGTGTAACCGATGGTATTAAAAATTTCGCTCAAGAAATCATGAAATTATCTAATGATGCGGATGAGTCAACTAAAGTTGCCAAAGAGTCGGTTGACAAAGCGAAGGAGGGTGGACAAGCCGTGCGTAATACCATCAATGGTATGGAAAGCATTCGAGGGCAGATTCAAGAGACTTCAAAACGGATTAAACGACTTGGGGAAAGTTCGCAAGAGATTGGTGAAATCGTTGGTTTGATTCACGACATTTCAGAGCAAACAAATCTGTTAGCGCTGAATGCGGCTATTCAGGCAGCGATGGCCGGTGAGGCAGGTCGAGGTTTTGCGGTGGTTGCTGATGAAGTACAACATCTTGCTGAACGCAGCACCAACGCTACCAAGCAAATTGAAAAACTGGTAAAAACCATTCAGTCTGATACCAATGAAGCAGTTTTGTCTATGGAAAAGAGTACCTATGGTGTGGTAGATGGAACCCGGCTTGCGCAGGATGCGGGTAATACTTTGGAGCAGATTGAATCCATGTTTGACAACATTGCGGTACGTATTCATAACATGTCCAGCGCTGCCAATAAACAGGTGGAAAATGCGATGACTGTTAATGAAACTATGAATGTGATACATAACGTTACTACGCAGACTTCTACTGGTATTGATCAAACTGCGGCATCGGTTGGCAAACTGGCTGAGTTATCAGATGAACTGCGGTTCTCTGTCTCTGGTTTTAAATTGCCTGCTGTAAAAAATTGAGTTGGAAGTATAGCAATCAAAGAGAAGGATGGCGATGGTATAAATCGTTACTCACTAGCGGTTTATATCATATTAAACGGTTTATGGCGTATAAATGGCTGGTTGCAGGATTTCCATAAAACGCTAAATTAGGTGTGACTATGACATTCGAAACGAATTACGAATATGATCCGTTAGTTTGGGTTAAAACTGAAATAGACGTTACTCTTAATGAGGTTAAAAAAAATCTTGCCAGTTACCTTGATAACCCTAATGAAAAGAAACAATTATCATCATGCATTTATTCATTAGATCAAGTTCGCGGATCGTTAGAATTACTAGCGCTTCACAGCGCTAAAGTTGATGTTGAAAAACTGAAAACGCTATTGGAAGGTGTTAGTGATGAAAAAAATACTGAACAAACGATCGAAGATGTTCGGCAGATATTAGACGGCGTTAGCCAAATCATGCAATATTTACAGGATATTGATAAGAAACCTGATGAGGTTAATACGCCAGTATTTGCTATGCCGAGCATTGAGGAATTACGTTTTATTCAGATTCGTCAGCTTTATTCTGATCAATCTTTTTTAGTCGCACTAAACAAACCCTTACTAGATGGAAATATAAAATCGGAAAGTAATTTAAGCACTTTAGTGAGATCGTTACGAACCGAATATCAGCTCAGTTTGGTGAGTTGGTTGCGAAACAGTGATCGTGATAGCGCTCAGGGCATGCTCAAGGTGATTGAGAAAATTGAAAATATTTCATACCATTCGCAACGTTTATGGGCGATAGCCATCGGTGTTCTTGATGCTTTGGTTAATTCAGGTTTGCCAGTGACAGATACCTTAAAAAAACTATTTGGGCAACTGGATCGACAAATTAAACGCCTTTTTGATGAAGAAGAAATCGAAATGGCGAAAAAACCAGATACCGATTTGATGAAAAATATGTTGGTTTTGCTTGCTCAATCAAATGTTTCAACACCTAAGACTCAAGAATTAAAAGCGTTTTATCACTTAGATACGTTGGTTGAGAAAGCTAATACAGATATCGGTGAGAGTGCGAATAAAAATGAATATAATTCAATAATTGTTTCGATATTTGAGGGTGTTAAACGAGAGCTTACTGCCACATTGGCTGAATTATCTCAGAGGTCTGAGAGTGACACTAACGCAAGTGAGTCGATTGAAAACGCTTTGGCTATGGCAAAGCGCGTTATTGATACCTTCTCAGTCATTGAACTGACGGTATTGCGAGATAAAATGGATGTATTGCGGCAGACGCTAACCGAGGCCGTTAACAGAGGCGCTATTGATGAGCGTAGGGTAATAGAAATTAGTAATATTCTAAACTACGTAATCAATAGCGTAACCGATGTCAATTATAACTTTCAGGCGATGAGTCAGTCATGCTCTGCGGAGGAAAGTTATCAGCTTATTTCAGTGATTGAGTCTGATAGCACTTCACAAAAAGAATTCGAAATAGTTCAACAGGCGGCAATTGATGAAGCATTAGTCGATATTGATGTCATTAAAAAATATATTCTGGACGTCTCAAGTATCGATAATGGACAAAATGTACATCAATCATTGTCACATACTCTAGAAAATATGATCGGAATCTTCAAGTTTTTTAATTTTCCCGTAGACGATTTAACAACAGTGCATCGTTTTGTTAACGACGTATTATTGGATGATGAGCACCCATTCGATGGTAGAACGAATTTAGAGCCGGTTGCAGAGGTTATCACTGGAATAGAGCATTATTTGGTTTGTCAGAAAAATAATCAGAACTCAAGTGATGCACTAGATATTTCAAAGAGGGCCACAAATATACTTAAAGAAGTACTAAATAATAGAGAATTTAGTGCTCAATATGATTCGGCCAAGCACGTGCTGATGAGAGAAATGACAGAAGAAATAGTGAACGTTAAAAATGCATTGCTGTTATATGAAGATAGCAAACAAACTGAATCCTTAGTGCATGTTCCAGAGGCTATTTCACAAATTAAAAGTGGCCTATTAGTTTTAGAAAATGTTGTCGGTGTCAATTATTTAAAAGCAGTGCACGATTATATATTGAGTCATGTATTAGAAGATCAAGCTCAAAAAATTGAGCAAAATGGGTTGGTTGCTTTGACTGATGTTGTTACTGGTTTTTCGAATTATTTAACGAGTATTTCCTTGCCTGAAGCGCAGACTCTTAGGATACACAAAGGCAGTGCTGATTTTTTTCAGAATATATATCATGTTAGTGGTAAATCAGAGGCGTTAGATAAACTAAAGGAAGATTATGACACTATTCACCAGGCAATTTTATTTGAATTAAATAACACGTTAGAAAATATTATTGGTAGATTACAACAGCCTGCTCAATTACAAGAAAACTCATTGGAAGTCGTTGCTAAACTTAAAGAAGTCAAGACCACGCTGTTAATGTTAGAAATTACTGGTGATTCATCATTTCTGGATGAAATTATTCGGTATATGGAAAAGGTATTAAGCACTGGCATGACTGAGTTGAGTCAGCTAGATGCTGTTAAGTCAATGATGTCTGGCTTGATTGATTTTTTTAAGAATGACTCACCATCAGATAGCGGCTGTTTACCTGATTTTTCCAATGAAATAGAAAAATTGCTGGATATGCCATCAATTGAAGAAGTAGTGATTGAGCCTGTTGCTGTTGACGAAGAATCTTATTGGCAGGCAATGGACGTGCTTGCTCAAGAGCTTATTATTGATATCACTGAAGCGAAACGCATTCTTGGGCAGGCTGTTGAGGAACCAAAACAGTATAAAGCACTCATTGCCTTGATTAGATCACTCTATAGCGGCGTGTTGCTGATGGACATGCCAGAAAGCAGTGTTTTGAAGATTGTTCATCAACAGTTTGCCTATCAACTGAATGATGCCACTTGCTTAGCCGAATCATCAATGGCGGCGCTAGCGAATATTTTTTCAGCTTTTGAGGTCGCGCTTAGAAATAAGCAACATGTAGATTTAAATGGCATTGCAGATAATTTGACTGTTTTAAATCTATCTCCAATGACAATTGTTACTGAAGTAACTGAACCACCAATGTCTGCCGAATGGAAAGAAGCTGTTGCCGATTCGGAGGCAGTGGCGGATGCACCACAGGATCTGTCGGGTGAGCAACCACTTATGGATAGTCAGTTGGCGGCTGTTGAACTAGCAGCATCTGCCGAATGGCAAGAGTCTATGGCTGATGACGAAGTGACATCGAATGTCGGAGAAGAAGTATTGGAGGCGGTTGATGTCGCGATGAATGAGGTTTTAGCATCGATCGAGAAAGCGAGTTTTTCTACGGATTCATCAACCCTGTCACTTGAAATGTTCGACAGTAGTATCAATTGGCTGGTGCAGGCAAAGGGCGCGTTAGTCGTCTTAGAAAGAAACGCAGATGTCACGAGCGTTGAACTCTTAATACAATATTTTACTGAATTGACTCGTCGGGATGGCTTGTTAGCGGACGTAGAATTTTTATTTTGCAAAACAGCAATAAAAGAACTAGTAAGTCAGTTACAGGGTGAGCATGTCGAATCCGTCGATGATAAATTAAGACAACTGTTAAGCGGAGAATTTTTAGTAAGTGAGTTTCAGGAAAGCGAAACAAGGATAGAGACTTCAGAAACAGTTGCTGATATTTTGATCGAGCAAGAAGACGATGACGACGATGATGACTTTGATATTTTTGATATCTTCTTGGAGGAAGCTGAAGAGCTGGTTGGCACGATAGCGGAATATTATCCATGTTGGCGAATCAATACTAGTGATGAGGCTTCAATAACGCAGATCCGGCGTGCCTTTCACACGATTAAAGGAAGTGGTCGAGTGGCTGGTGTCAATCGTATTGGTGAATTGGCATGGAGTGCCGAGCATATGTTGAACCAGATGATTGAAGGAGTGATCAGTCCTTCAGAGCAAATGGTTCATCTTATGGATCAAGTGATAGAGTTACTACCAAACTTATTGGCGCAATGTCGATCATCAGGTTGTGATATTGAGGCTAATCCTGCAGTGGATTTATTGACAGCGAATATTCACGAGATGGCTGAGAAAGGTGAGCTTGCGATGGATATGGTGCAAGTAGTTGACGAGCTAGATCGCCCTGATGGTGTTATATGCGATGTTATTGAAAATGAAAATAGTGATGAGGATGGTGATGAGGATGATATTTTTAATATATTCCTAGAGGAAGCTCAAGAATTGCTTGGTACCATGGCCGAACACTATACCTATTGGCAGGCAAATCAAAATGACGAAGCTTCATTAATACAAGTTCGTCGTGCGTTTCATACGATGAAAGGAAGTGGTCGAGTGGCGGGTGTCAATCGCATTGGTGAATTGGCATGGAGCGTCGAACATATGTTAAATCAGGTGATAGAAGGAGCCATCCGTCCTTCAGAGAAAATGATTCATATAATGGATCAAGTATTAGAATTACTACCAACCTTGCTGGAGCAATGTCAATCATCAGGTCGTGATATCGGTGCAAGTCCACTGATGGATTCCCTGACAGCAAATGCCTATGAGGTGGCAGGGGGGCAGAGCGCTAGGCTTGATTCTACGGTTCAAGACGTTCAATCCGGCACTGCCGATAAAAGTGATGATTCGGATATTACATTAATTAGTATTTTTAGGAGCGAAGCTGCAGAGCATATTGCTGTTATTCGCGAGTTTATCGCTCATGGTCGTACTGATTTTAAACCAAAAATAACAATGTCTATTGTGCGTGCCTGGCATACCTTGACAGGGGCGTCTGGTATGGCAGGATTTTCTGAAATTTGTGAGCTGGCAGGAGCTGCTGAAGCACTAGTTCAATGGGCCTATGAAGGTGATGTCATCTTAGATATGCATCAACTGAATGCCATGGATGATGCTGTCACTGAGATTTTTGCCTGCTTACCACTATTGGATAAAGGAGAGTCCGTATTAACAAATAATGCTAAATTAGTGGCAAATCTTCGTTCATTTTGGGTTGAGGCAGATGAGGATGATTTGGTACAAGATACGGCGGCGACTAAATCATTGGCGGGTGAATCCTCTGAAGAAACGATTGATTTCGATGATGAAGATTTAGATGAAACGCGTGAAATATTCCTGGAAGAAGCGGGTGAGCTGCTTGAGCAACTTGATGAGGTTATGCTGGCTTGGCGACTCGAACCCAGAAATTTGCAATTTATTAAGGAATTCGAACGGCTTATTCATACCCTCAAGGGTGGTGCTCGACTGTGTCGTTTGATGGCTATGGGAAATTTGAGTCATAGTATGGAAACACTGTTAACTGAAATGGCCGCTGTGAAAATCGAAGTGACTATTGAGTCATTGGATGTATTACGGCTAGCGCTTGATCGTTTACAGGAAATGCGTGAGCAAGTGATTGCGCGTAAACCGCTCAATTTATCGCTTGCATTGATTTACGATATTGAGAAAATTGCTAATCCAGAAAAGGCGATGCTAGCCAGCGAAGCAGAAGTAGAGAATGAAACGCAAGCCGTCTCTGAGGAAGATGCGATTTCTTTACAAATTTCAAATCGTAAGTCTGTTGAGCAAATTCGTGTGACGACGGAGTTGCTAGAAGAATTATCTAATGGTGTTGCTGAAATTAGTATCAACCGTTCTCAGTTGAGTCAGAAAATTAATGTCTATGAAGCAAACATCAGCGACATGCGTCAAACGATTAATCGATTGCGTACTCAGCTGAGAAAAATGGAAATTGAGACCGAAGCGCAGATCCTGTCACGTTCTGAAGAAGCAAGTGCACAAGGTATTGAATTTGATTCTTTAGAATTTGATCGATTCACAAATATGCAGCAAATTTCACGTAGTTTATTGGAAACTGCGAGTGACTTAGATAGTATCTATGATCAGTTTCAAGTCGTATCGAGTGAATCAGACACTTTGTTGATTCAGCAAGCGCGGATCAATTCAAAAATACAATCGGGGTTAACCAAGACCCGACTGGTTCCTTTTTCGAAAATTGTACCACGTATGAGTCGTTTGATTCGTCAAACTGCCAATGAGCTTGATAAAAAAGTGGAAGTACATGTGACAGGTGAGGACGATGAGATTGACCGTCATGTGTTAGATCAGATTAGCGGTCCATTAGAGCATATTATGCGCAATGCGGTTGGGCATGGTATTGAGCCTAAGCAAGCACGTAGTGAAAAAAACAAACCGGAAATAGGCGCAATTCAGCTGAGCTTTAAGCGAGTGAACAATGATGTTTTGATTGGTGTCAGTGATGATGGCGGTGGCCTAAATATAGACGCTATTCGTAAGAAAGCCATCGAAAGAAAGCTAATGTCAGCCAGTTCCAAACTAAAAGACGAAGAAATATTGCAATTTGTACTTGAGTCTGGATTTAGTACTGCGAAGGAAGTGACTCAAATTTCTGGGCGAGGGGTTGGTTTAGATGTGGTTGCCAATGTGGTCAAACAATTAGGTGGTCATTTACATATTGAGTCTAAGTATGGTGAAGGGACCACATTTAGCATACGATTACCTGTTGATTTAACAACCAGTCGGGCTTTATTTTTGCAATCAGGTGAGAATGAATACGCTGTGCCTTTTTCTGGCATCGTGGATGTCGTAAAAGTTACTATTGATAAGTTAACTTCCGAGAATGGAAAATGGTATTACCAGCATTCAGGAAGAAATTTCGAAGTGAAGAATTTACAAAGTATTCTGCATCGTAGAGCATTGACAGAGGATAAGAGTAGCTCCATCTCTATGCTGTTGTTCGATGATGGTGGTTATCGAATGGCTATTTCGGTCGATGCGTTTAAAGGAAGCAGGGAAATATTGATTAAGCCCGCTGGCGTGCAGTTAAGTAATGTCAGAGGTATTATGGGAGCTACCATTATGGGGGATGGTAATGTGGTCTTGGTGCTAGATTTACCTGGTTTAATGCGTGTAAATCTTGTGACTTCTCAGCTTGAAGAGCAAGCAAACTCACTCGATGAATTGAAAAAGCAAGATAATCGCTTGACAGTGATGGTGGTTGATGATTCGATTACTGTCCGCAAAGTAACCAGTAAGCTGCTTAAACGCCATCAGGTGGATGTAATGACAGCGACGGATGGGGTGGATGCATTACAAAAACTCCATGAGCAATTGCCTGATGTTATGTTATTAGATATTGAAATGCCACGGATGGATGGTTATGAACTTGCCTCGGTGATTCGTAATACGGAGCATCTGAAGCATTTACCCATTATTATGATTACCTCGCGCATTGGTGATAAGCATCGTAACAAGGCGATTGAGATTGGTGTCAATGAATACATGGGCAAACCTTATCAAGAAGACGACTTATTGATGCGGATACGTGATTTAGCGGCTACCTCGCGTACCTTTAGTCCAGCTAACAAAACGACGGAGGTTGCTCAGTCACAACGGGTGGGCGCCTAATATACTCGTAGCGTCTGAGATTTAGGCTTTATTGCTGGCCTATTTTCGCCCTGTAGGCGTTGCCTAATGCGCCTACTGTTGGTGCCAGAACAAAAATAGACATCGCACTCAACACCTAGATATCAAACGCTACGAGCATAGTTATTGCCTCGCCCGTTCCTCAGTCATTAATCGATGAGTTTGCGATCAAAATTTCGATAACTTAATGCCTCACTTAAGTGCATTGTGGTAATGTCCTGGCTTTTGGCCAGGTCGGCTATGGTGCGAGCGACTTTTAGAATTCTATGATAAGCTCTTGCGGATAGTTGAAATTTTTCCATGGCACTTTCTAACAGCATTTGATCGTTATCTGTTAATTGGCAGTGTTGTTCGATAGCTTGGTTGTTTAATGACGCATTAGCTATACCGCTACGCTGTTGTTGTCTTAGACGTGCTCGTGTTGTACGTCTTCTTACTTCCAGGCTTGTTTCCACCGGTTGTTGTTTTGAGGTGTTAGCATTGGGCCGCAAGGCGTCTCTGGGAAGCCTCGGTACTTCAATGTGCATATCAATCCTATCGAGTAGTGGCCCAGAAATCCGATTCCGGTAGCGCTGAATTTGCTGAGGTGAACAACGGCAACGGCCGCTGGTTTCACCAAGGTAGCCGCAAGGGCAAGGGTTCATCGCGGCGATGAGTTGAAATTTGGCGGGAAATTCGGCCTGACGGGCGGCGCGGGAAATACAAATTTTTCCTGATTCTAAGGGTTCCCGCAAGACTTCGAGTACTCGGCGATCAAACTCGGGGAGCTCGTCCAGAAACAGTACGCCATTATGGGCTAGAGAAATTTCCCCCGGTTTGGGTTGACTACCACCTCCCACTAAAGAGACACCTGATGCCGTGTGATGCGGGTGACGAAAAGGGCGTTGGCGCCATTGCTCTAGTTGAAAGCTCAAACCTGTGATCGATTTAATTGTCGCTGCTTCTAAGGCTTCTTGTTCCGTCATTTCGGGTAAAATACCTGGTAGGCAACTGGCAAGCATGGTTTTTCCCGTTCCGGGTGGACCTACCATCAGCAAGCTGTGCATTCCAGCTGCCGCAATTTCTAATGCGCGTCGAGCTTGGTGTTGTCCGCGCACTTCTGACAAATCATTGGATATTGATTGTTGCGTTTTTATTTGATGCGGATGTTGAGTTAATTGTTGTTGATTATGCAAATGTTCGCAGACATCGAGTAAGTGGGTTGCTGGTAAAACATGGGCATGTTCAACAAGCGAGGCTTCATCCGCATTATCCATCGGTATGATAAGACTACGATTGGCCTTGTGAGCGTGAATTGCTATCGGTAGCACACCGCGTACAGGGCGTAGTTGACCACCGAGGGCGAGTTCACCGGCAAATTCATAGGTATTTATTAATGTGCTGGGGATTTGATCTGAGGCCGCCAAGATTCCCAAGGCAATAGGTAAATCATAACGCCCACCTTCTTTGGGTAAGTCAGCGGGTGCCAGATTGACGGTGATTCTTCTCATTGGAAACTCAAATTTAGAGTTGAGAATAGCGCCGCGAACGCGGTCTTTGCTCTCTTTTACTGCGGTTTCCGGTAAACCAACGATAGATAAACCAGGCAAGCCATTGGCAATATGCACCTCTACGGTTACCAGTGGTGCATCTATACCGTTTTCTGCTCGGCTGTAGAGTACGGCAAGACTCATTCGTTGCTGGGTTTCGTGGTTTGTGGTGCGGGCTCATTGGTTTGAGGGATATCGAGATGTTGCTCAAGTTCTTGAAGGCGCTTTTCGAGTGCTTCAATTTTTTGGCGTGTGCGGGCTAATACCGCACATTGCACATCGAATTCCTCTCTGGAGACTAAGTCGAGCTTGCTCAGGCTATTTTGCAATACCGTGTGGAATGTTTTTTCAAGGTCTTGGTGGATTTCTTTTACCCCACTGGGTAATGCTTCAACAAGGCGTTTGGTTAAGTCATCGAAGGTTCTTGGGTTAAACATGGTGGCTCCTGATTGGCTTTGAATATGATTAATTAACAGCTAGTTTAGCATTTTCTACTCAGATATCTTTTAAATAAATCTCGTTTCACAATAATTTGATCAAAAAACAAGCTGCTCATTGAATGAATAAAACAATAAGGTTCGTAAATAACTCCAGTTGCTTTCCTTTATATTTTTTAACCAAATCGTTGTTTAATTAAGCTTATGATTAAGTGTTTATTGCACAATGATAGTGCTATCGCCAAGGATGGATGTTCTCTTTTGGTGCAATATTAACTGAGAAGGTGAGATGCCGAGGGCAATTATTTGAAAATAAAAATAAAAATAATATGGCATGGCGAGTGCACTGCATGTGTTGATAGTTAATCTTTTTATTTATATGAGTTGTCATTATGCAGAGAGAAAATTGAGTTACTAACAAAATAATAAGATAGGTCCCGGTGTTATCATCTTGATGTCACTAAATTTAGATCATGAATTAGGATTTCCTTGTGATGGGATTTGGCAGTGTATCTAGTTGCTTCGGCAAAACCTGCATTGACATGTAGAAAGTGTATATAAAACAACACATAAATCAAAAACTATAGAAACTTGTGGTGTTGTTGCATAGTGATGTTAAATGCGCCTATGACTCAGAGGCTATTCTCGAGTAGCCTTCCAGGTATACATGAAGTTTTCTAGAGAGATTTATGTAAGGAGGAGTGTAATGAAGTTAATTACGGCGATTATTAAGCCATTTAAGTTGGATGATGTCAGAGAAACATTATCTGAAATTGGGGTGCAGGGGATTACTGCTACCGAAGTCAAAGGGTTTGGGCGGCAAAAAGGTCATACCGAATTATATCGAGGAGCGGAATACGTTGTCGATTTTTTGCCCAAAGTGAAACTGGAAATTGCGGTGTCTGCGGACATGGTGGATCAAGTGACAGAAGCGATTGCTAAAGCTGCCAAGACAGGCAAAATCGGTGATGGAAAAATATTTGTCTCGGATCTTGAGCAGGCGATTCGTATTCGAACAGGAGAAACCGGTTCTGATGCGTTGTAATATAGTTAATTTTCACTGCGGTTTGGAGGGTTAGACGGTGGATGCAGTAAAAGAATTAAGTTATGCCTTAGACACCTTTTATTTTTTAATGTCAGGTGCGTTGGTAATGTGGATGGCGGCGGGTTTTGCGATGCTCGAAGCGGGTATGGTGCGAGCAAAAAATACTGCTGAAATTTTAATAAAAAATATTTCCCTATTTGCGATTGCCTGTATTATGTATTTGCTCATGGGCTATAGCATCATGTATGGCGAATCTGCCAGTGGATACATTCCTTCTTTTGGTTTTCTCATCGGTGACGATCATGCGCTGAAAGATGTTTTGGCGGGAGGGGATGATGCACCGTATTATTCCTTAATGGCTGATTTCTTTTTTCAGGTGGTTTTTGTTGCGACGGCGATGTCTATTGTGTCAGGTGCCGTGGCGGAACGCATGAAACTGTGGGTGTTTTTAGCATTTGCTGTTGTCATGACAGGTATCATCTATCCCGTGCAAGGTTTTTGGAAATGGGGTGGTGGCTTTTTAGACCAACTAGGTTTTCAGGATTTTGCGGGTTCCGGTGTAGTTCATATGTGCGGTGCGGCGGCAGCCTTGGCCGGTGTATTATTGCTTGGCGCACGTAAAGGGAAATATGGCGCGGACGGCTCAGTGAATGCGATCCCCGGCTGTAATATGCCGCTTGCCACCTTAGGTACTTTCATCCTTTGGTTAGGATGGTTTGGTTTTAATGGTGGGTCGGAACTCAAACTATCTGACGTTGGAGAAGCCAATGCGGTAGCTGCCGTATTTGTTAACACCAATATGGCCGCAGCCGGTGGTGTGATTGCCGCTATGATTGCTGCTAGACTGCTGTTCGGTAGGACAGATTTGACTATGGCCTTAAACGGTGCCTTGGCTGGTTTGGTGGCGATTACTGCAGAACCCTTATATCCATCTCCATTAATGGCAACGGCCATTGGTGCTGTCGGTGGTATCATTGTGGTATTTTCTATTGTCTCCCTGGATAAAATCAAAATTGATGATCCGGTGGGGGCGATTTCTGTGCATGGGGTGGTAGGCATGTGGGGTTTGTTAGCCGTTACCTTTTCAAATCCAGATGCAACCTTGGTGGCTCAGTTAATCGGCTTGGTGACTATTTTTGTCTGGACATTTGTGGCTAGTTTAATCGTTTGGGGGATTCTCAAGGCGGTGATTGGCATACGAGTGTCGGAAGAGGAGGAATTCAACGGTGTTGACGTGAGTGAATGTGGTTTAGAAGCCTATCCGGAGTTTACTGGAGGGAAATAAAAACCGCTTGAAATAGGGTATACGAAAAGGCCGGTAAGTATACCGGCCTTTTTTGTTAACGGAGCAGGCTATGACTACCATCACAAAAAGGTAAGGTTTGACTCTTGTGGCAACCACACAAGGCGACGTATTTTTTGTTTTCTACGTTGAATACTAACGGGCTAATGTGACTTCCTTGGTGTGATCCGTCACAAAAAGGTGGGTTACTGGATTTGCCGCAAGCACACCAATGATAGGTTCCGGCAGCAAGTTCTATAATGTAGGGTGACTTCATCTTCGCTTTTATTGATTTTGTAATTGCTGATAAAAAAATTCTGGGGCGGCAAGTGCAGCTTGATGGATCGCGGCATTATAATAGGATGTTTGAAATGTTTTTTGTCGCGCATCTTGTTCTCTAAAAGTACTTAATAATTGGTTTTTGCTGGCCATAGTGGCTGTCCACCAGCCTGATGGATAACTGCACTGAGGGAAAAATAACGAGCGGGTTTCATGAAAGTTGGCATTTTGTAAGGCTTGATGTATTTGTGTCAATAACTTCATATGCAGTAAGGGCGATTCACTTTGAGCGATGATAATACCGTCATCGCCTAACAAGCGCTGGCATTGACGATAAAAGGCTTCAGAAAACAAACCTTCCGCCGGGCCAATCGGGTCTGTGCTATCAATGATAATGACATCATAACTGTCGGTGGCTTGTTCATGTACCCATTGAATGCCATCAATGAACAATAATTGTGCTCTCGGGTCATGATTGGACTCGCACAGTTCGGGAAAGTAGCGTTCAGATAAGCGGGTGACTTGCTCGTCGATATCAATTTGATCGACATGGTCGATTGTCGAATGTTTGAGCACTTCGCGTAATGTACCGCAATCGCCTCCCCCGATAATGAGCGCCTTTTTAGGATTTGGATGGGAAAATAAAGCGGGATGAGACATCATTTCATGATAGATAAAATTATCCCGGCTGGTTAGCATGACAAATCCATCAATTGTCATCAAGTTGCCAAACTGTTCGGTTTCGTAGATTTCAATGCGTTGAAAGGGGGTTTGTTCTTCATGGAGTTTGCGTTTTATTTTTAGCGAAAAGGCCGAGCCACTTTCTTGGCAAATTTCAGTAAACCATGTTGTGTTATCTAGATTCATTTGTTATTCCTGATGCAATTGACGACATTACGATAAAGATGTTTTGGGTGATGGATACGCATTGAACTCTAACGTAAGCACAGCTAAACTAGGCGCTGAGTAATGGTTGATAATTATCCATTAGGATGATGAGTTATTTGGATCACAACAGTATGAATGAAAATCAATCATCTCAGTAAGATGATATACGTTATTTCATTTCCAGCAACTCATGTTTCTTTGTGTGGCATTTTACCTGACAGAGCAGTTAGATGAAAGATTGGAATATAGACCAGGCAAAAGCAATTTATAACATTTCCCATTGGGGTGACGGTTATTTTGATATTAATGAACAAGGGCATGTGGCGGTGTGTTCGGATCACTCAGATAGTTTGCTCACTGCCGATCTATATCAGGTTGCCCAGGACATAGGCAAGTTAGGTTTGTCACTGCCTGTCTTGGTGCGTTTCCCGGATATTTTGCATAGCCGTATCGATAAATTACATGTGGCATTTAGTGCGGCAATACAGGCCCATGATTATCAAGGGGGATATACTGCAGTCTATCCTATCAAAGTGAACCAACAGCGCACGGTAGTACAGCAGATACGGGAGTATGGTAAAGATAGGGTGGGCTTGGAAGCGGGCAGTAAGCCTGAATTAATGGCGGTGATTGCTTATGCAAATATGAATGGTGGCTTGATCATATGCAATGGTTATAAAGATCGTGAATATATTCGTTTGGCATTAATTGCAAAAGCAATGGGTCATCGGGTGTATATTGTGATTGAAAAACTCACTGAGCTCAAGCTGGTATTACAGGAATCGCAAGACCTGGGCATCACCCCGTTACTTGGGGTTCGGGTACGTTTAGCTTCGGTGGGTAAAGGCAAATGGCAGAATACTGGAGGAGAACGCTCGAAGTTTGGTTTGTCGGCGGCCCAGATTCTTAGTTTGGTTGAGCACCTTAAATCCAATGATTTATTGCCGACTCTGCAGCTCATTCATTTTCATCTCGGATCACAACTGGCGAATATTCGAGACATACAGCGGGGTATGAAGGAGCTTGCACGGTTTTATGCTGAGTTACAGTTGATGGGTGCCAATATTCAATGTATTGATGTGGGCGGTGGGCTGGCCGTTGATTATGAAGGAACGCGATCTCGTAGTTTCTGTTCTATGAACTACAGCATGCAAGAATATGCCAATGATGTGGTTTTTTCATTATGGGAAGCCTGTGAATCCAGTGGTTTTCCTCATCCAGATATTATTACCGAATCGGGTCGAGCAATGACCGCGCATCATGCCGTATTGATTACTAATGTGATTGATATTGAGCGTGCGCCTGAGGCAGTTGATTTGGCGCCACCGGCAAAAGATGATCCGTTGATTTTACATAATTTGTGGGAAACTAAACAAGCGCTTTCCAGTCGTTCAGCAATGGAAGCTTATCATGATGCGATGCATTGGTTGGCGGAAGCGCAGACTTTATATACGCATGGGGTTTTGTCGCTTCCTCACCGGGCACAAGCTGAATTGTTATACTATGCCATCTGTCGCAGTGTGAGACCTTTATTGCAAGCCTCGGTGAAAGCGCATCGCGAAGTGTGGGATGAGTTGAGTGAGAAGTTAGCTGACAAATATTTTTGCAATTTATCTATTTTTCAATCATTGCCGGATGTCTGGGCCATTGATCAAGTGTTGCCAATTATGCCTTTGCATCGATTGCAAGAGCCGCCAACGCGCCGTGGCATCATTCAGGATTTGACGTGTGATTCGGATGGGGCGATTGATCATTATGTGGATGGTGAAAGCATTGAGTCCACTTTACCCTTGCATGACTATAGTGAGGAGGAGCCTTATTTATTGGGTATTTTTATGGTCGGCGCTTACCAAGAAATTTTAGGTGATTTGCATAATCTTTTTGGGGATACGCATTCCATCAATTTGGAATTTACTGATGAGGGTGGATATCAATTATTGGAGCCGGAACAGGGTGACACGATTAATGATGTGTTGCGTTATGTGCATTTTGTCCCTGAAGATCTGTCACGTGTTTATCGTGAAAAAATCAATCAAGCTGGGTTAAATGAAAGCCAGCGACGAGCGTATATTCGGGAGTTGGATGCCGGCTTAACCGGTTACACGTATTTAGAAACCTGAGAAGTCGTGGTTTTAAATTCGCAAATTAATTCTTAAAGCGGCAGGCGTTTTAAATGTGCTCTCACTGGCTGTGCCGCCATCACCCATGATAATAATATCAATGGTCAACATTTTCCGTGGTAACCAGCGAAAGCCTAATGCAACGCCATTACGCTTGGCTTTATCGCCTAAGGCTAGGTATTCAGCACCCACTTGTAGCGCACCTAAGGTACGCGATGTTTTGATTGGCAGAAAAAATGCACCATTGATATTTACAAAACTGGTGCCATTGGCACGTTGATATTCTGGATTTAGATTAACCAGAAAATTGCGTGTGATGTAGCGGTAAGCAAGCCCTATACGGATATTGGTTTGGTTAGCTGAGGTATTCATATTGAGAAAGTTGTAGGCGATAACATTTTTCCATAATGCTCTTTTTAAGCCGAGTTCATTTTTGCTTGCAACCAGTTCGCCTAAAGAAGTGCTGATGCGTAATTGGCTTTCTGCTTCTGTTGTCCATTCTCCGGTTGTATTATAAAGATCTAAAAAAATGGCCCGTGAGGGGGCTGTTCTTGCTTCCTCTTGAATAAATAATCGAGTGGGTGATGCCAGTACATTGCTTATGTTCCCAAATAACGCTGATAAAACTAGGCAGCTTGCCATCATGATTAGTCTAAGCCTGGTTAGATTTTTCCACCAAGCTGAATATTTGTCAGTTTTTAATTTCGTATTTAATAGGAACATTATGGGCCGATATTATACCTAAATTAAGAGATTAAGGTAGCCAAATGTTGTTTGCTAGGTTGCTGATTATATGTCAGTTGCCCGCAAGAAACCGCTAAATTATTAATCCCATCAATTTTATTGTAAAAAGAGGGTAGTTCATTGATGAATAATACAACTCAACGTCCGAATCGGCCAGTCATTGTTGCTCATCGCGGATTTGCTGCCGAATACCCGGAGAATACACTGCTTGCGTTCCAACAAGCCATAATTGCTGGGGCGCAGTGCATTGAAATTGATGTCCAATTAACCAGAGATCACTGTGCCGTGGTTATTCATGATGCGAATTTACGCCGTACTGCGGGGTGTCGAGAAAATGTGCTGGCTGCCTTGTGGAATGAAATTGCTCATATCTCAGTGGGTGAACCTGCCCGTTTTGGGGATCAATTCTCTGATGAGTCACTGTTAACACTGAACCGCTTTGTGGAATTTCTAAGCAGTAATGCGAGAGTGCAGGCGTTTATCGAAATCAAAGAAGAAAGTATTAATCAATTTGGCGTTGCTGTCGTTATGGATAGAGTATTAGCTATTTTGGCTCCGGTTAAACAGCAATGTGTCATTATTTCTTATGTTGAGTCGGCCTTAGTTTATGCTCGACAACACTCTGCGATGGCTATTGGTTGGGTGCTAACGCATTATGATGAAGCTTCGAAAAATAGGGCAACACAATTGCAGCCTGAATATATTATATGTAATTACCGAAAATTACCTGATGTTTCGTCAGCACTTTGGCCAGGTGATTGGCAATGGATGTTGTATGAAGTCGTTGATATCAATGTAGCCTGGAAGTGGTTTCAGCGGGGGGTAAACTATATTGAAACAATGGCGGTGGCTGCCATGGTTTCCGGTTTGAAGCGTCACATTACATGAGTGATATTATTGATATCGTTGTTATTGGCGGAGGTATACATGGTGCTGGGGTTGCACAACAGGCAGCGGCTCAAGGGTATCGTGCGTTGGTATTGGAAAAGAATACAGTTGCCAGTGGAACCTCCAGTCGCTCCAGTAAACTTATCCATGGTGGTTTACGGTATTTGGAGTCTGCCCAATTTGGATTAGTTAAAGAATGTTTGCACGAACGTAAAGCTTTGGTAAAAATTGCTCCGGATCTTGTTAAGCTCAAGCCTTTTTATATTCCGGTTTATCAACAAACGCGGCGTCACCCTTTGACGCTAATGATAGGGCTTGGGATCTATGGTGTATTTACTGGTTTTGATGCAAGCGCGAAATTTCGTTTAATACCGCGAAAAGAATGGTCGGCACTGGATGGTTTAAATCAGGTCGGTTTGCGAAAAGTTTTGCAATATTGGGATGCTCAAACGGATGATGCCAAACTGACGTTGGCAGTGATGCAATCCGCACAAAAATACGGCGCTCAATTAAAGGAAGCAGCAGAACTCACTAAATTATGTCGTATTACGGAGGGTTGGCAAGTCACTTATACTGAGCAGGGCTCTGAAAAAACCATAAATACCCGTGTCGTTATTAATGCATCGGGGCCGTGGGTTAACGAAACGCTGGATAAAGTGGTAGCTAAACCGCAACGCTTATCCATTGATCTTGTGCAAGGGACGCATATCGTGTTGGACGGCAAGCTGAATGGGGGAATTTATTATGTTGAATCTCCAGTTGATGGCCGTGCTATTTTTGTGATGCCTCGAGGGGAAGATGAAATTATGATCGGTACCACGGAGACGATTTATGAAGGGGATCCAGATAATGTGGTGCCCTTGGCAAGTGAAATTCGGTATCTATTAGAGAGTTTTGCATTTTATTTTCCGAGCTATAAAAATATAAATGAGTCTCAGGTAAAACATGCGTTTGCGGGTTTGCGAGTGTTACCATCGACTGAGCAATCAGCGTTTAAGCGGTCAAGGGACACTATATTGCATGAAGATAAAAAGAATGCACCGGGTTTATTGAGTATTTATGGGGGAAAGTTAACCGCTTATCGAATTACCGCAGAGCGCGTTATGCGTTTGGTGATGACAAATTTACCGAAGGCAAAACAAATTGCTGATACTTGCCATATTAAACTTTGTTAGGCATGAGAATGAAATAACTTGCTCAATATTGGTTGTTAATACGGCATACCGTTAATTGTTATCAACATCGCAGATTTACCTAAGCTATGTCGCATTCCTAATCATCGGAGTGTGCTATTTTTCATCAAATTAAATATGAGCATTTTTTCCCGCATGATCTAAAATTGAAGGTCATAAAAAGCGTTTGAAACCGGGTTGTGGGTTAAAGGGGCTGATAGTGAGTTGTTTTTGGATTGTCATGTGGTATTAATCCTTACTCGGTCAAAACAGATGATAACGATGGTGTACGAAAGTATTATGTTTTATAAGCGATACATTATCCTGGTGATGGTATTTTCTGTCAGTTTTTTGGCACTTCCATCCAGTGCGTTATCTAAAGTGGATTATACCCAAATGGGTGAGGATTATCTCAAAGCGCGAACGGCTTTGCAAAAAGGTAATCAACGCGTCTTTGAGCAATTGAAGGAAAAATTGAAGGATTATCCTTTATATGGCTATTTGGAATTCGATGATTTTCGCCGGCAAATGCGACGGATATCCTCGCAGCGAATTCGAGCATTTTTATCTGCAAATAGTGATTCGCCGATCAGTTATCGCATGCGAAGAATATGGTTACAAAATTTAGCAAGGCAAAGTGACTGGGGCGGTTTCTTAGATGAATATGTCGAGACAACAAATACCAAATTGCGTTGTTATTATGCGCAAGCCTTATTTGAGACAGGCCGCTCAAAAGAGGCGATGCACGAGGCAGATAAACTTTGGCTAGTCGGAAAATCACAACCTAAAGTCTGCGATCCAGTTTTTCAATTTTGGCAACAAAAAGAGGGTATGACAAAAGACAAAATTTGGAAACGAATTCGCATGGGGATGGAAAGAGGTCAGTTAAGTCTAGCTCAATTTTTGGCAAAAAGTTTGAATAAATATGAGCGAAAATGGGTCGATCGATGGCGCGATATGCATCGTCATCCGGCAGATAATTTAAAGAAAGCGATTTTTAAACGGAATAAGCCCGTTGCCCGTCAGATATATCGCCATGGTGTGCAACGTTTAGCGCGCCGCAATGCGGGTGCCGCAGAGGTAGCATGGAATAAAGTTCGTCAAACACATTTGCAAAAAAGCGGTGTGATGGTAGTTGCTGAAGTTGATCGTTACATTGCGCTACGGGCTGCATTTCAGCAACATCCAAATGCCTTAAAGTGGTTGAGTAAACTTGAGGCGGTGACTCCGAAAGTGCGTGAGTGGCGTATCAGGGCAGCGCTTGGGCAGCAAGATTGGTGGGCGGTTTTAACCGGGATCGATGCATTACCTGATAATGAGAAAGACTCTGAGCAGTGGCAGTATTGGCGAGCGAGAATGCTTGAATTACAAAGCCAAGAACTCCCTATCTTACGTACAGCGGCTAAACGTGCGTATTCAGCGTTGGCTAAAGAAAGAAGTTATCATGGATTTCTTGCAGCAGATCGATTGGCTCAAGACTATCAATGGAATGACGAACCGTTAAACTTTTCTATCAATGATTTGCGGGAAATAGAGAAAAAGCCAGGGATTTTGCGTGCCAAAGAATTATACCGTTTAGGTTTTATTACTGATGCACGTCGTGAATGGTTGTATGCGATAAAGGGTATGTCGCGTGAGCAATTGCAGCAAGCATCGGTGATTGCTCATCAATGGGGATGGCATGATCGTGCCATATCAACGGTTGCCAAGGGTGCTCATTTTGATGATTTGTCGTTACGCTTTCCTGTCGCGTTTCAAGACCAGGTGATTCGCAATGCTAATCAAAATAGTATCGAACCCGCGTGGATCTTTGGCGTACTGCGCCAAGAGAGTGCTTTTATGGCCGATGCACGATCGAGTGCGGGCGCATTAGGTCTGATGCAATTAATGCCGCAAACAGGAAAGCTTACCGCACGAAGATTAAAGACCCGGTTGCGTTCGACGAGTGATTTGTTAGATGTTAAACGAAATATTCGTTTAGGTGCAGCGTATTTACGTCGGATGCTAGATAGGAATAACGGACACAATGCTCTGGCAACGGCTTCTTATAATGCTGGGCCTAATCGAGTGAAGCAATGGATGCCCGAGCAATCGGTTGATGCTGACTTATGGGTGGAAATGATCCCGTTTAATGAAACACGCAAATATGTACAACGGGTCATGGCCTATACGATCATTTATAATTATCGTTTAGGTGGTAGTCCTATGCGATTGACTAATCGCTTGCCAGTTATTAAGCCGACCAATGCATCATCCGATGGTTTTTCTGGGTAATATACTCGTAGCGTCTGATATTTAGGCTTTATTGCTGGCCTATTTTCGCCCTGGCGGCGTCGCCTAATGCGCCTACTGTTGGTGAAACTCCGCGCCATAAGAGAGCGACTATGACTTGTCGTTTCGCCTCGCCTGAAGCGCCTACTTTTGGTGGCAAGACAAAAATAGACACCGCACTCAACACCTAAATATCAAACGCTACGAGTATAGCTCGTGGCAACATTGCTGTTCTCGATTATTCGCCGTACAGGTAACAGTCTATCTCTCCCGATCCATATGGTCGTGTTCACGCCGCTCTCCTAAAGCGCCGACTGTTGGTGCCTGCTTTCCTGTTGGCTAATCAGCTTGTCCACCAAACGTAGACGCTTCAGGCGAATAGAAAGCTAATCTGAGCACAACTTGAGCAAATTATTGCATGGCCGATTCCTTGTGCTATCGTATACAGATTCTATTTTTTGATGCGCTCAGACTGAGGGAGCTATTGGCATCGTGAAGTTATTTTGTTAGCTTTAAATGGAAGAATTTAGTTATACCACTGCTGATTGTACGAAAAAGTATATATGTCGCAAAATATATGTACGGCAAGAATATGCTGGTTCATTTGGGAAATTATCAAAAAGCGGACATTTTTTATACCGTTTACTTGTGAATTTGTACATTTATGAATTAAAAATTGACGATAGCTGGGATTTTTCCTGATGATTGGTCAATTTGAGAGAGGGGGTGTGGAATCAAGAAAACTATGTGGTTATAATCTATAATGATGAAGGTAGTTTTGTGACCTTGATAGATTTTCGTGGTATAGGTTGTAAAGGACGTCTCCGGGGGGGAGTTGCCTTTAGCAAGTTGAGACCAGCACGAAAAGCGAGGGTAACATTGGTTATAAATTTAGAGGTATTTTTCATGGCAACCGGTACTGTTAAGTGGTTTAATGATGCTAAGGGATTTGGGTTTATTTCACCATCAGAGGGAGAGGAGGATGTGTTTGTGCATCATTCCGTCATAGAGGGGACGGGGTTTAAGACACTGGCCGAAGGGCAAAATGTATCTTTTGAAGTGGAGCGTGGGCCGAAAGGATTGCAAGCAACGTCGGTTTTACCTATGTAATAATCACAACATTGTGCAAAAAGCCTCGTATATTTACGAGGCTTTTTAGCTTGGTAAATTATTCGGGAGCGTGATCAATTTGTATGCGCATGGGTGGCAGACTTTGTAACAATTGTTTGCCATATTCTTTGGTAATCAGACGCCGGTCTAGAATTGTGACAATACCGTAATCTGTTTCTTGTCTTAATAATCGACCAACGGCTTGCACTAATCGAGTACTGGCTTCAGGTACAGCAACCTGCATGAAATGGTTACCACCATTGGCTTGTATATATTCTCTTTCCGTAGCTTCCACGGGGCTATCTGGCACCGCAAATGGTAACTTTGCGATCACCACATGAGTGCACAATTCACCGGGTAAATCGATTCCCTCAGCAAAACTGTTCAAACCAAATAATATGCTCCCGTCACCTGCTTCAATGTTTACTTGATGTTTCTGGATTAATACTGACTTTGGTAGAGTATTTTGTACCAGAAGTTTTTTTTGCCAATCATCAGGTAAATGTTGTTGGACGTCCATCATTTGCGCATAGGAAGCGAAAAGCACCAGTGAGCCTCCATCTGCGGCTAAAATTTTCGGAAGAATTTCAGTAATGCTCTGAGTGTGCTTAGCATTATCGGTTGGATCACAGTCCATCCAGGGAAGCCACAAGGTGGCTGCTTCCGGATAATTAAAAGGGGATTCGAGTTTTAAACAGCGAATGGCGTTGTTTTGTGAGAGGCCAGTTTTTTGTCGGAATCGATCAAATGAATCGAGTCCAGTTAATGTGGCAGAGGTCAATATAGCGCCATAGCAGTGTTGCCAAAGATGCTGGTAAAGGAATTCGGCGGCGGACACCGGAGCTGCATGTAAGCGTAAATCGATTTTTCCTTGAAAACTTTGTTGACTGATCCAGCGTGCGGTTGGCGGGGCTGATGCCTCATCATTGGCAATGAAGTATTGCCATAAGTTTGCCATATTTTCCAGGCGAGTCATGGCGGCGCCAAGCTCAGGCGTGATGGTTTCGGCACTCGCGGTTGATAATTCCCCGCTTGCAACACTTTGAGAGATTGAATCCTTTAATGCTTCTAATTGTATTAGGTTGGTGATTGCAATATCGCGAAGAGGTTGGGCGATTGTTTTCAACGGGTCAGGAATGTGGCCATTTTTAAACCGAATGATATTGTCTTTATTATCGTTAGTTAATGCCTGGTTTTTTGATTGAAGCAAATGCGTGAGCGTACTGCTAGCTGTTTGTAACATGTTAGCCAGCTCAGAAAGTTTGCTACGCATGTTTGTCGTATGACGTGTGATGCTAGGGCTAGATAGCATTTTTTCAATTTTTTTTAATAGCGGTTCAACGGTGTCGAGCCAGGCAGTACTGCTATGGGTTGAACTCCAAGCCGTGCCATGTTCAATCGCTTTGGCTGGTAGTTGATGTGCTTCATCAAAGACATAAATGCTGTCTTTGGGATCAGGTAGAAGTTTTCCGCCACCTAAATTAATATCAGATAACACGAGGTCATGATTGGCAATAATCACATCCATGGTGTTAACTTTTTTTCTTGCGTCAAAATATGGACATCGTTTAAAAAAGTTACATTGTTTTCCTAGGCAGCCATGGTGATCATTGCGAACGGTGTCCCATAAGTCATTGGCAATTTGTGATGGCCAGGTGTCTCGATCTCCATTCCATTCATGTTCATCAAACGCGTTATATAACATTTTTAATTGATTGATATAATCACTTTCACTGCTGAAAAAATCGGTTTGTCGAATATTATCTCCTAAATTTTGGGTAAGTAAACTTGGGCATAAATATCGTCCACGGCCTTTGGCGATATCGTATGTGAAGTTCAGTTGGCTATAATTTTTGAGATTAGGAATGTCTTTGTGAATTAATTGCTCTTGTAATGCAATTGTCGCGGTTGTAATAATTAACTGCTTTTCCAATTGTAACGCAATGGGTATGCACGCTAATAAATACGCCATGGTTTTTCCGGTACCTGTCGGGCCTTCTACAATGGCGATTTTGTTTTTATGATCAGTGAGTGTTTTGCTTATCTCTGCAATCATTAAGCGTTGGCTCGTGCGGGGCTTAAATCCTTGTTGTTCTTTTAAGGAGAGATAAGCCGAGCGTATGGTGTTTTTTAATTCATCATCTAACATTAGCTGTAAATACCATTGACAAGTGTATGATCTTCGGTCGCAAAAAATAAAAAAAGATGAAAACTAGCTAGCATATATTTGTCACGAAAATAGAGATGAAGGCTATAATTCAATTATACCTGCGTGCATGTGTGTCGGGGTAGATTGTATATTTGTCCCTATTCAGCATGTGCTATAGTAGGTGTAATTCCGTTCTTGGGAAGCCTAGTTATTTATTGATGTCAATTTTATGACAATGCTTTTATAACTCACTCTTGGGTACAAAGGCAACCATTTGTTGTTTTTTCCCGTCTGTTTTTTGACTTAAGAGATGTGAGTCGTGAAGGGTTGCAATAAGTCGTTTGATGGGAGGAGAGTCTTATGAAATCCCGTGCAGCACTTGCATTAGAGGCAGGAAAGCCTTTAATTGTTGACGAGATAGATGTTGAAGGACCTAAAGAAGGGGAAGTTTTGCTAAGGATGGTGGCCACTGGTGTGTGCCATACCGATGCATATACCTTGTCTGGAGTAGATCCGGAAGGTGTGTTTCCTTGTGTGCTTGGACATGAAGGCGGGGCGGTTGTCGAGGAGGTGGGGCGAGGTGTTACCAGTGTGGCAGCGGGGGATCATGTGATTCCTTTATATATTCCCGAGTGTGGGCAATGTAAATATTGTTTATCGGGAAAAACCAATTTATGTCAAGCCATTGGTGCGACCCAATGGAAAGGTTTAATGCCGGATGGAACTCGGCGATTTTCTTATCAAGGAAAACCCGTTTATCACTATATGGGTACTTCCACGTTTGCGGAATATACCGTCGTCGCAGAGATAGGGCTAGCTAAAATCAATAAAGCTGCGCCGCTTGATAAGGTATGTTTGTTAGGTTGTGGCATTACTACCGGCATTGGTGCTGTTTTGAATACCGCTAAGGTTGAGCCAGGATCAAGTGTGGCGGTATTTGGTTTGGGTGGCATCGGTATGAGTGTGGTGCAGGGAGCTGTGCTCGCTAAAGCAGAGCGTATTATTGCTATTGATACCAATCCCGCTAAATTTGAAATAGCACAATTGCTCGGTGCGACTGAGGTGGTAAATCCAGAAGCGTATGATCGACCTATCCAGGAATTAATTGTCGATCTCACCGATGGTGGGGTAGATTATTCTTTTGAATGTATTGGTGATGTGGATGTGATGCGTTCAGCGCTGGAGTGTTGTCATTTAGGTTGGGGGGAATCCATCATTATTGGTGTGGCGGGTGCTGGCGAGTTGATTCAAACTCGGCCTTTTAATTTAGTGACGGGCAGAACGTGGAAAGGCACCGCATTTGGTGGTGTGAAAGGGCGTACTGAGTTACCCAGTTATGTCGAGCAATACCTGCAGGGTAAAATAAAAGTGGATGAGTTAGTGACTTATACCATGCCATTATCTGATATCAATCGAGCGTTTGACTTGATGCATGAAGGGCGTAGTATTCGTTCTGTTATTTTATATTGATGGATGCTTGTATGACCTTGTTTTATTGCAGACCATTTAAAATTTGATAGTCAATATGGATAAAAACAAGGGTCCCGAAGGACCCTTGTTAGTTTTTAAGATAAGGACGGTTAGAAATCATCAGATATAAATATCACCGAGCTATAACCAATAATATTATTTATATCACTGGCGATAACGGTGACGCTGCCTTGGGCAATGGCGGTGAGTTCTCCTGTCTGCGGATTAATGGTCGCGACGCTTTGGTCGTCAACCGAATAATTGTATGGGGCTGTGCCACCACTGGCGATGACTGTTGTACTACCGTTTATTAGCAGGGTTCTGTCGCTAGCGACGACCGTCAGTGTTTCATTGCCAAACGGCGAATCAGGTAACGCACAGGCTTTAATATCGGACTCCAGGGAGGACAATCGAAAATTCAATACCGAAGTGGTTTCGGTGCCTTGTACCATGGTGCTTACTCGGATTTGGCTTTCTACCCAGGTAGAATAATGTTTCAAGTACACTAAATTGAAGGTCGCTAGGCCATTTTCATCAGTTGTTAGCACTTGAGGTAGGGTACCTGCAGCCGAGTTTTCTGGCGTTAATGTGCCGTCGTTGTTAACATCTTCCCCCACATCCATGATCAGATTCTTATTGATGTCTTCATTGGCAATTTTCGCTGAAGTAGTGCGTGCGATACATCGAATGATATCGCCGCTAACGCCGTAGACAGGGTCCCAGTAACCTTTGTAATAACCATTTGGCCAGGTGCTTAAGCTGACGGTGGTGCCAGCAATGGGATTACCATTAGAGTCGGCTACTAATACCGACATAGGCATACTATAGGCGGTGTTTTCACCCATGGAAGAGAGCGTGGTGCTGCGGCCGACAACCACTGAACCTGCTGTGCCACCAATGACAATGGGTATGTCATCGGTAAATTCGGTACCGTTGTTAACGACTCGGGCTTTAATGATGACACCTTGCGGCGTTGAGCTGATAGTACCGGAATTGAATGTGGTTTCAAAACTGCCGTCGGGCCGAGTGGTCCCATAAACTGGGGATAAAAATTCACCACCACCGGTGGCATTTTCTATAGTAAACCATACGGTGGCATTGCGTACCGGAAAGTCATCCTGGTTAAATACCTGGGCGGTGATTTTGGCTTCGTAATTGATATCACCGACTTTCAGTGGCACCACGTTACGATCGGCTTGAATGGTGATATATTTCGCTTCTATGGCGGGCGCCGAAAAATCCACAATCAACCGGTCCATAATGGAGTTATTGCTACTATCAAATACTTCTACTGTGGCGGCTCCTCCTACTGTAGAGGTGAGTGTTGCACTGACAGTGCCTCCCGAAACATCTTCGGTGATTTTATTGCCGCTGCCACTGGCGCCCGATAGGGTGCCTAAGGAAGTGATGAAAGTCACTTTGTTGGAATTGGGTGCTTTCACTGCAATGGTTAGCGTGCTATTCACATCGCTGTCGGTTCGTTCTGCGGTTGGCGCAGTGATTTGAAAAGCTTGTTCGATTTGATTAATGGTGAATGTTTTTGAGTTGGATGCGTTTAGCGCGGTGGCGGTAACAGTGATCGTACCGGCAGATACCGCAGTGAGCGTTGTATTAAAACGTCCATTCACATCTGTTTTTCCACTACTTGGAGAAGATAGGGTTGCGCTGCCTGTGGAACTGTTTGAGACGGTTACCGAGATGTCGGTATCGTAAACGGGAGTACCATTACTGTTTTTGGCAATGATGGAAAGTGATTCGCTGGCATCACTCGCGTTATCTGAGCCTAATATTAACGAATTGGCATCACTTTCAATGGTAACGGTTGAGCCTGTTACTTGCACTGGTATGGTTTTGGTCATCCCGTTGGATGTTGCTGAGATTGTGATTGTGCGATTTGATGGATCGCTTGCGCCGGAAGAAAAGAAAACGGTGGCTTCTCCATTTTCATCAGATAAGGTGCTGGATAGGCTAAGTTGCCCTCCGTTGGGTTGTCCGCCATCGGTTCCAACGATTTCAAATCGTACGAATGCCCCTGGGAGTACCGCACGATATTTGTCCAGTACCGTTGCGGTGATTTTTGCTTGCTCGGCATTATTGGAGGCGATACTTACATTCGAGGTAGATAAAGAAAGTATTTCTACAAGCTTATCAACTTGATTTTCTCCAATGGTGAACGAAACTGTTTTGGTGATGCTAATTGCTCCCACTGATGCGGTAATGTCAGCCTGTCCACTTTGTGTACTGCTAATTTCTACGGATGCTGTGCCGTCAGAGGATGTTAACTTTTCATTTTGTGTTAGTTTGCCTAATGAGGTATTGAACTGTATTGGTGCCCCGGTAACGGGATTACCTTCGCTATCGAGGGCGGTGGCTGTGACTGAAATTTTGTTGGATTCGCTTGCGATGGTTTGGTCAACATTAAACCCCAAATTTATTTCTGCAACCTGATCGCTCACATCTTCAATAAATTTAACGGTCTCCGAGGTATTGAAGCCACCGGCCGACACGTTTATGGTGGCGGTCCCGACGGTGTCGCTATTAAGTCCTACTGTTGCGATACCATTTTCGTTGGTGCTTCTGGAACTGGCGGTTAACGAACCAAAATCTGTCGAAAAATTTATAACAACATTCGCCAATGGATTGCCAGAGGCGTCCTCAATCAATGCGGTTAATAACACGGTGCTTGCAGATTGAGCATTGATTTCATTGGGGCTTGCATTTAACGATAAGGAGGCGACTTGATCGTTGGCATCTTGTATAAACATGATACTGGAGGAGCTACTAAAGGCACCAGCAATGGCTGAGACTTCTGCTTCTCCGACACTGGTACTTGATAAGTTGGCTGAAGCGATGCCATTGCTATCAGTGGTGGCTGATGTGGCGCTAGTTGAGGAGCTAAATGTGCCGCGTGTGCTGGTGAAGCTGACTGTGGCACCATTGACCGGTTCGCCCTGATCATCTTTGACTGAGGCCATGACTGTGACTGTATGGGTTCCGTTAGCAATGACTTCGCCAGGTGATGCGGTCACGTTTACGCTTGCCACTTTGTTATTAGCTTCATCACTTCCGCTGCAGCCGCTGATGAAAACCGCGATTGCTAAAAGGAAAAATAAAGGGGTTCGCTTTTCTATCATCTGTCTTTCCTTTGTTGGACGGCTTTCTCGATTAACAAGCTATGAGCGTATTTCCGTCACTAAATAGTTATGTGCAATTGATGCCTATCAAATTTTTGACACTTTTTAAAAGTGCGTCTTTTTTCGGGAGTTCTGCAAATAAAATGCCGAAAATTTGATTTAAACCTACATGCCATGTCCGGACGTGGGGGAGCGTTTGATCTTTGGTCTCACGCGGATTTTTCTGCGCTCGGCAATGCCATAAGGTATGTTGCTCGTTCAGAAAAAACCATATGAAATCAAATTCCTTTACGATATTCACATGCCTGGGGGCGAAATGTAGGTTTAAATACCCTCCGACCTTTGATAATGTCGGTCATAATTGAGAATTATTTATAGATGAAGTGGAAATATGATGGATTGACATAGTGCTCATTTGACAATGGTTCGATAACTGATGTCTCGCACGGTCAATTTTTAACCTCCAGCGTGATTTTATCTTGTTGATTATTAGCTGATAATCAACAATTGGGTGGGTTGTGGCCAATGCTGAATCTATCTTTGAATCGGCTATATACATTGGCCTGTTGCTAGCATAAGCTATGAGGGTACGAATCATGTTGGCTTGATATTCGCCAACCCATATTGCTGGTTGAAATGGTTGTTTTTTCGTGGAGAGATTCCGTTGTTAGTCGGTGAAGGATTTTAATTAATGATTACCTTATTTCAGTTTCCCCCGGCTTGGCATTTACCGAGTGGAAGTCCTTTTTGTTTGAAGGTTGAAACATTTTTACGTATGGCGAAGTTGCCTTATCAGATCACATTGATGGCAGATTCTCGTAAAGCGCCCAAGGGTAAATTGCCCTACATTCACGACAAAGGACAAGACCTTCCGGATTCCGGACTGATTTTAGAATATCTTTCGACCACCTATCGATGTGATTTGGACGAGTCTTTACCGAGTTCTGCAAAGGCTATTTCACATGCCATGCGGCATATGCTAGAGGATCACCTGTACTGGGCTTGTTTATATAGTCGTTGGGTTGATGAAAGAAATTGGCCAGAAACCAAAGGCGCGTTTTTTGGTGTGTTTCCTTCCGGTGTACAGAATATTTTTCCTGCCATCATGCGTAATCAAATACAAAGCTATCTCAGCGGGCAAGGGATGAGTTTATATAGTGAAGACGATGTTTACCATTTAGGGATACAAGATATCATCGCGATTTCTGATTTTTTACGAGATAAAGATTTCATGATGGGGAAAACAGCCACGTTATTAGATGCCACGGCGTTTGCCATGTTAGCCCATATTATTTGGGTGCCGATTGAGTCGCCGATTAAAGATATTGCTTTATCTAAGCCTAATTTAATAACGTATTGCCAACGCATGAAGCAAGATTTTTTCCCCGATTTGCGTAATGGTTAAATTGTTATGTCAACATCCATCGTTGGGTGATTTTCTAATACTAGGCTGGCTAATGTCGGTTTAGTTGTAAATTTAAACTGATTTCAGAGAAAAACAGTCAATACTTGAAAAAAATCCTGACATCGATATAAAGTAATACCACTTTAAAATATCAATATTTACGGTATTCATGACGCTAAAGTCTATCTTATCAAAAACAAGACAGTTTTTCTCGGCCTTAATCAAAAAGGCTGTCTTGGATGCGTTGATGAAGCTGCAAAAAGATTTTAAAGATCTTGATGCGCGTTATAAGGCACTGAAGCAAGAAAACGCTGAACTTAAAGCCCAACTACAAAAGAAAAAAATAGAA
>Ga0316206_1000212_pt1 | contig 106641 bp, 97 predicted proteins | sample 6monthpyrite_MG_FD_204942 | JGI IMG/M metagenome (GOLD analysis project Ga0316206, IMG submission 204942) | Microbial mat bacterial communities from mineral coupon in-situ incubated in ocean water Damariscotta River, Maine, United States -... | ecosystem: Environmental > Aquatic > Marine >...
TTGAGAGATAGTGACTTCATTTTTTTTAAAGTCGATTAGGCTTTTCGTATGAAGGTCTTTGGAATAATTGACTAGCTTTTTTGGCTCTTGCAAGTCACTTTGAGACCATAATGCATTAACCTTCTTTTTAAAGTCAGAGATAGCTTTGTGCTCTTTTTCAAGATACGATTTAAAGGCGCTGTCTTCTTCAGCCTTGTAATTGATGAATTTGACTTTCTCTTGTGTAAAAGTCTGCTCTTGAGCTTTTTTAAAGTCTGAAAAACTTCCTTGCGCATGAAGTAAACAAGGCAGCACTAAGAGAATTAATCTGCAAGAAGCCATACGAACATCTCCTTGGTTTTAGGATGGACCCACACTTCTTCAATATGGGCATTAATGGTGTTGCCTGAGCTGGATTGCGTGCTGTGGATCTGTGTTGTAGATGAAGCGTATATGGCAGAACTACTCTCACGGCGCATAATGATATTTCCTACCTCTACACCACTTTGTTGCGCTAATTCATCAAGGGCCCGTGAAATAGCAAGGCGTCTTTGCACTGTCTTGCCTTCATAATGAGGTTTTGAACTACCGACGGCACCGGTCTTTGCATATATATTAGGTTTGTATACCCAAGCCGGTTCTATGACGGGAGCAGGTCTACCATTACAAGCAGAAAGTAAAAGTAGTGTTAAAAGAAGTGAAGATACGATTACATACATGTATTACCCTGCATATCTAGAGATAAAGACAAAGGGATGTCCTCATGTATAGATACGTTTTAAAGAGCAGGGCAAGCCTGCTTTAAATTAATCTGTAGGAAACTCTTTTTCAAGACCTTCGAGTGCATTTTTTGATTGAAATTGCTGCCAGAGGGCATTATCATTTTTGTAAGAAGATTTGACGTTGTTTTGAACTTCTTCATTCATTGCTTTCTCATTAACACCAACTAAGACGTACATTGTCTTGTTTTGAGGGTGTTGCCAGAAATCAAGTTGTTTAGAGCCTTTAAGTGATACCTTTGCAGCTTGCTTGGAAACTTGTGTTGAGACTTTATCAGCAACTTCACTTCCTCCTACACCGGTTGAACGAGCAAAGGTTTCTACCTTGTCTTTTACAAGAGTCTGGATTTGTTGAGCAAGATTTGAACGCGCGTTTGCAAGAGCTTCTCTACGTGTGAAACCGGCACCGAGTTTACTGTAAGGAGCTGATCCCAAATCGGTTACAGAACCTTCTACGGCAGCGTCAGGCATACACGTCCATTTCGGTGCCAGTACACCGTCTTGTTTACATTCGAATGATGCAACTTCAGGCTCTGCTTCTTTTGAAGAACATCCAGTAAATGTTGCTGCTAAGGTGACGGCTACTGCTATTGATCCAATTAGTTTTTTCATTAAAACTCCTTAATCTATTTGATATATTCATATATTGTAGCAAAAATAAACATAGTTTTAACTCCAATGCAGAGTTATTTTAAACATTTAAAGATGCTTCTGTGTTATCGGGTAAACTTTCTATATATACAGATTGAGAAGGAAAGGCAAAGTTTGCCTTATTGTCCTCAACAATCTTCATGATATTAAGATTCATGCGTTCACGTACCATAAGATATTCCTGCCAATTTGTCGTATTGGTAAAGAAATAACAGAAGATACCCAAGGCTGAATCTTGAAAGTCTGTGAAATTTACAAGGATAGTCGTATCATTGATATCGGGATCCGCTTGTAGCATACTGCGTATTTCAGTCAGAATACTCTGCATCTGTACAGAAGAGGTGTCATAGGTCAGACCGACGGTCATCTTGATACGGCGCATCGTCATACGTGACCAGTTCGTAATGGGACTGTTGGCCAAGGTGGCGTTGGGAACGGCAACAAGAGCTTTTGCGAAGGTTCGTACACGGGTAGAGCGAATGCCTATACTTTCTACTGTTCCTTCAACGCCAGGCGTATGAATCCAGTCACCTACATCAAAGGGTTTATCTGAGAAGATGACCAAAGATCCAAAAAGGTTGGCGGCGGTATCTTTAGCTGCCAATGCAAAGGCAAGCCCTCCCAGACCCAAAGAGGCTAAAAAGCCAGTGAAGTTATATCCCCACTCTTGTACGATGATAACAAAGCCCATTACGATAAGTACAAGTTTTACCCCTTTGATTAAAAAGAGGGCGAGGTCAGCTGAGAACCGGCTGGCAACCTTCTCTTGATACTCACCTACAAAATCACTAAAGATACCGACAATACGGTAAAGCGCCCAAAAGATGGTAAAGGCAAACATGGAGTGAAAAAAATGTGAATTAAAGGAATCAAGTGCAGGAGGCAGATGTAAAAATTCCAACATTGCATACAGTCCAAGAAGAACGAAGACCAGGCGCACAGGTGGTTCGACAGCAGATACAATAGCATCATCAAGCGTGTTTTTAGTCTTTGAACTGGCCTTATGTAAGAGGGAGATAAAACTATAGGCTAAGGGCCCTCGTAAAAAGATAAAAAACAGAAGGATTCCTAACGATATGAGCCATTGAGAGCCAGTGTTATCTAAGAATTCCTGATCCAACAGGGCCGTGAAGCTTTCCATATGTATCCTTGGCATTTTTAAAAAGATTTTAGCACATTTTCGGATACAATCCTATCTATGAAATATTATGCTTATGATGAATTTGTCACGGATACCCGCAAACTGGTTAAAGAATCAAGAGGCTTTGAAGCAGATACGCTCTTAGCCATCGCCCGAGGAGGACTGAGTCTAGGACATGCCTATGCCCATGCGGTAGATAACAGACGGCTTTTTGCGATTAACTCTATTTTGTATGAAAAGGATAAGAAGGGACAGTCTTGTGAGATCTTCAATACCCCCGAGTTAAAAGATGCAAAAAAAGTACTGATACTCGATGACATTGTAGACAGCGGTCAGACAATCAAAGAGGTGTTGGCCCTATTGCAACAGTGTTTTCCTCATATAGAGTTTAAAATTGCTTCACTGTTTTATAAACCAAGTGCTGTCATCAAACCTGATTATTACGTACATGAAGCCAAGGAGTGGATAGAATTCTTTTGGGAAAAAGACTTTATCGAAGAAACTTCTATAATACAAAATGAAAAATGCTAGCTTTATTCAAAGATAACATAAGAGCGTATTGGCATCTTTTAAAGGGGGTGTGGATAGTTACCCGAGTGATGGTCTTTGAAAAGTTCATTATGGTGTTTTTTGCTTTTTATCTTCTTTGTGTATTGGGTATTGCCTTGATTGTTTCAGTGCTTCATTGGGGAGGGGCTGTCGTAGTCTTGCTCTTAGGTTTGTTATTGTTCAGTAAGGTGCTAAAATCTTTTCAGTTTTTAAAACGTGCCCTGATCCGTAGGGGTGATATTGTTGAATATGCTGATCCAGAGGCCTCCGAGAATGCAAAGATGTTTAAAAAAGCGACTATTGTTTTAAAAATGCGATTTGATGAGGTGAAAAAGACTAAACTTATCTCAGATGAGCTGATGCAAGGCAGTGAATATTTTTATCTTGTTGAGATTGATAAAAAGCCGGGTGCTATTGCCTATGACTGGGTCATTGGTCTCTCTCCTGAGCTACTTGACATAGAGTTTGAAGACTAAAATCCTTGAATAAGTGCCAATATAAAAAAGCTCAGGCCTAAAAATATAAGCGAAGAGATGAAAATAAGTGCGGTGATATCCTCAGGTTTGCAGTTGTAAAGCGAACCAAGGTTGACATTGGCAACGGCCAAGGGCATAAACAATTCCATTAAAATCACCCCTTTTACCATGCTTGAAAGTGGCATAAACTGTAAGATGAAAAAAGTCAAACCCGGTAGCAATACAAACTTGATGACATTAACATGCAAAATGAGTTTGAGATTAAGATGATGAAGTTTTACGGTGTTAAAATACATGCCCAGAATGATTAGCTGTAAGACCATGCTGGCGTGTGCTCCCATTTCTAGAGCATTCATGACTTCTTGAGGCAGATGGACCTCGTAAAAATTAAAACTTAGCGCCAGCACTGCAAACCATAAAGGCGGTAGTTTAAAGATGTTTTGTAGAGATTCTTTGATCGAGAAGTTGCCGCGTGAATAAAAAAAGACCCCCAAAGTATAGACGACAAAGACATTCATCAGGTTGATCAGCGTAGTGTAGGGGATACTCTCTTCTCCAAAAATAGCTATACCCAGAGGAATACCCAAGTTTCCTGTGTTTCCGATCAAGGCAGATATAGAGGCGATGGAACGTTCTTTTGGATCTGAAAACAACTGACGCGCCATAAAAAACGTAATTATCAGCACAAGGGCAACAATGCTTATATATAGCATAGGTGCTAAAAAGAAGTCAGCATCCATAGGGCGTTTGAGCAGGCCCCAAAAGGTTAAAAAAGCTTGCAAGAAGTAGACTGAAAGCAGGTTGAATGACTTTTCATTGATCTGCTCTTTAAAGGCACGCTTGACACCGTAACCGACAAGGATAAAAATATAGATAGAGATAAGGGCTAAAAATAGACTTCCCAAGGTATGATGCCTTTTTATTTAGTATATTATCTAAAGTATAGTAAGATAAAAAGATGATTAACACACTTTCAAAAAAATTAGCCTCATTTTCTTTTTTATTTTTGGCCATTGCCTTTATATCTTTGACTTTTTTTAACACGTATGAGCCGACACGCGCGATGACTACAACACTCTTCCTTGTCTTGACCCTTGTTCTGTATTATCCGCTTCGTCTGATCATTGCAAACAAAAGACTTTCTATGACGTACAGCGCCTTGATTAAAGACCCCGATGCTTCACGGCTTATTATGTTCTACATCAAATTGCCATTGTTCATTATCGGTGCACCACTTTTAGGCGGGGTATTTTTCTTGGCATTTGTTAAGGCATCTGTACTTTTTAGTATGAATGCAAGATTAATTATCTTGGGATTAGGGGCCTTTGTCGTTATATTTATCTTTTGGACCTTTCTGGGAAACAAACTTTTGCAAAGTAGAGACAGTATTGCACAGCTTTACAGTAAAAACAGGCTGGATCAAAAACTGGGGTATCATCTTCTTCTTTATATGACCTTCTTCTCTTTGACACGTGACCCGATAGAAGCTTTTATCATTATGTTACTGTTTTCATTTTTGATTTTTGATGTTTTATTCGCTTTGCATACCAAGATAAACCTTCGCAGACTTTTGTGGGAAAGAGGTCTTTTCCTTCTCTTTAAATTCTTGCTCTTTGCTCTTATAAGTTTGTTGAGCTATAAGTACTTAGGCCATGTTATCAAACATGAACTTGACAGACTCATTTTATGGGTAGACCCTAGTATCAGTGTGATTGTTATTTATCTTTTTTTGTACGCTATTTCAGGTGTGGGGAATTATGTGCAGTTGAATCTTCTGATCTCATACCTTGTAAAAAAGCCGGGCAAACAGTTTGTGATAGTGTGGACGATGATGGGAGTTTTATACTTGGGCCTGACAGCTATTCATCTGAAATATAAACACTTCAACCAGATGAAAGAAACGATTGAAAACTATCAGTATAGCTTGGGTGGACGTTGAAAAAAGCTAGCTTTTTTCTTTTTTGATTAGTTCATAGGCCTCATTAATCTCTTGGATTTTTCGTGTTGCATCTTGTATATAATGCGCATCAGCCCCCTGGGCCTGAATAATATCTGGATGATATTTTTTGACAAGTTCTCTGTACTTTTTCTTGATGGTCTTTAAGTCATCTGAAGCAGAAACATCTAAAATTTTATAGGCTTCATTAAGTGAACTATGCACTGTCGCACCGGAAAAGCTTGAACGGAATTGGTCCATCATCCCTTCAAATTCATTTGAGCTAAAATGTAAGAATGCGGCAATTTTTGTTAGCAGGTTCTCTTCTGCACTGGTCACTTTTCCGTCAATAAAGGCGATGTTGATTAAAAAACCCATCATCATTTGACGCTTTCCTCTGTCTTTACGGATAAGAACATAGAGTTGAGAAACTACAGAGTCGACATTACGCGGGCGTTGCTTCTCTTCTGAGAAGATCTCCTTTAAATAGCTCTTTACTTTTTCAGGATGAGGAAAGACTCTGGAAATATCATTAAACATATTTCCGATAAGTTCAGCCTCCAGTTCATCTATACGCCCGTCTGCCTTGGCCACCTTGGCACATAAGGCAACAAAAAGTCCAAGTTCACTTGAAGCAATAGCCTCTTTGCTAACATGCATGTTTTTGAATTTGTCTTGCGTGTAGTAGATGTGTTGAAATCGTTTATAGCTGTTATATACACGGTATAAGACGAAGATCACGATTCCCCAAAATATAAGATTGAACATGTAGTTTCCTTGAAATAGCTGTATGTAATACAAAATTTTATAGAATTCTATCATTAAATAATGGGAATTAAATGATAGAAAAAATATCTTCTATGGACAGAGGCGTTTTATATATGCTTTTTGCCTCTCTTTTGTTTGCGATCATGGGCGCGTTTGCTAAAGAATTGAGTACATCCATGAGTTCTTTGGAAGTGGTTTTCTTTAGAAATGTATTTGGGGTCTTTATTATCGGAATCACTGTTTTAAAAAGTCCCCTCGTACAAAAAGGAGGTAAGCCGTTCTTACTCTTTTTTCGTGGTCTTATGGGCTTTTTGGCCTTGTTGGCCTTTTTTTATAATATTGCCCATATATCTTTGGCAGACGCGATGACTTTCTCAAAGACCTCGCCTATTTTTACGGCTTTTTTTGCGTATTTGTTTTTAAAAGAGAAGATGAGTATTTACGGATGGACAGCTTTGATTATCGGTTTTGTGGGTATTGTTCTCATTACGCAGCCAGAAGGTTTTTTACTAAAGAAAACAGACCTTCTAGGTATCTTTTCCGGGGTTGGGGCTGCTTTGGCCTATACCTCAGTACGGGAACTGCGAAATTATTATGATACGCGCTCTATCGTTCTGTCTTTTATGAGCGTAGGAACGGTCGGTCCTTTGATGCTGTTAGGGTTAGAACCTTATGTTGATATTGCGGCATTGGATTTTATTTTTGCCGAATTTACAATGCCCCAGGAAAGCGACTGGTTTGCAATTTTGGGACTTGGCCTTTTCGCAACAATGGCTCAGATCTACATGACAAAGGCTTATGGGGTAACAAAGGCAGGTGTGGTCGGAGCTGTCTCGTACTCAAATATTGTTTTTGCTATTGTAATTGGTTTGTTAATGGGTGATGCGCTACCCAATATTACAACGAGTTTTGGGATTTTGGCTATATTTTTGGCGGGACTTTTGGTTCTAAAAAAATAAGCTATAATCACGATACCTAAACTATATAAGAGTATTTTCAAAATAAAGATCAGTTTGATTTACAGTACAGCGACTTCGCTTTTGTACCGTAAATATACTGACAAAATAAGGAAAAAATATGGTGCTTTTTGCAGGCCCTTGTGTTATTGAGAGTGAAGAAAACGTTATGAAGATTGCTGAGGCACTGAAGCCTTATCATGAAAACCCGCAGATTGATTTTTATTTCAAGGCGAGTTTTGACAAGGCCAACCGTACCTCATTGGAAAGCTTTCGAGGTCCTGGTGTAGAAGAAGGTATGCGAATCCTTCAAAAAGTAAAAGACACTTTTGGTTTTAAGATTGTCACGGATATCCATGAAAGCTCTCAGGTTGAGGCGGTTTCAAAGGTGGTTGATGTTCTTCAAATACCGGCTTTTTTATGTCGACAGACAGACCTTCTTGTGGCTGCAGCAAAAACAGACTGTATTATCAATATAAAAAAAGGGCAGTTTCTCGCACCTGCTGATATGCAGTACCCAGTACTTAAAGTACTTAATACACGTGGCTGTGATGAAGCGACGTATCAGAACTCGTTAAAACATAAGGTGTATCTGTGTGAACGTGGTTCAACCTTTGGATACGGAAACCTTGTGGTTGATATGCGTTCTTTAGTGATCATGAAAAAATTTGCTCCTGTTATCTTTGACGCGACACATTCGGTACAGATGCCAGGTGCTGCAGGTGGGAAGACAGGAGGTGATTCTTCAATGGTTCCTTATCTTGCAAAAGCAGCTGCGGCGGTTGGTGTTGATGGCTACTTTTTTGAGACCCACTTTGATCCTTCTATCGCACTTTCAGATGGTCCGAACATGGTTAAACTGAAAGACCTTGAAACCCTTGTCGTGACGCTTCAGAAAATAAAAGAAGTATCTTCGATATAATCACGTTAATTAAGCTCATGCAATGGGCAAGTCAAAGTTAAATACATAAGGAAGATAGATGACAGTTGTAGAAGGTAAATTACAAGTTCAAGTCGGAAAAAAGATTGCGATCATTAACTCACGTTTTAACCACATCATCACAGACCGTTTGGTTGAAGGTGCAAAAGATGCTTATTTGCGTCATGGAGGAAATGAAGAAGATCTTTCTCTTATTCTTGTCCCGGGAGCCTTTGAAATACCTTTGGCATTAGAACGCGTACTGGCTTCAGGAAAATATGACGCAGTATGTTGTGTGGGCGCGGTTATCCGTGGGGCAACACCTCATTTTGATTATATCTCTGCAGAAGCAACTAAGGGTGTAGCATCTATGGCACTAAAAGCAGGTGTCCCTGTCTCTTTTGGTGTTTTGACGGTCGATAGTATTGAGCAAGCGATTGAGCGTGCGGGTAGTAAGGCCGGTAACAAAGGCGGTGAAGCTATGGTTACTGTTATTGAGATGCTAAACCTATACACAGCGATTGAAGCATAATGGCGACACGTCATCACGCCAGAATGGCCGTAGTCAGTCTTTTATATGCACATGATCTTGGAAATCAGAGTATCTCTGACTTTTCAGATGAGATTCTTGAAGAAAAAAAAATTCGTAATAAACAAAGAGAATTTGCTCTTGACCTTTTTAAAGGGGTTATGGAACATCTTCCTCAGGTCGATGAGAAAATCATTGCCAACTTAACAGACTGGGATTTTGACCGTTTAGGTTCTATTGAACGTGCCACACTTCGTTTGGGTGCTTACGAGATCCTTTTCGGAGAACTTGATTCTGCTGTTATTATTAATGAAGCCATTGAGATTACAAAGGCTTTTGGAACAGAACAGTCTCCAAAGTTTATTAATGGTGTCTTGGATGCCATCTCAAAATCTAAAACATAATATGCACAAGATTGTATCTTTCTTACTTTTATTAAGTCTTTGTGTGTTTGCAAAAAACACTTGTATTGACTGCCATAAGGGTATTGAAGATATTAGAGACAGAAATTCACAGATGATGAAAGAGATACTTGTCGTTGCTGAACAAGCCGGTCACAAAGGCAATGACTGTATCGTCTGCCATGGCGGTAATCCTTCGAGTAAAAATCAAAAACGCGCGCATAGCGGTACAGTAAAGTACTTTTTAACCCATAAGGGTCCAAAAGAGTATTATCCTGCACCCGCTAGCCCGTGGATTAATGAGCATACCTGCGGTATGTGCCATAAAGAACAGGTGGGTTCCCAGCATAATTCTCTTATGCAAACAGAACAAGGTAAGATTCAAGGAACTTTGTGGAGCTTTGGCGGAAAGAACGGGTACAAGCATGACATCGGTACCTATAAGACAGAAAATCCGAAAGATCCTCACTCGCGTTTAGGTTCACCCGCCTATAAAAAATATATGCAAGAACTTTCAGCAATGGAGCCGGACGTCTTTCCTAAAGAGATGAAAGTATTGCCTGAAGCACCCACAGCTGAAGAAGTGCAAAAGGACCCGAGTCTTGCTGTTTATACTTACCTTCGTCAAGATTGCCTTCGTTGTCACACCGGTTCTAAAGGACGTCAGAAACGTGGTGATTTTAGAGGAATAGGATGTGCCGCCTGTCATGTTCCTTACTCAAATGCAGGTTTGTATGAAGGTTCAGACAAGAGCATCTCAAAAAAACCCGGACACATGCTTGTTCACTCGATCCAGTCTTCACGTAAGAGTAAGGTTAAAGTACATGAAATACAATACTCAGGTGTTCCGGTTGAGACGTGTACGACTTGCCATAATCGCGGTAAGCGTATCGGTGTTTCGTATCAGGGCCTTATGGAAACATCTTATAATGCAACCTATGATGAACATGGAAATGGACAGCCTAAACTTCATACAAAAAAATACCTTCACATGAAGTCAGACATTCATTATCAAAAAGGAATGCTCTGTCAGGATTGTCATACCTCTAATGATTTACATGGAGACGGCTTTTTATCCGGAACTACTTTGGCTCCGGTCGAAGTGGAATGTCAAGATTGTCATGGTACGACGAAAGCTTATCCTTGGGAACTTCCTTTAGGTTATTCTGATGAGTTTGCGAAAAAGTTGGATTCAAAGAAAAAGCGCGGCACGACAATGAGCATGGCTGAATACCTTAAAAAAGGGACAGAATATGAGGCTAAAGAAGGATACCTTCTAAGTGCTCGTGGAAACCCACTGACTAATGTGGTCAAAAAAGGTACGCATGTCACGGTTCACTTGGCCTCAGGTAAAGATATTGAACTAACGCCGTTAAAGGCCTTGAAAGAAGAGAAAAAACTTTCAAAAAAAGCGCTTGTGGCCATGGATGCGATTAACGCGCATACAGATGATTTAGAGTGTTATACCTGCCATGCGACATGGGCACCGCAGTGTTATGGCTGTCATGTGAAGATTGATTATTCAGGCAAGAAACAAAATGTGGATTGGTTGAAAGCTTCGCATGATCAAGATATTCATGGTCGTACCGGCGATATGAAGAAGAATTTAAAAGAGTATCTTATCGATGGTAAGGTGAGCGAAACACGTTCATATTTACGCTGGGAAGACCCGCCGCTTTCACAAAATGGAGAAGGGCGCATTACACCGACGATTCCAGGATGTCAAACGACGATCACTGTGATTGGAAAAGATGGAAAAGCACTTTTACAAAACCATATCTTCAAAATTCCTAATGTTGAAGGCGCAGGTGAAGAGGGACAAAAAGCTATTGACATGTCTCCCGTACAACCCCACACTATTCAAAAAGAGTCACGCACCTGTGAATCTTGTCATGCAAGTGCCAAGGCTTTGGGTTTGGGTGTTGATGGCGCAAAAACAACAGGAAACCCTAGTGTGGCAACGATTATTGATCTGATGACGGCCGATGGAAAAATTATCCCGACAATGTATGATGAGCAAATCCCGGCAATAAAAAATATGGACCATGATTATTCACGTTTTATAGATGAAAATGGAACGCAACTTCAAACGGTAGGTCATCACTGGACACAAGAAGGCCCCTTGAGCAAAGAACAGCGTGACAAGGTTGATCGTCGTGGTGTCTGTCTTTCTTGTCATATTAATATTCCTGAAGGGGATTTAGCCGTTTCTGCTATGGTACATGCTACGCAGATGGCAGGTCTGAAAATTGACAATGCCCAGCACGGAAATATTTTAAATAAGATGGTTCGAATAGGGGCTTGGGTGCAAATAATAGCCGGATTTGTGATAATATTCATACTTTATAAGCTTCTATTTAAGCGATTTAAACGAAAAGGAAGATGGAAATGAAAAAGCTTTTAGCGATTTTAGCCTTTAGTGGTGTTTTGTTAGCCAATGATATTATTATTAAGTCGAGTGACTTTTCAGTGGACGAAACAATAGAAAACATCAAGAAAATAGTCAATAAAAAAGGGCTTACTGTCTTTACCGTAATTGACCATAAGACAAATGCAGCAGGTGTGAATATGTCTTTGAATGAATCTAAGGTCATAATCTTTGGAAATCCTAAAGTAGGTACACTTTTAATGCAAGAAGATATGACTATTGCACTTGACCTTCCCCTTCGCATCTTAGTGTTTCAAGATTATGAGAATAATGTGAAGGTGGCCTATAGAGATGGTGCCTGGATCAAAAGCCATCACTTTCTTAAAGAAGATAACCTTATCAAAAAAGTAGATCAGGGTATGGATAAGATTTCTGACAAAGCACGTTTAAAGGTTGAACCATGAGTAGAATGACATCAGAAGAAGCGCTAAAGCTCATCCGAGAGGGTGATCTTAAAGAGCTGGGGAAAATGGCAAGTGCACGAAAAAAAGAGCTTCATCCCAAAGGGATTACAACCTTTGTCGTGGATAGAAATATTAACTACACCAATGTATGTTGGGTAGATTGTAAGTTTTGTGCTTTTTATCGGCATGCAAAAGCAGATGATGCGTATATACTAACGCATGAAGAGATAGATGTTAAGATCGATGAACTTGTCGCCATCGGCGGAACACAAATCCTTTTTCAAGGTGGGGTGCATCCAAAACTCAAGATCGAATTTTATGAGGAGCTGGTCGGACATATTCATGAAAAATATCCGCAGATAACGATTCATGCGTTTTCAGCAATCGAGTTAGACTACATCGCAAAGATTTCAAAGATCAGTATACAAGAAGTCTTGCAACGTCTAAAGGACAAGGGGCTTTCTTCTATTCCAGGCGCAGGAGCGGAGATCCTTTCTGATAGGGTACGTGATATTATCGCACCGAAAAAACATGATTCAGAAGTGTGGATTGATGTACACAGGCAAGCCCATAAGCTGGGAATTAAATCAACGGCTACGATGATGTTTGGTACAGTAGAAACAGATGAAGAGATCGTAGAACACTGGAATATGGTACGAAAACTTCAAGATGAAACAGGCGGATTTAGAGCCTTTATTATGTGGTCGTTTCAGGGACAAAATACTCAGCTTTCTGAAGAGATTCCTGATATTGACAAACCTTCGTCAAACCGTTATTTACGTCTGCTCGCGGTGTCACGTCTGTTTTTAGATAATGTTCCCAATATCCAGAGTTCGTGGGTAACGCAAGGCCCTTACATCGGTCAGATGGCCTTGAAATTTGGTGCGAATGATTTAGGCTCGACGATGATGGAAGAAAATGTTGTACGAAGTGCGGGAGCAGGATTTAGAATGGCTAAGGAAGAAATGGTTCACCTGATTGCTGACATAGGTGAGATTCCGGCAATTCGAAATACAGCGTATGAGACACTGGAGAGATTTGCGTGAAAAAAATTCTAATAACACTTTTATTAATATGTGAGGTAATGATGGGAAGCGAAATTATAGATCTGGACGTAAACGGTACAAAGGTACCTTTGATATTTGAACAAGACACAAGGTTGCCTATTATTTCTATGCAATTGGTCTTTCAAAATGGTGGCTCAATTGCCAATACAAAACATGCGGGATTAGCGCGCGCAGTGTCAAAAGTCTATGGCGAAGGTACGAAGACCTTAGGGTCTAATGAATTTTCAAAAAGACTTGATGCCAAGGCGATTCATATATCGGCGAATGCCGGTGGTGAGACCTTTGTTTTTGAGCTTTCGTGTCTAAAAGAACATATGCAAGAGGGCGTGGATGCCTTAAGAGATCTTCTTAATGACCCTAACTTAAGCGAAGATGCTCTAGATCAGGTTAAGACCGTAACGATGGGAGAGATTCAGAGAAAGAGTACGGACTTTGATTATGTCGCAGGCCGAACCCTTAAAGAGCTTTTATTTAAAAATACTGTTCTTGCCTTACCGCCTATCGGTACGGAAGAAAGTGTGGGTGCTTTAAAGGTCAGTGATATTAAAGGCTTTATAGATGATCATATTGTTAGTGAACGTGCTATCTGTGTGATCGGGGGAGACCTTGATAAAGATGAAGCGATAAAGAGCGTGCAAACCTTGTTGGCTTCGCTTTCTAAAGGCTCAAAAGCGCAACTTCCTTACTTTGAGACAAGTGCAACGCCTAAAGAAGAGATAGTGCGTAAAAAAACAGAGCAAGCCTATGTTTATTTCGGAAGTCCTTTTGATATGAAGACGGGTGATGAAGATTATTACAAGTCCCGTGTAGCTATTTTCATCTTGGGTTCAAGTGGTTTTGGTTCACGTTTGATGGAAGAGATACGTGTTAAAAAAGGGCTAGCGTATTCAGCGTATGGAAGCGTTCACGTTAATAAAAGCAATGCGTATTTTTCGGGATACCTTCAGACTAAACTTGAGTCCCAAAATGAAGCGCAAAAATCTGTTAATGAAGTGATCAAGACCTTTGTCGAAAAAGGTGTGACGCAAGAAGAGCTTGATCAGGCAAAAAAGTTTCTTCTAGGCTCTGAACCACTTCGCGTTGAAACACTTTCTCAGCGTTTGGGACGTACTTTTTTAGACTACTATAAGGGGGCACCTTTAAATAATGCCCAGCTTGAACTTGATAAGATTGAAGTATTAGAGCTTAAAGACTTGAATGCCTTTATTGCTAAACACAAAGAAATTCTTGATCTTTCTTACGCGATCGTAACGCAATAAGTCTATGTCTTGCGAGGTTGATGAAAAGGACCTCCCCAAGTTTTCTAAATTAGGGGTAAAAAATTGCATTGAGCTGGCACTTTTACTTCCTGCCACGTATGAAGATAGAAACCTTTATACTGTTCCTCATATAGGGGAACTTCAACTTCTTGATGTTGATATTACATCTTTTTCCCCCTCTATTAAGTTTATTAAACTGCGACTTTTCTGTCATAACCTCAATCAAGATATTGAAGCGATTATTTTTCAGCCAAAGCCTTATCATCACAGGCAGTTTATTGTGGGCGAGAGGATTTTTGTCTTTGGAAAACTCGAAGTGAACTTCTCTAATATACAGATGCTACAACCGCGCATAGTAAACAATGCAGGCGGGATTGAAGCGAGTTATAAAACGCCTCTTCGCGGGGATGTTATGAAGGCTTTGGTTCTTAGATATGTTAACCTAGATAATTTAAGAGTAGAGGGTTTGCCGGATTTTATTTGTGAAGCTCTGCTCGCCTTGCATTTTCCTAAGAGTTTTCCAGACAAGGAGGGAAGTGAAGCTTACGCAAAGAACCTTCACGCTTTAAAGTTTACAGAGCTTTACAATCACCTCAAGATTCTATCCTCCAAGAAAGAGTCATATCCTGCGCTAAAAGCCTTTAAGAGTGACTTTGAGCCATGGACTAAGACACTTCCTTTTACACTCACACAAGACCAATTACGCACGATTAAGAAGATACAAACAGATTTTGCCAAAGATACCGCAGCAAAACGTATGGTGGTTGGGGATGTCGGGGCAGGTAAGACTATGGTGATTTTGGCGTGTGCCTATATGGCGAGGGCATATGGTTCTGTATTGATGGCGCCAACGACCGTTTTAGTCAATCAGCTTTTTGAAGAAGCGCAAAAATTTTTGCCACAAGAGATGAAAATAGCCTTGGTAACAAACAAGTCAAAAAAAGAAGATCTGAGCAAATATGACTTTATCATCGGAACCCACGCTCTTTTATACAGGGAACTCAAAGATGTTGCTCTGGTTATGATAGATGAACAGCACCGTTTTGGAACAGCGCAGCGTAACAAGTTGACAAAGATGATGACGAATAAGGACGTTAGACCGCATTTCTTGCAGTTCTCAGCTACACCTATACCCAGAACGCAGGCAATGATAAACTCTTCATTGCTGGATGTTTCTTTGATCACGCAGACACCTTTTAAAAAAGACATAGACACAAGAGTTATCCATAAAAAAGATTTTTCTCAGCTGCTTGAACATATAAAAACTGAGATCGAAGAAAAACATCAGATACTCATTGTTTACCCCCTTGTTGACCAGAGCGAGTTTATCGCCTATCAAAGTATAGAAGAGGCGAGAGGATTTTGGGAAAGCCGGTTTGAGAATGTTTATGTTACGCATGGCAAGGATAAGGAAAAAGAACAGGTCTTGATGGACTTCAGAGAAAAAGGTGATATTCTTCTGGCCACTACAGTTGTGGAAGTGGGGATATCCCTTCCTGAATTGACGACAGTGGTCATTGTCGGGGCGGAGAGGTTGGGTCTGTCTACACTGCATCAGCTTCGTGGACGAGTGAGCCGTACAGGGCTAAAAGGGTACTGTTATCTTTATACCAATGTTGAACGTTCTAAACGACTTGAATCATTTTCAAAAACGATAAGTGGATTTGACATTGCTCGCTTGGACCTTGAATACAGGAAAAGTGGAGACGTACTCAGTGGAAGTGAACAAAGTGGTCAAAGTTTTACGTATGTAGATATGGCTAATGATGAAGAACTGATAGAAGAAGTTCAGACCTACTTGAAAAAGCAGGCCTGAAGTAAAGGTACTATATAAAGACCTAGTAGAGTCCGAAACGTCCGTCATTACGTTTGTATAAGACACGGGTCTTACCGTCGATATCAATAAAGATCTCAAACTGTTTGTCACTTTCTTTTAAACCTTCTAAGATGTCTTGAACCTCTTGCGGTTTATACAGATCAAGCTCTAAAGGGACGATCTCATCTTCAATTGCTTCTTTTTCGTTGCTTAGGTTGATGCCTTTTGAAGCAGACTTGGCTTCATTGATTCCCTCTTTCTTATGATCGCGTATACGGTCATGATGGCGACGTAGTGCTTTTTGCGCACGAGACGCGGCAACATCAATAGCTGCATAGAGGTCGTCATCGCTTTGTTTGATGACAATTGTATTTTTGTTAGGAAGGTTGATGGTAAACTCGATGCTAACGCCTTTACCCTTATGCCCTTTTTTTTCTTCGCCTGAGGCAATGGCCCGCACGGAGATAATATCTAGATTAAATTTGCTTAATGAATCGATCGAAGCTTCGATCTGTTGTTTAATGGAGTCGGTTAATTCAACCTGACGTCCCACCATAGAGATATTCATAATTTTCCTTTGTTACAAAGTTATTAGATTATAACGAGAGAATTCTTAATTTTATCAAATAGAGACAGTTTTAGTGAAAAAGAGGATGGAATCATTGATATATGCGCATCCCTAAGAAAAGAGGGTTACGGCTTTTGTATCGTTCGACGATGATAACGTATAGTATTACCGATATTAAGTGTATTGTTGCTGGTCACATACACATCAATAAGCACGGTACCAATAGACTCAGGCGTGTTAATCGCACCAATAAAGGTATTTGCACAGACTCCGGGTAGCCCTATATAACGTATAGTCGTATTTATATTGAAATACCCACCATAAGTAGATGTTGTTGATTCAACACAGTCTCCAGCGCCTCTATCGTGACCAGAGATAGCAAGTAAGGCAAACTCGGTAGCACTTTTGGCAAGAAGTTGTGCTTGCTCGGTAAAATATATATGTCCTGTACGCTTGTTAGCAAGAGAAGACATATTTAACATTAAGGCCATCATCCCTGCAATAACAACTAAAAAGGCAATTGCCATTATCATGGCAATACCAGAACGCATTTTTGTTTTCTTTAAAATATTGCTGTTTCTTTGCATATTGCGTATAATCCTCCCCCTAGTGTATTTTGTTCATTAACACAGATCTGAACTTTTATAGTGTCTCCACTAGCAGAAAATTTAAAAGTGTCAACATTTTCAAGCAAAAGTTCTTTAGTTCCTGCGGCAAAACCTTCACCTTTCCAAGGTTGATAATCATAATAAAGCACAAGATCGTTTCCTCCGTCTGAATCAAAGTCCTCAATCCTTACAGCATATGCTGTCCATGCTAGCTTGTAGTTCTCATAGACATCAACACCTGTAAAACTTGTTGCCCCTGTGGCAGCCAATTGGGTAACTGCCGCTACCGCCTTGACTTGATGTGCAGCCCCGCTTTGATCTGTAAGTGCACCAGTCCAACCATAATCGCTTTGTATATCGCTGTTCGCTCCGGTAAAGAAAATCGCTGCATCGGCGAAGGTAGACCCTTGACTGACTGCTGTAATTACAGTATTGGCATCTGTTGTGTCAGTGCCAGGACTTTGTAGGTAGGTCTTTGCGGTGATTGCAGCGGTAGTATTAACATCAATGAAGCCACTCCAGGTGGGAGAATTAAAGCCAGCATCATTGTCTAAACCTAACCAGCCATCAATATCATAACCGATCCATTCTAAGGTAGTATACGTATTACCGGTTGCTGAAGCAAGGGCCACCGGACCCGGTCTAGCGATAACAGAGTCCTTAATGCGATACTGAAGACGATTTGATATCTGCTTTAGGGTAAGTTCTGTATCTGCCTGCAATCTGTTATTTATTGTACTGCTAGTATAAGACTCATAGGCTGTTGCTAAAAGATTAGTACCGAATTTTGCCAAAATACCAATGACGACGATAACAATTACTAACTCTATTAAGGTGAATCCACGTCGCATTAATATCTCCTCTTGTAAAATTCTGCTTCACCAATATTTGCGCTGTACGAGCGCATAACAATTATTGGTTGCCATGCTCCTGCAGCGTCCTTTTCTGCGGTTGAGACTTGAACCATTTTTATATTACTTGTTGCTCCAGGGACTGCGACAGTGCCAAAATTATATACAACATTAGTTGCAGAATAGGTTGCATTATCGTCTACATATATGACAGAAGTTGTTATATTATATTCTTTCTTGTATCCCTGATCAGAGCCTGCTGCTCCAATAGTTACTTCTTCATTATTAAAACTTCCTATGTTATTCGCACCACCGATACTCGTTGCATTTCGTTCATTAGAATAAGGAGTCATGCGACGCCTTAACTCGCCTGGAAAATGGCCAATACGAAAATCACTTATCCCATTCCTTTCTAGCCCATCTGGAGGATTTGCTATCGTTGTTAAAACTTGTGAGGTAGACATAATTGATAAAGGAGAACTGTTCTGATCCCATGGATAGGTGAGTATTTGCGCTATTTTTGTTGTTGTTAGCATAATACCCTCTTCTTTTAACGTCTGTTCCTGAGATGCGGCGTTTGTAAATAGAACTGTAGGTAAGGCTAAAACACCTATGCTAATAATTACAATAGCAAATATAAGCTCTATAAGAGTAAATGCACTACGATTTGTCTGTTTCCTAACGGATTTCATACTTGGCTTTCTGCTTACCATTGAATTCGCCTATTTGTTGTTGATGATGCATTTGTATTGTCTTCCATATTACTATTGTCTTGACCAGCCCAATTTCCTGCGTTATAAAATTCGAGTTCAAAAGTGTTGGCATTGGTCCCAGCATTGTTTATAGTTGCTGAATTGTCGAAACGACTGTATATTAACCAGTCTGGTGTATTGATTTGAACTGTTGTTTTATATGGGAAGCCACGTGATGCATCATAAGTATAACTAGCTTGAGTAGAGTCTGCATTAATCGTTTTAGTTGTTAATCGAGTTTGATCAGAAGAATTTCTTGCATCAGTAGCTGAAACGTTCCCATCTACGGCAGTATTATGTAAAGCTTGTGAATACCAACGAATATCATCTGGACTGTGTAAAGCATTAGGAGATACTGTGCCACTATATGTTGATATCGAACAAGCTGCAGGCAAGGAGCCAGCTTGATCATTACAGTAAAATTCATATAATAATGGAACATTTGCATTTTGATTTGCTGCACGATGTCTTTGTACATACGCTCTACCGTATAAATGAATAACTTCTAAGTTTGTGTTTATTATGCCAGCTGGAGTGTAGTTTGGGAGTTGGTCGGCATTACTTTGACACTCTGTTCCAGTACAAGTAACATTTAAATCATTATACGTTAATTTGATTGGATTTATCGCAGTGTCAACGGCTCTGTTAAAGTTGAGGTTAAGTTCAACATTACTTACTCCGTTCATACTTTTTTCAAAAGCTTTATTAGGAAGGGTGACTAATCCTGTAAGATTACTGGCACCGGCATTATTTCCATTGATATTATCAGAAACAATTGCATTGCTACTGTCTTTTACTCTTAATCGATAACTAAACAAAGGGGCAACGGGAAGGTTACTTGTGTCTACTGTTAGGTCTAGGTCTTTTGCATAACAGTCGGTGACAAAGTTACTGACGGATAAATTGTTTTCCCCTACTGCACGTATTGGACCGGTATATCGGGATGCCATAGTTGGATCATCGGTTACATTGTTTTCAATATTATGTTGATATACAAAGGCATTTGCCGCAGTCAATGCAATACCGGCATCAATATTTCCTTTTTGAAATTGCATTAGAGAGAGGTCAAAAGTATAAGGATGAAAAGTGAGTTTGTAATCCTTATATTGTAAATTAGCGTCAGCATTTGTATGGGTACTATTGATATCACAACCAACAATCGTTGTGAAGTTGGTAGGGTTAACGGTGATTGCCTTGTTTGGAACACTGTTACTGTTGAGTCGACAGTCTGTTCCGGCTCTAAAATCAGAACTCGTATGGTGTGGCATGAATAGTGGGTTCCAATCCACGGCTGTCCATGTTTTATCAATCATATTTAGTCTGTATTCACCAACTTGACTATGGTTGGCATCTTGTGATACAACGCCTTGAATCATATTAAATACCATTGGTCTAGATGTGGTATCATTACATCCCGTGAGCGTATTTGTTGGCTCCCAAATAAGAGTGGTGTTATATTCAGCATTATTATTTCCAAAATATCGTGTGTACCCCTCTGTATTACTGTTTCCAATATGGCTAGTAGCATTTACGTCAAAATGATAGTCATAGCCTGCTGCTAAATTGACCATCGAACTATTAGGAGAGAGTACACCAGTACGATCGGCAGCAAATCGAACAGTATCATCTGTTAATTTAAGATTAAAACTTTCTGGACGTATTGCAAAATTATCACGCGAACATAATGGGTATCCTGCCGTTTTGTATAAACAAGCTAAACATTTAATATCATCTTTTCCCGAAGAATTTCCGTTCTTTCTATCACAAAAGTTTTTAGATGCAGCTGAATTACATTCTGTTGAACAACCTAAATCTTGGGCCCATTTTTTTAACACATTGTCTTCCCAAATATTCCATTGTGGAGGAGTAGTGCTATCACAAGTCAATTGAAGTTTATCTCCTGTACTGGGGTCTTTTAAAAACCAAACTCGCCAAGCTGCAGTCTTACTTGCTTTTTGAAACATATCGTCATACTGTGAAGTTGTTAAATGTTCACCATCTAAACCATAATACATGTTTCCAGCAGGTCCTGCGAGAAGAGATACTGTATCAATATCATTCCCTGTCGAAGACTCAATAATACTGACCAATGCAGAGTCTCCAAGAGCTAGTGTTACATCACCACAAGAAGAATTAGCATCTTGCATTAGTCCGACATCAACTAACTCAACTCTTACGATATCTGTTACTGGCAGGGGTTGATTTAAATTAGTAGGGTCAAAGGATGCAATGGCAAAGTCTCCTGATCGCTTCACGGTTTGTGTTGTGATGTTATAGTGATTGTTCGCATAATAAGATGGTTGCACAAATGAGTATATCCCCCATTCTGGTCTATAATCATAGCCGCCTCCAACACACAAAGGCATGTTTGCAGAACCTAAAACTGATGTATAGGGTATGTCAACTGTGCTTCCGTTAGTAATTGGAATCTTAAGTAGGTATGTGATTTCGGCATTGATTGACATATTGATGTCACCTTCATACTGAGGGGTTAGAGCATATTTTATATAACTCCCCTCTTTTCCTTGTATAGCATTAGTACCACTTCGATCTGATGCTGGAATGCCGTTTATTGTTGTATCAGTAGCTGTTATTCCCCATCCTGCGTCTGTATTATATTGAGTTGTATACTTATTTGGATAAGTGATATAGACAGTGTTTCGATTGTAGACAGCTTGGGTGGCATTAATTTCTTTGATATTAAGGGTTACATTAGTCGCACTTATATCTGAGTCTTCAAGATTTTTTATATAAAGCGTTACATTTATATCTGAGTTCTCTGTTACATAACCTGTTATTCTAGGCAGGCTACCATCTGTATTTACTTCTGTAAAAGTAGTTCCATTTTGCTGATAACCATAATCGTAGCAAAACTGCGGTTTAAATAAAGTTGTCGAAAAACCAATTACCTGTGGAAAAATTTGATCACAGTGATTATCGCTTTTGACTACACCAAATTTTATTTGCGTTTCTGTTTGATCATTTGTCATACTTGATGAAACATCATAAATGTCTAAGTCCATACCTTGTTTATTGGGATTAACACTGTCCATATGCTTTCCAAGATAAGTATACGTATGATTAAACTGCTCATTGGCCAGATTCTTAGAGTTAGCGGCATTATTAAAATTTGTAGTAAGCTTATCCCTTATTGCCAGTGTATCATCTTCTATACCTCTGTCTCCAGCGCCACCAAATAAGAGCATTTTAGAATTTACAGTTCCTGTTTTTGGTGTTATAAATCCATTTAAGTCAATTGTCGTTTCAAATGGTGTTGGATCGTCTGAACTTTTCCCCCAAGTCAAAAAGAGATCAAAACCATCGTATATAGTAACATTTTTTAGATCGACATCATTTGTAGTTGCAGTAGGCCCATCTACGTTATATACAACGATTATAGACCAACCACCATATAAACCAAATCGAAAGTTCCCAGAATAAGTAGGGGCCTGAGTAACATATACATAGCCACCATCATCCTTCCCTTGAGTTGTTTTAATGTTTCCTACAGTAAAAGTATTGTCAGTTGATGAATAAGAATTTTTAACAATATCTGTTATTTCATGATAAGCACCATAATGATGTCTAAATCCAGTCCCTGAAGTAATGCTGTGATAAAAAGCTTTATGGGTCAAGTCATCACTGCCAATCGGTGCATTGATAGCATGCATATTGCCTTTGGCATCTTTGATAGTGACTTTATTCCAATTTTTTGAAGCTGACTCAACGTCATCATCATCGTATGTTCCACTTTGTCGATAAACATGGCCCTGCCAAAACAGACCTGCCCAAACAATATCTGAACCTTTCACATATGCAGGTAAAATTATCTTGGCACTAGAGGAGTTGTCTTTTTCACTATCACCAAAAGTGTAAGTAGCGGCGCTAAAGTCTGTGTCTTCAACTTTATATGATGTTGTGTCATTAATTAAACTTGCATTTGTAGGATTATTACTCCATAAAATACTGTTTCCAGTTGCGTTAAAGTCTCCAAATAGTGCATTTCCAGATCCTCCGTACAGTAAGTGAAAAGTTGAGTCTGTATTAAAGTCTCCTCGACCTCCATCGATGTTTTCCCATGCAAATAGGGAAGAAGATAGCAAAAGTATGAGTACAATAAAATTTATTTTCATAAGTGGTCCTTTTCTTACTGCACACAAGACTAGGGCTCAATCTTTGTGTGAGAAATGTGTTATCTAATTATAAACACATATTTACTTCAGCTAATGTTAAAAAGGAGGGCTAGGTATTAGAATTTTTTATTATTAAGGCGGGGTTTTCTTTCTGTTAACTGTACGTTTGCCGTAGGTTTACGAAAGTGCTTTGGCTCTTTCGTTTGCCTTTGCAATAGCTTGCACCATTGCGTCTCTGACACCAGCTTTTTCTAAGGCACAATAACCGGCAGATGTTGTGCCACCAGGACTCATAACAGCATCTTTTAAAAGGGCAGGATGTTGGTCTTGGATGAGTGTTCCAAAACCGTCAAAAAGACCTCTCATAATTGCCATGGCATCTGGACGCTTTAAGCCTTGATTTACAGCTCCGTCAGTCAGTGCTTCAGCAATAAGGGCAAGGTAGGCAGGCCCGCTTCCGGCAAGGGCAGTAGCAATATCGATCTCTTTTTCACTGCCAAGCCAATGCGCGGTTCCTATAGCGTTAAAAATAGTGAGTGCTTCTTCTTGCAAAGAGCTGTCTCCGGTGAGGGTCGTCATAGACTTTCGCACAGAAGCAGCCATGTTTGGCATAGCCCTGACATAAGCCTCCGCTTTAATTGCGTCTTTTAAGCTCTTCAAGGTCGTACCGGCTAGGATTGAGTACAAGCTTTGAGCTTTACCTGATAGCTGAGAGGATACTTCCAATAGGTTTTGAGGTTTGACAGCAAAGATGATGTTCTTTTTACTGATATCAAAACCTTTAAGGGGGTGCTTGGCAATCTTTTTGCCCAAGGCATTTTCAAAAGCATCCAGGTTTTTCGAATTTCGACCAATTACCTCGATTTCATAATCATCTTTTAATCCCATGGCGATAGCCAAAGCCATGTTCCCGTTTCCGATAAAGCTTAATGTATTTGACATTTAAGAATCTTCCTTTTTCATAAAATCACTGATACATTCTGCCATGCCGTGTTCTTGGGCAGCTTTTCCGTCAAGTATCGTCTGGGCCATTGTACTGTTATCAGTGTTAAAGATGATGGGTGCGATGAAGTTGACTGCAGAGTTTTCAAGAGGGGTTTGAATGACAACGATATTGAAAATTAGTATATTTGAGTCTTCTTTGATGTCTAAAAGTACTTGAACAGAATCAGGTATTTCTATTTCATAAGGCTTTAATGCAAAGGGATTGATAAGAGTAAAAGAGGGTTTGCCTTCATTAGTGGCATTTTCAAGCTGCATGAAAATATCATCTATTTTTGTCAGCTTCATCTCTTTGATAGATTCGAATCCCAAAAGGGGTAGTTTTAACTCAAATTGCATAGTGCACCTTAGCTCGTAGATATTATGTTGGATATTGTAGCACTACAAAATGAAAAAGGCAATTAAGTTGGGGCATTTTAAACTCTTACTAACACCGACTTGGATAGAATTAATCTCTTTTTAGAATATTAGGATAGCATGAATGAACTTTAAAATTTTTATCTTGGCCTTTGGTTTGGCTCTGTTTATTAGCGGATGCGGTAAAGACGTGTCAGAATATAATAAACCTGCAGCTTACTGGTATGAAAAAATGGTTGATGCGGTTGCAAACAACTCTTTGGAAAAAGCAGATGGCTATTTTTCTTCTTTGCAGAGTGAGCATATCGGATCGCCACTACTAGAACAGGCAACAATGATTATGGCTCAAGCTCATATGGAAGTTGGTGAGTATATGCTGGCGGAACATTTTTTGGATGAATATATACGACGTTATGCCAATACTTCAGAACGGGAGTTTGCAGAGTATTTGAAGATGCGAGCCAAGTTTATGGCCCTGCCTAATCCGCGCAGGGATCAGACCTTGATCCATGATGCGTTAAGAGAAGGTGAAGCATATAAGGTACGTTATCCAAGGTCTTATTACCTTCCGGCTGTTGATACGATGTTAGTTAAGCTTTACTTAGCCAGAGCTAATTTGAATCAAACTATTTCTGGTCTGTATGAAAGACTGGACAAGCCGGTTGCTGAAGCATATTATGCTAAAAAAGAACCGGAAACATGGATAAATTGGAATCAAGTAGAGCCGCCAAATACAGCGTGGTACAGAGAAATGTTTGAGGGGGACGGCACCTCAAGCTGGTATGCGTATCTTTTACCTGATACAACGAGCGTTATTGCCCAGGATGCGGATGGAAATGCCAAAAACACTACATCAGAAGACACCCTGTCTCCATTTGAATCAGATACGTATGAAGATAATTTACGTCCTGATGAGCCTTTGGATTAGGTTCCAAAAATAAATTAATTTAAAATAGGAAATTTTATGCAACTTAGTCATTACAGTTCTTTTCCAACAGATATTCCCATTATTGCGGAAGACGAACTCTTTTTATACCCGTTTATGATATCACCACTGTTTTTAAGTGATGAGAAAAATATAAAAGCAGCAGCGCTTGCTATTGAAAATAACTCTTTAGTCCTTGTTTGCCCGACAAAAACAGATGATGAGTCACGTGACTTTGAGGGTATTTATCCTGCTGGAGTCGTTGGTTCGATCATGCGTAAGGTCTCCTTGCCTGATGGACGTATTAAGGTGCTTTTTCAGGGCCTTGCACGGGGTAAGATTGTTCATGAGATAAGCAATGATCCTATGGTCGCTAATGTTGACATCATTGAAAGCAGTGTTGAGAATGACCTGAAGATGGATGCAGTACTTGAAATTGTCCGTGAGAAGGTACGTACACTTTCTCAGGTGAGCTCTTATTTTCCAGCTGATCTACTTCGAACGATTGAAGAAAACCATGAACACGCTCGTATTGCTGACCTGATATGTTCTTCAATTAAGCTCAAAAAAGAACTTGCTTATGAACTTTTTATTGAAGAAAGCCTTGAAAAGCGTTATCTTAAGTTAATCGATGCCTTAACAGGAGAGATAGAAGCGAACAAGCTGCAAAAAGAGATCCGTTCAAAGGTTCATAGCAGGATAGAAAAGGTCAATAAAGAGTACTTCTTAAAAGAACAGCTTAAGCAGATACAGCGTGAACTGGGATCAGATACGCAGCGCGAAGAAGAGATTGAAGAGTATAGAAAAAAACTTGAGATAAAAAAACAGTCTATGGGAGAAGATGCCTATAAGGAAGTGCATAAACAGTTAGAACGCTTTGCCCGGATGCATCCTGACTCTTCAGATGCGGGGATGATCCAGACGTATTTGGAATGGGTACTTGAGATCCCTTATGGCGAGCTGGCTAAAAAATCTTTGAAGATTGAAGATGTTGAAAAACAACTTGATAAAGATCATTTCTCTTTGGAAAAGCCTAAAGAACGTATTGTTGAGTATTTTTCTGTAAAAGAGTTACTTGAGCTACGCGGTATTAAAGACAAAGAAGGACGCGGTGCCATCTTATGTTTTGCTGGACCTCCGGGTGTGGGTAAGACTTCTTTGGCAAACTCTATAGCAGTAGCCTTGAAACGTCCTCTTGTTCGGATCGCTTTGGGTGGTCTTGAAGACGTTAATGAACTTCGTGGACACAGACGTACCTATGTTGGTGCAATGCCTGGTCGTATAGTACAGGGTATCATCGATGCTAAGAAGATGAATCCAATTATCGTTCTTGATGAGATCGATAAAGTAGGACGTTCTCAGCGTGGCGACCCTACATCTGCTCTTTTGGAGATCTTGGATCCTGAGCAGAACTCAAGTTTTAGAGATTATTATCTTAACTTTAATTTAGACCTCTCTCAGGCTATCTTTATCGCTACGGCGAATGATGTCAGTCGTATTCCTGCCCCTTTACGTGATAGAATGGAGTTTATTGGTGTAAGTTCATACACACCGCAAGAGAAGTACGAGATCGCTAAACGCTATCTTCTTCCACAAGAGATCAAAAAACATGGGCTCAAGGGATCAGAGATAGCTGTTTCTAAGGGTGCTTTACAAGAGATTATTCATAAATACACACGTGAGGCAGGGGTTAGAAACCTTCGTCGCCGTATGGCAGATATTGTACGTAAGTCTGCTAAAAGAATTTTAGAAAATCCAGAACTTACAAAGGTGTCCATATCACTAAAAAATATAAAAGACTTTCTTGAGAAGACTGTCTTTGAGATTGATAAAACGGATTCCGTTCCAAGGATCGGTGTCGTTAACGGTCTAGCTTGGACCGCTGTCGGTGGTGATGTCCTGAAAATTGAAGCAATTCGGATTAAAGGCAAGGGTGCTATGCAAGTAACAGGAAGTCTTGGGGAAGTCATGAAAGAGTCTTCAAGAATTGCAATGTCAGTAGTTAAAACATTGATTGACACGGACGCACTTGAGATTTCTTCTGATCAAATTCCTACAAGTGCTAAGGAAAAAGAAGATAACACGGCGGTGCCTGCTTCAGAGGTATATAAGCGTTATGACCTTCACATTCATGTACCAGACGGTGCAACACCAAAAGATGGACCGTCTGCGGGTATTGCTATGGCTTCGGTTATCAGCTCTATACTTAGTGGTAAGAAGATCCGTTCTGATGTAGCTATGACAGGTGAAATATCTCTTACTGGAGATGTCTTACCTATTGGTGGACTAAGGGAAAAGTTAATTGCGGCGCAAAGAGCTGATATGAAGATTGCCTTGGTTCCACAAAAGAATTTTGATCGTGATCTTGAAGATATACCAAAAGAAGTACGTGAAAGCCTAGAAATAAAACCGGTTAACCGTATTGAAGAAGTTCTGGAAATTGTGTTAGTAGATTAAAGGAAGAGAGGAATCTCTCTTTCTATTATAGAGTTATAAGACGGTTTATTTTTTCAGAGACTTGTTCAAGTCGAACAGGCTTCATAACAAAATCATTTGCACCGCATTCTAAGGCTTCACTCTTTTTTGTCTCATCTGTTGTTAATACGATGATAGGAATGTTTTTTAACGAATCATCAGCACGGACAACCTTAAGTACTTCAATCCCACCCATTACAGGCATGATAATATCAAGTAAAATAAGACCAATATCGGTTTGAGTTTTTAAGATACCCAGCGCGTCTGCACCATTTTTAGCCTCTATGACCTCTTCAATACCAGGGAGTTTTAATAACATCGATTTTAAAAGTTTTAAATTGATAAGGTCATCATCAACCGCGAGTACTTTAATTTTGCTCATTTTTCAGCCTTAAATAAATTTTTCAAAGACAAGGCGAAGCAGGTCTTTGTTGATTACATTTTTAATTATCTCATGCACATAGGTCGCATCACTATCCTCAGCCTCAAAGGCTGGATCTATCATCATGACCAATGCTGTATCAAGATCTTGAGACTTGATCAGTGCGGTCATATTTGCAAGATCCAGTCCTTTTGTCTCTTTATCAAAAAGAACAAGCTTAAAGCGTTTGTTTTTAAGTGTTTGATCCAAGTCTGACGCTCCATCAGCAAGCTCTGAAGTATACCCAAGGTCGTCCAAAATAGATTTAAATAGACGATTTTCAAAAGAACTCTTCTTGGCCAAGAGAATATCTGCATCAAAACCAGATGAAACTGGGATATCAGCTGTGTCGTCTGCATAAATATCATCTTCGTCTTCGTCTTCAAGATCAAGATTGAATGGTATTTCTTCTTCAACTACTGTCTCTTCTAGTATATCTTCTTGAATTACAGGTTCTTCCGCTACTTCGAAAACAGCTTCCGTTGGTTCTTCAATATCTAAACTCATTTCATCTAAGGAAAGATCGACATTAAACTCATTGTCATCCAAAACTTCATCCATGAAGTTTTCTTCTACTTGAGTTTCTGGTGTCATGACAGGTGTACTCTCTATGACCTCTTCTTCTATTTTTACTTCTTCTTGTTGAATAGCTTTCGCATCTACAATCTTATGTCCGATGAAGTGGTTAAGCAGTGAGATGATCTCTGATCGCACTAAAGGTTTCGTAGTATACTCATCCATACCTGCGCCCATAAAACGCTCACGGTCACCTTTAAGAGCATTAGCGGTCAATGCTATAATAGGTGTATGTTCAACTTTGTAATCTTCTTCGTATTCTAAGATCTCTTGCGTTGCCTCGACTCCATCAAGAACAGGCATTTGAATATCCATAAAGATAACATCAAAGGTATTGTTCTTGCGTTTTTCAAAGGCTTCAAGACCATTGTTGGCAAGTTGTACACTTAGTCCGATATCTTCCAGTGTACGTTTGATAAGTTTTTGATTGATCAGATTGTCTTCAGCAACAAGGGCTTTGGCATCGAATCGTGATGTTTTATCATCATATTTACGCTTTTGAATGGTCTTTTGCTTAGATTGACTAAACTCTTCGACATCATGAGATTCAAGGACACCACGAATCTTAGAAGCATTTAACGGCTCGTACATAACCTTAAATACATTAAGGTTAAGCGAGTCGATTTTCTTCATATAATATGACTTGGTAATCAAAATCATATGCTCTGGGTGTTTTACATAGTCTAATAGATCTTCTTCGCTTGTGTATTCATAATCCGCAAACATAAGATCATATGAGACCTTTTGTTCCAGTTTATTAAGTTCGTCAACGCTTTTGAAGCCCTGGTAAGAGACACCATAAAAGTCAAGGTATTCACGAAGGTTGGTCTCTTGTACTTTTTTCTTGGAGTCACTTTCCAGTATAACAGCATTAATATTTGAGAACTGGCCACGCATTGACTCGTTAAGTGTTTCAATTTCTTCAAATTCAATAGTGAAAAAGAAAGTCGTTCCTTGACCCGGCTCAGAAGTAAGATCAAGCTCTCCACCCATAAGCTCAATAAAGCTTCTAGAGATAGTAAGTCCAAGACCTGTACCTCCATATTTACGTGTAATAGAAGAATCTGCTTGACCAAAGGCATCAAAGATCTTGTCTTTTTGCTCTTTAGTAACACCAATACCACTGTCTTTTACAGAGAAGCGAACGCGAGCGCGGCCCTCAGTATCACATTCCATTCTACGGATATCAACAGTGATTTGACCACCGCTGTTAGTAAATTTAACGGCATTGGAGAGAAGGTTGATAACAACTTCTTTGATCTTGGTCGGATCCCCTTTAATTGGGTTCTCAAGTTTAGGATCAATGAAACAACCCAGATCAATATGTTTTTCAGAAGCGCGCACTGCATAAACTTCAACAGCTGATTCAAACTCTTCAGCAGCGTTAAAGACGATCTCTTCAATTTCAAGTTTGTTTGATTCGATTTTTGAGAGGTCAAGAATATTATTGATAATCTCAAGAAGGTTTTCCGATGATTTTTCAATAATGTCGACAAATTCTCGTTGTTCATCATGGAGGGCAGTATCTTTGAGCAGTTCCGTGAACCCGACAATACCGTTAAGTGGCGTTCGGATCTCATGTGACATATTTGCAAGGAACATTGACTTCGCCTCAGAAGCCTCCATTGCAAAGTCCTTATCTTTACGTGTTTGATCAATGATCGTTTCAAGTAGTTGGTAAGCCTGTGCGGTACCCTTAGCCGTATCAAGATTGATGTGCGATGCAATCTCTGATGATGACATATCGTCACCTTCATGTGTATCTGTCGCAACACGCTGAAGTACCGTTTCAAGGTTTTTGATGTTTCGTGCAATATCGGTTGAAAGTAATATACCAAAGATAGCACCAAGAATAGCCAGTGCCCAAATCGCAATAGAGATAACTAGAATTTTCAATTGCTCTTGTTTATATACTTCAGACTCTTCATCCATCGCATTAAGTAGGATCTGCTCAGCTTCATCAATAAGATTGATTTTTTCAGATAGCATGGTAAACCAGATGCCGGCTTCGGTTGCGTAGAGACCATCATTCACTGCTTGCATAATCTCTGCACGTTCTAGGGTGATATCTTCAAACAGTTCAGCATTATCTTCATCTTGGAAAAGTGAGTCTAGTTTAGTTTTTAAGAGTGTGTCAGTTAAGGCATTATAGTTGATGGCATCGGCCTTACCGATAAGCGTTAGCCAAACATTGAGTTCTTCAGAGTCAAACTTGGTTGAACGCGCGAGTGCATAAGTAATAAAATCACGCTCAGAACCGGTGAACTCTTTTGCCTTTGCAAGAATAAGATAAGAGGTTGCAATTGAGGTGATTTTCTCATCGAGTTGGTAATTACGGATCTCTTCAAGTTCTTTGATAATCAGCTTCTGAGCATTTCCGTAGATATCATAAAAGATCTCTTGAAATTCAACGTTTTGATTGTCAACGAGAGGACGGACATCTCTAATAGTACTGTAATTGGCTTCAATGCTTTTAATACTTTTACAGGCAAAACATACACCCTCTCCTGAGTGGTCATGTAATACTTCAGTTGATTTGAGGTGTGCGATGTAGGCAGAAACTTTTTTATCAACAATTGCACGCTGTGATTTAAGTGATTCTGCCGTTGCTTCGGAACTGTTACCCATGTACATCACGGTCATACCACGCTCACGTGATAAATCCCCAATAAGTTCGTTTAGTTTTTTGTTTTCATCGAGTTTCGTTTGTAGTTTAATCGCTGAATCATACCCCGCATACGATACGTAAACATAATAACTGGCAATTCCAATTAGCATGAAAATTGGAAAAAGACTGATCAGCCTTAGTCTGGCTTTAAGACCTATTTGCATTGTTTATCCACCTTATAATTGATCTGCATAAGCTTGCAGTTTTGCAAGTGCTTGTGCTGTGTTTTTAATATCTTTTTCTGCTTGAAGCTCTTTAAGAACTTCTGAGATTTCATTAAGACGAAGGTTATCACTCATTCCCTTAAGAAGAGTAGCCGTTGCGTTGATTTCTTTAATGTCTTGGTTGTCAAGTGCATCAGTAAAATCACTCTTATGAACATTGACTTGTTCCTTGAAATCTTGTACAAACTCTTTTACAATATCCACAGGAATACCCAGTTCGTTAGCCGAACGTTGTACATCAAAATTGATCTTTGCTACTTCAACTTCAGAACTGCTTTCAGGCTCAGAAAAAGTATCATTTTGCGGTGCACCTAAAAGATCATCATATATATCATCTTCATCTTCAGTAGTTTCATCGATACCGTCTAAAGTGTTTTCTGATTCTTCATAGCTAGGTTCAAAATCTTCAGATGTTCCAAGAAGGTCATTGTAGAGGTCATCATCGTCGTCTTCTTCTAGTGAAGAGGGTACGGAAAGTTCAGTATCCATCATCTCATCAGAACTGCTTAATAGATCATCGTAGATATCATCTTGCGGTGATACGGCTACATCTTCATCAATTAGCATTGGACCATCATCAGGCGTTTTGATACCGATGTTGTATTCATCTTCTTCAACAACGGGAACCTCTACTTCTTCAATAGGTTCAGGTGCTACTTCTGCAGGTGTCGCAGCTGCAGGGATAGACTCTGGAATTTCTTTACCTTCAAGTTTTGCAATGATCTTGTAAAATTGATTGAGGTTTGGTGTGATTTCTTCAACATCTTTTGAAACGTTAACAACGCTTAATACATCAAAGGCATCTTCAACACGTAAGTTGGCAGCGACACCTTTGAGTTTGTGTGAAAGTATCTGTACATTATCAAAATCGCCTCCGTTAACCGATGCGTAAAGGTCGTCATGAAACTCATGGGCTTGTTCAATAAAGTCACCAATAAACTCTTCGATCAAGTCAACAGGCAATCCTAGTTCATTTGCTGCGACGCTTGGATCATATTGATAATCACCTGATTTGATTAAGTCGCTCAGATGTTCGGAACCTTCTGCACTAACATAATCACCAAGCATAGGTGCTTCTTCTCTGGCGGGCTCATCCAGGGCAAGAGAATCTTCAAGTGCAGGTGCCTCTTCAGTAGGTTCATCAAAACTGTCTTGCATAACATCATCAACATCAAGTGGTGCATCAAAATCAATATTAACAGGTGCGCCAAATTCATTTTCAGTTGCAGTGCCAAGATCAAAGTCAATCTCTGGCGGTTCAGGAATATCAAGCGGATCAGGTTCGCTAAGTTCTTGTGTATAGCTTTCTTCAAAGTTTGGAAGTTCAAATTCAGATGCTGCAGTATTCAAATCAGAGTCAATGTCTGAAGGTGCTTCTGTAAAGCTTTCTGACACTTCTTCGGACACTTGGATGTCATCAAGTGAGATGTCAAGTTCAGGCATATTGGTGTTTGAAGTTACAGGTGCCGGAGTAGCTACTTTTGGAGTGCTGCTTTGTACTGCTATAGGTGCCGGAGAGGCTTGGATCCCACCTGAAGCTTCCAAGTCTTTGAGTGCTTGTGCATCTTCTGCGCCTTTGAGGACACGTAAGTTTTTAATGACAACAGCGTAACCGCTCTCTTCAGCTGTAAAATGAAAGGGGGTTATATGTAAAGAACAAGAATAGTTTCGCCCTTTAGCATGGATGATGGCTTTTGATTCATCTGACTCACTGTGCAAGATAAAGTCAATCCATGAAAAGTTTTTAAAATTATGAATGTAGCCCGGTTTTTTTACAAACAGATCTGCAAAGTCGTGTGACTCGCTCTGTAATTCATTGATATTTTGAAAATCTAAGCTACTTAAATCATCTTCGTCAATACCAACAAACTCTTTTCTTTGGTTGTATAATAACAATGTCTCCCCTTTTAGAGTTCTTTTTCTTTCATTTTTCTATATATCTCTGATGTTTCTTCAACATCTTTACGAGAGGCAGCCTTACGTGCAGCCACATAGCCTACAACATTTCCGTCGGCATCTTTTGAAGGGAGGATCTCTGTTTCAACCCAATAAAATTTTCCGTCTTTACGTAAGTTTTTTACGAGACCGTGCCAGATTTGACCACTTTGAATAGTGCTCCAAACCTTTGCAAAGGCTTCTTTAGGCATGTCTGGGTGTCGAATGATATTATGGGGTTTGCCAATTAATTCTTCTTTTGAATAACCTGAGATCTCGCAAAACTTTCTATTTGCATAGGTGATGACTCCCTTGAGATCTGTTTCACTAATAATGACGCGTCCTTGGAAAAGGAATTCTTCATCTAACACTTCTACCTGCTCCATACAAAACCTTTAAAATATTAGCTTACTATGTGAAAAAATCTACATTTAAGCGTAGCGGATTGAATAATATATCATATTCTACGGAAAATATAACTTATTTATATACTTTCTTAATTTCTAATGCATCATTTTTTCCCACAATGAGGCTTATATCCTCCAGGGTGGCTTCACGGAGTGCTTCGAAAGATGTAAAATGATTAAGTAGTTTTTTGAGCTTAGCCGGACCGATTCCTTTTGCTTGTAAAAGCTTGGAAGACTGGTCCTGTTTAAGTTTTGTTTTTTTGTGAAAACTTATAGCATACCTGTGGGCTTCATCCCTGAGGCGCTGGACCCATTGCAAACGTTTATCACTCGAACTCAGCGCAAAATTTTCTTCTTTTGTATGAAGGATATCGTTTGCTTTACCCTTTGCTCGATGTGCTTTGGCATCGACTTTTTCCTTAGAGATGGCAATAACATCCAGGTTTGTACCATTTGACGCAAGCAGATCAAAAGCAAGGGATAGAAGGGTAGACCCCCCATCCAAGACCCATAGATCCGGAGCAGGGTTTGTCTCAAAATTTTGTATTCTGCGGCTTAGCGTCTCTTTCATCTGTGCATATTCATCTAGACTTTGTAGGTGATATTGACGGTAGCCGCTTTTATTGAAATTTCCCTCTTCAAAGCAGACCATACCTCCTACTGGAGCGGAACCTTGCATATGTGAATTGTCAAAGATCTCAATACGTTTTGGTAAAGACTCAAGCCGACAGAGTTCTTGGAGTTTTTGTTCGAGATCATTATAAGTGGAATTACTTTCATGGTCATAATTATGTATAAGCTCTTGCGTGTTTTTTAGGGCTAACTCACAAAGCTTATGTTTAAAACCACGCTGGGGGGAGAGTATCTTAATAGATCTTGAAAAATTTGTTTGCAAGTATTTTTCAATATCGTCTATCTCTTCAAACGGATGGGCAACAATAATCTGTTTACTGGTCAAAGGAGAAAGACCATAAAACTCCAAAATAGCACGTTTATAGATCTCATCTCGGTCGAAACCATGATTAAGATGGATAAAGTTATGCGAAGAAGAGATGATCTTTCCTTCACGCATAAACAGACGCAAAATAACAGCTCTTTTCTCATTGGAATCAACTGCAAAGAGATCGAGGTTTTCATTGGTTGCAGTATCTATCTGAGAAATAAGGTTACTTTTTGAAATCTTTTCAATACTATCTCGAAGGAGGGCTGCTTCTTCAAAACGCATGTTTTCAGCAAGTTGATGCATTTTCTTTTCAAGGTCTTTACTCAGGTTCTCTTTATTATTGATATAGGATATACCTAAATCAATATATTTAGCATATTCATCAGGACTTACCTTGGCTTCACAGGGACCCAAACATTTTTTTATCTGATAATACAAACAGGTCTTGCCACTTCGTAGACAGGATTTACTTTGTACAAGAGGCAGGAGTTCATATAAGGCATTCAAGATGTCGCGTGCAGCAGTGGAAAAAGGACCAAAGTATTGCATCTGCTTGCTGTCAATGATTTTTCTAGTTATCTCAAAGCGCGGGAAGTCTTCCTTATTATCGAGATAGATATAAGGATAGGTCTTATCATCGCGCAATAAAATATTATACTTAGGACGCAGCTGTTTGATAAGGGAATTTTCTAAGATAAGGGCGTCATGCTCATTCTCAACAACGATATAATGCATACTTTGTACCTCATTCAACATCTTTATAATACGTCCGCTGAGATGGGGGTTAGGTGTAAAGTTCGGTGAAAACCTAAAATAACTTTTTACACGAGAGATAAGACTTTTTGCCTTACCAATATATAGGAGTTTTCCTCTTTCATCGAAATAATGGTAGACCCCGGCAGAGCTAGGCAAGTTTTGCACCTGTTTTAAAAGTGTTTCATTATAGTGTCTCATGAATGCTTGATGATATCTCGTATCTCTTCTATGACTTGATGAAGCTTCTTGTCTTCAACATTATTTTCGAATTCTGCTTGAGAACGTTCTTCGAAATGTATCTCTTTTGGTATTGACGCAGAGAATTTCAAGGTTTTCTTGTGTGAAACAAAGGCCCGAACATCGTAAATTTCGAATTTCTTACACGATTGAGGGGGCATATGCTTTAAAGGTGTTTTTATAGAATTTATAATATTATCGAACTCTTGTTTTGCGCCAGGGTGGTTTAGCGCAAAAAATACGATATTATGTCGAATATATCCGAATAAAATAAATCTGTGCAATCGAGGCGGTAAAAGTTCTTTTATCGCCTCAATGCAAGACAAGTTGCTAAGTGGCGCAAAAGCCGATTGAGAGCGAAGATGAGAAACAAGTTGTTTAGAATTTTTCATATCACTATTATAACAGTTTTGATGTTAAGTCTAAATGGTTGTGGCTATAAAGGCCCTCCGTATTATCCAGATGAAAAGAAGAGTATATAAATTGATGGTTTATGATGTAGTGATAATTGGCGCAGGTGTAGCAGGTTTGTACGCTGCGATCAATCTTCCAAAAAACAAAAAAGTTCTTATAATAAATAAAAATCATCCTTGGGAGTGTAACACTTTTTATGCTCAAGGTGGCGTAGTGACCGCAGTTGATGATGCTGATGAAATATCGCATATCAAAGATACGATGGACTCGGGAGCAGGTTTATGCGACAAAAATGCGGTCAGGGTGTTAAGCGAGCATAGTAGAGAAGTTGTTGGTGACCTTATCAAGAGAGGGTTTAAGTTCGATAAGAATGAGAAAGGAGAGCTTCATTACACAAAAGAAGCTGCTCATTCCGCTTCACGGATCTTACATGCCGGTGGAGATGCAACAGGACGTTATTTACACCATTTTTTATTAGAACAAAATCCCCATCCTATGTTAGAAGGTGCGCAAGTTACTGATCTTTTGATTGATGATGGAAAATGTTATGGCGTCTGCGTAAATTATAATGATGAACTTAAACATATCCTTGCCAAATCTGTGGTGATTGCATCGGGCGGAGTGGGTTCTTTATTCGCCTATCATACGAATGCTTCCACGATTAGTGGCGACCTTCAAGGGATCTGTTTAGAAAAGAAGATCGAACTAGAACGCATGGAGATGTTGCAGTTTCATCCGACGGTTTATGTCAGCTCAAAAGCGGCACAAAAGCAGCTATTGACAGAAGCGTTGCGCGGCGAGGGTGCTGTATTAGTAGGTGAAAATAACTACGCCTTTATGAAAGACTATGATAAACGTTTAGAGCTGGCATCTCGAGATATTGTCTCACGCGCTATCTTTGACTATAAACAGAAGACGGGAGAAGAGGTTTACCTTTCCTTTAAAAATTTTGATGTTGATTATTTTAATAAACGTTTTCCCAATATCGCTTCAAACTTGAGAGATATAGGCTTTGATTTACCTAAGGAGCGTGTGCCAATATCACCCGCTTTCCATTATTCTATAGGCGGTATTAAAACAAATCTAGACGGAGAAGTCGAGACGGTTGAAAACTTGTATGCCATCGGTGAAGTTGCCTCAACGAGAGTTCATGGGGCAAACCGTCTGGCCAGTAACTCTCTATTGGAAGGTCTAGTCTTTGCTTCAAGAGCCGTGGATAAAATAAAAAATAAAAGTGTTACTTATATGCCAAAACAGTTTCCAATAAGTACAGATTTATTGCGTTGTGAAGATGACACCCTCTATAAGGGAGAACTTCGTCGTATAATGTGGGATGATGTGGGCATAATTCGTACAAAAAAGGGCCTTCAAGAAGCCTTGGAATTTATTGAGAGCACCTTGCATAAGCCTATCGGGAGACTTTTGAAACTTCGTTTACTAACAGCAAAAGAGATAGTGACATCGGCATTAAAAAGAGAGACCTCAATTGGGGTACATTACATTAAGGAGAGTTAAACATGGTTAGAGCGGTCGAAGAAACACTGGACATGGCAACGGAGCCAGTCGGTTTTTTATTACTTGTGATTTTTATAGTAGGGTATTATTTTATTGCAGCAGAAGAAAAGTACCATATAAACAAGGCAAAACCAGCCCTGTTTATTGGTACATTTATGTTTATGATTATTGGGGCATTTTATGCTTTTAACGGTCTAAATATGAAGCCGTTTGAAACGGAGATTGCACACTTGATTTTAGAGATCGCAGAGATCTTCTTTTTCTTGTATGTTGCTATGACCTTTATTGAAGCCTTGATTGACCGCGGTGTATTTGGCTCACTTAAAGATAAACTGGTTGCAGGCGGATACTCTTATAAGCAGCTCTTCTGGATAACGGGAACTTTGGCATTTTTCATCTCTCCTGTAGCGGATAATCTTACTACTGCGTTGATCCTTTCAACCGTATTGATTACTATTGACAAAGAGCATAAGGCTTTCTTGGTCCCGGGAGCAATCAATATTGTTGTGGCAGCGAACGCGGGTGGTGCCTGGTCCCCATTTGGGGATATTACAACACTGATGGCATGGACAGCACACAAGGGTGATTTTATTGACTTCTTATACCTCTTCCCGGCTTCAATTACAGGTTGGCTAGTAACAGCATTCTTGCTAAGCAAGTTTGTCCCTGAAGGAAGACCGAATAAGGGTGATGAGGCTGAAGCTGAAAGTATTGAGATCTTAAAAGGCGGAAAGGTTATTATTGCACTTGGCGTTTTTACTATCGCAACGGCAGTAATCTCAAAACAAGTGATGCACCTTCCTCCGATGTGGGGTATGCTTTTTGGTCTTTCGATCTTGAAACTTTATATTTATTTTCTAAATGTCAGACATGCGGAAGATATGAACATCTACCACTCTATTGCCAAAGTTGAGAATGATACACTTCTTTTCTTTTTTGGTATTTTAGCTGCTGTTGGCGCACTTCACTTTGCAGGTTTCCTTGCGTATGCGGTAATGTTGTATGATATGTTTGACCCTACTTATGTCAATATCGGTGTCGGTGTCTTATCGGCTGTTGTAGACAATGTGCCGGTTATGTCGGCCGTGCTTAAGGCAAGTCCGGATCTTGGTTTAGCCCAGTGGTTACTTGTTACACTGACTGCCGGTATAGGTGGTTCACTGATCTCTTTTGGTTCAGCAGCGGGTGTCGGTGTCATGGGTAAACTAAAAGGTATCTATACGTTTAGTGCGCACATGAAGTTCTCTTGGACGATCATGGTCGGTTATATTCTTTCTATCGCAGTTTGGTACACGCAATTTGAAGTACTTGGTCTGTACAATGACCATGCTGTTCACAACAAAAAAGTTGTGCCTAAGACAGAGTGCCCGTCATGTCACGTGGAATTTGAAGTTCCTGAAGAAGGAGGCCATTAGGCTTCCTAAAACGAATTACTTCACAGGCTGGATTTTAGCCTGTACTTTCACAAACTTTTAATGATTAATAGAGTAAACTTCTCTCATTATATCCCCTAAAGGTATCCCTTTGAAAAATGTAAGCATTATTGTTCTTGATTTCGGTTCACAATATACTCAGTTGATTGCACGTCGTATGCGTGAAGATAAAATTTATTGTGAGATTATTCCTTACCACTCGTCTATTGATGAGATTAAAGCTAAAAATCCTCAAGGAATTATTCTTTCAGGTGGTCCGTCATCTGTTTATAACAAAGATGCTTATGAAGTAGATCAAGCTATTTATGAGTTGGGCATTCCAGTAATGGGTATTTGTTATGGTATGCAAAGAATTGCAGTTGATTTTGGCGGTTCTGTTATTCGTTCTGACCATCATGAATATGGAAAGGCTGAACTTAAACTTGCAACTAAGTCTGCGCTTTTTGATGATGTAGATGATGAAGGTATTGTCTGGATGTCCCACTCTGATAGAGTAGAGCGGCTTCCAGAAGGTTTTACCCCTATAGCAACATCGGCAAACTCTCCTTTTGCAGCGATCGCTAATGTCGAAAAAAACATCTACGCTATGCAGTTTCATCCGGAAGTCAACCACTCTGTTGAGGGTTATTTGATGCTTCGCAACTTTGCAAGAAAGATCTGTGGGGTTACTGAAAAATGGAAAATGGAGCACTTCTTAAAAGAGCAAATTGCAAAAATACGTGAAACTGTGGGTGATGGAAAAGTGCTTTGTGGCTTAAGTGGTGGCGTGGATAGCTCTGTTGTGGCTGCGATGCTTTATGAGGCCATTGGCGATCAGCTCATTCCGGTATTTGTTGATAACGGTCTTCTTCGTAAGGGAGAACGAGAGCAGGTTGAAGAGGTCTTTAAAGTTAATCTTAAAACACCGCTTATTACCGTTGATGCTGTTGATAACTTTTTAGGTAAGCTTGCCGGTGTGTCTGACCCTGAGCAAAAGCGTAAGATCATTGGTCACACCTTTATCGAAGAATTTGAAAAAGAAGCAAAAAAACATGACGGAATTAAGTTTCTAGCCCAAGGAACTTTGTATCCGGATGTAATCGAGTCAATCTCTGTTAACGGTCCTTCTGAAGTCATCAAGTCGCATCATAATGTTGGGGGTCTTCCTGATTGGATGGACTTTGAGCTTATTGAGCCTCTTCGTGAATTATTTAAAGATGAGGTTCGTAAAATCGGTCTTGAATTAGGTCTTCCTGCCGGTATGATCAATCGACATCCTTTTCCTGGACCGGGTCTAGCAATTCGTATTATGGGAGATGTCAATGTACCTGACTTGACACTTTTACGTGAAGCTGACGTTATTTTGCTTGATGAACTTAAGGCAAGTGGCTATTATGCAAAAACATGGCAGGCCTTTGTAGTACTTTTAAATGTAAAATCAGTAGGTGTTATGGGTGATAACCGTACGTATGATAATACGGTTTGTGTACGTGTTGTTGAAGCTGTTGACGGTATGACAGCAACTTTTGCTCATCTTCCGCATGATCTTCTTGAAAGAATCTCTAGAAGAATTATTAATGAAGTTGATGGGATTAACCGCGTTGTTTATGATATCTCATCGAAGCCACCAGCAACTATTGAGTGGGAATAAAACGTAAAGAGAGAAAATCTCTTTACACCTATGTTAAAATATCTTTATGAACAAATCTGACAATATTTTTCTTTTTTCAAAGACCCCGTATCCAGACATCACACATATTCCTATTCTTCATGTTACCTATCTGCAGCCTTCTATCGACTTTTCTGTTTATGATTACATCATTGCAACCTCAAAAGAAGTGTTTACTGCCTTGGATAAGATCGGGCAATGGCGAGAATTGCCTGTTTTAGCTATCTCAGAGTCAACGGCTGAGTTTGCAAAGAAACAAGGTGGAAAGATTTTGGATGTTGCTGACGGCTATGGCAAAAGTATTATTGATATTGTTAAACAGAAGTATGCTGATAAAAGAGCCTTACATCCTCATGCAAGAATAATGGCCTTTGATATTGAAAATGCTCTCCGTGGCCTTCATATTGAGGTGACGTCTTTTAGTGTTTATGAGACATCTTGTTCCAAGACTGAAAGTATTAAACTTCCTCCCGATGCTATTTGTATTTTTACTTCGCCATCTTCCGTTAGATGTTTTCAAGAGTCTTATCAATTTTTGTCTTCTTATAGAGTAATTTGTATTGGTGAAACAACGGCATTTGCACTGCCTGAAGGAATTGAATGTGTTCTCTCTAAAGAGACCTCAGTTGCCAGTACAATTGAACGGGCTAAAAGCTTGATAAAGTAACTATTTTTTAAAGTTTTATTTGCTATAATCTTTTAAGCCTGGGTGGTGCGACTACTCGCATATCAGGGGGTTCTACATATTCATCCAGTGAATGCCGTAGAGAGTTTGTGTGAAGCACTTTTGTTTGAGGGTCTGACCTGAGAATCTGCTACCATTATGGCTGTCTCGATTTGCTACAATTCGGCTTTGAGAACCATCGCCACACGCGGAACGCCCACCTGGACGCTATGAAGTAATGATTATTGATCAAAGTTTATATGTTAAGTTTTTATAAATAATCTGCTAAGCCCTTCACAGAAGACCAATTAACCGGAGATAATAATGAACGTAATGATATTAGGAAGTGGTGGTAGAGAATACTCTATTGGCCGCGCAATGAAAGATGATAAGAATGTTGATAAACTTTATTTCTGTCCAGGAAACGGTGCTACCGATAATCTGGGTGAAAATGTAGATATTAAAGATTACCATGAACTTGCTCAGTTTGCAAAAGATAATAATATTGAGTTTACTATCGTTGGACCGGAAGCACCTCTTGTTGATGGTGTGGTTGATATCTTTAAATCTGAAGGTCTGACTATCTTTGGACCTTCAAAAGAAGCGGCTCAGTTAGAAGGTTCAAAAGTCTATATGAAGAACTTCCTGGCTAAATATAATATCCCAACAGCAGCGTATATTGAGACAGATCACATTGAGACGGCTTTTAAGTTTATTGAGACATTAACGGCTCCTATTGTTGTGAAAGCTGATGGCCTTTGTGCGGGTAAGGGTGTTATTATCGCAATGAGTCATGATGAGGCAAAAAAAGCAACTTCAGAGATGTTGTCAGGTAAGTCATTTGGAGAAGCTGGCCTGAAGGTTATCATTGAAGAGTTTCTTGACGGATATGAGCTTTCGATGTTTGCCATTTGTGATGGAGATGACTTTGTTCTTCTTCAGGCAGCTCAGGATCATAAGCGTCTTCTTGATAATGATCAAGGCCCAAATACAGGCGGTATGGGCGCTTATGCCCCGACACCACTTGTTGATGACGAACTGTATGAAAAAGTTAAAGAGCGTGTGATTCGCCCTACACTTGAAGGAATGAAAAAAGAGGGTGCGCCTTTTGAAGGTGTCCTTTTTATCGGGATCATGGTAGTCAATGGCGAGCCAATAACGCTGGAGTTTAATGTGCGTTTTGGCGATCCTGAATGTGAAATTATTATGCCATTAATGAAATCTTCAGTCTTTGATCTATTTTATAAGGCGGCAACAAAACAGTTAGGTACATTAGAAGTACAATTCCATGGCAAGTACGCTGTTGGCGTTGTTATGGCATCGAAGGATTATCCATATTCTTCTTCAACTCCTGCGGAGATCGTTGTTGATGATATTCATCATGATGAGATCGCTAACAATACACATATCTCATATGCGGGTGTTTCAAAGATAGATGGAACCTTGTGTGCTACAGGCGGACGAGTTCTTGTTTGTGTGGGCCTTGGAGACAGTATTCAAGAAGCCCGTGACAGAGCTTATTTATTATGCGGTCAAGTCCATTTTGCAGGAAAAAAACTGCGTACGGATATCGCTTATCAGGCATTGCGTTCTTAATTTATGAATGAAGAGATCTTTAAATTTCTTGATAGAGAACAGTTGGTGTTGGCATCTAAACAAAAGCGTTTGCTTGCCTTTATTATTGATGAAGTGATCTTATCCGTCATAACAATGTTTGTCTTATGGGATAAATTAAATGGTGGGAGCACGTATGAAGAAATTTTAAATGCTCTTCAGCCTTATATTTTATATACAATGGCCATTAAAGTTATTTATCATACTTTTTTTGTCATGCAGTATGCCGCGAGTCCGGGAAAGATCATGATGAAGATTAGGGTATTGGAACTGGGCTCAAATTCTACGCCTTCTTTTTTCTGCTCTTTTAATCGTGCTACTATTCGTGTAATCAGTGAGATGTTTTTTTACGCAGGTTTTATCTGGGGCTTACTTGATCCCGCTCGTCAGACATGGCATGATAAGACAGCCCGGACAGTAGTCATTGATGCTTAGAGTCTTTGTTCTTCTCTTTCTTGCTACTGTTGTGCTTTATGCAGATAAGAAGGTGGAAGTATTTTCCAGTTCTATGGACACCAATGGTTCGTTTGTTAAGGCAAAAGATGATGTTGTTATCTTATATGATGGAATGTATATCAGTGCAGAGTCCGCAAGTTTTGACCGTGATACGGGGATAATGGAACTTTACGGAAATATTAATGTCTTAAAAGGGGCGCAGTACTACGCTATGGGTGATTATCTCATGCTAGACAGCCATGAAGACATTAGACAGTTTCGTCCCTTCTTTTTTCAGGAGAATAAGGATGACTTATGGATAACTGCACGTTCAGCAAAGGCTAAAAAGAAAGAGTATGAACTGCACACCGGTGTAGTTTCCTCGTGTAACCCACAAGACCCTGATTGGACACTGCGTTTCAGTAGTGGTTATTATGATGATGAAGATCAGTGGATGCAGTTGTACAACGCCAGACTGTACGCAGGGGAACTTCCTGTTTTCTATTTTCCATACATAGCCTACCCAACGGATACAACGCGTAGAACAGGGCTCTTGCGACCTACATTTGGATTGTCCAGTGATGAAGGGTTTACTTATATTCAACCTCTTTATATTGCTGAATCTCCGCAATGGGATCTTGAACTTTTACCTCAAGTACGTTCAACACGAGGAAAAGGTCTGTATTCTACCCTTCGTTTTGTAGATTCCGTACGCTCAAGCGGTTCCTTGACAGTAGGCCAATTTCAAGAAAAAGAATCGTATCAAAAAGAGTTTAATATTAAGAATAAATACCATCATGGCGTGGAATTCGATTACCAGCACAGGGGTTTTTTACAGACGTGGTTTGATTGGAATATACAAGGTGATTCAGGAATTTATTCAGATATTACTTATTTAAATGATGTTGAATACTTGAATATACAAGAGAGTGATTCTTTAAACTACGCAACTGCTTCTCAGGTGACTTCAAAGGTGAATGTGTTTTTAAATCAGAGCGAGGACTATTTTGGGATGTATGGAAAGTATTTTATTGATCTGAATAAGGAAAACAATTCAGGTACCATCCAGAACCTTCCTATCTTGCAATATCATCGTGCCTTAAATACTTTTTTGGATGATCATTTTTTATACTCATTTGATTACAGGGGAAACAATTATTATAGAGAAGAAGGTAAAAATGCTATGCAAAATGAACTGAAAGTTCCTTTGAGCTTGCAGTTTCCTCTTCTTGATGAGTACTTGACCTTGACGCTAACAGAGGCCCTGTATGCCTCGCATATAGGTTTTTACGGGTCTGATGATGAGGTGGCAACACAGGGATACTCCTCAGGCAGTTATGCACAAGACTTTCAGTCAGTAGAATTAAATTCAAACCTGGTTAAGAATTTTGGATCATTTACCCACAGCGTTGGCTTTACCGTTGGTTACCTGCACCCGGGTACGGCAAGAAAAAATGGTTTTTATGATGATTATGAGGAAGAGTTTAGTGCGAATAGAGAGAAACAAATCTCTTGCATAGAAGGTCCCTGTGAATATGACAATATTGCCGATGTTGTAGAACAAGCAAGTCTTGAATTTACCCAGTTCATATTTACAGATGAAGAGGGTGAAAAACTCTATCATCGTCTTAGACAGCCGATTATATATGAGTCCGGATATGATAAATACGGAGATTTAGAAAATGAGTTACGATACTATTTTACGAAAGAATTAAATTACTATAACAATACATTTTATAACTATGATCGAAATGTGATTTCTAAAACACAAAATACAATAGGGTATAATGATAAAACATTTATTGTGAACTTATCCCATCTATATGAGGATAAACTGTTGGAAAATTCACTGACAAACGCTGAAACACGAACGCAGACTAGCTATCTGACAAGTGATGCCCGTTACAACTATTCAGATCGATGGCAATATTTTGCGGGATATTCTTATGACATTGAAGCAAGGGAAACCAAAAATCGCTTCATTGGGTTTTTACATAACAAACGTTGCTGGAGTGCTGAATTAAGATATGTTGAAAATATCAGACCGACGTTAGACACTTCAGGATTGTCTTCAGGTATCAAAGACAAGGTGTTGTATCTAACACTTAACTTGAGACCATTAGGCGGATTTGAAGTGAATTATAAAAAGTCTGAAAATCAATGATTTTTGTAAACTTAAGAGAGAAGGTATAGAATGAACGTAGAAGCCAAAGTAGGTGCCTTTGTTGCCTCCGGATTGGTCTTATTATTTATGCTTTCAACTCAGGTTAATGACCTTGGAAGCTTTAATAAAGAAGGGATGACGATCAATGCCTTCATCAAAGACGCTTCGGGCCTTGAACTAAAGAGTAAGGTGAAGCTCAATGGGGTGGAAGTAGGCTATATTGATGATATCGCGCTGGTTGATCATAAGGTCAAATTACGCTTTTTCATTCAAGAAGGCATCAAAATTCCTGTTGATTCGTCTGTTATGGTTACGCAGGATAATGTACTTGGTGGAAAGTTGATCAATATCGCTTTAGGTGAGTCTACTGCTTATTTGAGCGAAAACGGTTCTTTGAGCAAGGTGAATCGTCTATCTTCATTTGAAGAGACAAGTGACAGTGTGGATAGGGCGGCAGAAGAACTGCGTTTATTCATGTCTGAATTACGCCAGACCTTTGATGATAAAAGTCGTAAAGATATGCAAAAAGCGATAGAGGAATTTGCGAAGGTCGGTGAGTCTCTGCGTATTGTCATCGCTGAAAATAGAACGAATCTGTATGAGACTATTAATAACTTTAGACAAACTGGTGAAACAGTTAATGAAAGACTGCCTGATATAATGGCGCAACTTGACTCTTTGACAAAACGTTTTGACAACGTAGGTGGAACACTCGATGAGAAACTTCCTGTGGCAATGGACAAGTTTATCTCCTTAGAAGATAATCTTAGTGGTATCCTTCAAGATAACAAAGCACCTTTAAATAGTGCCTTGGTCTCTGCAGATGAGTTTTTTAGTAGCGGACAGGAAGCCTTTAAAAAGGTAGATAAACTGCTTTCAAATTTTACAAAAAGCGAGTTGCAGTTTGGGATGCATTCAGACTATATGTTGAGTGATGAATACATCAAGTCATACGTAGATATAAATTATCTTCCTGATCCTTCAACCTATTATATGCTTGGGTTAGTATCAATGAATGATTATTCAGAAGTAGATATTTTTGGTGATTACAAACCGGCTGCTTCACATGATGGAGGTAAGTATTACTTCTCTGCAGAGTTTGGTAAACGTTATGATGACCTTCTTTTTAGAGCAGGTATCATCGAGTCGACCGGCGGATTTGGTGTCGATTATTTTGCAATGAAGGATAATGCTAAAGTTACCTTTGAGGCGTATGACTATAACGCGGTTAATGATGTACGCGGTGATCATGCGCACTTAAAGTTTGGTATGCGTTACCGTTTTTTAAAGCACCTAGAAGTCTATGGGGGTTGGGATAACTTTCTTAATAAAGAAGCGGACAACTTTTATATTGGATTTGGAGCCTCATTTACGGAAGAAAGTATGAAATACCTATTGGGCTCAGCAGCAGGAGCAGCGATATGAATCAGTACTTTAAAGACAGAGCTGACGCCGCAGTTCAGTTGATTGATGCCTTGCCTATTGAGCGTATACGGGCTGAACACTGGAAGATCATAGCAGTTTCTTCAGGTGGTCTGATCATTGCCTCGGCAATTGCCAAACGTACGGGAATCTGTGTTGAAGTTCTCTTTTCTGAAGCTATTCATGCTCCGGCTAATGCAGACTGTGAGCTTGGGCGTGTCAGTGAGACGGAAGAGATTGTCGTGAATGAAGAACTGGTAGATGCCTTTGGAATTCAATATGACTATATTTATGGTGAAGCTCATCGTAAGCATGAAGAACGTATTCTTTCTAATGTATACAAGTTTAGAAAAGGTACCCAGTTTCCTAATCTTAAAGATCAACATGTTTTACTCATTGATGAAGGGTGTGAGTCAGGTTTAAAGCTTATGACGGGGATTAAAACAGCGATGAGTATGGATGCAAAGGCTGTTTTTGTGGGTATACCTGTAGCACCTAAAAGTGTAGCAGAAGCACTTAATCAGATCGTGGATGAATCCTATATTGTTCATGAGGTCAATGATTATGTAAAGACCTACTGTTATTATAAAGATTTTAGAGCTATAAGTGATGACGAAATAGAAGAGATATTAGATAACAGGGCTAGCCAAAATAAAAAGTGAGTAAATTTCATGTTTTATTGAGTGAAGCTAGACAAATAGCAAATATAAGAAAAGAAGGACTCCAATGAGTAAATGTATTTTTGAAGTAAACAACCATATCGAAGAATATGAGTTTGATAAGGTTGCGCGTCAATCCAATGGCTCTGCATGGATGAAAGTCGGTGATACAGTTATGCTGGCAACAGTCGTGGTAGATAGAGAGACGGCTATTGAAGGTGACTTTCTTCCTTTGACTGTACAATACATTGAAAAGAGTTATGCTGCTGGAAAGATTCCTGGAGGTTTTTTTAAACGTGAAACCAAGCCAAGTGACTTTGAGACATTAACATCACGATTAATAGATAGATCGCTACGTCCTGTTTTTCCTAAGGGATTTGCTCATCCGGTGCAGATCACGATTATGGTGTTGAGTGTCGATAAAGAAGCTGATCTTCAGCGTATCGCACTTAATGCAGCTTCAGCGGCAATGCTTAATTCGGACCTTCCGTTTAAAAACTCCGTTACGGGTGTTCGTTTAGGTAAGATTGAGGGCAAGATCGAGATCAATCCAACCAATACACAGATGCAAGAATCAGTTTTAGACCTGTTTATTGCGGGCTCAAAAGAAGACCTGCTGATGATAGAGATGCGTACTTTGGGGTCGGTTGAGGTGGAGATTCTTCCTGCTCCGATGATAGACCCGATGATAGATCCTTCTTTAGCCTCTGAAACGATCAATACAGTGGTCTCAAACGCTATGGGAGAAGAAGAGCTGATTGATGTGATCAGCATTGCACAAGATGCACTTGAAGTTGCTAATACTCAGTTTGAAGAAGCGATGATTCCTCTTTCTCGATCGGTAGAAGAAGTGACACTGATCCAAGAGATCTCAAATGCTGAGATCTATGCGCATGTTGAAAGTACCTATAAGGCAAAGATAGAGGCTGCAATCAGTTTGATGGCAAAAAGTGAGCGAAACTCTTCTTTAAAGCATATTGCCAAAGAGATTGAGGCTTCACAAATTGCTGTAGACAGCGCATGGCCGTATGCCCAGATTAAGCATGCAGTGGTTAATTTGAAACGTAAGTTGGTACGTGATCAAATCGTAAACGAAGGTAAACGTGCAGATGGACGCTCATTAACTGACGTCCGAAATATCACAATCGAAACCAACGTCCTTCCTAATGCTCACGCTTCATGTCTGTTTACCCGTGGTCAGACACAGGCGCTTGTTGTCTTAACCGTGGGTGGAAACAAAGATGCGCAGATGTTTGAAAACCTGACAGATGAGGGGACGCAGAATGAGGCTTTTATGTTGCATTATAACTTCCCGGGGTTTTCCGTAGGGGAAGCATCACCTGTCGGCGCACCAAAACGTAGAGAACTCGGTCATGGAAACCTTGGAAAACGTGCTTTAGAAGCAGCCCTTGATGCTTCAGGAAGAACTATTCGTTTAGTCTCTGAGGTCTTGGAATCAAACGGCTCATCTTCAATGGCAACCGTATGTGGTGGTTATTTAGCGCTAAGAGCAGCAGAGGTCGAGATGAGTGACCCAATCGCCGGAATTGCTATGGGACTGGTAACTGAGGACGCTAAACACGCGGTTCTTTCTGACATTAACGGACTAGAAGACCATGATGGGGATATGGACTTTAAAGTAGCCGGCTCTTATGAAGGTATTACTGCAATGCAGATGGACATTAAACTGGGTGGTATATCTAAGGAGCTTTTAGGTGAGGCACTTGCCCAGGCAAAGCAGGGTAGAGCACACATCTTGGATATTATGAAAGAAGCCGAAGACAATATTAAGATCAATGAAGAGAAGCTTCCTAGTACGGATATCTTCTCTATCGACCCTTCCCGCGTAGGTGACATTATCGGTCAGGCCGGAAAAGTCATTCGCGAGATCATCGAAAAGTTTGAAGTGGCGATTGATATCGATAAAAAAGATGGAAACGTTCGTGTTTCAGGCGGTAATAAAAAAGGTGTCAAAGGGGCAAGAGAGCATATTGAGAGCCTTTTGTCTACACCAAAAGAGAAAATGCCTGAATATCAGGTTGGTGATCTGTGTATGGGTACGGTAAAACGTATTGTTGACTTCGGTGCCTTCATTGAACTTCCGGGTGGAATTGACGGGCTTTTACATATCTCTAAGATCTCTAAAGAACGTGTCTCTAACATTGCCGATGTTTTATCTATCGGTCAAGAACTTGAAGTAGAAATACTTGAGTTTAAAGGTAATAAGATCAGTCTTGGCAGACCGGAATAGATCAACTTTTTATATTTAGGGCCTATGATTTCAGATCAAGGTGCTAAACTCTCTCCTTTTTTAACATATATAACTTCTTTTAATCAAACTTTTAGCACCTGCACAGTAAAATCCCGCATACAAAGTATCAAGTAGGGACATGGCACGCATTTATGTGGCCATGGCTCACCGCTTTAAGGTGGGTTACGCTAGCCGAACGGACTTTGATTTTTATACGGAGAAATATAATGAAAAAAATCGTTTTAATGATGCTAGCACTTGCTGCTACTGTATTCGCTGCTGACGCTGAGGTTGCTAACCAAACTCTTAAAGCTTACTCAATGATCGCTGCTGGTGTTGGTCTTGGTCTTGCTGCTCTTGGTGGTGCTATCGGTATGGGTCACACTGCTGCTGCAACTATCGCTGGTACTGCACGTAACCCAGGTCTTGGTGGTAAACTAATGACTACAATGTTCATCGCTCTTGCAATGATCGAAGCACAAGTTATCTATACACTTGTAATTGCTCTTATCGCTCTTTACGCTAACCCGTACCTAGGATAATCAATACCTTCTAAAGACGTGAGTTTCTCACGTCTTTATCTATTTCAGTACAAACCCTCAATTATAATTTGACTGAATTTTTTATACTTTCTTCCTGCGAACGTGGTGGAACGGTAGACACGCTACCTTGAGGGGGTAGTGCCTTCTGGGTGTGAGGGTTCAAATCCCTCCGTTCGCACCATTACTGCTAAAACTACTGTGCACTCTTCATATATTGACAAAATCTTAACTAATTTTAAATTACGCATCTTTAATGAAATAAATATAGTGATGCATTATGATATCTGCGTTACATTGCACTGGCTTTGAGCAATCACTAGGATCAGCGACAAAATGTTGAGCAAGGTTTATCATCACATCCAAAAATAAATAAATAGCAATAATAGATAATAATTTAAACAATAATAAATGATTTTAATAACAAGAATAGATTATTATTAATGCATATATTGTGAAGACTTTATTGTGTGAATAACCTATAATTCTGCTAAATATTCATTATAAGGGTAAACTATGATTCAAGAGAATGTAAAGGTAGTAGACCTTGCAATTATCGGTGCGGGACCAGGTGGTGTTGCAAGTGCTATCGAAGCAAAACTAGCCGGCATTGATAATATCGTTGTTATTGAGAAAGCTGAAACACATAACGATATGATCCATAAGTTTTACAAAAAAGGTAAACGCGTAGATAAAGACTGGATGGGGATTAAGTTTGAGTTTGAAGGCAATGTAAGCTTTGATGAATGTCCAAAAGAGCAGTATTTAGACGATATGGAGCAAAAGATACAAGAAGCGGGCATTGCTGACAAGTTTGTATACGGCCATGAGATCATCAGAGTTTCTAAAGAAGAAAACGGTTTTTTTGACATTGTAATCGGTCATGACAACGTAGAAGAGGGCCATGAAAATTTAATGGCAAAGAATGTGATCCTTTCTGTAGGTAGAATGGGGAAACCAAACAAGCCAAAATACAAGTTCCCAAAAGATATCAAAGAGCGACTGAATTTCAACCTCTCAAAAATACAAAATGGTGAAAGCGTTATGGTAGTTGGTGGTGGTGACACTGCGGGTGAGTACGCTTATGGGCTTATTGATCTTGGTATGGATTGTGAAGTAACGCTAAACTACAGAAAAGCGGATATTACAAGAATGAACCCACTTAATACAAAGATGTGTGTTAAGTACCTTGACGAGGGAAAACTTCTAAACAAGCTTGGTGTGGATATTGAGAGTGTTGAGCCTTCAGAAGATGGAAAAATCAGAGTCAACTTCACGGATGGCTCAAACGAAGAGTATGATAGAGCGGTATATGCGCTTGGCGGTACAACACCAAAAGATATTCTTGTCAACTCGGGTGTTCAGACAGGGGAGTGGGATGTACCCGTGTTCAATGCAGAGACTATGGAAACAAATGTAGCAGGTCTTTATACGATTGGTGATGTTGTAACAGACCAAGGTAGTATTGCACTTGCCTTCAATCATGCCAGTTTTGCAGTAAAAGATATTGCTTCTAAAATGAAATAAACTTTTTATAAGTAAAAAAGTAAAAGGGGAGAAGCCTCTTTTATTACTGCAGACGCTATCTTGCGGGGTAGTACCTTTGAGATGAGGCGTCCTAATTTCTTCGCGCGCGTTATCCGTTATATTGCAGGATCTATTTCAACACGCATTACTTCTTTTTTAACCTAAAACTTGATGGATAAATAAAAGCTCAAGTCAAAATTATTATCATCCGATAAATATTTATTTTTTTTATAAATTGCATAGGGCGGTTTAGTCGTCGTTTCATATTCACTGTTAGGTAGCCATTCATTATAGAGCCAATGCATGAATCGCAGAAAGTCACCATCCGTGCCTGTTAAATCAAATTTAGCAAAGGTACCACCGGATATTTTAAATTTTGGCAATCGTTCATTGTCAGATATATTCTCATTATCGACTTGTATGCAGGCAACATACTGACACTCATCTAAATGCGTTATTGTAGGATTGTCATGAAAGAGCGCTATATGTTTATAGTTGTCTATATGATTACTGTAGGCCCAGGTTTGAATTTTTTGCCAAGCCTGTTTGACTTGATCGTTGTATCCTCTGTGTCTAATATAGTAGGCTTCCATTTGTGGCATTTTTACAATACTTGGTTCAAGATTGTCAAATTTGGCATTGGACTCTTTTGTTTTTGCTGACTCTTCGATTATGGTTTTTGAAAATACTTTATAGCCGCCCTTTCTCCATGCTGTTGGTGTCATAAGAAAGCGTTCTTTAAACACGCGTATAAATGATGTTTGTGAACTATATCCACACAAAGCTGCTATCTCTGTGATGGTAGAGTATTTGTTGGTTAAAAGAAGTGTTGATGCTTTTTGAAGTCGTATCGACTTGATACTCTCATATATATTTCTGCCGAAGATTTCTTTAAATATCTTGTGCATGTAAAACTTACTGATGCTAAAACTTTGGGCAAGCTCATCCATATTTATGTCTACGTCAATATTCGTGTAGATATAAAACAGTATATCGTTAGATATTTTAGTTTTTTTATTGAGTGTTGTTCTTTTCATAAATTCAATTATATCAAAAAAAGTCATTATATGTAACATGAAATGTAAATATAAAGAACAATAATAGATAATATATAGTGCAAAAGTAGTGAAGAATTAATTTTTTAAAGAGACTAAAATTCGTCTAACTTAAATTACTTGGAGCATTCAGTGAACAAAATATCAAAAGTACTAATTGCAAACAGAGGTGAAATAGCTTTACGAATTATTCGAGCGTGTAAAGAACTTGAAGTAAAAAGTGTCGTAGTTTTTTCTGAGGCTGATATAGATGGCGTTTGGGTAAAAAAAGCTGATGAATGCTATCCAATAATGGGCAACCCAGTTCAAGTATATTTGGATTATGATGTCATCATATCCATCGCAAAAAAAGCAGGTTGTGATGCTATACACCCTGGATATGGCTTCTTATCAGAAAGTGCTGAGTTCGCTGCGGCGTGTAAAGATAATGATATGATTTTCATCGGTCCGAAGGCTTCACATATTGAGCTGTTTGGTGACAAAATGGCATCAAAGGTTGCTATGAAAAAGGTTGGTGTTCCTGTTTTAGAAGGTACTGACACCCCTGTTGTTAACAAGGAAGAAGGAGAAAAGATAGCGCAGGAGATAGGCTTTCCTGTGATTATCAAAGCTGCTTTTGGTGGTGGTGGAAGAGGTATGCGAATTGTCAAAAAAGCGACTGATTTTTCTACTCTCTTTGACGCGGCAACCAACGAATCTATAAAGTATTTCGGCAAAGGTGAAGTTTTTATAGAAAAATATGTGGAAAACCCACGGCATATAGAAGTGCAAGTCATCGCAGACAGCTATGGAAATGTTGTTCACTTAGGCGAGAGAGATTGTTCCATCCAAAGACGCCATCAAAAGGTGATAGAGATTGCTCCTTCTCCACGACTCAACGACGCTGTAAGACAAGAGCTGTATAAGATTTCAACAGAAGCTATGTTAAAACTGGGTTATGAGAGTGTTGGAACGGTAGAATTTTTACTGGATGAAGATGACAATATCTACTTTATTGAGATGAATACACGCGTTCAGGTTGAACACCCTGTAACTGAAGTGATATCGGGTGTTGACATTATTCAAAGAATGATAGAGATAGCCGATGGCGACAGACTAAAGTATAAACAAGAAGAGATCAATTTTCGTGGATACGCCATTGAGTTTAGAATTAACTCTGAAGATCCACAAAACAACTTTATGCCGTGTGCCGGAACTATTACCAACTATCTGACACCGGGTGGACCGGGAGTAAGAATAGATTCGAGTATGTATGAGGGCTATGCGCTTCCTACAAATTATGACTCTATGATGGGTAAGCTTATCGTATGGGCACTTGATTGGGAAGGTGCGGTTAAAAAAGCTAAACGTGCCTTAGATGAATACAACATCGATGGGGTTAAAACGAACATCTCCCTTCATAGAGAGATAGTAAGGGATGTGGACTTTAAAGAAGGTAACTTCAATACAGGCTTTTTAGATACCAAAATGGATACTTTCAATCTTCATGCTAAATCATCTTTGAAAGATGAAGAAGAAAAGATCTCATTTATATCCAATATGATTAACAAAATTAAAGAGCATAAGCTTACAACAAGGAGTTAAGATGACAGCGATTCCAATACATAGTTTTATCAATGATAACTGTACGAATAGAATTAAACCGTCTTTGCTACGAGATGTAAAGACGGAGGCCTTGCTCGTCTTTGCCAGAACAGCTCTTGAACGATATTTCGCGCAACTCGATCAAGCCAATATGGAAACTTCTGGTGAAACAGATGAAGAGGCTATCTATGTCTATAACACTTTACGAAAGTTTTTATCGCAGCTTCAAGAATGTGTCGTAAACGTGGATTATTTAATAAATATCGTTCAAGGCTCAAAAAGGTATCCGGGGCTTAAAGTACTGGTAAAAAAAGAAGAGCCATTAATGGACTACTATGACATAATGGCCCAAAAAGTAAGAAGTCATTATGATGGAAAGTTTGTCTATTTACCTGTATTTTTAGTTGTTTCTGTACTGGCAGAATGGATACTGGGAGAAGAAAAGTCTACGCACATCTATCCCTTTTTAGATGAGGTGGATTTTTTAGAACTGATAGGAAAGTTTGAAGACAATAGAGAACACTTTTTTCAAGATGATACATGTAAAATAAGTGAAATACATGAACTCTCTTTTAAGGTCGTTGAAAAGTTAAAAAATCATAAATATAAAGTCAATAAAAGCAGGGTTTCAAAAAGCAGACGAAAGTAATAACGACGTTGAACATGAAAATATTATAGAAAAATTAATAAAAAATGTACAAAATGATTTCTACTGATAGTAAAAGTTGTTTTGAAACTATTCACGTAAATTAAATCAAGGAGTCATGAAAATGGATATTGACCTTATACTACAAAATATGTTAAACCCACCGGTTTTATTCTTTTTTTTAGGGATGCTTGCTGTTTTTTTTAAATCAGAGTTGTCAATACCACAGCCTTTGCCTAAACTGTTCTCGTTATATTTACTTATAGCGATAGGCTTACACGGTGGATATGAACTCTCTAAAAGTGGGTTAGATCTATATATATTTGAAGCCCTAATGATTGCGGTAGTGATGTCTATGCTCGTTCCTATTTACAGTTTTTTTATTTTGAGAACCAAAATTGATGTTTATAATGCCATTGCCATCGCTGCCACCTATGGTTCCATCAGTGCGGTTACCTTTATCACGGGTATCACCTATCTTCAGACCATCGGTATAGAGTATGGTGGTTTTATGGTCGCTTCTATGGCACTTATGGAGTCTCCGGCTATCGTAATAGGTCTGGTCTTTGCAGCGATGTTTGTTAAAAGTGATGACGCTGAAGAAGATGAAAAGACAGATTGGAAAGAGATCTTGAGAGAGGCTTTTTTAAACCCTTCTGTTTTCTTACTGGTTGGAGCACTTATCATCGGGATTGCAACAGGAGAAAAAGGCTGGCATTCGATGGAACCGCTTTTTGGAACACTGTTTAAAGGCTTCCTTGCATTTTTCCTCTTGGACATGGGGCTTGTTGCAGCTAGAAAGATCCATGAGCTGAAAAAAGTCGGATTTTTCCTGATCGCATTCGCCCTTATCATGCCAATGGTCAATGCCTTGGTCGCAACAGGTCTAGCCTATGCCTTTGAAATTGAAAAAGGGGATGCCTTTCTTTTAGCCCTTTTAAGTGCGAGTGCATCGTATATTGCCGTTCCTGCTGCCATGAGGCTATCTGTTCCTCAGGCAAACCCAGGAATCTATTTACCTTTAAGTCTAGCGGTTACCTTTCCTTTTAATATCTCATTAGGAATACCGCTATACTATTTTATTATTAATGCATTGTGGGGATAGAAACATGATCAATATGAAAAAAGTCGAAGTCATCATCGAAGCCGTCTATATAAATAGATTAATAGAACTTTTTAAAAGACATGAAATCAATGGCTATACCGTGATCAAAGACATTGAAGGCTATGGCGGCCATGGTCTAAAAACTGCAGATGAAGTGACGGATGTCTTTAGTAATATTCTTGTCTTTACCGTTTGTGAAACGAAGCAGTTTGAAGGCATGGAAATAGATATTAGAAAGTTTTTAGAAAAATATGGTGGAAAATGTATACTGAGTGATGTTATGTTGCTGCTAGGTGAAGCTCAGAGAAAAGAACGTATAAATCTTCAGTATTCTGGAAGTATTAAATAAAAAGATAATGTTCATGACGTCGATAAATATAAAGACATCAGAAGGTTTTTAACACACGATGCTGATAGAATCATTCGTAGTGATGTGATCGTGTTTTTAGGTACTGCTAAAAAGTGAAAAAGTTGATGTGAGTACACTTCCTATTTTTATATAGTTAACAATGTTGTTAAGTTAAAATACCATATTAAAGTATAAAGAGAAAAAATGGACAAAAACTTCAACTATTCTAATTTAAAACTAGGCATTATCGGCGGGGGACAATTGGGTAAGATAATGTCTCAAAAAGCCAAGAAAATGGGCTTTCACGTCACAATTTTAGATCCAACTTTTAACTGTCCTGCCGCTCAGGTTTCAGACAAGCACATCATGGGCGGATTTCATGATAAAGAAAAACTAGAACAACTTGTTCAAGAAACCCATGTAACAACCTTTGAAACAGAACATGTTGACACTACCATTTTAAAAAAGCTTTATGACAGTGGACATAATATCCACCCCTCTCCTTACGTGATGGAACTCATTCAAAATAAGTATGAGCAAAAAAAACTTTTAGATGAAAAAGGTATTCCCGTACCAAAATATAAAAGTGTTGAAACAGATGAAGATCTGGCAAGTTTTGGATTTCCTGTTATTCAAAAAACAAAGATGGAAGGTTATGATGGCAAGGGTGTACTTATGCTTAAAACACCCGAAGACATTAAAAACTGTATCAAAGCCGAATCTTTTATTGAAGAGCTTGTAGACATTGAGAAAGAGTTAGCCCTTATTGTAGCCAGAAATATGGAAGGCGAGATCAAATGTTATCCTGTTGTAGAGATGCTGTTTGATGACAGGACTAATATTTGTGATATTGTTATGGCTCCTGCTAAAATCTCTAAAGAGATTGAAGATAAGGTCGTAGAGATATCGGTAAAATCTATTAAAGTCCTTGATGGCGTTGGTATTTTTGGTGTTGAACTCTTTTTAACTAAGGGGGGTGAAATTTTAGTGAATGAAATTGCCCCAAGACCTCATAACTCAGGGCACTTTACTGTTGAAGCCTGTGCCACATCACAGTTTGAACAGATTATTCGGGCCGTTACAAACCTGCCTCTTGGTTCTACTAAATTGCTCTCTCCTTCTGTTATGGTAAATCTTTTGGGTGAAGAGGGTTATGAGGGCGAACCCGTTATTGAAGGGATACATGATGCACTGGAAATCCCAGAGCTGTCTTTTCACTTCTATGCAAAAAGTTTTACAAAACCATTTAGAAAAATGGGACATATTACAGTACTGGATGATAATATTGACAAGGCTCTTGAAAAAGCGATGAAAGCAAAAGAAATTTTAAAAATTAAAGGGAGTAAGAAAATATGAATAAGCCATTAGTAGGAATTATTATGGGGAGTGACTCGGATTTACCGGTTATGCGTGCCGCCATTGAGATCTGTGAAGAGTTTGGAGTTGCTTATGAAGTGGATATCGTATCAGCACACAGAACACCGGAAAAATTAATTAAATACTCTACAAGTGCACAAGAGAGAGGTTTAAAGGTTATTATCGCGGGTGCTGGCGGGGCTGCTCACTTACCAGGTATGGTGGCGTCTGAAACTGCATTACCAGTCATCGGTGTTCCTGTGCGAAGCTCTTCTTTAGATGGCATGGATTCTCTACTTTCTATTGTACAAATGCCAGGTGGTGTTCCTGTTGCAACGGTAGCCATTAATGGAGCAAAAAATGCAGGTATATTAGCGGCTCAAATTATAGGGACTTCTGATACTGTTCTGAGAGAAAAAATTTCGGCATATAAGACTAATATGAGAAATGAAGTTGAGAAAAAGTCTGAGAAGTTGCAAAAAGTAGACTATAAACAATACTTAAGTGAGATGGCAAAATAGTCTGTCATCCCACGCAATCACTTGTTTTAAAAATAAAATAGGAACTTACTTTTCTTCCAGATAAGGCGAAATATCAATATCTAAAAACTCTTGCATAAGAATAAGAAGGTCTTCTTTACCTGCCCCTGCGAAGTGATTGTTGATAAAGTGGTTGATTCCTTTACCCGCATGCTGGACAAGAGGGACGATCTTGATCCCTGTTATCTCCGACATAAAATGCGATTCATCTCCTTCTTCATAGGCATGCAGAAGGATTGAACGTGAAAAGTTATTTAGGATGTGGTAGTAGATATGCAAAAACTCTATTTCCAAGACTTTAAGGCCATACAGATGGGTACTGATCTTAGATTCATGGGAGACGATAGGATGGACCTTGTCCGGCTTGATGGTAATACCGATCTCTTCTTTTATTTCTCGGACTAAGGCTGCGAGCATAGACTCACCTTCATTTAAGGTGCCCCCTGGAAACCCCATCCGTCCATCCCACCGGTCGATCATAATGACAGCAGGACATTCGACTTTTACGATCTGATCCTTAAAGTATTTCCATGGTGAGATGGCTTCAACATAGATAGCAAGAAAAACAGCATCTTTCTTACCTGGTACCTGTTTTGCAAAGGTAGTGCGCTCAGTCATCTCTTAAGTTTCTCCCGATAGTAAGTGTTAAATTGTACAATAGTTTCTTACCAGATGGTACGTATTTTTGCAGACATTACTATTTGATCTCAGTGTTTTTTAACTCTCTTACAAGTTTGATCTTGAATAAAGATTCTTCATATTAAATTCAAAGTATAAAATCAATTATAAGTAATTTTATATTTATATTGCAGTAAAATTTACTAATACCACTTTAAAAGGGGTCTAAAATGATTGGTCTATATTTTTGGTTTTTATATATTGTTTATGCGATAATATTAACCTACCTTGTTTTAGGTTTTATTATCTCTTTTGAAGTAACAGCAGCAATGAGTGGCGGAAAGTTCGCTGTCAAGTGGTTGCGTAAACACTTTTCTTATGAAGAAATGTATTATGCTGTGATAATTTTCTATCCGATGTTACGTTTGGCCTACTTTTTTTTAGAATATATCCCTTCTTTCTTTACACACGAGATACGGTGTGCATTTAGTTTGCAATCCCTCTTTGAGGACTTGTTTAATTATGAATAATTTTATATGCTATAATCTTTGCATTACAGGATGAACGTGAGGAGTTAGGTATAGAAACTGTCAAAGATATTGAAATTGCTTGGCCAAGTGATGATGCTGTTCGATTAGCCAATGCTATTTTTCATACTTATAAAGTAGATGAGTATAAGGACCCTGAACTTGAGGTGCCTTTACGTACAGTATGCAAGCTGTTTAATAAAGAATATACTGCCCAGTCCGTTAATTTTGTTTCGACACTCATCAATGAGATACTCGATGAACCTGTAGCCGTTATCAATAAAGAACTTGATCGAAAGTTGATAAAGTGGCAGACCTATGATATGTTCACGCTTTTGCAACCCGTTCAGATGAGCGGCGGCATGATTAAACTAAAGATTAATCTAGAATATCTTAGAATTACACAGGAATTTGTAGTTAACCCTTTTCTCGAATTTTAATCCCCAAAAAAGTAGTACTTATATGGCAAAATATATTATTTTAGATACAGAGACAACAGGTATAGGTGATAATGACAGGATTATCCAGTTGGGATATCTCGTTTTGGGCAAACCAAGCGAAGGTGTTGAAGTCCATAATGAGTTCTGCTCTTGCGATACACCTATTGCATTGGGTGCGATGGAAACACATCATATCACTCCCGAAATGATAGAAGGTAAGCCTGTCTGTACAGATATGCAAGCGTATAAGCGTCTTGTTGAACTTAACTCTGATGATAACTACATGATTATTCATAATGCTCCTTTTGACTTGGGTATGCTTGAAAAAGAAGGTTTTAAAAATCAGATGCAGCTTATTGACACACTTCGTTGTGCTAAACATCTGTACACAGAAGAAGACTTTCACAGATTGCAATATCTGCGTTACTCTTTAAAATTATATAAAGAAGAAGCAGCGGAAGCGCAGAAGCTCGGTGTTGTCATTAAAGCCCATGATGCCATAGGGGATGTTCTTATCTTGAAACTCTTTATGTCGGCCTTGACGAAAAAGGTCAAAGAAGTCTACCCAAATGAAAACCCGATGCACAAGTTAGTAGAACTGACGAAACAACCTGTATATATGAACAAGCCTTTACGTTTTGGAAAGAACAAAGGAAAGACGATAGAGGACCTTGTAATCAGCGATAGAGGCTACATAGATTGGATGCGTAAAAATATGGATCTGGATGAAGATATGCAGTACACCATTAAGCGTGCTTTGGGTGAAGTCTAACATAGATCCTTTCTTCTACTCGCTGCTTTGACCTGAGATAACAATAAGCCTTTGCCTTGGTATGCATGAATGCTGCCGAAGCAGAGATGGCTTTGGTGAAAAAATAGAACAAAGAGCAATATGGAACACCTAACTGAGTTAAAGTCCCTCATAGACGAGGGGAAGAATGTATTTGTTACCGGTGGAGCAGGGGTAGGTAAGAGCTTTTTACTGCGTGCCCTTATTGCCCAGTATGAACTTGAAGGCAAGAAGATAGCCAAACTTGCATCAACGGGGATGGCTGCTTCTCTTATTGCAGGACAGACCTTACACAGTTTCTTTTCGTTGGGAATCTGCTCGCATAACTTTGAGTTAGAACGCGCAGGCAAGATGAATATTGACAAAAAACTTTCTAAGTTGTTAAAACAGATCGACCTTATCATCATTGATGAGATATCCATGGTGAGCTCGGGTGTAATGGATATGATACGTTTGCGCCTTTTACAAGCAGAATCTAAAGCACAGCTCATTGTCAGTGGGGATTTTTTGCAGCTTCCTCCGGTCATACGAGAGAGTGAAAAGAACCAGTTCGCTTATCAGAATCCGGATATTCCCGTTTCAAGAGTATACGGTTTTGCTTTTGAGTCGGAGTCATGGCAACGTTTCAGTTTTGTTACCTATAACCTTTGTGAGGTTAAGCGTAGCAGCGACGAAGAGTTTATCCACATTCTTGACAAGATACGCCATGGTATCAAAGATGATGAAGTGATTAACTATTTGCACGCACTCATACGTCCTATGCCTAATGATATGCAAAACCATACCCTTCTTTTTGGAAAGAACAATTCAGTTGACAGACACAATAAACAAGAATTAGATGCCTTGGAAGAAGATCTTTACTGTTTTGATACCCTTGTTGAATCTTACGAAAAAAATGTCAAAGATAATGAGATAGAACGGTTCATGAATGACTCTCGCTTACCTCGAACCTTAGAACTTAAAGTTGGTGCACCGGTCCTTTTTATGCGAAACTCATGGAACTATTTTAACGGTGAAAAAGGGATTGTTGTACGTATCAATGATGAAGAGAACTTTATCCATGTGCTCAAAGATAATGGAAAACTGGTGAGGGTTGAAAAAGAGAGATATTCAAAGAAACAATGGAAAGAAAAGATAGTTGAAGGAAAGAAACAAGAAGTGGAAGTCAGCCGTTTTGACCTTTTTCAATATCCTGTGAGTCTGGCCTATGCAATTACTATACATAAATCACAGGGCATGAGTCTTTTAGACCTTGTTATCGATCTTGACGAGATATTTGCACCTTCACAGTTTTATGTGGGCCTCTCAAGGGCAATTTCCCCTCAACGTCTTACTCTTTTACAGACACGAAGACCCATAGAAAGTTTTATTTTTGCTTCCTTAAATGCGATCGCGTTTTATCAGGGTGACACTGAATGTAACTAGGGATTTATTGAAATTTGCACCCTTGGCTAAGGGTGCTAGGAGAATACTCACCGTTTAAAATAGTGTGAGGTTTTCATTTAGGAGAAACTTACTTTAGCAAGAACGTCCGGTTAGATCGATGATCTGATCTTTGGATGCTACAGTTTCGAGATTTTTTAACATTGTGTATCCTTTATTGATATTGAATATTAAAATTATAGTGTCAATCAACTTAGATAATTATTAAAATGATACTTATTATCAATAATCAAGCTTCTGTCTCAAGCCTTCCCCCTCCATCACTTTTCTGTGAAACCTGAACGGATGTTACTGATAATGCAGATGCTTCAGTAGCAGTTGACTTGAATATATTTCGTCTTGAAATGGCCATATGAGATCTACTACTAAAGTTTTTATCAAAAACTTCACTACATTAAAAAAAAGTACTGTAGTTTTGAGCCTATAAATAAAATTATCTTATGTGAGAAATGTGTGATTATTATTAAAACCATGTGTAGATAGTATATAAATTTTTTATTTGCATAAGTATGTGATAAAAATATATACTGACTTAAAATTCGAAACAAACCCCTTTAAGTAGGGGATCTATGCGGATAAAGTGTGATAAGAATGTGATAATTAATGCAAACAAATAATATTAATAAGATAAGACAAAGTAATATTAAATTTCACTTAAGCTAGCCCCTGTTACTATTTTCTACTTTAACATTTTTGTTAATCACATCTTATTATTAAAAGGGTATATCATGGCAATATCACGAAGAAGTGCACTTAAGTTTTCCGGTGTAGCCGCAGCTGCAATTGCAGTGGCGGGCTGTACATCAAAATCTTCACCAGAAGCAGCAGCGGGAGCAAGTTCAGCAGCTCCACTAGTAGGTGTAGGTAGCAAGGCGCCAATAGGTGAGGCAAAAGGTCCTCGTGTTGTTGTTGTTGGTGGTGGATGGTCAGGTTTGAGTGTTGCAAAATACACCAAAAAGTATGCCCCGAATGCAGATGTTGTTTTGATAGAACAAAGAAAAAGTTTTATGTCAGGACCAGTTAGTAACTTATGGGTCGTAGGCGCAACTGACTTAGAATTTATTTCACACGATTATCTTCAAGCTGCGCGTGAGAATAAATACACTTATTTTAATGCAACGGTTGTTGGTGTTGATAAAGTGAATAAAGTTGTAAAAACAAGTAATGGTGATATGGGTTATGATTATCTGGTATTGGCACCAGGAATTGATTATGATTATTCGGGTTGGACAACGGATCCGGTAGAAGAACTTCGTCTAAAAACAGATTATCCTGCGGGCTTTATCCCAGGTTCAGAGACGATGACTTTACGCACTAAGGTTCAAGACTTTGAGGGTGGCGTATTTATTCAAACTGTACCTGGAGGAAATTACCGTTGTCTTCCTGCACCATATGAGCGCACGTGTTTAATCGCGGATTACTTCAAGCGTGAAGGTATTAAAGGTAAGGTGCTTTTACTCGATGAGAACTCCGGTATTACTATTAAGGCAGAAGGTTTCGGCTCAGCATTTAAAGAGCTGTATGGTGATTATGTAGAGTACCGTCCTAGTACGAAAATCGCAAAGATAGATATGGATAGAAAAGTAGTTATCACAGACTTTGACGAAGAGATCCCATTTGATGACGGATCGTTTTATCCGCATGTGCGTGGTGGAAAATTACTTGAAATAGCGGGTGTTGCAAAAGACAGTCCTTTTAATAAAATGGAGGCAAATATCGATCCGTTTACGTATGAAGTTATTGGTGAGAAAAACATCTGGTGTTCTGGTGATGTTCGTCCCATGGGATTTTCTAAATCAGGTAATACATCAAACTCAGAAGGTCATTATGTTGCCAAGGTAATTGCTGGGCGTATTAACGGTAAGGATACGAAGTGGGAATCTCCGTTGACAGTATGTTATTCAGCTGTTGCAATTGACCCTACATTGGCTATCTCTGTTAATGCAGGTTATGCCTATAATGAAGAGACCAAAGGCTTCGCTTTTGCTAATGCATCAACGAATGAAATTTGGGCAGGTAAGACGGGGAAAAATAATGGTAAGGCTCTTTTTGAATGGGCTAAAGGTATGTATCGCGATATGTTCGCTTAGCGTGATCTATTTTACAGCTTCGGCTGTAAATATACAAAGACAAGTTATCCGAGTGATGTTTTGTCTTTATATATTAAGAAATCTATTTAATTAACAGGGAGTTTATTATGCAAAGACGTGATTTTTTACGGGTGGTCGGAACGGGGGCAGCTGTTGTGGCTGTTTATCCATCTATGATAGGCCAGACCCTTTATGCAGAGGATGGTCGACTCTATAAGGCCTATGAAAAAGTTCAGTTGGTTGATTCAGAGGGAAAACCTGTAAAAGCTTCTAGTCTTGAAAAAGAAAAGACATATATTTTTAATTATCCTCAAGTCGCTGTGCCTTGTTTCTTGATCAACTTAGGGGAAAGTGCGGACAGTGATGTCAAACTCAAAAGTGAAGACGGTGTGGAGTATATCTGGAACGGGGCTATTGGGAAAGATCACAGTATAGTGGCTTATACGGCAATCTGTCCTCATCAGCTTACGCACACAAACAAGGAAGACAGTTTTATGTCTTACGTTCCTAAGGGAGGAACAACGATGGCATATACAGAAGGTGGTGTCATTATTTGTGCTTCACACTTATCGGCTTTTGATCCTAAGCGCGGCGCAAAAAACTTAAGCGGTCCGGCGCCTCAGCCACTGGCTTCTATTGTTTTAGAACATGCCAAAGACGATACTATCTGGGCAGTGGCGGTTTTGGGTCAGGATAAGTTTCATGACTACTTTAAAAGTTTCAAGTCGGAATTTAAAGAGCAGTTCGGAGGTAGACGTGAGGCGAAAAAGTTTGTATCGTTTAGCGTACCGACTGTAGCGATCAGCGAATACACGAAAGAAGTAATTGCCTACTAGGTACAACGGTAAGCAAAAGCTTCTTTATAAAATTACATCAAAAGGATACCGCATGAAAAAAACAATGACATTATTGGTGCTTGTCGCTTTATCAACAAGTTCATTTGCAGTGGAAGAAAAAGAACGTATCAGTGATATGAAACATATGGCCGATGGTATGGGCCTGATTATGAATGGTTTGTTATATAACTATCTGGACAATATCAATGCCGGTGTGAAATATATTCAAGATGGGGTTAAAAGCATTCATGACAAAGGCGATCTGAAGTCGTACCTTCCTGCTGACACGGCTTATGCTTATAAGTTTGGTGAGAAGAGTCTAAACCGTATTATGGAGTACTCAACTGAGCTTGATGAAGCTATGAAGGCAAAAGATTATGATGGTGCCTTGGAAAGTGCTTCACTTCTAATGCGTCAATGTAACTCTTGCCATTCCCGCGTTCGAGGCTGGTAGTCTCTTAGGCGCGCTTTGCGCCTTGATACACTGCTTACTCCAGAGATTGTAAAATAAATTTAAATTTATAGGTCTCATATCCTTCACCCTTAATCTGTACTAAAATCGTTGATTGCTTAAAGTCTTTTAGCATAAGAGGAAGTTTTATACGAAAAATGATTCCTTTCGTTTCTCCTGCTGCAATTTCTATATCTTTTAAATAAAGATCATTTTGTTTAAAGGGGTAGTGTTGATGCTTACTCCAAACCCAATCTTGCGTGGCATCAAAGGAAGAGACGTTTATATTATCCTCAGTATTTGCTGCTGCACATCCATAGGCTTTCATCTTAGGAGAGAGTTTTTCAAAACCTTTTGGTTTTGTGTAAGCTTCTGCCTGTGCATAGGTTTGTGCAGTGATAACTTCCAATTTACCATGATCACGGAGCTTAACAAGAAAGTCTGCAGGACGCAGGTGAATTAGCTCCGTACTTTTATTAGTCAGGGCAAAGGCAAATTCAGCAAACCCTCCATTTTCTATTGGATTGGAGAGAACAAGAATGGAAGAGGGTATTCTCAGGGTAGAAGATAAAAACCGATAGCCTTCAAGCCTTAAAATGTTTTGTTTACTGGCTTCAATAGGATATAAAAGTTGATAAGTCTTATTTTCTGCACAAGCCGTTATTATAAAGCTAAGAAAAATAAAGAAGAAAAGTCTCAAGGGGCATCCTTATAAAAATATCTTACTTATTATAACCCAAGAGAGAGGATAGAATCCTGAGCAGTCTCTATAATAACATTGGCACCTGGCAAGTAAGTAATGAGACCCGTCCCTATGCCTCCCCATAAAACAGCTAATGCGACTATTCCAATAACAACAGGCGTAAAACTAAAGGCAAGGTTATATTGTTTAACGGGAGGGTAAAAGTACATCATAGCAATGACTTTAAAATAATAATAGATAGAGACAAAGGCAGCCAGGACACCCAAAACTGCAAGCCAGGTTAAACCGGATTCAATAGCTGAGGTAAAGATGTAGAACTTTCCTAAAAACCCGATGGTCGAAGGAAAACCCGCGAAAGAAAGCATAAAGACCGTCATCATTGCTGCCAGCAAAGGATTTTGATGTGCAAACCCTTTGAAGTCATCATAGGTTGTACGGTCGGTGTCCCATTGTCTAAGGTAACTGAGTATGCCAAAGGCACCGATAGCCGACAAGAAGTAGGCCACAAGATAGAAAATTATTGCCGGAGCGGCAGAGACATTATCAGTTCCACTTGAAGCCAAAGCGATCATTAAATAACCACTATGTACGATTGAAGAAGCAGCGAGCATCCGCTTGATATTTTGTTGGGCCAAGGTCAGAAGTGAGCCACCAATAATAGTAACAACAGCGCCTAAGACAAGCAGGGGTTCAAAGATATGGCTTAAACCGTGATAGTCAACTAAAAAGATACGAAGGGCAATAGAAAAGATGGCGATCTTAAAGGTTCCCGCCATAAAGGCAGTAATTGGCAAAGAAGCCCCGTCATAAACATCCAAGGTCCAGGCTTGAAAAGGTACGGCAGAGATCTTGAACATGACCGTGATCATCATCAGTATTCCGCCTATGATCAGTAGATCATACTGTTCATGCAGTGCAATGTAGGTCTTGATATCACCAAGGTGAGTGGAGCCGACCTCTGCGTAGACAAAGGCAATACCCAGAAGAAAAAAAGCGCCGGAAAAAGAGCCAAGCAAGAGGTACTTAAAGAGGGCTTCTGACGCCTTTATATTGTAACGGTTCAGCCCCACTAAAATATAAACGGCGACAGAAGCAGATTCAAGAGCAATAAAGGCTGTCAATAATTCGTTTGACATGGATAAAACCATCATTGAGAACAAGGCAAAGAGTATCAAAGAGAAGGTCTCAGGAATAAAAAACTTTGTGGCCTGCATAAAGGCACGGCCTGTAGATATCATTAAAAAGGCTCCCACAAGAAAGATCATATTGAACAAGGATGCAAAGCTGTCAAAGCGAAGCATATGGTTAAAGAGTTCAGGCTGTATCTCTATGGCAAAAAGTTGACCTAGATAGGGTATCTGAAAGGTGATGGCAATGAGTATGATACCCATGGTAGTAAAACTTAATATCAGATTGCTTAAGCGGGTAAAGGCAGCGACTAGCATCATAATGACAGCACCCAGACCGATGATAAGAAGAGAGGTGATGATATCATTACTTAACATGATGGATCTCCTGGACGGTGTGTTGTTGCGCTGTGGCTTTGACCTTGTCTATAAAGTAGGAAGGAAAGATCCCCATAGCCAAGATTAAAAGGGCCAAAGGTATAAGTGAAAAGAGCTCATACAGGCGTAATTCAGAGAACTCTTTTAACCTTTTTGGTCCGTATAAGACCTTTTGCATAAGATTAAAGATAAAGAGTATGGCAACGAGAAGGGTGGTTGCTGCAAAGAATCCTATAATGATATTATATTTAAAAGCGCCGATAATGAGTAGAAGTTCAGATACAAAACCTCCGGTAAGAGGAATCCCTACAATACTTAGCGCAAAAAAGCCAAAGAAGGCGGAAAAGACAGGAGCATGATGGACAATACCACCAAGCGCTTGTATGTGAAGGTTTTGTGTGCGTTTGTAGATCATTCCTAGCATCATAAATAGTGCTGCTGAACTCAGTGCGTGTGAGGCTATCATATAAAAAGCACCCAGATGCGCGTAATAATTAAAGGCAAATATTCCCATGACGACTAAAGAGAGGTGTGAGGCTGAAGAGTAGGCAAAAAGCCTTTTAAGTTCGACCTGTTTAACGGCGGCAATACCAAAATAGATCATTCCAAACAGACCAAGGCTGACAAAAAAACCTGAAAATTCAAAAGAGAGCGTTTCAAAAAGGGTGAAGACAAAACGCCAGATTGCGTAGACTCCGAGTTTTGCCATAAGTGCAGACATAATGACGATCGCACCTATAGGTGCAGCAGCGTAGGTCTGAGGTAGCCAGGTGTGAAAAGGGAACAGGGGTATCTTGATAGAAAAGGCAAAGATAAAGCTTGCAAAAAGTAAGAAGGTTGTTCTTTGATCTAAATGTAAGGTCTGCAGATCTGAGATGGAAAAACTCCAGACCTGAGCCTGCTCGTAAGAAGAATAGCCCAAATACAGGATGGAAATGAGCATGAGTAGTGAGCCAAAGATGGTATAAAGTGTGAATTTCATGCTCATAAAGTCTTTGTTGTCACGCCCGAACATACCGATCAGAAAAAAGATAGGCAGTAGCATAGTCTCCCAGAACAGGTAAAACAAGATGAGGTCAAGAGAAAGTGCCGCGCCCGTAAGCCCTCCATGGACAATAAGGAGGTTTAACCAATATCCTTTTCTATTAAGGTGCCAAAAAGAGAGATAAAGCAAGGGCATGATCAGGTTAGTCATCATCACGATAATCAAAGAGATTCCGTCAATACCCACATGGTAAGATATACCGTAGGTCTTGATCCATGCGTATTGTTCAACAAACTGCATCTGCTCACTGGCTTCAAAATGTGTATACATCCATAGGCTTAGTGCCGCTGTAAAAAGCGTGACGGTAAAACTGGCATACCTTATGATTTTAACATTAAGAGGTGCAAGATATAGAAATACAGCTGAAAGAATCGGCAGGAAGATAAGCAAGGAGAGGATGTTTTCCATATTAATAACCTCCTATAAACAGATACATAAAGATACTGACTATACCGACACTCATGTAGAGGGCATAATAACGAACATTACCATTTTGGACATAATCACTGTAATAAGAAAGCCTTTGGTAGGAGGAACTGACCTTATGAATAAAACTGTCAATGATCTTCTCATCAAGTGTATCACTGATGAAAAGGCTTAAGGCTTTTAGCGGTCGAACGATGAGGGTGTGTGCCAGTTCATCAATATAAAACTTGTTTTTAATAATAATCTCCAAGTATCCAAAAGAAGGGTCTTTGGAACTGCTCTTGTAATGTGAGAAGGCAAGTCCTATACCAAAAAGGGCAACTAAGATATTGGAGCCTAATAAGATGAGCTCATTACTGTGAGAGATGTGATAACGTATATCAGGAAGGTTTAGCCATAAAGAATAATCCTCATTTCCTCCAAAAAAAGCAGGGATATTGAGTAAGCCTGTAAACACAACACCGATACTGAGTACAAAGAGCGTGAGCTTTATCAAAGTGCTCTCTTTAATCAGGTGATGCTCTTTATGCGCAGGTGAAATAAATACAAGCAGAAGCAGTCTAAACATATAATAACTCGTTAGTCCTGCTGTAAAAAGTGCCATGGCAAAGATCAGGTAGTGTCCCGAGGCGAAGAGATGGTTTAAGATCGCATCTTTTGAAAAGAAACCGCTAAAAGGCGGTATACCTGAGATGGCCAAAGTTGCTAGGAGCATCATAACAAAGACAAAGGGCATCTTAGATCTAAGCGCACCCATCTTTTTGATATCTTGTTCATGATGCAGAGCAAGAATTATTGCGCCCGCTCCCATAAACAACAAGGCTTTAAAAAAAGCATGCGTAAAGACATGAAAGATACCATAAGAATATGCACCCAGACCAACGGCCATAAACATATACCCCAGTTGGGACATGGTTGAATAAGCAAGAATCTTTTTGATATCATCCTGTCTCAGAGCAATAAGCGCAGCAAGTAGTGCTGAAAATGCACCGATATAGGCAATAAAAAGGCCGATCTCTTCTGTGATAGAGTAGAGAAAATGAAAACGCGCTACCATGTAGACACCGGCTGTCACCATTGTCGCAGCATGGATTAAGGCTGAAACCGGTGTCGGACCAGCCATGGCGTCAGGCAGCCATATATACAAAGGGATCTGGGCTGATTTTCCCATAGCTCCTATAAACAGCAAAATGGCTATGAGGTTAAGTGTGGCGTGTGGAATGAGGTGGATATTTGCTTCTAAGGAGGAAAAATTAAGACCACTGTCTCCGATATAGACAAAAAGCAGCGCCAGACCTGAGATAAAACCAAAGTCACCAATACGGTTTAAGATAAAAGCCTTGTTCCCCGCTTGTACATTGTCCTCATTCTCAAAGTAAAAACTAATCAGTAGGTATGAGCACAGACCCACGCCTTCCCAGCCAATAAAAAGCATAAAAGGGTTATCTGCAAGTATGAGTAAGAACATTGAAGCCATAAAAAGATTGAACCAGCTAAAAAAGCGTGCATAAGAAGGGTCATCTTTCATATACGCGTGGGCGTAGATATGAATGATGAAACCAACAAAACTTACAAAACTCAGCATTGCCGCAGACAAGCTGTCAAGTATTAAAGAAGCGGGAATAACAAAGCCTTCAATATCCAACCACATAAAGACCTGATAGTCAAGTTTTACGCCTGTATCTAAAAATGAGTTGATTAAAATCACTGAAAAAAGTAGACTTATAAAAGGTCCGCCCAAACCGAGTATCGTGTAGATATTTTGGGGAATGTTTTCATCATGTTTTTCATACAGACCAATTAGCATTATGGATACAGAAGAGATAAAAACGGCACCGATAACCCATGCTAATAAAACATTCTCAATCATTATGCTTTTCCTGTTTAAGAAGTTCGAAGAAGTTCGCATCCAGACTGCGGGCATTTTTAAAAAGCATAACAAACAGGGCTAAAAAGATAGAGGCTTCCGCAGCAGCAATAGCAATGATCATAATGGCCATCACTTGTCCATTGAGGTCTTCATGATGATGAGAGAGTGCGACGAGTACCAGGTTAACGGCATTGAGCATAAGCTCGATTGACATATACATAACAAAGATATTACGTCTACTGATGACACCAACCATACCAATCGAGAACAGTAGTACCGCAAGGATGAAAAAATGTCCCACATCAATCATGACTCTCCTCCTTTTTAGCAAGTACAATCACTCCGATCAAGGCAATTAAAAGTAAAATAGAGACCATCTCAAAAGGCAGAACCCAGTGGTTAAAGAGTTCCATGCCCACATCCTTAATGGAACCGAAGTCTTTAAGATGTAAAATGGAAAATTCCATGCTGTTTATACTTGAGATCAGCACCGCGGTGAAAGGTGATATAAGAAGAGACATAAAGAGTATCCACCTTCCCTTATAGGGCTCATGCGGAAGGTTTTCTTCTTTGATATTTAAGAACATAATGATAAACAAGATCAAAGTAACCACTGCCCCGGCATAGATGATAATCTGCACTAAGAAGAGAAAACTTCCACCTAAAAGGGCAAAGAGACCGGCAATACTAAGTAGTGTGACGATAAAACTCAGTGCAGAGTTGATAGGCTGGCGAAAATATATCATGGCAAAGGCACTTCCCAAAGCAGTAAGTGAAAGCGTAAAAAAGATGATATTGCTAAGCAAGGGAGTTCTCCTGTCCAAATGCACCTCTGTTTTTTAAGAGTTGCTCTTTGTTGAGTACAAAGTTTTTACGTTCTTTGGCGACAATAGAAAAGATACCGGTGTCCATACGAATGGCATCACAAGGACAGGCTTCAACACAGTACCCGCAAAAAATACACTCTAAGAGGTCAATGTCAAAACGCTTTGGCTGCTTTTCATCCACACTATCAAGTCGCTCTTCGGCTTCGATAAAGATACAGTCGGCAGGACAGGCTGTTGCACACATGAAGCAGGCCACACACCGAACAGAATCATCATCTCTGTGGGTAAGTCTGTGCATCCCTCTGTAACGATCAGTAATATCTGCTGGCTGTACCTCAGGATACTCACAGGTTGGGATACAGGTGGTGTCAGAAAGGTTGGTCGTGAACTTTTTAAGCGTTACCTTCATCCCTGTAAAGACAGCCCATAGATAGGTCTTGTCTTTAAAAGAACTGCCATAACGCGGAACGACTTTGATACCCATCTTAGACCCCCAAGACCACGACAACTATTGCCGTAATAAAAATATTGAGCAGAGATAAAGGAAGCAATATCCTCCACCCCAAATGCTGAGTCTGATCATATCTGAACCGCGGAAAGGTCCAGCGGACCCAGACAAAGATAAAGTTCATCAACATCACCTTGATCGCAAAACTCAGGATTTGCAAGACCATGGTAAAGACAGAACTTAGTTGTGTATTCAAACCTGAGATAAGGAGGTAGAGAAAAAGTGCCTCAAGTGTGATGACAAACCCGGAGATAAATAGTGTTGCAAAATGCGTTTCTCTTCGCCGTGATATATCACAGCTATTATTATGTCGCATCCACATGATAAAGCCTAGACTTAACAGAGGGATAATAGCCATTAAAGCCATGATAATGAGGTGCATTTGTGAATGCATTGTTTCAGTATTGAGCCATGGGATCTGATAGCCGCCAAAAAAAATGGTGACGATGAGAGCAGAGGCTGCAGACATTGCAATATATTCACCCATGAAAAACAGTGCAAATTTCATAGCTGAGTATTCGGTGTGATAGCCCGCAACGATCTCACTTTCTCCCTCTGCTGCATCAAAAGGAGCACGATTTGTCTCTGCAAAGGCCGTTACTATGAAGATCAGACCGGCAAGGGGTTGCAGAACGATACCCCAGGCAGGAATAAATCCAAAAAGAAGCTCACCTTGAAAACGGACCATCTCATTTAAAGAGATTGAGCCGTAGGTAATGAGCATGGAAACAATGGCCAATCCCATGGCAATCTCATAGGAGATAACCTGCGAAGAGGCTCTAAGGGCTCCCAGTATGGAATATTTGTTATGACTTGACCAGCCAGCGATAATAATACCGTAGACACCAAGACCCGCAAAGGCAAAGACCCATAATACACCCAGTTCGATCGGCAGGGCTTGGATCTGATAGGTATAATCATTCAGGGTGATCGTATCGGCGTAGGGGATAACCATAAAACTCAAAAATGATGAGGCAAAGACGATTCCCGGAGCCAAGATATAGTAGATCCTCTGTTTGACATGCTTGGGATAAAATTCTTCTTTAAACAGAAGTTTTAACATGTCAGCAAAAGGTTGAACGATACCGCCAAGACGAATACCTTTAATATTACACCGATTGGGTCCAAGACGATCTTGAATTAATGCTGCCACACGTCTTTCCATCCATACAAGCAGGGGAATAGTCACTAAGGTGAACAGTACTGTCAGAATAATAGGAAAGATAATCATAAATATATGCATTACAGCTGCTTCCCTTCTGGGGGTATCTCTTCATATTCAATACCCAAGACCTCACTTAAGCCTTCTTCCCACACCTGTGAAGCAGTATCTGGCGTAGAGATCGCGGCATGCAGAAGTTCCAAAAGACTCTTTTTGTCATTGTGCAGTCCTGCCTCATATCTTTGTAAGATGCCTTCTTCGTTGATTAGACTTCCTTCGTGTTCGCTGTAAGAGCTGATAGGAAGGATGAGTTCTTTGTGCTTGTAGTTTTCAAAGAGGTGGGAAAGAAAGTGTGCTTCTTGCTTGTGTGCTAAGAGCGCTTGGATATCGAGATCTGCTCCGATAAAGGACTTATGGTTAAAGTTAATAATACACGTTGTCTCTTTAAGTGAGGCAATAAGTTCATCTTTTGACATTTTTATTCCCAACTTTTTAACACCTTCAAGGTTGGCAGACCTGTCTTTTGAACGCAACCAATCATCTTCAAAATCAAGATCGATATATCCCTCGCTATAGGCATTGATATCAAGCTCAAAACGTTTAGCCAGGATCTGAATGACATAAAGTTCTTCAAGGCTAAGCGAAGGCGAGACGATCAGTAAAGGTTTCAGGTCATTAAGCCAGCGAAGAAGGTAAGACAGAGCATTTTCTTCCGTAATTATGCGATTATGATGATAAAATTCATTCACACGTTCGGCATTTTCTTGATTATAAGTGAGTCTTCCCTCATCGCAGATAAAATGACCATTAACCTGATGGTTCAGTCGAGGGCGAAACCTGAAAATTGTATCACTCTTGTATTTTTCCTGATTATGATCCAAATAGATATTGCAGCCTTTGGCACAACCATGACAGATGCTTTTGCTTGAGTGCATAAACCAGACTCTTTGTTTAAAACGAAAGTCCTTGGAAGTCAAAGCACCGACCGGACAGAGGTCTATGATATTCATAGCATACGGTGTGTGCATCTGCTGACCGGGCATAGTCGAGACTCTGGCATCATTACCGCGCCCTATAATAGCCAGTTCATTCGTATGGGTTATCTCCTGAGTGAAACGGGTACAGCGTGCGCACAGTACGCAGCGCTCCTGATCAAGGATGATGTTTCTACCGATATCAAGTTTTTTGTTTTTGAGTTTTTTCTCTTCTTTGGGCCGTCTGGCTTCATTAAGACCAAATTCCATGTAATAGTCTTGAAGACTGCACTCTCCGGCTTGATCACAGATAGGACAGTCCACCGGATGTGAAAGCAGTTCCAGTTCTAATATCTTGCGTTTAACATCATTGATATTTTCATTTTTCGTATTAACGACCATATCTTTTTTAATAAAGGTGTCACAAGAGACCTGCGGACGTTTTTGTCCCTCGATTTCCACCATACACATACGGCAGTTTCCGTCAGGGCCAAGCGCATCATGGTAACAAAAATGAGGTACAGAAATACCGTTTTTAAGTAAGACAGGCAGAAGCAGTTCTCCCTCAGGAACCTTCAGCTTTTGTCCATCTACCATAATGTTCACCATCTCAGACATGTGCTTCTCCCAGACTTTTTTCTATATAGGCCTCAAACTCACTTCTAAAACGTAATATAAAACCGTCAATAACCATGGCCACAGCAGGGGCAAAGACACAGATGGTCTTTCCATTCATTGTTTTAGAGATATCGCTGAGCAAGTCAATATCATCTTTTTTAGCTTTTTGATTGAGCATATTGGCAATGATGCCGTCCACCCAGGCCGTTCCCTCTCTACAAGGGGTACACTGACCGCAGGACTCATGATGATAAAAAGACAGAAGGTTCTTTAGGGCAGAGACCATACAGGTGTCTTCATCCATAATGATCATACCCCCCGTACCAAGTGCTGAACCGGTAGCTTTCATAGACTCATAGTCCAGTCTTGCTTCTTTGACTTCTTGCGCACTTAAGACAGGGGTAGAAGCACCTCCGGGAATAACAGCCTTGAGCTTCTTCCCGTTCTTGATACCTCCGCCTATTTTGTCAATAAAATCCTGCATGGATTCGCCGAAAGCCATCTCATAGATACCGGGATTATTGATGTGTCCACTCATCCCAAAGAGCAACGTCCCGGGACTTTTTTCAGTTCCATAGGCCCGATAAGCCGCTGCTCCATTGTTGACAATAAAAGGTACCGTGGCAATCGTCTCGACATTATTGACAAGGGTCGGTTTGCCAAAGTAGTATTCAGGAGAAGGTTTGTGCGGTTTAAGACGAGGATGACCACGGTTTCCTTCCAAGGATTCGAGTAAGGCAGACTTTTCTCCGCAAATATAAGCGCCTGCACCTCTGTGGACGGTGATGTCGACCCTATAATCAAACCCTTTGACCTTGTTTCCTAGGATTCCATCCGCATAGGCTTCGGCTATTGCCTCGTTCAGACGCTCGGCAAAGAACTTGTACTCACCCCGGATATAAATATAGGCCTCATTCGCACCAATAGCGTAACAGGTCAGGATCATTCCCTCAAGTAAAAGATGGGGATCGAACTCAAGTATCTGCCTGTCCTTAAAGGTCCCCGGTTCGCTTTCGTCTGCATTGACGACGAGATAGGAAGACGTTGTAATATTGTCCATCTCTCTGGCTCTTGTTGCCAAACACCATTTTGCACCTGCAGGCGCTCCACCACCGCCTTTTCCGCGTAGACCGCTATTGCTGATCTCTGTCTCTATGAGGTAAGAGGGTTTTGTAAAGGCTTCATCTATACTTCTGTAGGCACCATTTTGCTTGGCGACCTCCAGTGTATGCGAATTCTCTGTTTCAAAGTTCTTACTGACAATCTTTGTGATCATTGTGAGAGCCTTTGAATTAATGATCTTGTCTTTTCAGGAGTAAGGTTCTCATGATAGTCTTCATTTACGGCTAGCATGGGTGCCCCGCCGCAGGCACCCAAACATTCTACCTCAGTGAGTTTAAAAAGTGCATTGCTTTCATTGACCCTGAGTCCGGTCTCTTCTTCAATAGACTTGATAATATCAGCCTGCCCGCAAAGCTCACAAGAGAGGGTCTTACAGACTTGAATATGATACTGAGGGATGGCTTCAAGGTTAAACATCGTATAAAAAGTAGCCACCCCGTATAAGTGGGCCTGAGGGACATCAAGTTTCTGCGCTATATAGGCCATTGCTTCTGCTGAGATATAGCCTTCTTGGTATTGGACCATCCATAAACAGGGAAGGACAAGCGCTTTTAAATGAGGATAACGGGGAAGAAGGCCCTGAAACTGTTTTTCATGTGTCTCGTTAAAAACAAAACTCATCTGTCCATCTCCCCGGCAATAATATTGATGCTTCCCAGATTGAGTATAGCATCAGCGAGCATAGACCCCTCGACCATGGAAGTGTAAGCACTCATAGCAAGGAAGCTGGGTGCGCGGACTTTGACCTTATGGGGATAGCCTGTTCCATTGGAAACGATAAAAAATCCCAACTCTCCATTCGTTGCTTCAATGGAACTGTAATACTCCATTGCCGGAACCTGCACGCCTTCATAGACTAGCTTGAACTGATTCATTGTCCCTTCAATACTTCCATAAACATCCTTTTTGTCAGGTAAGATGATCGCAGGATTATCAACACAGATAGGTCCGTCAGGGATATTTCCCAATACTTGCTTCATGATCCGAAGGCTTTGTGTGATCTCTTCAAAACGTACCATGATCCTGTCGTAAATATCGCCAACCGATCCTACAGCTACATCAAAGTCAAGCTGATCATAATAATAATAAGGATTAGCCGTACGCATATCGTAAGAGACACCGGACGCCCTCAAGTTAGGTCCGGAAAGACCTCTGTTAATGGCATCTCGCGCAGAAACGGAACAAACATTTTGAGTCCTGTCCTGGAAGATACGGTTATGCTCTGTTAGACTTAGCGCGATTGAAACACCTTCTTCTATCTCTTTCATAATCTGTTTGAGGTCTTCTTCATATCCGTCATATAAATCGTAACTCATTCCCCCTATACGCATATAAGAGTTGGTTAAGCGTGCACCTGTGAGTTTGGAAAAAAAGTTATAAGCAGATTCTCTTGGATTATATAGATACCAGTAATTGGTTAGCCCTCCCATATCTACGAGTTGTGCAGCTAAGCAGACAAGGTGGTTGATGATACGAGAAAGTTCCATCACCAAAATACGCACAGTAATCGCACGCTCAGGAAGCTCTACACCAAGCATCTCTTCGACTGTTTTGGCAAAGGCAACATTATTGGTAGTAGCGGAACAGTAATCCAATCTGTCAGTATAGGGGATGATCTGATTATAGGTATGATTTTCACAACTTTTTTCAAAGCCTCTGTGTAGATAACCGATCTCCGAAACATTGGCTATAACAGTTTCTCCATCCATAGCACAAAAATTTCGTATGGTTCCATGCGTTGCGGGATGAGATGGTCCTATATTGATGAACATAAGGTCCAGGTTTGGTTCGCTGTAGCTTCCTTCTTCGTCTTGGGTGACGATACCTTTTTCTGCTAGGCGTGCATTCATAGCAGGCATTAGATCAACTGCGTCAGTACAGAGTTGACCCTTTGTAATAGGATAGTCTTTTCTGAGTGGATGACCGTCAAACTGCCAATGATTCAAGATCCTTGATAGATTAGGATGATTTTCAAAGACAATGCCGTACTGATCATAACACTCTCTTTCCAACCAGTCTGCCGCCTTATAGATAGAGCTTACACTGAGGCATTTTGGCTCAGATAAAAAGCTTTTCAGAAGAATAGTCTCTTTGAAGTTTTTATGTCGGATGATGTAAACAAGGGCAAAACGGCTGGGTTGTGAAAGAATATAATCAAGATAATCTATGATGGTGATGTCTAAAAGAAAGTCGCCTGCATTGTCAAAGCTCAGCTGCACAGCGTCAAAAATATCTTTTTCATCTAAGACAAGGGTGTTGGATTGTTGTATATATTCTGCTTTCGGATAGGCTTTTTGCAGGACTTTAAGCATTATCAAGCCTGCCTATGAAATCTTTTTTTGATTCTGCTGAAAGAGACTCTTTTTTTAGTTCTTTTTGGATCATTAACAGCGCATCCAGGACAGATTCCGGTCGGGGTGGACATCCTGCTACATAGACATCAACAGGAATAATCTCATCAATGCCTTGGAGAGTGGTGTAATTATCGTAAAATCCACCTGAACAGGCACAAGCACCCATGGAGATAACCCATTTAGGGTAGGGCATTTGATCATAGATCTGTTTTAAAATGGGTGCTTGTTTATAGGAAATGGTCCCGGCAACGATTAAAAGGTCAGCCTGACGAGGTGAGAAACGTACGACTTCTGCACCAAAACGTGAGATGTCATGCTTGCTTGCTGCTGTGGACATAAACTCAATTGCGCAACAGGCTGTTCCAAAGACAAAAGGCCACAATGAAGATTCTCTCGCCCAATTGACAGCGTCATCCAAGCGTGTCGTTACAACCGCGTCACCTAAAAGTTCTACTCCCATTTGAGGGCTCCTTTTTTATAGACATACAAAAGACCTGCTAGCAAGAGCCCCATAAAGGTAAACATCTCAAAAAGACCGAAATAACCTAGCTCCCTAAGGTTAACCGCCCAAGGGAACATAAACAGAGTCTCAACATCAAAAAGGATAAATAAGATCGCAACAAGATAGTACTTCACGTTAAAGCGTTCAAAACTATCTTTGAGTATAAAACGGACACCGGATTCGTAGACCTCGTTTTTGGCCTCTCCTTCACTCTCTTGATGTCCGAGTTTATGGGTAAGGTGAATGATAAAGGGAATGAAAAGGACAAGAAAGAGTATGACTCCTGACGCTAATGCAAGTTCTGTTGACATCATTTTCCTACTTATTTATAGTTAGATATATCTTAGTAGGCATATAATTAATGTTTGTTTAAATCAACGACTGATGTTTGTAATTTTAAAATATAAAACTATGGTAAGGAGTGAAATTATGAAAAATAAACGAAAAACTTAGGGTATTTACGGAAGATAGATCTTATCCAGCATCTCTTGGTACTCTGCTTTGGCATCACTTTCAAGCGTAATGCCCCCACCACTTTTATAGATAAGGCCGTCTTGAGTTTTCTCAATGAAACGTATCATCACAGCTGAATCAAAACTTTCTCCGTCAAAATAGCCAAAAACACCGCTAAAGTATTTACGCTCATGTGATTCTGTGTTTTTGATGATTTCAAGGGTGCGTTTTTTAGGCGTGCCACTTATACTTCCTGCCGGCATCAGGGTTTTTAAAAGTTCTCCAAGATTATTCTTCCATGTGCTTTGAAGTGCTCCTATAATCTCAGAACTGACTTGGAGCAACTCTTTATCACCGGCTTTGATCTTATCAATATAGCGAAAGCGGTTAACGCGAACATCAGCTGAAACCATAGAGAGGTCATTGCGTAAGAGATCGACGACCATGATATGTTCCGCCATCTCCTTAGTATTAGCAAGTATTTTTGCTTCGGCATTATCGATTGCGGCATCTATTGTTCCCTTCATCGGATAGGTATAAATCGTATTGTCCTGAATCTTAATAAAACGCTCTGGCGAAAAGCAGATAAATTCATCTTTGATGCGAAGTTTAAAAGGAGCATTGGCGCAGGCAAAAATTTCTTTTAATGAAAGAGGTGTTTGTATGGCAGTGCTACAGGTATAGTTGAGTAAATACGTTTCACCTGATTTTATCTTTTCAATGATAGTATCAAAGCCTTTTTTGTAGCTCTGAAAATCTTGAGGAAATCTTTTTAGGAAGTGTGAATGTTCTTGATAAACCTGCGTTTCAAAAGAAAACTCAATATCGGCTTCTTGGAGCTCATCTAGGGTGTAGACATGGGTTTTTGTCGCATCGAAATTGGTGTAAAAAAGAAAAGGGGTCTTTTTTGCAGCGAGTTGGCTGAGCCTTTTCATTAGCCCAAGGTCAACTTTTTAAGAACAGCCATACGGACAAAGACACCGTTCTCAACTTGTTGAAGGACTTTACACCGTTTATCTGCCAACATCTTATCATCAATGTCTATGTTCCTGTGTACCGGTCCAGGGTGAAGTAGGATAATATTCCTGTCACCGATAAGCTCGTCAGTGATACAAAAGTCACTGGCATAATCTTTTAAAGAAGCATAGGTCGGGTGTTCATGACGTTCTGTTTGGGTGCGAAGACTCATAATAGCATCGACTTCGTCAATGATCTCTTCCAGACAATGGGTATGACGAAGTGAGGTCGGCGGAAGAAAATGAGGCGGGGTGACTAAGATGACTTCCATACCGAACCTTCGTAAAAGCTCTATATTGCTATTGGCAACACGGGAGTTCTTGATGTCACCGACAATAGCGATCTTTTTACCTTGAACGTTTCCAAAATGCTCTTGTAGCGTAAAGAGGTCAAGAAGGGCTTGCGTCGGGTGGGCATGTGCTCCATCACCGGCATTGATAATGGAAGCCTTAGTATGTTCTGAAATGATTTTTGGCACACCTGCATTGGCATGTCTGACAATGATGGCATTAGGCCCCATAGCATCAAGGTTAGCGGCTGTATCGGTGAGTGTTTCACCCTTTTTAGTAGAACTTTTAGCCACATCCAGGTGGACCATCTGCGCGCCTAAACGCTTAGCTGCGATCTCAAAAGAGGAACGTGTTCGTGTGGAGTTTTCAAAGAAGAGAGTGATAATGATCTTGTCTTGCAATAAGGGAACGATATGACCCTGTTTAAATCGGGAAGCATCTTTAAAGAGTTCTTGAACTTCTTCAAGGCTAAAATCATTTGTTTTAATCAGATGCTGCATCAATTCTCCTAGAGGAAGTCTATTTGTGAGATTATAACTTATTTGCAATGACTTTGATGTCATTTTGTAAAGTCAAGAAGTCATTTTTGTAAAATGGTGCAGTGACTTCTTCAAAACTCTCTTTATCTTCAAAAAGATTTATTGCCCATACATAAGATATCTCTTTGGTTTTCAGGAGGTACTGACTTAAAAGCGTGTCATTGATCGAGCCAAGACAGCTGGGTGAGACAAGTAAGACTGAGGTCTTAAAATAGCTGATAAAGTCGACCATGAAAAGATCTTCTTCAACAGGTACCATCAGTCCACCGGCACCTTCTATAAGAACAATGTCACAATAGTGTTCAATCTGATGAAGCTTTTCGCTGAGGTATTCAAGGCTGATTGTCTCCGTTCCTTTGGCAACATAGGGCGCGGCAGGGAGTTTAAATTGATAGGGAACAATTGTGCTCATATCTAAGGCCGCCAAATTGGGGTTTAATTCCTTAGCTAAATCAAAAAGTCTTTTTCCGTCAAGAGGTATCTCTTCGACACCTGTTTCTATAGGCTTGAAAACAGCCACCTTAAGCCCTTGTGATGCAAATTCTTTTAAAAGCAGCGTTGTAGCATAGGTCTTACCGATATTTGTGTTGGTTGCAGTGATGAAAATACGTTTAGTCATGATGAGATACTTTAGATATAATTTCGTAATTATATCCTTAGAAATGGAAAAATATGGAAAATTTTGAAGAATACGCAACTTATTTTGTTCAAGAAATAGGTTCAAAAGAGGGTGCGGTCTCACCTGTGATTACTCAATCTGCATCATTTGGTTATGGAGATTCCAAAACGGGAGAGGGGATTTTTGACGGTTCGGTTAAGAAACCTTTATACTCTCGTGTCGGTAACCCGACATCAGCTAAACTGGAAAATATTTTGGCAAAGATGGATGGGGGAGTTGGCGCGATATCTACAAGTTCAGGAATGGCAGCAACGACACTTGCCGTTATGTCTATTGTCTCTTCAGGCGATGAAATTATTAGTATAGGCGGTCTTTTTGGCGGAACCTATGCCCTTTTTACAGAAACGTTGTCACGTTTTGGCGTATCAACGAGTTTCTTTGATGTAGATGAATTACAAGCCATTGAAGAAGCGATCACAGAAAACACGAAGATCATCTTTTTAGAGTCTGTAGGAAATCCGAATATGCGTCTTCCTGATATTAAAGCAATAGGCGATATAGCGACTAAGCACGGGGTTGTCTTGATTGTTGACAATACTATTACACCAATGAGTGTCAAGCCTCTGGAACTAGGTGCTGATATTGCTGTTTATTCAACAACGAAGATCATTTCAGGCAACGCTTCTGTTCTTGGAGGTGCTGCCGTCTTTCGTGAGATCAACGTAGAGGGTGGTGATAAGTTTAAGACTGAGCGTTATAAAGATATTCATAAGTTTATTGATAAGATGGGTAAGATGGCTCTTATCCCTAATGCAAAAAAACGTGCGATGCGCGACTTTGGGATGAGTGCGTCTGCATTCTCTTCGTATTTAACAATGCTGGGAATGGAAACATTGCCTTTGCGTATGGATAGAATTGTGAGCAGTGTTGAGAAGGTTGCGATTGCTTTGGATAAGGAAGGTCTTACTATAAACCATCCTTGTCTTGCAGCACATCCTCATCATACGCGTTATAAAAAAGATTTTTCTTTAGGATGTGGTACTTTACTTACAATAGATATGGGTTCAAAGGAAAAGGCTTTTGCCTTCTTGGATAAGACAAAACTGCCTACGATAACAGCAAATATTGGAGATAGCCGAACACTTGCTTTGCATATGGCTTCGACGATTTACAGCGACTTTGATGAAGAACAAAAAAACTTTTTGGGGATCACTCCCGGTTTAATCCGTGTATCCATAGGTCTGGAAAACCCTGACGATATTATTAAAGACTTTCTTCAAGCTGTTAAATAAGGACCTTTGGGCTTAATTAGACTCATTTATACACTTATATTTAATAAGGGGTCATGAAAAGAGTCTATTAATCTCAACTTTTAAGCAAGTACACACCCTATACTTGATAAATTACAATACATATATTGTAAATATTAGAAGGAAGTAACTTTTGGCGACAAAAAAATCATTAGAATTTGATGATGAATTGGCTCTGGAAGAGCCGAGATTATATAAAGTGTTATTATTAAATGACGATTACTCTCCGATGGAGTTTGTTGTTGACATATTGATGACAATATTTCACAAGTCTTATGCTGAGTCAGAAAAAATAATGTTAGAGGTTCATCAAACACAGCGTGGCCTATGTGGGGTTTATGCTTTTGAGATAGCTGAAACAAAAGTGGCTCAGGTAACGAAGATCGCTAGAGAACAGGGCTTTCCTCTAAAAGCAATAATGGAAAAAGAATAGGAATAAATTATGATCAGTAGTGAATTAAATGCAGTATTTCAAAAAGCTTTAACCTATGCAAAAGACCAGCACCATGAGTATCTTACGATTGAGCATGTCTTCTTTGCTCTTTTAAGCTCAGATGAGGGTGTGCGTATCTTAAAAGAGTGTGGTGGCGACGTTCATGCTATGCGTGAATCTATAGCAACGTTTTTGATGCAAAATATGGAACCTCTTCCTAGTGATATCGATCAAGAACCATTTGAAACAGTTGCTCTGTCTCGTATGATCGATCAGATGATTCGTCATATACAATCAGCACAAAAAGAGAATGCCTCTGTAGGTGACCTCTTGGCGGCTTTGTTTGAAGAAGAACACTCTTATGCGTGTGCTCTTTTGCAACAGCAAGACATAAGCCGTGTGGATATCTTAGAAGTAATTTCTCATGAAAATATCAGTGTTGACAGCAATGAAAATGCAGAAGAAAGCTTTCTTGGAAAATATACGGTTGATTTGATAGCTCAGGCTAAAGAAGGGAAAATTGATCCTGTTATCGGACGTGAGACAGAGATTGAACGTGTTGTTCAAACGCTGTGTAGACGTAAGAAGAACAACCCCTTGTTTGTCGGTGAGCCGGGCGTGGGTAAGACAGCCATCGCTGAAGGTCTTGCTTTGAGAATTATGGAAAAAGATGTTCCTGAAATCATCAAGAACTCTTCTCTTTTTGCACTTGACTTGGGCGCGATGCTGGCGGGGACTAAATATCGTGGTGACTTTGAAAAACGTCTTAAAGGCGTGATGGATGAGATAAAACTTCAGCCTAATGCCATTTTATTTATTGATGAGATACATACGCTTATTGGTGCGGGTGCAGTTAACGGTGGAAGTATGGATGCTTCTAATCAACTCAAACCGGCACTTGCCTCAGGTGCAATGAAATGTATGGGTGCAACGACGTATTCGGAATACAGAAATGTTTTTGAAAAAGACAGAGCCTTGTCTAGACGTTTTGCCAAGATTGATATTGAAGAACCTTCTTTTGAAGATTCGTTTCTTATCCTTAAAGGTCTAAGAACAAAATATGAAGAACATCACAAGGTAAAGTTTACAGATAAAACACTGCGCTCAGCCGTAGAACTCTCAAAAAAATACATCACGGATAGATTCCTTCCTGATGTGGCTATAGACCTGATTGATGAGGCCGGTGCTTCTTTTCACCTTCAAAAGAAAAAGCGCTCGACCGTTACACCTCATGATGTTGAAAAAATCATTTCAAAGATCACCGGTGTCCCGACTTCGCGTATCACTGAAGATGATACAGCCAAGCTTAAAACATTAGAAGCTGACCTTAAGGCTAATGTTATTGGACAAAACCGTGCGGTGGAATTGGTTTCTCAAGCGGTTAAACGCTCACGTGCAGGATTAAATCCGCCTGATCGTCCTATCGCATCTTTTCTGTTTTCTGGTCCAACCGGTGTTGGTAAAACAGAGCTGGCAAAATCATTGGCAGAAGTCTTAGGTGTGCATTTTGAACGCTTTGATATGAGTGAATACATGGAGAAACATGCCCTAAGCCGTTTAGTGGGGGCACCTCCAGGATATGTGGGGTATGAGCAAGGCGGTCTTTTAACTGAGGCGGCGAGGAAGCATCCATACATGGTTCTTCTTTTGGATGAGATCGAAAAAGCGCATCCGGAGCTTATCAACATTCTACTACAGGTCATGGATCATGCAAGTCTTACAGATAACAACGGTTTCAAGGCCAGCTTTAAAAATGTTGTTGTTATTATGACGTCAAACGTCGGAGCAACCGAACGCTCGGTAATGGGCTTTAACTCAGATTCCGGTTTATCAAGAAATGAGGCTTTAAAAGACTTCTTCACACCGGAGTTCAGAAACCGTCTTGATGCGGTTGTCGAGTTCTCGGCACTAAGTCCTAAAGTCGTTGAAGGTATTGTAGACAAATTTGTTGCAGAGCTTAACCTTCAGCTTAAGGCGAAGAAGATATCTGTAGTCCTAACAGAAAAAGCGAAGGCCTACTTTGCAGAAAAGGGTTACGACAAGGCAATGGGTGCACGCCCTTTAAACAGGTTGATTCAAGATGAACTGAAAAACCCTTTAACTGACAAGCTTCTGTTTGATGAGCTTCGCGGTGAGATTGAAGTGGATATTGAAGATGATAAAATTGTTCTAAATGAGGCTATTAAAGAAGCTAATTGATTCAGATACCCTATATACGACATGATCTTTCCTTCCCTTCTGTAGAAACAGCGACCCCTGAAGGGCTTCTAGCTTATGGGGGTGATCTGAATCCTAAGAGGCTTTTATTAGCTTACAGAAGCGGAATCTTTCCCTGGTATAACTCTTCTGACCCTATTTTATGGTGGTCTCCAGACCCCCGTTTAGTACTCTATACTGATGAATTTATATTTCGTAAGTCTTTGAAAAAGCGTATGAAGCATTTTGAGATACGTTATAACACAGCCTTTACTGAAGTAATGCAAGAATGCGGTAGCATTGAAAGAGAAGGGCAAAAAGGTTCATGGATCATCCCTGAAATCATTGAAGCCTATAGTGTTCTGCATGATATGGGGTATGCGCATAGCATAGAGGCATGGCAAGATGACAAACTTGTCGGTGGTCTTTATGGTATTATGATTGGAAAGATGTTCTATGGCGAATCTATGTTTGCCAAGGTCAATGATGCCTCTAAAGTTGCCTTTGCTACGCTAGTAGAAAAACTTAAAGCAGAGGGTGTTAAAATGATAGATTGTCAGATCTCTTCGCCGCATTTGATCTCTTTAGGCGCGCGCGAGATTACACGTCATGAATTTATTAAACACCTCAAAAATGAGGTATATGAAGATTTTACACCTGAACACTGAAATTAACAAAATGTACAGCTAATAATGATTAAATTAGCTAACTTTAAGTTTAATAATTTTAAACTGACTGCATCTTAAATGTACGGAGAAATGAATGAAAAAATTAATTGTAAGTATTGCTGCTGTTGCAGCCTTAAGTTCAGCTGCATTTGCTGGTGTTCAAAGTCAAACAGGTTGTGGTCTTGGATCAATGATCATTAAAGATGACAGTACAGCGGTTATGCTTTCTTTACAAGCGACTACAAATGGAACGTCTGGTAACCAGACTTTTGGTATTACTTCAGGAACTTCTGGATGTAAGAAGACTAAGTTTGTTATGAATGAGCGTGCAGCAGAGTTCGTTGCATCTAACATGGATCAACTTGCTAAAGAGATCGCAGTAGGTCAAGGTGAATCTGTTGATACACTTGCTGAGCTTCTTACAGTTGAAGATAAAGAAGCTTTTGCTTCAGCACTTCAATCAAACTATAACAGTATTTATACATCTCAAAATGTTGAGATGGCAGATGTTTTAGATAATATCTCTGCAATCTAAATACTTGCTAAAGCGGAGTTCTTCCGCTTGGCTCTTCTTTACAGCTCACCCCTAAGGTTCCCCTATCATACGATCCCTTCTTTTTACAACTTTACTGTTTTGTACTATGCACGCCAATAGTGATGAATATATACATCAGGCCAAAGAAAAAAATCTTTCGCAATCACGTTATTGGCACATATTGCTACATATGCCTGCGAATGAAAGTGAGATAGATGACGAAGCTTTTTTTCTTTCACCAAAGGGGATGACAGATCCGGATGCAGAGCTTGAAGCAACGATTACCGCATTGGTTAATGAAAAGGCTCTGGATGATAATGCCACAGCCTGTAAGTTCCCTGCACGAAAAGAGTGGTTAGTTCATGAGCTGGGAATGACGGACTTGCCAGAAGTCGAATGTAAGGCATTTGATGATCTGATCAAACGGATAGATCCGCAATCTGCCAGCCTAGTCTTTCCTTCTGCGTATATTAATTCTCCCGCATCGATGTTTGGACATACCTTTATTCGTATTGACTCCTCTTACAAATCTAAAATGCTATCTTATGCGATTAATTATGCTGCCAATGCAAATAGCTCAACTGAAAACGGGATGGTCTTTGCCATTAAAGGTTTGGTTGGGGGATATTATGGGAACTATTCACTCTTACCTTATTATGAAAAGATAAAAGAGTATCGCGATAGCGAAGAACGCGATATCTGGGAGTATGACCTTAATCTAAATCATGAAGAGATGATGCAGATGATGCGTCATATCTGGGAAATACATGACACGTACTCATGGTATTATTTTTTTACAGAGAACTGTTCGTACAACATGCTATGGTTAATTGAAGTGGCTAAACCAAGTGTGCATCTTCGTGAGTATTTCAGTTACCAGGTTGTTCCTCCGGAGACAATTCATGCTATTATCGATGAAGGTCTTGTTACTGAACGTCATTATAGGCCGGCTCGAAGGTCTAAACTTTTGGCGTATGAGAAATATCTTCAAGAAGATGAAGTGGACAGGGTTTTTATTTTAGCCAGGGCGGATGAAAGTCCTGCCGTATTTTTACAAGAGAGTGAAAAACCAATACAAACACAACGCTATATTTTAGAAGCATCTTCAGAATTTATTGAATATGATTTCTTAGCAGGTGATATTAATGCAAGTGCTTATAGAGACCGGTTGTATGCCATATTAAGTGCGCGTTCAAGCTTAGGCAAGGGATCAATGATAGATATACCGATACCTTCAGACCCTATGGAAGGTCACCGTGCGCTACGAGTTCGAGCGGAAGTTGGTGTTCGAAACTCAGATGCTATTGGTTTTGTTGGGATTCGTCCTGCTGAACATGATATAAAAGACAGTGACGTGGGATTTTTAAGAGGCACTCAGATACAGTTTTTTGATTTTTTGTTTTCCTATGCGAATGACGCAGAAGATAATGGAAGAGATTTTAATGTAGAAAATGCCACCTTGATAAATATTGTTTCATTGTCGCCCAGAAGTAAGTTTTTTAAGCCTTTTTCATGGCGCTTGAACACAGGATGGGACAGAAACTATTTAACACAAAGTACTAAGTTTACCTCAAATGCTTCAGGCGGTTTGACCTGGGGAAATGACCTAGGGTATGTTTATCTTTTGGTTGATGCACTTTTTTATACAGACCAACAAATAACGACGGGTCTGGGTGGTGTGGCAGGTCTTGTGATACATGAGAATAAATCTTTTAAAACAAACCTTGAAGTGACCCAGCGTATTTTTGATACAGGAGAAGATCAGCTTCTATTTTCAACTTCACAGCATTACAGATCTTCTCAAAATACAGCGCTTTCTCTCTCGTATGATTATGTTGAAAAGTATGCAGATGATTGGAAGACTGTCAAATTTACATTTGATTATTTCTTTTGAGATAAAATATATTTTTTTTGAGTTATAATGAAAGCAATAATCTTTAAGGTGTATGTATGTATATTCAATCACTAAATTTTTCACTTTGGGCTGACTTTATCGAACGCGATTACTTAGATGGTGAGTTTAAAGAACTTATCAATAAAAAGATCATTAACGGAGCGACCAGTAATCCGGCCATTTTTAAAAATGCCATCTTGACTTCGCCTGCCTATAAAGAACAATTAAGTACATTAGAAGGTTCGGCCAAGGAGAAGTATGAGGCACTTGCCATCACTGATATTCAAAAAGCAGCGGATATTTTAAAACCTCTGTATGACGCGGATGATGATGGTTTTGTCAGTATAGAAGTCGATCCGAATCTTTGTGATGATGCTGAGGGTACGATTGCGGAGGGTGAACGCCTGTTTGCTACGATAGACAGGGAAAATGTAATGATCAAGGTGCCTGCGACAACGGCAGGGTTTAAGGCTATGGAAGAGCTGAGTGCACAAGGTATACATGTAAATGCTACATTGATCTTTTCTCTTTCTGATGCAATGGCATGTGCAAGAGCTTTTGCTAAAGGAGCCGGGCGTGCAAATAAAAAAGCTTGTACCGTCATCTCTGTCTTTGTATCAAGAGTCGACAGGCTTTTAGATGTAAAGATGAAAGATGCGGGTCTTATTCCTGGTAAACTAGGAATTTACAACGCTGCTCGTATCTATAATATTATTTCAACTATGAATGTTCCGAAATGCCGTGTTCTATTTGCAAGTACCGGTGTCAAAGGGGATGACTACATTCCCTCATATTATGTTGATGAACTTATAGGTGTTTCTTGTATTAACACAGCCCCGATAGAGACTATTGCAGCCTTTGTTGATCATGCTGATGTAAGTGAGAAGCTTCCATTGAATGAAGAAACAATAGATGCCCTTTTGATCAATGTAAAACAAGCCGGTATCGACCTTGACAAAGCCTTGATAGAGCTTAAGTCAGACGGTTTGGCACAGTTTAAAGATGCTTTTGCAGAAATATTAAAAGAATTGGAGTAATCATGGCAGAACCAACAATCGATAGACGTTCCCCTCAAGTCTCCCCTGATGTTCAGCAGTTGACATTTGCAACCCTAAAAAAGATTCGTGCTTATCTACAGCGTATGATCGATGCTGGTGGATCGGATCTTCATATAAAGTCAAATGCAGTGGTGCGAGCGCGTATTAACGGTGATATTATTCCTCTTTCAGGTGAGATCCTTTCGAAAGAGGATGCACTTACTTTCGCAAAAGAACTGTTGCGTGGGCGTTTTAACGAGTTTGTTAAGAACAAGGAACTTGACCTTGTCTATCCCTATGATGAGAAAACACGTTTCCGTGTAAATATCTTTTTTCAAATGGACGGTGTCTCGGCAGTTTTCAGGGTTATTCCGGTAAAGATTCTTTCAATTGATGATCTGAACCTTCCTTCTGTAGTACGAAAGTTTACGGATGTTGAACGTGGACTCGTTTTAGTAACGGGTGTAACGGGTTCGGGTAAATCAACAACGCTTGCTGCGATTATTAATGAGATAAACTGGAAAAAACGTAAGCATATAATTACGATTGAAGACCCGATAGAATTTGTCCATAAGGATAGAAAATGTATTGTGAACCAGCGTAGTATAGGACAAGATACCCATAACTTCTCTTCTGCGCTTCGTGCGGCACTTCGACAGGATCCCGACATTATCCTTGTTGGGGAGATGCGTGACCTTGAGACCATTGAGATTGCACTTCATGCGGCAGACACAGGACACCTCGTTTTTTCTACCTTGCACACGCTTGACGCAAAAGAAACAATTAATCGTATTATCTCTATGTTCCCAGGTGAGGAGCAAAATCGTGTTCGTCTGACCATGTCCTCTGTTCTTCAAGGAATTGTCTCTCAGCGTCTAATTCCGACATTAGATGGGAAACGTACTGCGGCGGTTGAAGTCCTTGTACGAACACCACGTATTGAACAGCTAATTATGGAAGGACGTGATGTAGAGATCAAGGATGCGATTGAAGAAGGAAAAGAGATATATGGCTCTCAGAGTTTTGACCAGGGTATTTTAGATCTTTATTTAGACAAGAGGATTTCAAAAGAAGAAGCCTTTGTTTATGCAACGTCGGCATCAGACCTTAAACTTCGAATGGAAGGGCTTGCATCTACAATGACCAAAGAAGCACTACCTGAAGAGGGTGAAGAAGTTCCTGAAAAAGAAGAACGTGTCTTTGAAGAGGATGAGATTTTCGGTATCAAAGAGTAAAGTATAGAGTAAAAATATTGCTACGTCTAAAAAACAGATACGACTTAATTTAACTTTAAATAGATGTTGGCTATAATTCGCAACATTTTTTTAAAGGAAACAACATGCTAGAAGGCATTATTAGAGAGAGTATTGGTAAAAAGGGCGCTAAAGCACTTCGCCGAGATGGTTATCTTGTTGCTAACATCTACGGAAAAGGCTTAGAAAATATCGAAGCTGCATTTAAATCGAATGATTATATTCGTACTGTTAAAAAGAAAGATACAGTTGCTTTTCCGGTCAAAGTAGGTGATAAAGAGCTTAATGTCGTAGTGCAAGCATACCAAAGTCATCCGTTAACAGGTGCTTTAGTACACGTTGACCTTATGGTAGCACAACCGGGCGTTGTTAGTAAGTATATGGTTCCTGTCATTACTGAAGGTGAGGCTATTGGTATTAAAAACAAGGGTATGCTATATGTTGCAAAACCACGTTTAGCTGTGAAGGCAAAGGTTGAAGATCTTCCTCAGAATATCACAATCAATGTTGCTCCTTTAGACCTTGGTGATTCAGTTCTTATTCGTGATATCGAAGCACCTGCAAACACTACATTCATAGATGCAGAGCGTGTTGCTGTTCTAAGTATAATTAAAGCTAAGTAATTTTAGCTTTTAGCTTCAAGAGTGCATTTCGCACTCTTTTTTCTTCTCATATTTCTAAGGATAACAAACAGATGAAACTTGTTGTTGGTTTGGGTAATCCTGGTGACGAATATGCTTCTACCCGACATAATATTGGCTTTATGGTTATTGATGAATTACTCAATCGTTCCAAAGCCCAAGACGTCTCTAAGAATGCATTTAAGGGAAATGTCTACAAAACAGATGCTGCGATATATTTAAAACCACTGACTTACATGAACTTATCTGGTCAAAGTATTTTGAAGGTAAAAAACTTTTACAAGACAAGTCGTACCATTGTCATCCATGATGACCTTGATCTGCCTTTTGGGACCTTGCGTTTTAAACTCGGTGGAGGCCATGGCGGTCATAATGGACTTAAGTCAACGGACTCCGCCATTACAAAAGAATACATCCGTGTGAGAATGGGTATAGGTCGACCGGAAAATAAGGGTGAAGTCTCTTCTTTTGTGTTATCATCATTTTCAAAAGACGAACAGGCATGTTTAGATGAGTGGATTAGCAAGACTGCTGACGCTGTTGAAGAGATCCTTCACACAGATTGGGAAAAAGTTGCCTCCACACATTCGATAAAAAAGTCTTCCTGTCTAAAATAGTACCGTCTGAAGGATAATGATTAGTGCTAGTATTTAAAAATGTCTCATTACTCTATCTTAAATACGTCGGTATCATCGTTATGGCATTGGTGCTTTTTTTCGTAGGTTTTGATGTGATGGATAATATGAGTTCTTTGCCTGATTCTGCTAACTTAAAACTTTTGTATACTCTCTTTCGATCTTATTATGCCTTAGATATTTTATTTCCAATTTCACTAGTATTTGCCATGATTGCGACCAAGATCGCATTAATCCGGTCGAACTCTTTAGTCGCATTTTATTCTCTTGGCTATTCCAAGGCTGATATTCTTCGTCCCTTTACCTTGATTTCGACCCTCCTTGTAATCTTGTATGTACTCATGCATATGTATGCACCCTTTGCAAAGGGAAAAGAATTTTCTGATAACATCTTTGACAATAAAATAAGCGGGGCACCAACACAAAATCTTTTTTTTACGTATGAAGATTATTATGTTTATTTTCAAGAACTTAGACCCCTTCAGCAAAGTGCAAAAGAGATCCGTGTTTTTAAGATCCAAGATAATGACCTGCGTGAGGTTGTTGTGGCAAAAGAAGCGATGTACATAGACAACCATTGGGTCGTCTTAAATGCTAAAAAGCTCGTAAAACCAGAACAGGTAGGATTAAAAAGCGAGGGTATAAGTATTTCTGAAAAAGAAGAGTTAAAGATCTTAAAAGACTTTAGACCAGATATTTTGGATCAGGTTTATGAAGGTTCATCTACGTATACAATACAGGATGCCTTTGAGGCGATGAAACTCTTAGAAGAGCAAAATGTTAATACAGGAAAGGTCAAGAGTGTCTTATATAAGATTATTGTTTATCCATTTTTTGTTCCCTTTGTCGTTATTATCATCTTCTTTTTTGTTCCAATCAGCTCACGTTTTTTAAGCATTAGTCTATTTAGTTTTGTAGCCCTGATTATGTCCCTTTTGATCTGGGGAATATTTTATACACTGATACAACTTTCAAACACACAAACAATACCCGGTGAAATCGGTATCGTTTTACCCGTAATATTGCTGGGTTTTCTAAGCATATTTGTTTGGTATAAAAAAGCCAGCGTTTAAAGTCTCTAAGCTACTGTTAATTTCCCTATATTAAGCTTTTTTCGGGTAAAATCGCGTAAATAATACGAACGATTGTAGTTAAGGGGAAAAAATGATTAATTTTTCACAATTGGCTGAAAAATACCAAACACCACTTTATGTATATGATTTTAATAAGATCACTTCTCAGTTTGAAGCGTTAAAAGATGCTTTTAAAGCGCGTAAGGCAATTTTAGCCTATGCAGTAAAGTCAAATTCTAACCTGTCTGTCGTGAAGCACCTTGCCTCTCTTGGTGCAGGTGCAGATTGTGTTTCTATAGGCGAAGTTCGCCGTGCTTTGTTAGCCGGTATTCCAAAATATAAAATTATTTTTTCAGGTGTTGGAAAGCAAGACCATGAGATAAGAGAAGCCCTTGTGTCTGATATCTTGTTTATAAACCTCGAAAGTGAAGCAGAACTGGGCCGTGTGGAGATGATAGCAGCTGAGCTTGATGTCAAAGCGCGTATCTCGATTCGTGTCAATCCAAACATCGATCCTAAAACGCATCCGTATATCTCAACAGGTCTTCATGGTAATAAGTTTGGTGTGGAGATCAATGCAGCGAAACGTATGTATCTAAAGGCGAAGAACTCTGCAAACCTTGAGCCTATTGGGATTCATTTTCATATCGGCTCTCAACTGACACAACTTGAACCTATACGCGAAGCAGCGGAGATAGTAGCTGACTTGGTACGTACCTTGCAAGCTGTTGATATAGAGCTGAAGTTTTTTGATGTCGGGGGTGGTCTTGGCGTGACCTATGATGATGAAGTGACGATTGATCCCAAAGAGTATGCGCAGGCGATTCTTGGAACGCTTACTGGCCTTGATATGACAATTATGTGCGAACCGGGGCGTTTTATCACGGCCAATGCAGGGCACTTTTTAACGCGTGTCATGTACGAGAAGCAAAATGACGAAAAGCGTTTTGTGATTGTTGATGGTGCTATGAATGATCTTTTGCGTCCTAGTCTGTATTCAGCCTTTCACAAGATAGAGGCGATAGATAATGAAGGTGAGACAAGTCCGGCTGATATAGTTGGTCCGGTATGTGAAAGCGGTGATTTTTTTGCGAAAGATAGAGAACTGCCAAGCTTTAAGCATAATGATCTCATAGTCGTTCATAGTGCCGGAGCTTACGGTTTTGGGATGGGCTCAAATTATAACACGCGTGGGCGTGCGGCAGAAGTCGCTGTTGAAGATGGAAAAGATAGACTGATCCGTCGCAGAGAAAACTTTGAAGACCTTATTGCCTTAGAAAAAGAGTTTATAAACTAGGGCTTTTATGCCCTTATGTTAAAATAGCAGATTAGAAGGATGCCTTATTTAGGTAAAACATCCGAAAACAGGATAGATGAATGAAGACATTAGCTGAATGCCGGGTAGCCATTGATGACTTGGATGATGAATTATTGGAGCTTTTAAATCGCCGAATGAAGGTGGTTGAACGTGTGGGTGAAATCAAACATGGTAGCGGTGGTCCTATATACAGGCCAGAACGTGAACAAGAGATCATAGAACGTTTGGCAAAAAAAAGCAAGGATGAAGGTGGCATCTTGAACAAAGAAGCTATTGAAGCACTTTTCCTTGAGATCTTTGCTATTTCGCGTAATCTTGAACTACCTGAGCGTATTGCTTTTCTTGGACCAGACGGAAGCTTTACGCATCAAGCAGCCGAGAGTCGTTTTGGTGCGATGAGCGATTATCTTCCGCTTAATTCCATCCATGGTGTATTTAGTGCTCTAGAGGCAAAGCGTGCAAAATTTGGTGTCGTTCCTATAGAAAACTCAAGAGATGGTGCGGTGGGAGAGACGTTGGACTTATTGGCCAAGAGTTCTTCTAAAATCGTAGCAGAACTTTATATGCCTATTCATCTCTCTTTTGCTACGTCTGCACGTCATATTAGTGATGTTAAACGTATTTATTCAAAAGACAAGGGTTTTGGACAATGTCGGGAGTTTTTACTGGATCATGAGCTTCAAGATGTGGAACAGATCCCCGTTGAGTCAACAGCGAAGGCGGCTATATTAGCTGCTGCAGATCCTGAAGCAGCAGCAATCTGTTCGCATATTGCTGCGAAGCTTTATAATGTACCTAACATGTTTGAAAATATTGAGGATCTTGATTCCAATACAACACGTTTTATCATTTTAAGTAATTTTGAAAATACGCCGCATGAGTCTTCAAAGACGTCTATTCTTGTGCGTTTAAAAGATGGAAATGAAGCGGGTGCTCTGGCGCACTTTTTAGATGAATTTGATAAGGCCCACATCAATCTTTCCAAGATTGAATCACGCCCTTCAAAAGAGAGTGACGGTTTTGGTTATTGGTTTTTTATGGATTTTTATGGGCACATCAAAGACAGTAGATTAACAAAAATATTAGAAAAAAGAGCAGATGAGATTACATGGCTTGGCTCTTATGTTAAAGGCGACAGATGAATTTCAATACTACTTTAGACAATATCAAGACGTATGAAGCGGGTAAACCGATTGAACTTGTTGTGCGTGAATACGGTGTCGATACAAAAGACATTATCAAACTTGCCAGTAATGAGAACCCTTATGGAACATCTCCCAAGGTTACTGAGGCTGTTAAAGAGATAGCGCACAAGATGTTCTTGTACCCCGATGATTCAATGTATGTTCTTAAAGAGGGTTTAGCCAAAAAATTTGATGTCAATGAAAATGAGATTATTATCGGTGCAGGCTCGGATCAGGTTATAGAATTTGCTGTCCATGCAAAGTTAAACGCCAAGGCAAAGGTCTTGATGAACTCCATCACCTTTGCCATGTATGAGATCTATGCCCGTCATGTGGGTGCTGAGATTATTCGTACACAAAGTCGTGAACATGATCTGGAAGAATTTTATACACTTTATTTGGAACATAAACCTGAAATGATCTTTATCTGTACCCCCAATAACCCAACTGGTGATGCAATCGATACTGATGATTTAATAGCTTTTTTAAAAAAGATAGATAAAGACACACTTGTAGTTGTTGATGGTGCTTATATGGAATATGCCGCGTATAAAGATACAAAAAAGTCTGTATCTGCCAAAGAATTGATCAAAGAATTTAATAATGTACTTTATCTTGGAACTTTTTCCAAGGCGTATGGTCTGGGAGGTATGCGTACAGGTTACGGGATCGCCAACAAAGATATTATTACAGCCCTGTACAAATTGCGTCCGCCTTTTAACATTACGACACTCTCTTTGGAAGCGGCAAGGGTTGCACTCCAGGAGCAAGCTTTTGTTGAATTGTCAATTCAAAAGAATTTTGAGCAGATGAAACGTTACGAAAGCTTTGCCGTTGAGCAGGGCTTAGAAATTATAGAATCTTATACCAATTTTGTAACGCTTTGTTTAAATGAGAACCAAAACTCTAGTGAGATTTCATTATCTTTGTTAAAAAAAGGTATGATAGTTAGAGATTTAAAAGGCTACTCTCTAAACGCAGTTCGTGTGACGATAGGGACTGAAAACGAGAATACGCGTTTCTTTGAATTATTCAAAGAAGTTACAAGCAATTAGGGTATAAATGGATTTAAAAGCACTCGTTTCACAACTTGTCGGTCTCTTTGATAAACTGAACACAAGCCAAAAGTTGGTGGTTGGCGGGACCATAGTCGGTGTTGTTGCTTTTTTACTGTTTCTGGTTGTTTATACGACAAAAAGTGAGTCACGATCGAATTATAAAGTCTTGTTTGATTCCTTGTCTGCTAGTGATGCTTCTTTGGTTATTCAGCAGCTTGAAAAAGATAATATTCCTTATCGAATCCCCCGTGAAAATGTTATCGAAGTACCCAAAGATGTTGTTTATAAGGAGCGTATTGCCATTGCAGCCTTAGGTCTTCCTAAAGAGAGTAGTGTCGGTTTTGAACTTTTTGATACACAAGAGTTTGGTGCAACGAGTTTTGATCAGAACGTTAAATTCTTACGTGCGCTCGAAGGAGAACTTTCAAGAACAGTACAAAACTTGGGACCGGTTGAAGTCGCTAATGTAAATCTAGCTCTGCCTAAAGAGTCTCTCTTTGTTTCAAAGCAGGTTTCACCTACGGCATCTGTTGTGGTTAGTCTATATGATGGTCGGGCATTGTCACCAAAGCAGATAAGAGGGATTAAGAATCTTGTCTCTTCTGCTGTACCAAAAATGAAAGCTGAAAATGTTGCCCTTATCAATTCTGAGGGTGAAGAACTTGGCGGAGAAAATGATACCTCTGCACTTGGTGAACTTTCAGCTATGCAGTTAAAATATAAAAATCGTGAAGAGAAAAAACGTGAGGATAAGATCGTAACGGTTTTATCTCCTTTTATAGGCGGAGATGAACGTGTTGTTGCGAAGGTCACAATTGAGTATGATTTTTCACAAAAGTCTTCAACCTCTGAGTCGTATGATCCTGAATCAGTCGTACGCTCTGAGCAGACAATAGAAGAGAAGCGCGAAGGAGTAAGTCCTAAAGAGATCGGAGGCGTTCCCGGTGCTGTAAGTAATATTGGTCCTGTTCAGGGGCTAGAGTCTCAAAGCTCAGGTGAGAAGTATGAAAAATCCAATGTCTCAACCAATTATGAGATATCAAAGACAATTTCAAACACCAAGGGTGAATTCGCAACGATTAAACGTGTCACAGCGGCTGTAGTCGTTGATGGGAAATATAAGAACAAGGTAGACGCGGATGGTATTTCAACAGATGAATTGGAGTATATTGACAGAGAAGACAGTGAAATTGAAGCGATCTCATCTTTAGTTACAAATGCGATAGGTGTCAATGTAGAACGTGGCGACCTTGTCACGGTCAGAAGTTTTCAGTTTGAAGTGCTTAAGGCTCCTAAAATTGCAATGGCTGGGAAGGTTGAGGGATTTGTTGATGTTTATTTGAGTCCATTTTCTGAGGTATTTAAACTGTTACTTGTGGGTATCATATTGTTTGTGGTCTACAAAAAACTTATTACACCTTTTGCAGAACGTATGCTTGAATTTTCTAAGGAAGAAGATGAAATGGAGCGTCCTGTTCTAGAAATAGATGAGGAAGAAGAAGAAGATCTTGTCGAACGTGTTCAAAATATGCGTAAAAAAGTCGAAGATCAGCTTGGAATAGGCGAAAACTTTAATGAGGACGAGCTGAAACATGATGTCTTACTTGAAAAAGTTCGTTCATTAGCTGATGAAAAACCAGAAGAGTTGGCTTCACTTATTCAAGCGCTCATGGATGAAGAAACAGGTGATAGCAACAACGCCATGAGTGAATTAGCCAAACAAATGGCAGCTGCTGCCTCGGAAAGGGGATAAAAGATGGCTAAACTTACACCAACACAGCAAGCACAGTTTGATGAGATGAGTATGGGGGAGAAGACCTCTATTCTTCTTTTGCAGCTTGGTGAAGAGACAACAGCCTCAGTTTTCTCGAGTCTAAGTGTAGAAGCGATCACTGAAGTATCAAAATATATTGCTGCATCCAAGTCTATAGAAAGAGGTTTGGCAACAGCTGTTCTAGAAGAGTTCTATGCAATTTTTCAATCAAATCAGTATATAACCAGTGGTGGTTTGGAATATGCGCGTGAGATCCTTTATAAAGCGCTTGGCCCAGATGAAGCAAAGAAGGTAATAGACAGACTTTCCAAGAGCATGCAGAGCTCCCAAAACTTTTCTTATCTTTCAAAAATCAAGCCTACGCAATTAGCAGATTTTATTTTAAATGAGCACCCTCAGACGATTGCACTTATTTTGGCGCACATGGATGCAACGGCTGCTGCAGAGACCTTGGGATTCTTTTCAGATGATCTACGCGCAGAAGTGGCTATGCGTATGGCAAAACTAGGGGATATATCTCCTTCCGTCATCAAGCGTGTTTCAGCTGTACTTGAGTCTAAACTTGAATCACTCGCTTCTTACAAGGTCGAGGTTGGTGGACCAAGGGCAGTTGCCGATATATTTAATCGTCTTGGGGCTAAGGCATCCAAAGGTACGCTTTCGCATATTGAGCAGATAGATGAGCAACTTGCCTCTTCGATTAAAGAGATGATGTTTACCTTTGAGGATATTGTTACGCTTGATAACAACGGGGTACGGGAGATATTAAAAACAGTGGATAAAAAAGAGCTTATGCTTGCACTGAAATCAGCACCGGAAGAGTTAAAAGAGAAGTTCTTTTCAAACATGTCAACACGTGCACGTGATGCCTTTGAGGAAGAGATGCAGTTCCTTGGAGCGGTTAAGATGAAAGATGTAGAAGGTTCTCAACGTAAGATCGTTGAAGCTGTTCAGCAGTTAGCAGAGCAGGGTATCTTGCAAGTAGGCGAATCTGAAGAGATGATCGAGTAAAAGATGGAAACAGTAATATCTGAAACGCAAACCAGCGGGCATATTATTAACAAGTACAACTTTAAAGTACTTTCTACCGCAGCACCTGTTCAGGGCGAGGGGAACAAGAATAATGGTTCTTTTATTTCCGGAGTTTCTGCTGCACCGGAAGATGAAGATGAAAAACTTAGTGAAATTCCGCAGGTAGAGAGTGAAAATATTTTATCAAAGTCATCTAAGGATGAGTTGATAGAATCTCTCTTGCAAAAAACGGACGAAATGTCATCTAATTTTATTAAGATGCAGATGAAAATTGAATCAAAAGAAGAAGAGTACAAACTGGCGCTTGAAGTAGCCAAGAGTGAAGCTTTTGACGAAGGTAAAGAAGCTGGGATGAAAGAGGCTGAAGAAATGGTCCAGTCTGAACATACCTCTTTAATGCAACAGTTCTCTACTTCTGTGCAGACTCTAGATGCGAGTACAAAAGAGTTTTCAAGGTCAATAGAGGGAATTAAAGAAGAACTGATTCATGCGGCGATAGATATTGCCAAAGAAGTTATTTTAGTTGAAACAAGCGAGAACGGAAACATGATCGCTTCTACTTTGGCGCAGAACCTTATAAAAGAAATACAAAGCTCTTCACAAGTGACAATCAAGGTTAATCCCAATGATAAAGTCGCTATTGAACAGAGTCTTGGTACCTTGGAAAATGTGAAAATAATCTCTGATAATGCCGTCAATAACGGAGGCGTCATAATCTTAAGCGATGCGGGTAATATTGATGGTGATATCATGAAACGATATGAACGCGTTAAAAGCGCAGCCCTAGATAAATAAATTAATAGTGTAAATTAAACTAACACTCTGTTAATAGACCTTTTGTTTGAAAACAGAGTGTAAAGATAAGTCAGAAGGGCATTGTCCTGTGGCGTTTGGAAAGAAAGAAATGAATATAAAATCAATGACGCCAAAAGAGCGTGAGACGCTGTGTGAAGATATACGAGAGCGTATTATAGAAGTTGTAAGTAAAAATGGCGGGCACCTGAGTTCTACTTTGGGTGCTACAGAGCTTATTGTTGCTATGCATGCAGTCTTTGATATTGAAAAAGACCCTTTTATCTTTGATGTCTCGCATCAGGCGTATGCCCATAAACTCATTACCGGACGTTGGGAAGAATTTGAGACACTGCGCCAATTTAACGGCCTGTGCGGTTATACAAAACCAAGTGAAAATCCAGCAGATTATTATGTGGCCGGGCACTCTTCGACATCCATCTCTTTAGGTGTAGGTGCGGCAAAAGCATTTTCATTAACGGGTGAAGATAAGGTTCCTGTGATGATGATCGGTGACGGTTCGATGTCGGCAGGTATGGTCTACGAAGCCTTAAATGAATTAGGTGAAAGAAAGTATCCTATGGTAATCATCTTAAATGATAACGAGATGAGTATTGCCAAGCCGATTGGAGCTATTTCAAAACACCTTTCACAGGCGATGGCAGGACCTTTTTACCAAAAACTAAAACGAAAAACGGAAAAGATTCTGGAGCACTTTCCAGAAGGTGCAACCTATATGGCCAAACGTTTTGAAGAGAGTTTTAAACTTATTACTCCGGGTTTGATTTTTGAAGAGATGGGAGTGGAATACATCGGTCCGGTTGACGGACATGATATGGAATCTCTGATTGAGACATTAAAGGTGGCTAAGAGCGTTGGCAAGCCGGTTATTGTACATGCACAGACACTAAAAGGTAAAGGGTACGAGTTAGCCGAAGGTCATCATGAACACTGGCATGGCGTTTCTCCTTTTGATATTACAGACGGAAAAGCAAACAAGAGTTCAAAAGGAAAAGCTGCTACCAAGGTTTATACTGAGAAGCTATTAGAGCTTGCTAGAAATGATGAGAAAATTGTCGGTGTTACAGCAGCTATGCCTAGTGGAACGGGTCTACGAGAACTTTTGGATGAATTCCCGACACGTTTTTGGGATGTTGGAATTGCTGAACAGCACGCTGTTACTTCAATGGGTCCTTTGGCAAAAGAGGGATTCAAACCTTTTTGTACGATCTATTCAACATTCTTGCAACGTGCTTATGATCAGGTAATCCACGATATATGTTTAATGGATCTTCCTGTTGTTTTTGCTCTGGATAGAGCAGGAATAGTCGGCGAAGACGGAGAGACGCATCAGGGGGCCTTTGATATCTCTTTTCTAAGAGCTATTCCGAATATGACACTCTTTGCACCAAGAAATGAAAACGATATGCATGCAGCGATGGACTTTGCGTATAAGTTTGAACATCCCTGTTCACTTCGTTATCCCCGTGGAGCATTTTTAGATGAGAGTACAGATGTAGCAAAACCTTTTGAACTGGGTAAGTCTGAACTTCTTCAAGCATCTTCCAGTGGCATTCTTTTTATTGGATATGGTAATGGTGTAGGGCGGGCTAAACAGACAGCTGCATTGATGGATGAAGAGATAGCGATTTTAGACTTGCGTTTTGTTAAGCCGCTAGATGAAGCTATGTTGCGTGAGTGTTCTAAAAACTATTCTCATTGGTATGTTTTCTCTGATTCGGCGAAGATGGGCGGCGTCGGTTCAGCAATTTTAGAATTTTTAGCTGAAGATGGTGTTACAGGAATTCAAGTAAAATCTTTTGAGTATGAAGATGATTTTATCACGCATGGAAATACTAAGCTTGTTGAAGAGTCTTTGGGCTTGCGTCCTGAGCAGTTGGCGCAGAAGGTTAAAACTTCTTTTTCTAAATAAGTGTCGGTATTGAATACAAAGAATATTCCTTTAAAAGTTTTAATTCTAAATTTAGTTGTCGCTATTATTTCAATTTTAGCTTTGAAGTATGAGGTTTTAGAAATAATACCTTGGTTGCGCTCTATATTTATTCCTATTTTTATATATATGATACTCTCTATTTTTTTGATTACTGGTAATTACTCTAGGAATAATGGACGTTTTAAATATTAGTAATTCAAAGATAAGCCTACTGATACTTATTGGAAATGTTATTTATGTCTTATTCTATATTAGTATCCTTGTAAACCTATGGCCTGCCTTGATGGGTGTTTAGATCTTTACATCAATATTTTCAAACCAATCAGTTTGTGTTATACTTTCAACATGAAAAACGACTTACGACAAAAACTTATACACGCAATGTTTGAAGCCATATATACTAAGGGTTATCATGCATCTAATCTTAACGAGATACTTAAAAATGCAGGCATCTCAAAGGGTGGTTTGTACCATCACTTTACTTCAAAAAAAGAGTTGAGTATTGCGGCTATTGAAGAGGTACTAGGAAATGCAATTTCCGAGCTATGGGAAAAACCTCTTGAGGTAGAAAAAGACTATGTGAAAAATTTGATCTTGTGTATCAGAGGTTTTTCTCATTTAGCAGAAGATGAGACACGACACTTTGATATAAAGTTCGGATGCCCGTTAAATAACATGATCCAAGAACTCAGTTCTATAGATGAAGATTTTGCGACCTCACTGCAGAAGATCTACAGTAGATGGCATGAGGTCTTGCAAAATGCACTTGATAATGCGAAAAATGCAGATGAGTGTCAGACAAACTTTAACACGGCGGACGTCTCACTGTTTATCATCTCTTCAATAGAAGGGGCTATCTCCTCGGCTAAGGTCTTCCAAGACATATCTTATTATAATCGTGCCTCCCAAGAACTTATTGCCTATATCAAAGGACTCTAGTGATTTACAAACCAATAGGTTTGTAAATTATCCTACTCATACAGACCAATTAGTTTGTATTTTTCCATCTCACCTTACCGTATTTTTGATTAACTATATTTTTATAAAAATGACCTGTAATCACACGTGTTACGTTTGAGTATGTTTAATATGTAAATGATATGTCAGAGAAGAAAAAATTAGAAAGGAAGAGAGAAAACATAAAAGGGATAATCCCTTTTATGTAAGAGTAGAATGGAAACTTACAGGTCACCCTCGTGTTTTCCAAGGTACTCAGCAACACCCTCAGTTGTAGCTTTCATACCTTCATCACCCTTGTTCCAACCCGCAGCACATACTTCACCGTGTTCGTTAGTGAAAAGCATAGCGTCAACCATACGGATCATCTCATCAATGTTACGTCCTAGTGGAAGATCATTGATAACAGCGTGACGGATAGTACCATCTTTGTCAATTAGGAATGATCCACGTAGAGCAACACCACCGTCAAGAAGTACGTCGTATGCTTTTGCGATCTCTTTTGTAAGGTCAGCTACCAGTGGATATTTAACTTGACCGATACCACCTTCGTTTACCGGAGTGTTCTTCCATGCAAAGTGAGAAAATTGTGAATCAACAGAAACACCGATTACGTTAATACCACGTTCTTTGAACTCAGCAAGACGGTGATCAAATGCAATGATCTCAGATGGACATACGAAAGTAAAGTCTAGTGGATAGAAATATAAAACTGTACCGTTTTCACCAAAGTTCTCGTATAGGTTGAAGTCTTCAACGATTTCGTTGTTTCCAAGTACTGTTGTCGCTGTAAAATCTGGGGCTTTTTTTGTAACTAGCATTAAGCTGTCCTTTTAATTGTTTTTATGTTTTGGGATTTTAGCACAAAAAACTAAAGTTAATATGACATCAAAATATAAGAGACGAATTTTAGACTACATTAAAGAATAAAGTCGCCAACATCTCCTATTTGCTTTAAGGTATAATGCTGACATTATTCATTTAAAGGACTTATCGATGACTAAAGAGTATTTATTTACTTCCGAGTCTGTAACGGAAGGACATCCGGATAAGATGGCAGATCAGATCTCTGATGCGATTTTAGACTATATTATAGAACGTGACCCGGGTGCACGTGTAGCGTGTGAGACAATGGTCTCTAATGGCTTTTGTATGATCTCAGGTGAGATGAAGACGACGGCTTATGCACCAATACAAGATATTGTACGAAATGTGATCCGTGAAATCGGTTATACAGATGCGACCTATGGTTTTGACTATAGAGCAGCAGCAGTATTAAATGGTTTAGGCGAGCAGTCACCTGATATAAACCAGGGCGTCGATCAGGAAAATGGAGAGCTAGGGGCTGGAGATCAAGGGCTTATGTTTGGTTATGCGTGTAATGAGACAAAAAGTTTTATGCCTCTTCCTATTGATCTGGCACATAAGTTGACAATGCGTTTGGCTCAGGTTCGAAAAGATGGAGTTATCTCTTATCTCAGACCCGACGGAAAAGCACAGGTCACCGTCAAGTATGTGGACGGAAAACCGACGGGCGTAGATACTGTTGTTGTCTCAACCCAGCATGCGCCGGATATCTCGCAGGCTCAGCTTAAAGAAGATGTAATAGAAGAGGTCATTAAGGCAGTTATTCCAAAAGCATTGCTTAGTGATGATGTGAAGTATCATATCAATCCAACAGGAAAGTTTGTTATAGGTGGACCTCAAGGTGATGCAGGATTGACGGGACGAAAGATTATTGTTGATACCTATGGTGGCTCATGTCCTCATGGTGGTGGTGCATTTTCAGGAAAGGACCCGACTAAGGTTGATCGTTCTGCTGCTTACGCCGCACGTCATATTGCCAAAAATTTTGTTGCTGCAGGTGTTTGTGATAAGATCACGATTCAGATATCCTATGCCATTGGTGTTAGTCAGCCTGTTTCTATCATGGTAAACACAGATGGTACGGCAATGGTTGAAGAAGAAAAAATTGAAATGTGTATAAAAGAACTTTTTGATTTGAGTCCAAAGGGAATAATTGAGTCTTTAGACTTATTGCGTCCTATATACCGTAGAACAGCGTCTTATGGGCACTTTGGACGGGAAGAAGATGTCTTCTCTTGGGAAAAAACAGACCGTGTGAGTGAGATAAAAAGTTACTTAGGGCTTTATACATAAAAGTTAAATGCTGATTTTTATAAATTTTAATTTTTTTTTGATATAGTAGCAGTTAGATTTTAAACTAGGAGAAATAATATGGCAGTAATTATTGGAGATACTTGTATCAACTGTGCAGCATGTATTGATGAATGTCCAGTAGAGGCAATTGTTGATGAAGACGATAACCCAACAGGTGAGGAACTTTACTACG